>Ga0209233_1000648_pt1 | contig 17113 bp, 13 predicted proteins | sample AraplaCL_Cvi_mCL_FD_184269 | JGI IMG/M metagenome (GOLD analysis project Ga0209233, IMG submission 184269) | Arabidopsis root microbial communities from the University of North Carolina, USA - plate scrape CL_Cvi_mCL (SPAdes) (version 2) | ecosystem: Host-associated > Plants > Roots > Endosphere...
TGCACGGCGCGACGCCAGATCGATCTCGACCAGACGCGACGGCACCGGCGTCTGGCGCACGGTGAGCAGCAGCGCGGCCGAATCGGCGCGCCAAACCGCGCCGGACAGCGCCGCGTCGCGATAGTCCGTCAACGCTTCCGCGCTGTCCGTCGCGCGGTCGTACAACCACAGTTGGCTGGAGCCGCTGCGGTCGGAGACGAAAGCGACGTGATTGCGATCGGGCGACACGGAAGGCGCAAAATCGTTGCCGGTCGACACAGCGAAATTACGTGTCGCCGCGGACGCGCCGAGGTCGATTTCGGACAGTTCGCTGGTCGCGCGCTGAATCTGGTAGACCACGGTCTTATCGCCGCGCGCCGCGTCCGGAAAAATGGCTGGCGTGACTTGCAGTGGCTGCACCGCGCCGCCCGCGATGCCGACCGCATACAGCTCGAACTTGCCGCGATAATCGGAAGAAAATACCAGGGCGGAATTGTCCGCCGTCCAGGTGTAGCCGCGGATGTTCGCGGTCAAATGCGTGAGCTGATGCAGGCCGCCGCCGTCAGCACGCATGACGAACAGGTCACTGTACGGCGCGAGGCCGCGGCGGAACGCGAGCCAGCGACCGTCGGGGGAATAGCGCGGCTCCACATCTTCGTCACCGGGCGCACGAGCGTAGCGCAGTGGCTCCTTCGCGCCAGTCGCGATGTTCGAGCGCACCAGGCCCAGGTCGGACTTCGGACCATTGCTGCGCAAAGAGATGATGAGCTCCTTACCGTCCGGAGTGAAATCGAAATAGCCCGTGGAGAAATCCTGGCAATCGCCGATCTCGCGTTCGTGACCGCCCAGACTGGCAACGATGTAGAGCGTGCACGAGGTCCGGGTGATGCGTTCGTAAGCGATGCGGCTGCCGTCGGGCGACCACACCGGGCGGATATCGTGCGCGGTCTCGGTATTCGGTGCGAGCGGAACCAACTGCGAAGGTTCGACGGTACGGATGAACAAACGGTCGAGCCCGGTCGCCTCGACGAGCTTGCCGAAGGCCACGCGTGTGCCGTCAGGGGAGATGTGCGGCAACAGCTCGGCGTCCGGGTCGGAAGTCAGCGCGCGGATATTGGTCGCGCGCCAGGAAGGCGGCGACGAATCCGATCCGATCTTGACGAAATACGCCAACAGCGCCACGACGATTAGCGCTGCGAGCGGCAGCGTCAGCCGCCACCAGATCGTCGGCGTCGTCGAGCCCGGCGGCACCTGCCCAGGCACGGCCTGCGCAACGCCCGCGGATTCCGCCAGCGCAGGCAAATCGTCGCCCTGCGCATCGACCCAGGTCTCGTTCTCGGCGCGCAACGACATGTGCTCGAACTTGCCGAACGGAACCTCGTCCGCTTCGATCACCGACACCTCGGCAAGCAGGCGATAGCCGACCTTCGGTATCGTCTCGATGTATTGCGAGGGTTTGTCGGAGTCGGCGAACGCGCGGCGCAGTTCCTTGATCGCCTGGGTAAGCACGTCGGGCGTAGTGACGCGATCCTTCCACACCGTTTCCAGCAGCTCGTCGCGGCCGACAGTGTTGCCGGCATGGCGCACGAGTTCGAGCAGGACCGCGACGGCCTTGGCGGTCAGGCGCGAGCTCTCACCGTGGCCGATTACGCGCAGCGCACCGACGTCGATGGCATGGTCGCCGACTCGCAGACGCAGATTCTGTAGCTTGAGCTGCTCGGCCGAAGGCGAGCGCCGCAGCATTTGCAAATTGGCGTTCATCGCAGGGAACCGAAGCAGATCGGGGCGGCCAGACTTCATTCGGGGACGCGATATAGGCCAGTTTCGTCGCAAACCGCGCCGATTTCAACCAAACGCAGGGCACTTGCAAAAAGCCCGGCGTGGTGCCGGGCTTTTTTCACGATGCGCAGGGATTACTTCTTCGCGAACACCAAGCGGCCATGCTCGGCATCGACAGCGACCGTATCGCCCGGCTGGAACTTGCCTTCGAGGATCTCCTTGGCCAGCGGATTCTCGAGCTGCTGCTGGATCGCGCGCTTGAGCGGACGTGCGCCAAACACCGGGTCGAAGCCGACGTTGCCGAGCAAATCGAGCGCCTTGTCGGTGATCGTCATCAACAACTGGCGCTCGCCCAGACGCTTGGCGAGGTAGGTCGTCTGGATGCGTGCGATTTGGCGGATCTGCGCCTTGTCGAGCGGACGGAACACGACGATCTCGTCGAGACGGTTGATGAATTCCGGTCGGAAATGGGCTTGGACGACACCCATCACGGCAGCCTTCATCTTCGTGTATTCCTCCTCGGTATCGCCGGCCATCTCCTGGATCAGCTGCGAGCCGAGATTGCTCGTCATCACGATGACGGTGTTGCGGAAATCGACCGTGCGGCCCTGACCGTCGGTCAGGCGTCCATCGTCGAGCACCTGCAGCAGGATGTTGAACACATCGTGATGCGCCTTCTCGACTTCGTCGAGCAAGATCACGCTGTACGGCCGACGGCGCACCGCTTCGGTTAGATAACCGCCTTCCTCGTAGCCGACGTAGCCCGGAGGTGCACCGATCAAGCGCGCGACCGAATGCTTCTCCATGAACTCGCTCATGTCGATGCGCACGAGCGCGTCGGGCGAGTCGAACAGGAACTCGGCGAGCGCCTTGCACAGCTCGGTCTTGCCGACGCCGGTCGGGCCCAAGAATAGGAACGAACCGTTCGGCCGGTTCGGATCGGACAGGCCCGCGCGCGAGCGCCGGATCGCGTCCGCGACCGCGTGCACCGCTTCGTCCTGACCGACGACGCGGTGATGCAGCACGTCTTCCATGCGCAGTAGCTTCTCGCGCTCGCCTTCGAGCATCTTCGACACCGGAATGCCGGTCCAGCGGCTCACGACTTCGGCGATCTCTTCGCCGGTCACTTTTTGCTGCAGCAGTTTGAAGCCTTTCGACTCCGCTTCCTGTGCCGCGGCGAGTTGCTTTTCCAACTGCGGAATTCTGCCGTACTGAATTTCGGCGACCTTGGCGAGGTCCTGCTTGCGCTGCGCGGCTTCGAGTTCCGCGCGCGCGGCCTCGATCTCTTCCTTGATCTTGGTCGTGCCCTGCACGGCGGCCTTCTCGGCCTTCCAGACTTCGTTCAAATCGGAGAACTCGCGCTCGAGTTTGGCGATGTCGGTTTCGAGATCGGCGAAGCGCTGCTGCGACTCCTTGTCCTTCTCCTTCTTCAACGCTTCACGCTGGATCTTGAGTTGGATCAGGCGGCGCTCTAGACGGTCGAGCTCTTCCGGCTTGGAGTCGATCTCCATGCGGATGCGCGAGGCGGCCTCGTCCATCAGGTCGATCGCCTTGTCGGGCAGTTGGCGGTCCGAGATGTAGCGGTTCGACAATGTCGCCGCCGCGACGATCGCCGGGTCGGTGATCTCGACGCCATGATGCAGCGCGTACTTCTCCTTCAGGCCGCGCAGGATCGCGATCGTGTCCTCCACGCTCGGTTCGCCGACGAACACCTTCTGGAAGCGGCGTTCGAGCGCCGCGTCCTTTTCGATGTACTTGCGATACTCGTCGAGCGTGGTCGCACCGATGCAATGCAGCTCGCCGCGCGCGAGCGCCGGCTTGAGCATGTTGCCTGCGTCCATCGAGCCTTCGGCCTTGCCGGCGCCGACCATCGTGTGTAGCTCGTCGATGAACAGGATGACGTTGCCTTCTTCCTTGGCCAAATCCTTGAGCACGGCTTTCAGGCGCTCTTCGAACTCGCCGCGGAACTTGGCGCCGGCGATCAGCGCGCCCATGTCGAGCGAGAGCACGCGGCGATCGCGCAGCCCCTCCGGCACTTCGTTGTTGATGATGCGCTGGGCCAAACCTTCGACGATCGCGGTCTTGCCGACGCCGGGCTCGCCGATCAGCACGGGATTGTTCTTCGTGCGCCGCTGCAGCACCTGAATCACGCGGCGGATTTCTTCATCCCGGCCTATGACGGGATCTAGCTTGGACTTCTCCGCGCGCGCGGTCAGATCGATCGTGTACTTTTCCAGCGCCTGACGCTGGTCCTCGGCATTTTCGCTCGCGACCTTCTCGCCGCCGCGCATCTTCTCGATCGCCGCTTCGAGCTTCGGCTTCGTCGCGCCGGCCGCCTTGAGCGCCTGGCCGATCTCGCCCTTGTCGTCGACGGCGGCGAGCACAAACAGCTCGCTCGCGACGAACGCGTCGCCGCGCTGCTGCGCGAGCTTGTCGGTGAGATTGAGCAGGCGAGTCAATTCGTTGGAGACGTTGATGTTGCCCTCCTGCCCCTTCACCTGCGGCAGGCGCTCGATCGCCTCGTTCACGCGCTGACGCAGCACGGGCACATTGACGCCGGCCTGGGCGAGCAGCGGCACGGTCGAGCCGCCCTGCTGGTCGAGCAATGCCGCCATCAAATGCGCGGGTTCGAGCATGTTGTTGTCGCGTCCCACGGCCAAGCTTTGCGCATCGGCAAGCGCTTGCTGAAAACGCGAAGTCAGTTTGTCCATTCGCATCGGAATACCCTGAAAAAAGGAAGGCGGCCCCTAGCCGCGAGATGTCCGAGATATGAGGCAATCCCTGGACGAATTCAACCAAAAATCCGGGGCAGGATTTTGCTTTCAGTCAAGATTTTCGGCACCTTCGCCCGCGGAGCAGTTCGGCGCAGCCGCGTCTCAGCCGGTAATCCAGATCAGGCTGGCGAACCGCCCCGTATGTGCGGCGCGGCGATAGGAATAGAAGCGTGCATCGCTGTAAGTGTCGAAGCCGCCGCCGTAGACGCGCGTGATCCCCAGCGCGGCCAGACGCCGCCGCGCGATCGCATAGAGATCGCAGTGCCAGTGCCCCGGCCGCGTCGGGGCGAACGCGTCGGCATTCTGCTCCGACTGCGCGACAAAAGCCCCGCGCACCTCGGCACCCACCTCGTATGAGATCGCGCCGATCGCCGGACCCAGCCACACGAGCAGCTTTTCGCGCGATGCATCCAGATGCTCGACCGTGCGCTCGATCACGCCGGCGGCGAGTCCGCGCCAGCCGGCGTGAATGGCGGCGATTTCGCTGCCGTCGTCCGCGCATACCAGCAACGGCAGGCAGTCCGCGGTCAGCACCGCGAGCACGACGCCGGGGGCGCGGGCCACCGACGCATCGGCATCGCGCGGGTCGCTATGCGTCGCTTCGGCACCGAATACCGCGACGTCCGTGCCATGGGTCTGGCGCAGCCAGCGCGGCTCGCCGGGCAAACCGAGCAGCCGCGTCAGTGCCGCTCGATTGGCCGTCACCGCGGCGGGATCGTCGCCGCATTGCGCGCCGAGATTGAACGCGTCGAACGGCGACGCTGACGCGCCGCGCACGAGCCGCGTCGTCACAGCGGCCCGCACCCGCGTGGACGCGGGCCAATCGGGCACGACGATCGTGTCATCGAACGAAGCCAGCGGCGACATCCGCGCGGTTACTTTCCGAGTTCGTACAAATAGTCGACGAACGACAGCACCGCGCCGTCGAGGCCTTCCACCTTCGGGTTGCTCGACTCGATGACGTAGTACTCGTCGGGCGCATGCGCGCCGCTGCCGTGGCCAAGGCCGAAATGGCCCGAAGCGAGCTTCAACGGCGCCCCGGTGAATACATAGCCCGGATACGAGCCGGCATTGCGCGGCCACAGCACCGGATCGATGCCGGCGTGCTTGAGCACGGTCACCTGCGCCTGGATCAGCGGCGCACTCGCCGCGGTCTGCGTCGGATCGTAGCCGCCGGAGACGTTGACTTCGATATCGCCGAAGCCGCGCTTGGCCAGATGCGCCTTGAGCGCGGCGACTGCGTCTTTCAACGTCATGTCGGGCACGAGGCGCATATCGATCTTCGCCACCGCCTTGTGCGGCAGCACGGTCTTGCCGCCGGGGCCGGTGTAGCCGCCGACGAGACCTTCGATGTTGACCGTCGGCTGCGATTCGAGCCGTTCGTTCGCCTGCTGCCACGGCAGATCGTCGATCCAATGCTGCACGCCGAGCTGCTTCTTCGCCTGCGCCTCGCTCTTGCGCGCGACGGCGGTGGCGATCATCGCCTTCTCCTCGGCGCTGAGCGGACGCGGCTGCGGATAGCTGTCGATGGTGATCGTGTTGCCGTCGGCCGAGACCAACGTGTCGAGCGCCTTGACCAGGTGCCAGGCCGGGCTGTCGACCATCGCCTTGAGCGAGGAGTGCACGTCCTTGGACGGACCGCGTCCCCACTTCTCGCCGCTGGACACGAGTTCGAGCTCGACCACGCCTTTCGCGCCGAGGCTGACCGTGACGATGCCATCGAGATCCTGCTGTGCCGACGGCATGAACACGCCGACCGTTTTCTTCAATGCCGCCTGGACTTCGGGCTTGAGTGCAATCTGGCCAATGTGCGGCGAACCAATTTCCTCCTCACCCTCGGCGACGAGGACGAGATTGACCGGCATCTTCTTGCCCGCGCCCTTGATCGCATGCAGCGCGGCGAGGAACGCCGCCTCGGGACCCTTCTGGTTGACCGCGCCGCGGCCGACCACGGCCTTGCCGATGCCCGGCTTGTCGACCAGCTTGGCTTCGAGCGGCGGCGAGGACCATTCGGCCGGATCGAACTGCTTCACGTCGTACATGAAATACAGGCCGACGGTTTTCTTTGCGCCCGCGTCGAGCGTGGCGAATACGCCGGGCTTGCCATCGGTCTGGATGATTTCAGCCTTCTGGAAGCCCGCGTCGCGCGCGAGCTTGGCCATGTATTCGGCGCCTTCCTTCGAATTGCGGTTTTCCGCGGCGATCGAGGGCAGCGCGATCCAGTCCTGCAGGCGCTTGACCGATTCGTCGTGGCGCTTGCCGATCTCGGCTTTGATCGCGGCCCTATCCGTCGCGTCGAGCGCATGCGCCGCGCCCGTAGCGAGCAGCATCGCGCAGGCCGCAACAGCGGCGCTCAGCGTATTTCGATCGAAAGCAAAAAATCCCCGGCGCATGGTTCCTCCACCTTGTTGTGTTGAGAACGTCGCCGGGAATCTTACGTCATCGCGCCGCCTTCGTATCCTCACGCAGCGCATGCACGAGTGCGGCAAAGTCCTCCGGCACCTCTGCCGTGACGCTGACGAGTTCGCCGCTGACCGGATGTTCAAATTCCAACTTCTCGGCATGCAGCGCCTGGCGCTTGAAGCCGCGCAACACGTCGATGAGCTCGCTCGTCGCCCCCTTCGGCAACTTCATCCCGCCGCCGTACTGCGCATCGCCGACGAGCGGATGCTTGGCATGCGCCATGTGCACGCGAATCTGATGCGTGCGCCCGGTTTCCAGCCGACATTCGATCAGCGTGTGTCCGCGGAAGCGCTCGCGCACGCGGTAATGCGTGAGCGCGTGCTTGCCGGCCGGCTCGTCGACCACGGCCTGTTTCAGACGATCGCGCGGGTGACGGCCGATCGGCGCGTCGACGCTGCCGCCGGCGATCATCGGGCCGAGCACGACGGCGACGTACTGGCGATGCACGTCGCGTTCCTGCAGCGCTTCGACCAGGCGCGTATGCGCGCGCAGGCTGCGCGCGACGACCATCACGCCCGAGGTGTCCTTGTCGAGCCGGTGCACGATGCCCGCGCGCGGAATCTCGGTAAGTTTCGCGTCGAAATGCAGCAGCGCGTTCTGCAGCGTGCCCGCCGGCTGACCCGCGCCCGGATGGACGACGAGACCGGCCGGCTTGTTGATAACGAGCAAATCGGCATCTTCGTAGCGGATGTCGAGCGCGATTTCCTCGGGCTTGAGCGGCACTTCCTGCCCGCGTCGCGCGTGCAGTGAGACGACCTCGCCGCCGTGGACGATCTGGCGCGGCACCGCCGTCACGCCGTCGAGCAGCACGTCGCCGGCCTTGATCCATTCCGTCAGGCGCGAGCGCGAATAGTCAGGAAACATTTGCGCCACGGCCTGATCGAAGCGCAGGCCGGCGGCGCTCTCAGGGATAGGCAAGGTCTGGATGTCGCTGGGATTTTCCATGCTGAATCGAATCTGGCTGTCGGGGCGGCGAATTTCCGGGGGGCCGCGGGTTTGGGCTATTATCGCCGCTCTTGCCGCCGTTCGGCTCCTTCCCCTCATGCGAATTTTCTCGATGCGCCTTCCGCTGTCCGCCAAAATCCTGCTGTTGCTGCTGCTCGCTCTCTTCGCCGTCGGCTGCCACCGCGACAAGAAGCAGGACGACGCCGAGGTGCTGCCTGTCGACCAGATGTACTCGACGGCGAAAGACGCGCTGATGTCGGGCAACGAGGCCAAGGCGATCCGCTACTACACGCGCCTGATCGCGCGCTTCCCGTTCGGCCCGTACACCGAGCAGTCGCAGATGGAGCTGGCCTTCGCCCAGTACAAGGACGGCAAGAACGACGAAGCGCTGTCGACGATCAACCGCTTCATCAAGACCTACCCGACGCAGAAGCACGTCGACTACGCCTATTATCTGCGCGGCATCATCAATTTCGACCGCGACCGCGGCTTCCTCGCCAACTGGGCGAACCAGGACCCGACCAAGCGCGAAATGGCCAGCACCCTGCAGTCGTTCGAGGATTTCAGCGAACTCGTCAGCAAATATCCCGACAGCCGCTACACGCCCGACGCGCGTCTGCGCATGATTTATCTGCGCGACAACCTGTCGCGCGCGCAGGTCTATGTCGCCAAGTTTTATTACAAGCGCGGCGCCTACGTCGCCGCGATCAACCGGGCCAAGGACGTGCTCGAGCGCTTCGACCGCACCCCGGCTGCCGGCGACGCCTTGGCAATCATGGCCCTGTCATATAAGGCCATCGGCCAGGACAAGCTTGCCAACGACTCCGAGCGCGTACTCAAGCTGAACTACCCAGAACATCCGTACTTCGCCGGCCGCTGGCCCGACTACGGCCATTGGTGGGGTCGTCTGATTCCGTTCCACGGCTGAGAAGCTGGGAACTGGGAAAAGCATACAAAAGGCAGATGACGTCATTCCCGCGAAGGCGGGAATCCAGTTCTTGCCTTTAATGCTTTTTGTCGGAGCAAGAGCAGAAACTGGATTCCCGCCTTCGCGGGAATGACGGCTGTGTAGGCACCCCCCTGCCTCCAGCACCACTACCCTTCCGGCACTTGCGACCTTTCCCCGTTCCGGCGCATCTATAGCGTCGTGAGCGGCTCAACCTTCGAACTTGAGGTCCCCCAATCGCTGATCGACCGCGCGCGCGGCGGCGAGGTGGCGGCGTTCGAGCAAATCTACCGGCGCTTCGAGCGGCCGGTGTTCAACCTCGCCCAGCGCATGCTCGGCGACGCCGAAGCGGCGCGTGAGATTCTGCAGGATTCGATGCTGAAGGTGTTCCAGCGCATCGACCAGTACCGCAACGACGCGCCGTTCTGGGCCTGGCTGCGCCAGATCGCCACCAACGAAGCCTTGATGCGCCTGCGCCGCGACAAGCATATCGACGACCGCGCCGAGGTGCCCGACGTGGCCGACGAAGCCGCCCCGCCTTGGGTGCGCGCGGATTCCGCCGCGCTCGAACGCGCGCTCGCTGGCTTGTCGGCACTGACGCGCAGCGTACTCTGGCTTTACCACGTCGAAGGCTACGCGCACCACGAAATCGCCGAGCAGCTCGGTAAAACGGTCAGTTTTTCCAAATCGCAGGTCGCGCGCGGCACGGCGCGCCTGCGCGAACTGCTCGAACCGTCGCCGCAAACCTCTTATTCCCGGGACTCGATGTCATGTCCGATCGAACTCAACCAGACGGCGCTGGCGAATTGAACGCCACTTCCCTCGGCGACGCGCTGCGCGCGCTGCCGCAGCTCGCGCCGCAGACAAGCGCCTGGCCGGAACTGGCCGCGCGCCTCGCCGCGCAACGCGCGACGCAGTCTGCGCGCCGCCACACGCTGCGCCATTACGCGTGGCCCGCGGGCATCGCTGCCGCCTTCGTGCTCGCGTTCTCTGCGGCTTTGGTTTTCCGCGCGCAGCCCGACCGCGGCACACCGGCGCAGACGGCTGCGACCGAATCGAGCTCCGGCGCATCCTTAGTACACAATGCCGCAAATTCCACAAATTCGCATGATGTGCCTCTCGCAACCGATACCGGCGTCGCCGCACTGCAAACGCGCTCGCGTGCGCTCGAGCAGTGGCTGCGCGACACCGGTGCCGGGTCCGCACCGCAATCGGCGCAGGATCTCGCCGCCAGCGCGGAGATCGAAGACATGATCGGCCTCGTCGACATCCAGCTCGGCGCGATCGATTCGACCGACACCGCCGCGTTGCCGCTCTGGCGCCGCCGCGTGGCGTTGCTCGAGGACTTGTCGACGCTGCGCTACAGCGCGAACGCGCTGAACCTGCACAACGGCATCGCCGCAAACGGCGCGCCGGCGAATGAGGTGAATGCGGCTCCCGCCGTCTGGAAAAATTAGAGAACGCCCATGAAATACACTTTGCACACCTTTCCCCTGCTCGCCGCTACCGCCTTCGGCACAGGCCTGGTCGGCGCGGCTGAACCGCCGCCGGCAAACCCCGTGGTCACGGTCGACAATCGGGTCAACGCCAAGGCCGATGTCAACGTCGATGCGAAGGTCGATGCGAAAGTTGATGCCGAGCAAACCCGCCGCGAACTCGACCACATGCGCGATCAAATGCGCGACTTGTCGAAGAAGATGGCGGAGATGTCGGCGAAACTCGGCGACGTCGGCCCACGCAACTACGCCTACCAATACATCGGCGACCAGGACCGCGGCATGATCGGCGTCGTGCTGTCGAAGGACGAGCACGGCGCGCGCGTCGATGCCGTGACACCCGGAGGTCCGGCCGACAAAGCCGGAATCAAGAACGGCGATGTGATCGTCAAGGTGCGAGGCGAGAACCTCGGCGAATCCGCCGACGGTTCGCCGAAGATCCTCAATGAGAAGCTGCGTAACCTCAAGACCGGCCAGGAAGTGACGCTCACGCTTCAACGCAACAACAAGAACGTGGACGTCAAGATCAAAGCCGAACGCCGCGAGCCCTTCAACTTCGCGTTCTCGTTCGACAGCGCCGATGTCGAACGTATCCACGCCGACGCCGAACGAGCCGCGCAGGACGCGCAGATGAGCAGGGAGCAGGCCGCACATATCCGCGAGCAGGTGCGCGAAGCCACGAAGCTGGCCGCCGAGCAGGCCCGAATCTCCGCGGAACAGGGCCGGGAGGCCGCCGCGCAAGCGCGCGAGATCGCCGCCCAGGTGCGTCATCGGGATTCAGGAAACCGGATTTACTACTCGACGCCTTGGTGGGGCCTGAATCTTGCCAGCCTCAATCCCGATCTCGGCAGCTATTTCGGCGCGAATCACGGCGCGCTCGTGCTGTCCGCAGACGCCGAAACGGCGAAGACGCTCAAGTCGGGCGATGTTCTTCTTTCGATCGACGGCAAAAAGATCGAGCGCCCCGAGGACGCGATGCGCCTGCTGCGTGAGGCGGATACGGGTCGCGAAGTCAAAGTCGAGGTGATGCGTCAGCGCAAGACGCAAACGCTCAGCATGAAGGCGCCGGAATTCAAGAGCATGTTCGTGCCGACGCCGCCGACACCACCGACGCCTCCCACACCGCCGACTCCGACGCCGCGGACACCGCCTACCCCACCGACACCGCCCACGCCCCCCACTCCGCCGACGCCTCCTGTTCCTCCGAGCGGAACCCTCAGCTAGATCCGCATCGGCATCGTGACGGCCTCGTCCCTTACGATGGCCGCTGCGATTTCGCGGCCTAATGCGGAAAGCTCACCCGGCATCCGTAGACCCAGCACACGCAGACAGGGCAGGCGCAGCAACGGAAAGCGCACGATTTGCGCCTGGTTCGACCGACGCATCCAGCGGAATATGCGCGGCATGCACTCCCGGGCGATGGTGCGAGGTGCAGCGCGTGTGATCGAGCAATCGGCGACCATGTCATCCCAAGCGAAATGGTCCGTGTCGGGAAGCAGATACATGCGCGCCGCACAATCGCCGTTGGCGTCGATCCACTCCATCCACTCCCGCGGGCCGTGTGTGCCTGCGGCGGCGAAGACCTGAAGCTTCACGCACGAAGAAAACGCCGCAAGCGCGGGGTGTTCGAGCAACAGCACGCCTTCTTCGGCGAGACGAGCGCGCGGAAAGACGGCGTCGCCGGTCGTGCGATGGAGCCACAGCACACTGCCAAGCCGCGGCAGCCACTCGACCAGTCGATACCAGTTGACCGGCGATGCATCGTCTGCGGACGGCTGCGGCGCCGGGCCACGCTCGTATTCGTATCCCCTAGACGATGCGCCGTCCGGTTCGCCGAAAGCATCGTCCGCACTGCGATCGAGATAATCGCTCATCGCCGACAACCTCCGTTTGTTCGCCGCCGCGTTGGACTGCGGATTATTTGGTCAGGATCAATTTGCCGTTGCGTGTCTGGCGCAGCCGATATTCCTGGCCATAGTGCTCGATGCGTACTTCCTGGGCGCCGGCGAATAGCGTCTGGCTGTCGAATTGCCGTTGCGCAGGCGCCGATGCAACGCGCGACGCGGGCGTGTGGAGACGTGAATATGTATCGGCCGAAATCAGGGGCAAGGTGGCGGTATGCATGGCGAGGCTCCGTGGATACTTCGAGTAAATGATAATTATTCTCATTTACATGTCAAGCAATCTTTCCTCGACCCGCCTCCAAGAGGCTGCTGCTTCGGCGCCTCTATCCGAACCAGGCAATGCGAAAAATCCCGCACGAAATGTGTAGTGAATCTTGCAATTCTTTACACGCATCGCTTCGACAACTCACGCATGTTTGCGCAAGAATTGCCCTCATCCAGTTGCGTGGATTCGGAGTTTCGCGTGCAGCGCCCCATCATTCCCATCGCCCTCGGTGTTCTTGCCGTCGCCGCTGTTGCCTTTTACGGAGGGCGACGCAGTGCGCCGTTGTCCATGCAAGGAACGGAAGCAGAGGCAGAGAAAAAAGTGGAAAATGCAGCAATTTCCACAAAAGGAAAAAGTAACCCCGCAGCGGATACGGCGAAGCCGGCGCATGCCGGCTCGCCGACCGGGCGCGTGCTCGACAGTGCCGTGTCGAACCCGAGCGCACGCGCGCCGCTGCCTCCGGCGAATGCCCCGCTCAAGTCCATCCTCGCCGAACTCAAGGCGCGCGCCGATGCCGGCGACGCCGACGCCGCCTCGCGCTTGTTCAAGGACATGCAGACCTGCGCGCAAGTCCAGCGTCTCAACCAGACGATGCCCGGCATGGCCAATCGCGTGCTCAGCGACTCGTCCGCTGACGCGCAACGCAGCGGGCGCATGCTCGACTTCGTCCAGCGCAATCTCGATTTCACCAAGAACAACGCGGCCATGTGCGCGGATCTGAGCGCCGACGATATGGCTTCGCTCGTCCCCGCGACGCTGCAGGCCGCGCAACTCGGTGACTCGGAAGCAGCCAACTGCTACGTCGGCGCCAATCTCAACAACTGGCCGGGCCTGCTCAACAATCCGCAATGGGTGCAGGACTATCAGTCAAACGCGCTCAACCTGGCCAACTCCGCGCTGCAGCAGGGCGATTGGTCGATGGCGATGCTGATGGCCCAGGCTTATGGAGGCAGCTCGCGCAACCTGCTCAACCAGGTCACTGGCAGCAATCCCGCGCAGGCATACACCTACGCGAAGCTGATGAGCTTGGGCCAGCCCACCGGCTCGCCGGCATCGCAGCGTTCGACCAATGCGCTGAGCAATTTTTCCAGCCAGCTGACGCCCGACCAAATCCAGGCCGCGGACGCGCAGGCGCAGCAGATGTACCAGCAATACTTCAACAACACGCCGCGCCAGACGGGCGATGTCGCGAGCGCGATGCGTGGGTGTCAGGGCGGCCCGTAGCATGAACGATGCGGTTGCACCCGTTGCAGCGCGATCGCTAAACTGCAGTCACTCCATCGGGGAGTAGTCGGCCGGCTCGATTCGTCGAACCGGCGTTCCGCGTCAACACACTCGGGCGGCAGCCTGTGGCGCGGGAAGCGCGATATCCTTTCGTGCTCGACGAGACCTTTGGTTCGCTCGCGTCGCACCCAAGCCGGGGCCGCGCGGGAGAATCATTGCGTCCACCGCCCCGGCTTCGGAGTTCTCCTTGGAAACACTGCTCATCTCCACGCTGACCGTCACGCTCGGCGAGATCGGCGATAAGACACAACTGCTCGCGCTGATCCTCGCGGCGAAGTACCGCAAGCCGTGGCCGATCTGCCTGGGTATTCTCATCGCCACGCTGGTCAATCACGCGCTTGCCGGTGCGTTCGGCGCACTCGTAAGCCAATGGCTGTCGCCGCAGACGCTACGCTGGATCGTTGCGATCAGCTTCCTCGCCATCGCGCTGTGGACGCTCAAGCCCGACAAAGCCGACGATGACGAGGCCGCACGTGGGAGCGCGCACGGCGTATTGTTCGCGACCGTACTGAGCTTCTTCCTCGCTGAGATGGGCGACAAGACGCAGATCGCGACCGCTGTGCTTGCCGCGCAGTATCACCCGCTCTGGCAGGTGGTCAGCGGCACGACGCTCGGGATGCTGATCGCCGACGTGCCGGTGGTCTGGCTCGGCGTGCGCTTCGCGCATCGGCTGCCGCTGCGCGCGGCGCGCATCGGTGCGGCGCTGCTGTTCGCCGCGCTCGGAATATGGATACTCGTCGGGACGTGATTCAGCGCCAAACGAATGTCGCGACGCTGCGCGCCGGCATCTCGTAGGTGAAACCGCCCTCCGCATCGCGCGCGACGAAACGTTGCGCGGACGACGCGGAGTTCGCCACGATCATCACGAGCGAGCCGTCGTCGGCGTTGCGGAAAACAACGTTGTCGATATCGTTGCCGCCCGCGGTCGACGCGACACGCTGCGCGCCGGGGCGGACGAATCGGCTCGCGTGCGCCAGCGCGACATAGTCGACGGTGCGCGTGTACTTGCCCGTCTTCGAGTCGATCGTAACGAGACCGCGGCAATTGGTGCAGCCGCCGGCATGCGGGCCGTGGTTTTCGTCGAGTGCGAGATTCCACAACAGCACGCCCTTCGACCAGGCGCGCGTTGAGCCGATGACGAGCCGACGCACGATCGACAGCAGTCCATCGTGCTGCATCGGTTTCCATTCGCCGCCCGAGCATTCCGTCAGATATACCTCCTTGTCCGGGTGCGCAGCACGGACAGGGCCTTGCGCGTGCACGTCCCCCTCATAGCAATGCCAGGCGACGCCGGCGATGTAGCGACGCGCAACCGGATCGGCGAGCGCGGCCATCGGCTCCTCGGGTTTGTCCCAGTTGTGGTCCCAGTCGAGGATCTTCGTCTCCGGCGCACGCTTCGCGAGCAAAGGCCCGAGATACCCACCGATGAGCTTCGCGCGCGCGGCGGCGGGGAGTTTCATGCCCGGATAATCCTTCGGCGCGAAGCCCGGCTCGTTCTGCACGGTCAGCGCGTAAATCGGCACGGCATCGGCTCGATAAGCTTCGACATAGCGCACAAGGTATTCGGCAAACGGTGCGTAGGCATCGGTGCGCAAGGTGCCGCCGACGAGTTCGCCGTTTGTTTTCATCCAACCTGGCGCGCTCCATGGCGAGGCCATCACGCGCAGCTGCGGATTGATCGTCAGTGCTGCGCGCACAACAGGCAGCACGTCATCCCGGTTCGGCGCGATCGAAAAATGCGCCAGCTCCGGATCGCGTTGCCCGGGGGGGACGTCGTCGAAACTGTAGTGACGGCGCGAGAAATCCGACGCGCCGATCGTCAGGCGCGTGAAGCTCAGACCGATGCCCTCGCCTTCGCGCCCGAACAACTCCTTGAGCAAAACTTCTCGCTGTGCGGGGCTCATATGCTGCTCGATCAACCAGGCCGAGCTGTCGGTGATGGCAGCGCCAAAGCCGACGATGTCCTGATAACGCTGCATCGCATTGACTTCAATGACCGTGCCGGCTTTCGCGTCCGCATCGAGAACGATGTCGGGTTCGTGCGACAGCCGTTTTTTCTCATCCGCCGTGCTCAGCCACACCTGCACGGCCGCATGCGCGGTTGCCGAGGTGGGCGCTGCCGTGCGCTGCGCCGTCGTCGCGCAACCCGCGAGGATGAGCGCCGACCAAATCGAAAAGGTGTACAGGAATTTCACCATTGTTTCGCCTAAAGTTGGAAACGTTCCCAATTTTTTGCCAAAGCTATCACAAAATTTGGGCGGTAGTTTAGTGGGATCGATGCCTTCCAATTGCCCTCGCAACGAAGCGGCAAAAGGAAAATTTGCTGCACCGCATGGTGACGCCGGCGACATCATCATGCATATTCCGCCGCAAATTGGTAACGCTTCCAATTTGATTGAGGGGGCCGTTCTAAACGGCAAATGGGGCGAGGCGGTGCACGGCCGCACGCAGATTGGCTTGGACCATCCACAGCGAGGGTGATCGATGAATCAGTTGAACAAGCGGCGCGGCACAGCCGCGCATCAAAGCGCATTTCCGCGGCAGCCACTTGCCGCCGCCTGCGCAAGTGCGTTGTTTGTGATGGTGACCAGCGTTGCCGCCGCCGATGCCCAGCAGACTCCGTCGGCGAATGCACCGAGCGACGCGGCCGAGCAGACGACGCCGTCGGACCAGCAGAAGAAGACCGGCGACGATGCTGCGGCGAGTCTCGACACGATCAAGGTAACCGGCATCAGGGGCAGTATTCAGAGTGCATTGTCGGTCAAAGAGAACCTCGACAGCATCGCCGAAGCGATCGCGCCCGAGGACCTCGGCAAACTGCCCGACCTGTCGATTGCGGAAAGCCTAGCGCGTCTGCCCGGCCTCGCGACCCAGCGCGTCGGCGGCCATGCCGAATACATTTCGATCCGTGGCTTGTCGCCGGATTTTGTCGGCACCACACTGAACGGCCGCGAGCAGGCGTCCACAGGCGAAAACCGCGGCGTCCAGTACGATCAGTATCCGGCCGAACTGATGGGCGGTGCCGTCGTCTACAAAGTGCCCGATGCAACGGTCATCGGGCAAGGCCTATCCGGGACGATCGATCTGCACACGATCCACCCGCTCGACTTTCAGGAAATGACGATGGCCGCGAACGTGCGCGGCGAGCACACAACCAACGGCAATCTCAACCCTGGCAGCGGCGTTGGCACCAACGGCAATCGCCTGAGCTTCTCGTTCGTCGATCAGTTTCTCGATCACACGCTGGGCGTCGCCTTCGGCGTTGCCCATCTGGATTC
>Ga0209233_1000650_pt1 | contig 17080 bp, 14 predicted proteins | sample AraplaCL_Cvi_mCL_FD_184269 | JGI IMG/M metagenome (GOLD analysis project Ga0209233, IMG submission 184269) | Arabidopsis root microbial communities from the University of North Carolina, USA - plate scrape CL_Cvi_mCL (SPAdes) (version 2) | ecosystem: Host-associated > Plants > Roots > Endosphere...
TCCGAACAGAGAAGTTAAGCCCGCCAGAGCCGATGGTACTGCAGTAAAATGTGGGAGAGTAGGTCGGTGCCAAATCTTATCAGCGATAAACCCTTCATCTTGAACGATGAGGGGTTTGCTGTTTTATAGCCTTTCTCTAATTCCAACTCATCCGCACGGCGTTACTCGTCTTCCTTCATTGATAAATGGACTCTGGCCGCGTCGTAAGTTTTAAAAAAAGATGGTGCTTGCCGAAAGTGATGCTGCCAGCGGGGCCTCCCCACGTAATAATACTCCCTCTCACCCCGTGTTTGACCAAATAAATACCGTTATAACACCCCTTGCACTTTTCCTCTGTTTTACCTACAATTGACTCAACTTAAACCTTACTTCATTCTTCAGTACGCGCGGCATCATCAATGCTGCATATACTCGGCTAGGAACATATAGAAAAGGGAAGTTCCACACGTCACCAACTAAAAATAAATATCATGGAAACAACAGAAAGAGCTGAATTGATCAGCAAGCTAAGTGAGAACGCTCCTGCTACACAGTCAATCCCCTGGCAGCTTACACCCAATTATCCCGGTACACCAGTCGGGTCAATGTATGTAACATTGCCTTTCACAGGCAACCTGTGGATATACTACAGTTATCAAAGTCAGCCGGCGACGGTAATTCAGGTTTGGCATCAGGGCGGCAACGTCACCCCTATTAATCCGGGAGAGAACAACATATCAGTAAATGCCAACGATTTTATATATTATGTGGCGAATGGCATTTCTATTAAGCTGGCATTTCAATACGTTTAACAGCGAGCATTCGGGAGTGGATAGTTCTCGATCTTACACCCTTGACAATCTTATTGCAACATCGTTGATTAAATAGATTGATGATGTTGCATTTTAATAGATGTCGTTCGCTGCTTTTCATTAAATTGGGGCTTTCATCGCCCCATGAATTCAAATACAATATTACTCAAAACGTGTTTTACAATATTCGCATTATTGCTGTTGCAGGTCTCCGCCTTCGGCCAAAGTGAATTGAAAATTATTCCCCTGCCCACAGCAATCAATGGGGTTAATGAAGAATTTTCCGGTATGGCCTCATGGAAGAACCGCATTTACCTGTTACCCCAGTACGGCGACCATAAAGAAACCGGACTGAACGGCGATTTTAATCTTTACAGCATCGGTAAAGATAGCATTGGCCGGGTAGTGGATGGAATAGATACTTCAGTTACCAGGTTCAGAACCATAAAAGTTACGGGGCTGGATAAGCTCCCTGATTCGGTTAAACGATATTACGAGGGTTTTGAAGCTATAACTATTATCAATAAGACAGTTTTCCTTTCCATCGAAACAAAAGATACTTATCGCTACTGTTTTGTTTTAAAAGGGCAGTTAAATGATGCGGTTAACGAAGTAATTATAGATCCGCAGAACTTCGTCTCCTTAAACCGGTATCCATTTATCACCAATGCAGGTTTCGAAAGCCTGACTTACCTACCCGATGAAAATAAACTGATAGCCTGTTACGAATTTAACGCTACACAGAACGGCGGCACAGGGTTTCTCATCGATACGGCATTAAAGGCTGCACCGGAGAAGATACAAATCCCTTTTCTGTATTTCAGACTGACTGATATCGTCGCTACCGGCAATAGCGAGTTATTCGGGCTGAATTATTACTGGAATGGTGACTATGATGCTTATCTCAAGAATAATTCCGTTAACAATCCAGAAGAAAATATTCGGCAAACTATTCCTGATCTCAAAGATAGCATCACCCAGGATCATGATTATCTAAAAGACAAAACCTTTGCCCGGATAGTTAAACTAAAAAATTATAAGGATAAGCAGTGGACGCAGGTGGTCTCTTTTGACGGTTTCAAAAACAACTGGGAAGGGATAGCCCTATTTAGAAAAGGCGCCTTAGTGATAACAGACGCTAACAGGAGCAGCAAACAATTAACTACCTTCGCTTATATCGAATTTTAGTTCACTATTATGGCTTTGATCATTTTCAACATTTTCTTTTGTATTGCGTTTTTGGCATTTGCTTATGTGAACCTTAACGACGTTGATGCCGCTCTTTGGGTTACCATTTATATGGTAGCTGCAATTTCCTGCGGATTGGCGGCTTTTGGGAAATACTACCCCATTGTTTATCTTATTGCCATCGCATTTTACGTGATATATGCTATTATCTTGTTTTTCTCTAAAGACGGCGTACGCGATTGGATAGTGGTTTATAAAAGGCCCAGTATCGTGGAAACCATGCAGGCTGAAAAACCTTACATCGAGAAAACGCGGGAGTTCTTCGGTTTGCTCATCGCCGCCGGCGCATTGACTGTTGACTATTTCCTAATGTAAAAAGCCGCGAGCTTTTCAGGCTAACGGCTTATCTTAGTTAGAGTTGCACAAACAAAACTCCTATCAGCCCTGCTCGGTATCTTTGTGGGCTTTCTTCTCTTTGTGTTTTTGTTTCATTGCTTTTTCCCAGGCTGCGAATTTCTGTTTTTGCTCGTCATTTAAAACGGCCACCACTTGGGTTTGGGCGGCCAACCTTATACTTTTAGCAGCCAGTTGGTTCGATTTTTTATCTGCCGACGGGTTACTTTTGAGGCTATCGATGCGGGTGGCCTGAGTCAATAATGCCTGATTAACCTGAACAGCCTGCTGCTGACTTAAATTAAGGCGTTTTTGCAGCGCCTTCGTTATGTGCGCAGCGCGCTGCTCGGGCGATTTCTTTGCAATTTGTGCATTACCTGCCAGGCTCAGCCCGGCTATAAAGGAAAATAATAAAATGAACTTTTTCATTGATTGGGGTTTTAATAAATAATTAATTGTCTGACTGTGAGATTGTGCGATGGTTTAATGGGGTGAAGTAGGAAAGTGGGAAGGTCCAAGAGCCTGAAAGAGGGTATAAAAAGAAAGTCCCGCTTGCGACGGGACTTTCTTTTGGACAAACCTAAGTGTTAGTTGAGGTACTTTTATTCGAATACTTTATATAATATCCAGTCATTAGTTTCATATACCCGCCGCATTTTTAACGCACCGTTGGCTTTTTTTACCACCGGGATATATTTATTATTGAGCTGAGTAAAGCCGGTTACCTCATTCTTTTCTGTTGCCAGCAAGATATAATCATCATATCGGGCCGGGGCCTCAATGGCACTTAAAAATGCTCCCTGATAAGGAAGGGTGTACCTGCTCAAATCTTCTTTGTTCTTAGCAAATGCTACAACCGGATAAGCGATGGCGTCGTCAACTAATACGTGTGTTTCTGCCGGAAGGCTGTGAATATATTCTGCCAGCTCTTTGTTTTCCTGCTGATGGGTGTCGTTCGTTCTGTTGAACAGCACAGTAATAAAGTTTTGCTCTTCAAAGATCGAAGAGTTCTTCAAAAATATATAACCGGTGTAAAGTTGTACAAGCGTTAGTAAACCTACCACCGTTTTCAAAATGGTTTGGTTGCGGATAACCTGCGACCGGTAAAGGATACATAGTAAAGCCAGTACCAGGAATATCATATAATATTCGTGCACCAGGAACACTTTTTCGTATTTAATGTGTAGGAACTCAACAAATGCGAACGGGGTAAGCAAGGTAAGCACCTGGTAAGTACTGCTTCTGAACAGGTATATAGCCACCAAAATGAGTGGGCAGAACAAGATCATCCTTGCCGAAATCAATATTGATGTTTCAGGGATCTGGTAGGTGGTACTGGTAGATAACTGATCGAAGCTAAGTTTATCGGCAAGCACTGTCCATGTAGCATAAGGGCTTTCGCTGAAGTAGTTCAGATCCTGCGCGTGGGTAAGGTTCAGCAGTTTATAGCAAACAATACAAGCCAGCGGCAGCACGAACAGGATAATATAAAGCGCAAAGGTTTTATTTACCAGTTTACGACGCAGCGATGGGTTGTTAAAGCTGATGAACAAACGGAAAATTGATTCCTGTTCGCCTAAGTTTAAGCTCTTTATGGTGATGGATAATACCAGCGGGATAAAGAACAGCGTAAGCCAGATAAACTTATAATCGCAGAAAATAAGCAATACCAAACTGATACTTGCAATAGATACGTGGAAGGTGGTGTTAGAACGATAGAACTTCAGCAGGTTAAAGAAGAACATAAAGAAGAATATCAGCACCAGCGCGATTGACTTACCCGAGCAGGCCGTGTAAAGGATACCGGGATGCAGCGCAAAAACTACGATCAATATCAGCAGGTAAAAATCGTCTTTTGCCCTTTTCATAAGCGGACTTGCAATCATCAAAAACAAGATCGCAGTACAGATGGATGACGCTATGATAGGGGCTATCATGGCTGTCCATGCCGAGAATGAAAAGATGAATGATGTATAGAACGGTATAATAGGAGCCGTTAACCCCATTACTTTAAGCCGATTCCCAGAGCCATCGAGCACAATACGTGCTTTCTCAATGTAGAACATGGCTTCCTGGCTGAAATAACCCAAATGGTTGAGGTAAATACCGCCTACCAGGTAATAGATCGCCAGTAAAATGGTGATAAGTATCAGATATTTGGATTGATTTCTCATTTAACAACGTTTGTTGGATTGTTAACTTTACTTAGCCCGTGTTCGGTTTTCTCCCAGTAAAACGGTTTAACAATTAATTGGTATAAGCCTTTAAATGCCGATACAGAGTGCATTAACCAGTAAACCGGGTTGGCGATGGCGAAAAGGATCAGTTCGTAAAAGCGCCTTTTAAACACGGCCATCATGTTGATATAGATCATGAGGATGTTACCCACCATAAGGTTAAAGATCGACATGAACAGGATCCAGTCTGGGAACAGCGTACGGATGGTCGAAAGGTCGAACACAAGGTAGCTGATGAAAATAGCCAGCAGGAACGGATAAACCAGGAATGTAAGCGGCGTAGCGCCGATAAAGAAGTTAAACCCTAGGAAACCTTTCCAGCCTAATCTCTTGATCAATGCCACCGGGTTGCGCATGTGTACCAGGTAGGTTTGCATATAGCCCTTTATCCAGCGTGAGCGCTGACGGATCCAGTTGATCGGTTCGTTATTCGCTTCTTCATATGTGGTTGAATTTACAACCGCAATTTTATAGCCTTTTGCATAAGCGCGAAGGCCAAGGTCGGCATCTTCAGTAACGTTGAACGGATCCCAGGCGCCAAGCTCAACAAGGCTGTCCAACTTAAAGTGGTTACTTGTACCACCAAGCGGAATAGGGATATCAAGGGTATCCAGTCCCGGCAGCATATAGTCGAACCAGTACGAGTACTCAAGGGTAAACATACGGGTAAGGAAATTCTCATTACGGTTGAAGTAGTTCAGCGCGCTTTGGATACAGATATAGTTAGAAGGCAGCTTGCCAAACATCGATACCACCTTTTTTAATTGGTCGGTATCAGGAATATCCTCGGCATCATAAATCGTCAGGAATTTTCCACGAGAGAAGTGCAGGCCGTAGTTACAAGCTTTCGGCTTGGTTTTAGGCATGTGGAACGGTACCACGATCACTTCGAAAATAGCGGGGAAATCAAGGTTGCGAACGGCGTTCAGCGTTTTATCATCGTCTTCCTCTATCAGCAGCTTCACATCCAGTTTTTCGCGTGGATAATCTAGTGCCTGCAGGTTCCAGATCAGTTTCTTGATAAGCTTATCTTCCTTGTAAACCGGAAGCAGAATGGTGTAAACAGGTAACTCAGCTTCAACAATCTCGTGCAGGTCCTCGCGGGTTACCGCCTGGTGCAATTCGAAACGGGAACCCATTAACGCAAGGAACAGCTTAAACAATATTGCCACCAAAAAGAACGAGCTGATAAGCACGTTAATAATGATGGAAGTATTTTTAAAGCTTACCACCAGCCCAATGGTCACCAGCCCTAATAATATAAAAAGGAAAGCAAGCTGACCGGTAGAAAACGTAATAAAAGCAGAACTGTTAGGGTCGCGGTTTAAAAGCTCAAACACCGCCGATTTTACGTACTTGTCGCCTATCAGCTTATGACTAAGCCAGGTAACATCCAGGTCGTCGGCCAGTATGATCTCCGGTTCACAATCATAGGTAAAGCGGATGAAATCGATAAAAAGCTGATTTGATGGATCGGCCATCACCGTTATTACCTTGCCATTTTCAATGCGAAGGGGTAAAGCAAGGTGCTGATCGGCAAACTTTAGTTCTATTTTGCTAAGTACCTCGGGGTCGTAAGCAAGTTCCCTGATAGGTTTAAACGTATATCCTGCATTCACTAAGGAGCGCTCGTAGTTTTTACGGGAAACGTACCCGAAATTCAACGCTACTTTAAGGAACGACTGGCCTAACTGGGCTGCTAAATCATTGATCTTTTCCCGATCTTGCCTGGATATAAAACCATCGTTAACCAAAAGTTCAGGAATTGACATAGTAATCTTAGTTTCAGTAAGGTGAAATTCTTTGTTATTAAACAACATGAGCCTGCGCCCGCAGGCTCATGTTGTTTACAAGATTATAGCGATCGGTTATAATTAATCGTTATACAATTCCTGTGACCTTTGTACTCTTGAGCGTACGAACAGGAATGAAAGCAGTATCAGAACTAATATACCAAGCAATATATACAGGTTATATTTTTCCCAGAATTGGGTTATTGCGCTTTTGGTATCAACGTACTCAACGTTTTCGCTTGATTTGTTGATGTTGAACAGGTATTTGTTCGAGTTCACATCGGTAACGCAAACGTTGCTCGATAGTGTTGAAAGCTGCTCGGTAATTGAACGTGCTGCAGCGATAAACGCGTCTGATATGTGCGATCCTGTTGCTGTTAACACCAGTGTAGCGTTATTGCTGCGGCCGTAGAAGATCTGCGCCAAACCGTTCGACGTTGTGTCTGAGAGCGAGTACACCACCTTATTGTTTTCCGTGTTGTAAAGCCTGAAGTTTTGATTAAACTTGATAGGCGCATCAGGGAACTGATTCAATAATGGGTCTTCCTTGCTTAACAGTGCAATGATGTTATATTTTTTCAGATCGCCTGCAGGGATATCACTTGAGTAAGAGAATTCAGGGAAGTTATTTGAGTTGATGTTGTTGTTCAGCTCATAAATAATTTCACCTATTGCGCCTGCTGCATATTTAGAGTACTCTTTCGATACAACGATACGGGTAGTGCCGCTGTTGAAAGCTTCAGGATATTGGTAGAAGCTCAGGTCGTTCGAAATGAATGGATTTTTTGACTCCAGGTATGATTTTTCAGCATCAATTTCACCGAAGAAGTTAATGAAGCTGTTTTTACACAAGCCATTGCTTGGGAAGAAACGAAACTCAGCTTCTAAGGTATTGTATTTATGGTGCTGGTAACGGTTAATGGTTACTGAAGTGTTCAGTTTACCTGATGCATCCAGCTTTTCACTGCTGATCAGTAAGCCGTTCAGGTAAATGTTGAAATAACCTCTGTCGCCGGCACTTAAGCCGCTGTAGTTACCAATAAAACGGATCTCAACCTCTTTGGGTGTAAAATTAAAATCACTGTTTTTAAAGCTGTAAGCGCTCTTTAAGGAACCGATACCTGAAAGAAAATCGCTTGAGCCGCCAATTTGTTTAAGCGATAATTTTGAACGGTTCTCATCAACAGTTTTAAAGTACGTGTTCGAAGCCTGGTCAATTAAAAGGTAATCGCCAAAAGTTGAATTTAAGATATTGACATTACCCAAAGCGGTGATCGCTTTTTCGTAACCGGCATCGTCGCCGCCGCTAACAAACAATATTTCGGCAGGTGAAGATGTTGTAGCTACTGATTTGTGCGGAACCATCACGCCTTTTTCATTAACCATTTGGGTAACGGTATCAGTAACTGTAGCAGATGATTTTGACAGGTAAAGGATGCCCTCGTTTGATTGCGGGGAAACTTTGATCAATGAACGTTTATCTTCAGGCAAGGCCCCTAAGTTACCTACCTCAATGAAATTTCTTACGCTATCAGGAACCGCGCCGGCTTCGTAAACGGAGATCTTTTTACCAGAGATCTTTTTCAGCCTTGCATAAGCCCATGCAACAGCTTTCAAATCCTTCAGGCTTGGACTTGCAGGGTAAACGATAGCGGTCTTCGAATCGAAGCAATTGCTGATGTTTACATCGCTAAGGCCGGTTTTGGTATTTTTAACCAACGACAGGTAAGAGTAATCTTTTACTTTAAGCCACATAGCCGGGTTATCCAGGTCTTTACAGATATCATCACTGATAGCCAACAAGGTTTTGATCTGGATTTTCAGGAACTTGTCGGGCGAAAGATCGGCCCGGCTTAAGTTCAGAACCACTTTCTGGATCGTAGAGTCGGTGCTCGATAAGCGTGCGCTATAAGCCGGTTTGTCATTGATGATTATATTGATAAAAGAATGATCTTTTAACAAGGCCTGCGAAGGCTCAAAATATAATACCAATTTGCTCCCGTTCATTTCCACCATAGGCGAAATCTTAACGTAGATGGAACTTGCGCCACTCATTCCGTAAATGGCGTCATCATTGTGACCTAATGCTTTAAAGGACACAACGCTTTGGGCCAATGATGCCTTACTTAAAAGAAATACAAGGGCTAATAAGGTAAAAAATTTGTTCATTGGTTTGTCAATATTAATTTATTACGTAAAATTCAACTCTAAAATAGTTCCCGTTATCATTGCTGCGGTATGATAGCTCACCGCCCAGTTCCCGGGTCATAAGTTTGGCTATGGAAAGGCCCAGGCCAACGCGACTTTCAATATGTTCAGATGCTTCGCTTAAAGCATTCAGTTTATTGAACATGTTATCCAGTTCATACTGGCCAATAGGACTGCCTTCGTCAATGATCTCAAAAATAAACTTCTGACGCTCCTGGCTGGTATGAACCCTGATGTTATTATTGGTTTGTGAAAACTTAATGGCGTTCGATAATAAGTTTTGGAACACCTGGCCCACAAACACCCGGTCGAGGTTAACATTCACCGGCGATTTTTCAATTTCGTTGATCAGATGGACATTCTTCATCTGCGCGGTTTCGCTCAGGCCTTTAAATATATGCTGCACTTCTGCATTAATATCAAACACTTCGGGCTTGAACTTAACCTCGGGCGATGACTCGATCTCTTTAACATCCATCAGCTTATTAAGCAGATACTGCATTTTTTCTGAAGCTTCCGAGATATAGCCTATCAGTTCCATCTGGTCGCCGCTCAGGCGATAACTTTCTTCTTTCAGCAGGTTATTACTCATGATGATGGAACCAGCAAGATTCTTAAGATCGTGACCTGCTATATTAATGAAGTTGTTCTTTTGTGTATCCAGCCTGCGCAGCTGTTCGTACTGCGAATCTATAATGTTGTTCTTTTCAGCAATATCACGATTCTGGCCTTTCAGCTGTTCGTTCGATTTGCTGATCAGCAATTGTGAGCGTACGTCGCGTTCTATTATTTTATAACGCGCGCCAGGTACAAAGCACGATATTAGTGTGATGATGAAGAACAGGCTGCCGCCATTGGCAATAACGATATCTAAATTATACTGGCAGAATAAATAAAAGAATATGGCCAGCAGCACTAACGCCAATAATGCCTGCAACACCGAATTTATTGGCTCCCAAAATACCTGCAGGTTAAAGAACAGGAATACGGCGCCGTAAATAAGGTAATACGTATTTAAGTTTTGAATGTCTACAACATTGCATAATATAGCGGATGTTACGGATATTAAAAACAGCGATATATGTAATAATATTCTGAAATCGTAGTTCTTGCGTTGGAATATGCTGTACAGCGCCAAGATAATAAGATCGGTAATGATGCGTACAATAAAGAACTGTAGCCAGATGTTATTGGAAAAGATAAAATCAACAATGAACAGCAGGGGATAAACAAATAACACCATCCAAATGATATTATTGGTCTGATACCAGGCCTTTTTGGAGATTTCTTTTAAGAGTTCTTCTTTGTTTAATTGGACAAGCATTCTCGGTTTTCTTAAATTATGATAATATTCTTGTTATCTATAAATTTAATTCGTATAAAGTAAATCAAAAATTTCAGAACGTCAGTAAACATGTTTTGCACATATAAACATCTTGCATACACAGCCATGGGGCATTTAAAAATCGTATTTATTCTTACTTTGGCTGTAGCTATGCCCGCATTTACAGCAAAAAGCAATCCAAGCACTCCACCTACCCGCCTAACGGCCTTTAAACGGGCTAAAAGTCTTGATAACGGTATTACCATTTCCTGGTTCGAACAGACGTGGAACAAAGAGGTTTTAGCTAAAAATCCCCTTAAAACCGCCGATTTTGAACTTTTAAAACAACTTGGCTTTAAAAGTCTGCGGCTCCCCATTGCATTTGCCCACTTTGAGCGCGAAGGTATACCGGTTGAGCAAATATTTTCCCACATTGATAATTTTGTTAAACAGTGCAGGCATTATGGTTTCAAGATTGTATTAGATTATCACGGTGGAAATCTTAACGATACAAATTATGCCGCCCAAACCTCAAAGCTTATTGATCTGTGGACAAAACTCACCAAACGTTACGCACACATCAATCATGACGAGTTGTTTTTTGAGTTGTATAACGAACCTCCGCATATGAATCCCCAAACCTGGAAAGACGCCGCTTATAATATTGCTAATGCCATACATAGGATAGATAAAGAACGTACGCTCATCATAGGTGCCTCTAATTATAACAGCATTTATGAATTGAGCCGGTTTGTACGGCTGGCCGACGAAAATGTTATATACACATTCCATTTTTATGAGCCTTTTCTGTTCACGCATCAAGGTGCGGAGTGGGTAGGCGACCAGGAATCTACCATTCACATCCCGTTTCCATATAACCCCAAAACTTTCCCGCCCATCAACCCGAAAGCAAAAAATACCGATGGCGAAAAGAACTATAATAAATATCAACTTGATGGAAATGAGGGCTCTATACATGATAAATTATCAATCGTTAAGAACTGGGCCGATAAATATTACGTCCCGGTAATTTGCGGGGAGTACGGAGTTTATAATAAATATGCGGATTTAGACAGCCGCTGCAGGTACATAAAATCTGCTCGGCAAACTTTAAAAAGCTTAAACATGCCAGGAATGTTGTGGGATTACAACGGCAATTTTTCAATTTTTAACGGCGAGCCTTCCATGGCAAACCTGCCAGATTGTATGAAAGAGGCTATAGGTTATCACGGAAAGTAGTTCGGGAGAGGCGCCTTATCTTTGTGATTTTTTCTCTGTGGAATTGTTCAGTTTAAATTAACTGTCTTTTTTACAACTCTATTTCTATTGTTTGCAAATACTTTACTAACTTTATATAAAGCTACCTGCCTATCGGGTTAGCTATATAAACCAAAAAAGCCTGCCATGAAAAACTTAAATCAAGAAGAAGCCGCCCCTCTATCTGGATTGGATCAGTGGGAAGACGATGTATTAGAACGTTACCCTGAACCCGGTGCCCCTGCAAAAAGCAAGGAAGAATTCAGGAATTATGATAAGCCGGAAAATGACGGCGTTCGCGAATTTTACCGCCTGAACCATAAATATCAGACCTACGATAATGTGCTGGCCAAAAAGGCAAACTTCTTAAAGTTTGACAAAAAGGAGATGCCCTGGTGGCAGGCTATGGAGTATCTGAACACCTTAGTAGACGATTCTGACCCTGATACTTCGCTCGACCAGCTCCAGCATTTATTGCAGACCGCCGAAGCTATTCGTGCTGACGGCCACCCCGATTGGTTTATCCTTACCGGCTTTATTCATGATCTGGGCAAGGTGCTTTGCTTGTTTGGGGAGCCGCAATGGAATGTGGTGGGCGATTCGTTCCCGGTAGGGTGTAAGTTCTCCGACAAAATAGTTTACCCGGAGTTTTTTGCCGACAATCCTGATACTTACGATGAGCGGTATAATACCAAATATGGCGTGTACTCACCTCATTGCGGTTTGGATAACATCCACATGTCGTGGGGCCATGACGAATATTTATATCACATCACCAAAAATCACCTGCCCGAAGAGGGTTTGTATATGATCCGTTATCACTCCTTTTATTCGCAGCACCGTGAACACGAGTACGATCACCTGCTGAATGCGCACGACCAGGAAATGTTTAAATGGGTAGATAAATTTAATCCGTATGATCTTTATTCAAAAAGCCCTAAGCCGCCGGTAGTATCAGAACTGAAACCTTTTTACGAAGACTTGTTAGCGAAATATTTACCTGCAACAGTGAAATTGTAGTGAATATAGTTACTGCCAGTTTCGTAAATCGCTCCTTGCTTCACCAATTCTTCATAATCTTAACAGTAGTGATATTCTCTGTGCGCTTATTTTCAAAAATCAAATATTACGGTTATAATTCGCTAACTTTGCACGCTAATATATAACTATGAGGTTTTTTGAAGAACAGCGGCGCGAGGTGATGTTGCACATCGAAAAATTCATGCTTGAGAAGAAGAATGAATATTTAAAGCCGGTAGATACAATTTGGCAGCCATCTGATTTTTTGCCTGATTCGTCGCGCGATACTTTCTTCAGTGAGATCAAGGAGCTTCGCGAAAGCGCGCAAGGACTCTCGTACGATCTTGTAGCCGTACTAATAGGCGATACCATTACCGAAGAGGCGCTACCTACTTATGAGTCGTGGCTTACCATGGTTCAGGGTGTTTCTGATGATGAGCAAGGCGGCTGGATGCAATGGACCCGCCATTGGACCGGCGAAGAAAACCGTCACGGCGATCTGCTCAACAAGTACCTTTACCTTTCCGGGCGCGTAAATATGCGTATGATGGAGGTATCTACCCAGTACCTGATATCAGACGGTTTTGATATCGGCACCGGACACGATCCTTATCGCAACTTTATTTATACGTCGTTCCAGGAACTGGCTACTAATGTTTCGCATCGCCGCGTGGCATCGCAGGCAAAGAAACAGGGCGATACATTGCTTTCTAAAATGTGCGGGGTAATTGCCAGCGACGAAGCGCGTCACGCAAAAGCCTATAAATACTTTATTGAAAAGATATTTGAAGTCGATCCAAACGAAGCGATGATTGCTTTTGAGGATATGATGCGTAAAAAGATTGTAATGCCCGCTCACTTTTTACGTGAAGTAGGTTTAAAAATAGGCCAGACGTTCGGTCACTTCACCGATGCCGCTCAGCGCCTGGGCATTTATACCGCTATTGATTACGTTGACATATTAAAGGAATTGCTGGAAGACTGGCACATTGCCGGCATGGCCGATTTATCGGAAACAGGCGAAAAAGCCCGCGATTATCTGATGGCCCTGCCAGATCGCCTGCTTCGCGTAGCCGAACGCATGAAAAACCCTATGCTGGAATATAAGTTCAGCTGGATAGATGGGTAGTTAGTCCTAAAATCCGGAAGAAAAAGAAGCCTTTGCAATTGAATGCGAAGGCTTCTTTTTTTGAGGTATTCAATCTTATTCCATCTTAAATCCCGGCTTTTTATAATCTTTCGGTTTATAATCATCAGGGATCTGTATGGTGTTACCGTCGCGCAGCGCAGAATAATGCGGCGACATGATCTCCACCCCCGCTTCGTTGAACTTATCCTGTATGTTTTGATGAAGGTTGGAATACAATGCAGCCATTTTATGCGATAGCGCCGTGTATGCGTTGATCTGGTAAGTTACATTAAAATCGTTCAGGTCGGTTTGCAGTACGAAGGGTGCGGGTTGATGTGATATACCCTCTGTTGCCAGCGCCGCATCAATCAATAAAGCATGAATTGTTTGCCAGGATGCATCGTAACCGATGGTGATGCTGGTATGCAAAATAAGCCCAAGATCTTTTGACGACGAGGTATAATTGACTGACGCGCCGCTTAAAATAGTTGCGTTTGGTACGGTTATGTCCTCGTTCTTTATAGTACGGATACGCGTAACCAGCATATTCTTCTCGATTACATCGCCGGTAATGTCTCCAACTTTCACTCTATCGCCTATTTTAAAAGGGCGCATATAAGTGATCACAATGCCGGCAACCATGTTGGAAATAGCCGACGACGAGCCCAGCGAAAAGAGGATGCCCAAAAATACCGTAACCCCCTGGAAAACTTTAGAATCGGAACCCGGCAGGTACGGAAATATGACAACAAACATAAATGCATAAAGCAGTACCCTGATAATATTGTACGTAGGTTTAGCCCATTCGGGATAAAAACTTTTAATTGCGATGGCGCCGCTCTCTATTTCACCGGCAATAAATTTTATCAGCTTAATAATATATCTTGTTATGATATAGATAACGCCGATAGTTAATAAGTTGGGGATGTAGCGTGCTATAGCAAGCAAGATATCTTTAAGCGGAGTGGTAATATAGCTCAATAATTCAGTAGCAACCGGCTTGGTGAACGGGAAAATTAAAAATGCTACAGGCAGCGCAATGTAAATAAGCAGTATGATTATCAGAAAACGGGCAACACGCAGCGCATTTCCAATTATGGGTAATAAGCGGCTGGCATAGCCTATAGGTGCTCCTTGTTCTTTCAGTTTAACCAGCCGGCTTTCCCATGCACGCAGCGTTCTCAATTTCAGCCAGCGAAACCCTTTGTTTACAATCCAGATAAGCAGCATAAGAATTGCTGCAACCGCCAGTGCTTCCAGGATATTAATAATGGTTTGCCTGATAGTGTCGCTTTCAAAAGCGCTTCCGGCTTTTTTCTTTAATATGGCGAGGTAGTTTGCGGCTAATTGCGGTCTGTCCAGCTCTGAAAATTTTGCGTCGGCTTGGTTAACCGCTATTATGAGCTGCGATTTATAGCTGATGATCGATATTGCCGAATCGTTTTTTAACGTAAGTGAATCGGGGTTGAAGTCCAGCCGGGAGATAACATCACTGATACGACGGCTTACTATTTGCGCACGCTCTTTTACTCCGAAGAGCCCCTGATCGGCATAGAGTTTAAAGATGGTGTCTTTTTTTACGATCACCGGCTCTCCGGCGGAAAGGATCTGAGGCTTCGCCGGTTGATTAACGGATGCCGGCTTCTGCGCATAAGATGCGAACGTTAAAAACAGAAGGCATAAAAAACAGTAAAATCGCAGCATATAACTTGGTATTGGTAGTTAAAGCTACTTAATTTATGATTAATACTTTACAATTAGTTTACCCCTCAAGAGTTAGCGATACACCCAGATCGCCCGATAACTCCTCAAAAAGCGTATTCAATATCGATTCTATGGTAATCGAATTTACATCATCTACATAATGCTCTGAGCGGGTAATATTAAGGTGCGTACCGTCTGCTTGTATCCGGAATAAAAAGCCTTCATACAATTCAGGTTCCGAAATTTCAATGGCGCCGTTTTTTTCTTCAGTTATAAAATTGATAACGCTTTGCTTCTGTTCGTGAAACAGCGGGTTAAGCTTTGCTTGTATAAGCGATAAAAGTTCCTGTCGCGAAACGTTTTTATGGAGATCGATGATTTTCATAGAGGTGTTTATTGCTTAATAAATTACAAGTCAATGTGAATATTTGTTTCAGTCGCGGCATCCATATCTATAACTTTACCATTAATAAATTTGTCATCAACTAAAAAACTATGAAATACAAATTGCTTGGCCGCTCAGGCCTTAAAGTTTCAGAACTATGTTTGGGTACTATGGGCTTCGGTACTGAAGGCGGCTGGGGCGCTGACAAGGATACCAGCTTTGCGATAATGGATGCTTTTGCCAATGCGGGCGGCAATTTCCTCGATACCGCCAATATCTATAAGCTTGGCACCAGCGAAAAGATCATCGGCGATTACATCAGCAACCACGACCGCGATTATTTTGTGCTGGCCACCAAGTACACGCTGAAGGATAACATGACCAACCCCAATGCTTCAGGTAATAACCGCAAAAACATGATGCGTAGCGTAGAGGAAAGCCTGAAACGTTTAAAAACAGACTACATCGATCTCCTGTACCTGCACATCTGGGATGACATTACCCCGATAGACGAAGTATTGCGCGGGATGGACGATCTGATTAAACAAGGCAAAGTAAATTACGCCGCTATTAGCGACACCCCTGCCTGGGTGGTAGCCAGGGGAAATACCCTTGCCGAACTAATGGGCTGGAGCCAGTTTGTAGCCCTGCAGGTTGAATATAGCCTGCTTTCCCGCACGCCTGAACGCGAACTGATCCCGATGGCTAAACATTTCGGAATCACGGTTACACCCTGGGCGCCATTGGCCGGTGGGGCGCTAACCGGTAAATACCTGCGTGGCGAACAGGGCAGGATTAAGGAGGAAAGCGTTCGCCGTAATGACCGTGCTATAGGCATTACTAAAGTGGTTATGGAGGTAGCTGATGAGTTGGGCACCACGCCGGGTAACGTAGCCCTAAAATGGACAATGCAGAAGGGGTTTTCATCCATTCCAATTGTAGGCGCAACCAAACTCAACCAACTAGAAGATAACCTTAAAACCGTTGATATTGAACTGAGCGATGCGCATATACAAAAGCTTAACGATGCCAGTGCAATTCAATTAGGCTTTCCCGGCGATTTCTTCAGAGAAGACGCGGTACGAACCAACACCTTTGGCGGCTTTTATGATAAGGTAGAGAAAAGGTACTAAAAACAAAAAACCCTTGCTTTAGCCGGAGCTTTTAAACAAGGGTCTCTAACTTTATCGCGTTGTGCTAGGCTTAGGTCCCCTAAAGTACGGTCAAATCAGATGCTGACAATCCGGTATTTTCACCCATTTTTTTTGGGTGATAACCGCAGTTTTAATACGTAAAACCCGCAAAAATTAACTAAAGGAAAAAGTAAATTCCCTATAGTTATATTTTGTGGATTTTTGCCTAAGTGACAAAATCGATAAGATGCTTGTATTCGCCTAAAAAAGGGATTTTATTTCCTGGATGAAGAGGATAGTGCCCTATTAAAAAACTGATTCGGGTGAATCAAAACTTAACAAGGAGGTATGATTTTTTCATGTGATAAGACGGAATGGTAAATGGATAATATGAGTAGTCCTGAAATAGGTTGACTGTTTTTTGATTGCACAAACATTGATAAAAAAGCTCAAACATCCACCAAAGATGTTTGAGCTTTTTTGTTGTAGGATTTAAGTTTGATTTCTTTTTGCTGATG
>Ga0209233_1000652_pt1 | contig 16990 bp, 15 predicted proteins | sample AraplaCL_Cvi_mCL_FD_184269 | JGI IMG/M metagenome (GOLD analysis project Ga0209233, IMG submission 184269) | Arabidopsis root microbial communities from the University of North Carolina, USA - plate scrape CL_Cvi_mCL (SPAdes) (version 2) | ecosystem: Host-associated > Plants > Roots > Endosphere...
GCGCTACCGCTACGATCCGGCCGACCCGACCCCCAATCTGGGCGGCGCCATCTTCGCCTTCACCGGCGCCGGGCCCGTCTGGCAAAAGCCGCTCGAAAGCCGCAGGGACGTGCTGGTGTTCACGGGCGGCCCACTTGCGGCGCCCCTCACCATCATCGGCAACGTCACGGCGCGGGTGTTCATCCGCGCCAGCATCCCGCACGCCGATCTGTTCGTCCGGCTCAGCGACGTCGATGCCAAGGGGTTCTCCATCAACATCTGCGACGGCTTCATCAGGTTGACGGCAACGAGCCCGGCCGATGCGGGGGGAATCTGGGGGGCCGAGATACGCCTCCACGCCACAGCGCATTGTTTTGCCGCCGGTCACCGGCTGCGCCTGCTGGTCGCCAGCGGCGCGCATCCGCGCTACGCGCGCAACACCGGCACCGCCGATCCGGTCGGAACCGCGACCCGGCTGGTTGCCGCCGACATCGAGATCTTCCACGACGCCGATCACCCGACCAGCATCACGTTGCCGGTTTACGAGCTCGCCTAGAGGAACGCCGAAGAGCCTATTCCGCCGCCACCGGCTGCGGCTCGACTGCCGCCAGCGCCCGGAACAGCACCTCGGGTCCCGCGCCGGGCCGGCAGGCCTCGACGCTGAGCAGTTGCCGGAACTGCCGCGCCCCGGCCATGCCGTTGGCGAGGCCCAGCATGTGGCGGGTGACGTGGTTCAGCCGTACGCCCCGCGACAGCTGCGCTTCGGCGTAGGCCGCCATCGTCTCGATCACCGCGGCGAGGTCGAAGCCCTGCCGCGGCCGCCCGAAGACGAGTGCGTCGACCTCGGCCAGCAGCCGCGGCTCGTGGTAGGCGGCGCGCCCCAGCATCATCCCGCTCACGTGCCGCAGGTGCTCCTCGACATCCGCAAGTCCGGCGATGCCGCCATTGATCATCACCGGGAGCGGGGAGAGCCGGGCTGCCAAGCGGTAGACCCGGTCATAGTACAGAGGCGGAATGGTGCGATTTTCCTTCGGGCTCAGCCCCTGCAGCCACGCTTTTCGCGCATGGACATAGAGAGCCTCGACGCCGGCGCCGACCATCGCGTCGGCGAAGCGGTCGAGGTCGGCCTCGCTGTCCTGGTCATCGATGCCGATGCGGCACTTGACCGTCACCGGCACGTCGGTGGCATCGCGCATGGCTCGAACGCAGTCGGCCACCAGTTCCGGCTCCGCCATCAGGCAGGCACCGAACCGGCCCGACTGCACGCGGTCGGACGGGCAGCCGACGTTGAGGTTGATCTCGGCATAGCCCCAGGCGGCCCCGATCGCGGCCGCCTTCGCCAGTTCCGCCGGATCTGCCCCGCCCAGTTGCAGCGCCACCGGCTGCTCGAAGGCATCGAACCCCAGCAAGCGCTCGCCATCGCCATGCAGCACCGCCGCGCTCGTCACCATCTCGGTGAACAGCAGGGACTCGGCCGTCAGCACCCGGTGAAAATACCGGCAATGCCGGTCGGTCCAGTCCATCATCGGCGCAACGGAAAAGCGGCGCGCGGTTGCAAGGTCGATGCTCATGGCGGCGCTATAGCCGATTTCACGACCAAGCTCAAAGGCCGGCGCCGGATGCCCTCAATGCATGGGCTGGCCGGCAGCCAGCCGGGCGTTGAGCGCAGCTAGTTCGGCCGGTGGCTGCCGGTCGATCCGCCGGTAGGCACGACCATCGATCGACCGTTCGACAAGGCCGAAGTCGTAGAGGGCGCGGCGTAACAGGGCGTGGTCACCGAAAGCGTTCCATCCGTCGAGCAAGCGGCTGATTCCCCGCTCGTCCAGCGTCTCGTCCGCCGGCAGCCTCGACCACAGCACCCAGAGGCAGAGTTCGGCAATACTGGCCTTGGAGGGCCATTGTGCCAGGCGGCCCTGCGTGTCGAACTGGCGTTCCGCCTTGTCCACCCGCGCGGTAGCTCCTGCGGAGGCGACTGTCTCGACGATTGGGGCAGTCGCCGGATTCGAGCGTGCCTCGCGGCGAAACTGCTGGAAGTTGGCGTAGCCGGCGCCCCGCGCCAGCATGTTGAGCAGTTCAAGATGCCCGGGAGCGCGCCCGAGCCCCTCCAGTTGCTGACGCAGGGCGCGCGCCAGCGACGACACATCGGGCACGCTGAAGGCGAATACGGGTTTCGACATGGTTCATCCTCGCTTTGCCGATCCACAAGGATTGTCGCGATCGCCGTCCTGCGACTCGGCAAGGAAAACCGGTCGATAGATGTGCCATTGCAGGTTTAGCTCCCCATTTGGGGCGGCGATGCCTCGGTGAACTGCAGACCGTGACGGGGTGTAGCCCGGGCCGGCGGCGGCCGCAAGCGTGGCCCGGGCCGGCGTCGGGGGCGGTCAGGGCCCGGTGGGCGCCTCGTCCTCGACGCGCCGACCGACCGCGTTGACGAACTGGTGGGCGAAATTCATGCCGTGCCGCAGGCCGTAGGATTCGGCGGCGCGACGGAATACCACCGTCTCCATTTCGACCAGCATCGGGGCGCGCTCGCCGTCCGGCAGCCGGTGCAGCGCCGCCACCGCAGTGGCGACCAGGGCTTCCAGTTGCTGGTTGGGGTTGTGGAGCATGCTGCGACACAACCACCACCCCGCCGCGACAGCCAGCAATTACAATCGTTTGCGTTACCCCCACGTTGTCGTCTCGCGAGCAAGTCGAGCGACGCACCGCACTCGGACGCGGTGGCCATGCGACCAAAGGACCAGTGCGGGAGCGAGGATTTTCGCCACCGCCTGGCCGCCGCCGATTGCCTCCCGGGGTACTAACATGTCAGATGCGCGCCGTCGTGTTCGTGGAGACAAGAGATGAGCGCCGCAGGCAAAGTTCCGTTTTCGACCCGCCGGATCGGCAAGACCGAGCTCGAGGTCACGACGCTGGGGCTCGGCGGCGCGACCCTCGCCGGGATGATGGTCGATGTGCCAGCCGAACAGGCCCGGGCCACGGTCGATCGCGCCCTTGCCGTCGGTATCAACTACTACGACACGGCGCCACAGTATGGCCTCGGCCGCTCCGAGCATTTCGTCGGCGACGCACTGCGCTTCAAGCGGGCCGGCACGGTACTGTCGAGCAAGGTCGGCCGGCTGCTGAGGCCTGTCCTCCAGGACAGCGATCGGGTCTACTCCCACTCGTGGGCGAACCCGTTCCCGTTCGACCAGGTCTACGACTACAGCTATGACGGCATCATGCGGTCCTATGAGGACAGCCTGCAGCGGCTAGGCCTCGCTTCAATCGACATCCTCTTTGTCCACGATATCGGCGTCATGACGCATGGCGAAAAGAACGCCGGCTACTGGCGCCAGCTCGTCGATGGCGGCTACCGGGCGCTGAGCGAACTCAAATCGTCGGGCGCGATTTCGGCCATCGGGCTCGGCGTCAACGAGTGGCAGGTCATCATGGACGCCTTCGACATCGGCGACTGGGACGTGTTCCTGCTCGCCGGCCGCTATACGCTCCTGGAACAGACCTCGCTGTCGCCGCTGCTCGAAACCTGCGTCAAGCGCGGCGCCTCGATCGTGGTCGGCGGGCCGTTCAACGGCGGGGCGCTGATGGGCACGGGCACCTGGAACTACGCCAGGGCGCCGCAGGAAATCATCGACCGGGTCAAGGCGCTCGAGGCATTCTGCACCGAGTTCGGCGTGCCGATCGGGGCTGCCGCGCTGCAGTTCCCGCTCGCCCATCCGGCCGTGGCGACGATCCTCCCCGGCCCGAAATCGCCGGCCGAGCTCGATGGCATCCTCGACTGGTGGCGGGCGAAAATCCCCGACGCCTTCTGGGATGCGCTGGCCGACCGGCACATCGTCGCCGCCAATACTCCGCTGCCTAACGGCCGTATCGCGTAGTCCACTTCGCTCGCGAGGACAGGGCCCTCCTGGTTGCCCACGGCCCGCACCGCAGATGGGGCGGTGCAGGCCGAGGCGCGCTACCCTGCCCGGAGCAATGTGAAGTGCAGCTGGCGGCGGCCCGTAAAGCCCAGCGCCTCATAGGTCGCGATGGCCGGACGGTTGTCGGGATAGCTGTGGAGGAAGGGCGTTTCGCCCCGCGCCACGATCGACTCGGCGACGGCCGAAACCAGCACTTTGGCGTAGCCCTGCCCGCGATGATCGGGGTGCACGCAGACCGCGCTGACCTCGGTAAAGCCCGGCAGGCGCATCCGCTCGCCCGCCATGGCGATCAGCTTGCCGTCGGCCTCGATGCCGATATAGCGGCCCATCTCGATCGTCCGCCTGCCGAAAGGGCCAGGATGCGTCAGGGCGACGAGGTCGAGCATTTCGGGCACATCGGCGAGACCGAGGGGCCGATACGCCGCCGGGCGGGTGAACGGGCGGAATTGCCGCGCCATCATCTGCAGCACCACGGCGGTGCGATCGACGACCGGCCCTGCCTCGACCGCGGCCACCGGGTCGAGCGTCAGAATGGCGCCCGGACCGGCGGCGGTGAGGGCTGGCGTGAGTTCGCGCAGCCGCTCCACGTCCATCGCCTCGAGTGCCACGAAGGGCGCGACGTCCGGCAGGTAGCGCCGGGCCGTGCCGAACTGCGCCCCCAGCGCGGCGTGAGGGCCGCTCAGGGCGTGCCAGACGGGGTTGTCGAGCAGGGTCTCGTCCATCGGCAAACTCAGGCGGAACGCGGCGCCGAGAGCACTTCCTTGACCTTCGAATTGATCTGGTCGAGCGAATAGGGCTTGGCGAGAAATTCGACGCTCCGGTCGTCGGCGATGTCCTTGCGGACGCTCTCCTCGGCGTAGCCGGATACGAAGATCACCTTGATGTCGGGCAGGCGCTGCCGCAGGTGGGTGAGCAGGGTCGGGCCGTCCATTTCCGGCATCACCACGTCCGAGATGATCAGGTCGACCTTGTCCTCGATCTCGTCGAGCACTTCCAGCGCCTCCTCGCCGGACCCCGCTTCAAACACTTCGTAGCCGGTCGCCTTGAGCGCCCGGGCGGAAAAGGCCCGCACGCTCTCCTCGTCTTCCACCAGCAGGATGCGCTCGTTGCCGGTCAGGTCCCGGACCGGTGCCGCTACCTGTCTCTGCGGCTGCTCGCCCTCGATGGCTTCGTAGCGCGGCAGGAAGATGCGGAAGGTGGTCCCCCTCCCCGGCGTCGATTCCGGGTAGATGAAGCCGCCGGTCTGCTTGATGATGCCGTAAACGGTGGAGAGGCCGAGCCCCGTCCCCTTGCCGAGTTCCTTGGTGGAAAAGAACGGCTCGAAGATCTTTTCCATGATCTCCGGCGTCATGCCGGTGCCCGTGTCCTCGACCTCGAGCAGCACATAGTCGGCGGCGGGCATGCCGGTATAGCTGAACCCCTCTGCCTCTTGTGCGTCGACGTTGCGCGTCCGGATGGTGATCGAGCCGCCAGTGGGCATCGCGTCGCGGGCGTTGACGACGAGGTTGACCACCACTTGCTCGAGTTGGACGAGATCGGCACGCACCGGCCAGACCTCGGCGCCCGGCATCACGTTGAGCGAGACCTTCTCCCCGATCAGGCGCTTCAGAAGCACCGTCAGGTCGTCGACGTTCGAGTTGATGTCGAGAATCTGCGGCCGCAGCGTCTGGCGGCGCGAGAACGCCAATAGCTGGCGGGTGAGCCCGGCGGCACGGTTGGCGCTCTGCTTGATCGACATGATGTCGTTGAAGGAAGGATCGCCCGGCTTGTGCTTGAGCAGCAGCAGGTCGGAGAAGCCGATGATCGCCGTCAGCACGTTGTTGAAGTCGTGCGCCACGCCGCCGGCGAGCTGACCCACCGCCTGCATTTTCTGGCCTTGCGCAAACTGCGCCTCGAGCTTGCGCTGGTCGGTCATGTCGAGCGCGTAGACGTTGATGCGCTCGGGCGAGCCGGCGCTCTCCTCGGAGCCCGACACATAGAGGCGCACGGCCCGATCGCCCTGCCCCGCCAGCGCCGCATCGACTGGCTCGATCTCCGAGCGGTTGCCGGCAGCGGCCGCGATCGCCGAGGCGAACGCCTCGCGACTCGATTCGGCGATAAGTTCGGCCATCGGGTAGAGCTCGACGCTCTTTTCGCCGGCCGACCAGCCGAAGATGCGGCTGAACGGGGCGTTGGTGCGGACGATCCGCCCGGCGCTGTCGAGGGTGGCGATGGCGAACGGGGTGTCGTTGAAGAAGCGGGAGAACCGTACCTCGGCGGCGCGCAGTTCTTCTTCGGTCCCCGTCGCGCCGCGGCTGCGGTCCAGCACCAGGGTGCGCGTCTCGCCCAGTTCGCCATCGGCGAGGCGGGCGGCACGATGCAGGAGGCGGACCGGCAGGGTCGTGCCGTTCCGCCGCACCAGGTCGATATCGATGATCTCGGTGCGGATTTCGCCGTCGCTGCGCCCGCCCATCAACAGGCTCGCGCCGTCACCGCGCACGAAATCGGCTACCCGGATCGCGCCCGACTGGAACGATGCCAGATCGTGCCCCAGCCAGTCGGCCAGGGTCGAGTTGAGGTACTGCACCCGGCCCTGCGCATCGGCCGAAAAGAAGCCCGCCGGTGCGTGGTCGAGATAGTCGATCGCCCGCTGCAATTCGAGGAAGGCGTTTTCCTGCCGCTCCCGGTCGCGGGTGATCTCTTCGACCGACCACAACACCATCGGCCGGCCCACGCCTTCGATCTGAGGCAAGGCCCGCACACCGACCCGATACCACACCGGGTGGGGCGGTTCGGCGGACGCGGTCGACGAAAGCCCGCCGATCAGCCTCATGTCCTCACTGGCTGAACGCCCGTCCCGGGCCGCCCGCGACAGGCGGTAGATGGCCTCTCCAACTTCGGGCAGGCCGGCAAAGAGGCGCGGCACGCCCACCGGCACCCCATTGCTCAGGGCGCCCGGAAACTGCCCGTACTGGGCGTTGGCATAGGCGATGCGCCCTTCCCGGTCGGCCACCACGGCGCCGTAGGGCAGGCTGTCGACCACCGCCTTGGGGAGGGTTCGGGCATCGTCGCCGGGCGCCATGCGGATCAGCCCCGCGGCGAGTGCGAAAAGGCAGAAGACCCCGACCACCGCCAGCAGGCCGAGGAAAACCATCACGTAGTCGGACGGGATGCGGTCGCCAAAGACCGACACCACGATCGCGGCGAGGATGAAGAAGATCGCGAGCACGCCGACGCGCCAGTAGCCGCCCGGGGCCCGGGCGCCGGAGGTCAACGGGGTCGGATACACATCCTCGTCGCGCGGCTTACCCGGCATGTAGTGCGCTCCTGAGGCTCCCGCGGCGAGCGATCGTGAGGTCGAATCGGCGCCTCCAGAATGCTCTAACAAATCGGTCGCGGCGTTGGGTAGTGTTCGAGCCCGCAATTCAGGCCTGCGAGCCACCCGTGCCGTCATTTGGTCGCGACCGACGTGCTGCGCCAGCCGCGGCGCGCCCTGAGCCGCATGACGTAGCCGATGACCTGCGCCACCGCCTTGAAGTGCTCCTCTGGAATGATTTGATCGACCTCGACCGAGGCATAAAGGGCGCGCGCCAAGGGCGGATTTTCGACCACCGGCACATTGTGCTCCTCGCCGATCGAGCGAATGCGCAGCGCGAGGTCGTCGACGCCCTTGGCGACCACCAGCGGCGCCGGCATGCTGCGGTCGTATTTCAGCGCCACCGCGTAGTGGGTCGGGTTGGCGATGATCACGCTGGCCGTGGGCACCTTGGTCATCATGCGCTTGCGCGCCCGCTCCATGCGGATCTGACGCACCCTGCCCTTGATCTTGGGGTCGCCTTCCATCTGCTTGAACTCGTCGCGGACCTCCTGCAGCGTCATCTTGTGCTTGGTCCACCAGCGGCTGCGCTGGTAGGCGAAGTCGGCGATGGCGATCACCGTCATGATGGCGACGGCGGCCCAGAAGACCTTGAGCACCAGCTCCTGGGCGATCTGCAGCATGACCGAGGGATCGGCGCTGATCATGGTCTCGAGCCGGTCGGTCTCTGGCCAGAACACGTAGAGCATGACCGAGGCGACGATCGCGATCTTGATCAGCCCCTTGCCCAGATTGACCACCGAATCGCGCGAAAACAGGCGTTGCAGGCCGGTGAGCGGTGAAATCTTGGAAAACTTCGGCACCAGCGGGGTGACCGAGACCAGCGGCCGATGCTGGATCAGGTTGGCGATCACCGCGATCGCGGTGAGCACCGACATCGGAATCAGCGCGGTCCCCAGGATGCCCTGCGCCAGCGCCGTCATCAGGGTGCCGAACGAGCCGCTGCCGAGATCGTACTGATCGGCATTGGCCATCACCACCTTGAGCTGCTGCATCAGGTTGGCGCTGGTCCAGGGCCCCATCATGGCGAGCACTGCGCCCGTCCCCCCCAGCATGAACCAGACCACCACCTCGGGGCTCTTGGCAACGTCGCCTCGCTTACGCGCGTCCTCGATGCGCTTTTGCGACGGGTCTTCGGTTTTGCTGGATTCGTCGGCGTCTTCGCTGGACATCGCTAGACACCCCCGAGCAGCGAAAACTGCTGCTGCACATGGGTCAGGTACCAGCCCATCATCATCGTCAGCAGCGCGCCGAAAAGGATGAGGCCGAGCCAGATATTGGCAGAGGTTGCGAGAAAATAGACCTGCAGCGCCGGCATCAGCCGCGCCAGGATGCCGAGCCCGACGTTGAAGACCAGCCCGAAGACGATGAACGGCGCCGCCATCTGCGCGCCGAGGATGAACGCCTCGGCGGTGGTGCTGAGCACCATCTGCAGCGCATCGCCGAACATCAGCGGATCGGTAGGCTTGATCGCCTGGTAGCTGCCGACGATCGCCGACAGCGCCAGGTGATGGAGATTGGTGGCAAAGATCATCGTGATGCCGAGCATCGACAGGAAATTGCCGATCACAGCGCCCTGCACCCCGGTCTGGCTGGGATCGGCGCCCTGCGCCATGCTAAGGCCGGTCTGGAACGCGATGATGGCACCCGCCACCTCGGTCGCCATGACGATGAGGCGCGTTACCGCGCCCAGGATCAGTCCCACCGCGATCTCGTGCACCAGCATGACGCCGACGGCACCGAGGTCGGTCGGCGTATGCGGCAAGGTCGACGACAGGAGCGGCAGCAGCACGAGGGCGAAGGCGAGCGCGAAGGTGAGCCTGAGTTGCGTCGGAATGGACTGCTCGCCCAAGGCCGGCAGCAGCATCAGGATCGAACCGACCCGCGCAAAGATGAGCATGAACAGAAAGGCGGTCGACGGCAGCCAGGAAAGTCCGACCGTCAAGGCTACCCGCCCGACATGATGAGGCCGGCGATCCTCGTCATGAACGCGTTGAGCGTGGAGCCCAGAAAGGGCAGCGTCAGCAGCATCGTGATGAAGATCGCAAGGATCTTCGGCACGAACACCAGGGTCTGTTCCTGGATCTGCGTCAGCGCCTGGATCAGCGCGATGATCACGCCGACCACGAGACCGGCGAGCATCATCGGTGCGGACACGATCACCAGAGTCCAGATCGCGTCCCGCCCGACATCGAGCACTTCAGCTCCGGTCACCCGGCTTCTCCTCGTCCGACGGCGTCAGATCGCCATCTTCATGATGTCCTCGTAGGCGGAGATGACTCGGTCACGCACCGCCACCAGACCCTGCACAGCTACCTGAGTCTGGGCAACCGAGGTAACAACATCGACGAGATTGCCCTTGCCGTTCACCAGATCCATCGACTTGGTGTCCGAGACCCGGCCGGAATCGACCACGCCCTGCACCGCCTGCGAGACCAGGCTGGCGAAGTCCGGGCCCTGGGTCTCGGTGTCGCCCTTGTCGAGGCTGACCTTCAGGCCCTGGTCGATAACCTTCTGCGCGTTCGTATAAGCAGCTGTCGCGTTCGCAAATGAGATCGACATGACAAGCAGTCTCCGTTGTAATTCCGGCATCCGCCACGACGACTGTCGCGGCGATCGGCCGAAGAGGGTGTATTAAGCTTTTAGGATACTAAGTGTCTGCCCAAGCATATCGCGGGTCGTCGTAATAACATTGAGATTGGCCTCGTAGGTACGCTGCGCTTCGCGCATGTCCATGGCCTCGATCTCCGGCGTGACGTTCGGATACTTGACATAGCCCTTGGCATCGGCGGCCGGGTTGCCCGGCTCGTACTTGCTCTGGAAGTCGGTGTTGTCATAGGCGACATCACCGACTTCTACCTTCGTGGCGCCGAGTTCGTTGTCGTACACGGCCTTGAACGTCGGCATGCGGCGCCGGTACGGGGTGTCGGTCGGCGTCTTGCCGGTCGAATCCGCATTGGCGAGGTTTTCGGCGATCGTGGTCATCCGCGCGTTCTGGGCGTGCATGCCGCTGGCGGCGACGACGAGGGAGTTGAGGAAATCGGCCATCAGAATTGCTCCTTGCTAGGCGACGCCGAGCGCCGTCCGGATGAGGGACAGGGATTTGGTGTAGAGGGTGGTGACCGCCTGATAGTCCATCTGGTTGGCGTTCACTTTCATCATCTCGTCTTCGATGGTGACCCCGGTCCCCTCGGGGGTCACTTCGAAGCTCACCTGCTGTCCGTCCTCGCTCGGCCCTGCCCCGGCGAAGCCCGAGGCGACGATGTCGCGGGAATCGTTGGCGTCGGTCACGACCGGACCGAGCTTGAGCGAATTGACCTCGCTGGCGAAGTCGAACGCCTTCAGTTCCTGGCCCTTGTATTGGGGAGTGTTGGCATTGGCGACGTTCTGCGCCAGCAGCTCCTGGCGCTGCTGGTGCCAGCGCATCTTCGCCGTCATCGCGTTGAGCAACCCCATGCCATCCATCGGCAAGACTCCCTTGTGATGGGCAAATCCTGCCGGGCCGTGGTTAACACATGGTTAACAGAGGCTGCCGAAACCCCAAATCGCCTCGCAATTTGCATAATCGGGGCGCATGCTAGGCAACATCTGCCCGCATAGCTCCCCCGTGCGGCCCTGGAGAGACGACAATGCAATTCCTGACGAGCCTGATGGGCGGCTCCGGCAACACCGTGCTGAATGCCGTCCTGGCGCTCGGCATCGTGCTGATCCTGATCTTTCTGGCACTGTGGGCGCTGCGCGTCGTCATGAAGGCATCCAACAACGTCGTCCGGGGTGGCCGGAAGCGCCTTGCCGTGGTGGACATCCTGCCGGTCGACGGCAAGCGCCAGCTCATCATCATCCGCCGCGACAATGTCGAGCATCTGGTCATGACGGGCGGTCCGCAGGATCTCGTCGTCGAGTCGGGCATTCACGTCGAAACGCAGCAGCCGGCCCGCCCCGGCGGCGTGCCCCTGCGCCGGCCGGCGCCCCCGCAGGCGCAGCCGCCGCAGGCCTTTGCGCCCGCCGCCGCGCCACAGGCCGCACCCGTGCAGCGGGCCCCCGCGCCGCAGCGCGCGGCGCCCGCAGAGGCGCCGATTCCCTCGCCCAGCAACGATCACGCCCCGGTTCGCGGGCCGCTCGATCGCCTGCGCGACCTCGGGCGCAACTCCGCCCAGCGGCCGCCCGCGTCACTGCGCCACACCGGCCTGATGCGCCCGGTCAGCCGCATGGAACCGGGGATGATCCCCTCGAACGCGGACAATTCCGACCAGCCCTCAGTCGACTCAGCTACAACGGGCCGCGTGATGCCGTTCGGCGGCACGCGTGAGGACGACGGTCAGCGATTTGGCGACGATAGCGACGGGCAGCAGCACCGGGACGACGGCTACTAGCCGCGGCACCCGACTTCGGAAAAGCTACCCGCACATCGCCGGGCTGGTCATCTTCCTTGCCGTCGTGCTGATTCCGGGCTTTGCCTCGGCCCAGGACATCTCGGTCAATTTTGGCGACAACACCACCCTGACCGAACGGGCTGTGCAGCTCGTCGGCCTGCTGACCGTGCTGTCGCTGGCCCCCTCGATTCTGGTCATGGTGACGAGCTTCACCAGGATCATCGTGGTGCTGTCGCTGCTCCGCACCGCCATCGGCCTCCAGACGGCGCCGCCAAACTCGGTCATGGTGTCGCTGGCCCTGTTCCTGACGTTGTTCATCATGGGCCCGACGCTGCAGCAGAGCTACGATCAGGGGATCGCGCCGCTCCTCGCCGGCCAGATCCAGGTCAACGAGGCGTTCGACAAGACCTCGGCGCCGCTGCACAAATTCATGATCTCCAACGTCCGCGAGGACGATCTGAAGCTGTTCTACGACCTGTCGGGGAAGCCCACGCCGGAAACGCCCGAGGCGGTGCCGCTGCAGTTGCTGGTCCCGGCCTTCATGATCTCCGAACTACGGCGCGCCTTCGAGATCGGCTTCCTGCTGTTCGTGCCCTTCGTCGTCATCGACATGGTGGTGGCGTCGGTCCTGATGTCGATGGGCATGATGATGCTGCCACCGGTCGTCATCTCGCTACCCTTCAAGCTGATCTTCTTCGTGCTGGTCGACGGCTGGCACCTCGTCGCCGGTTCGCTCGTCCGAAGCTTTACCAGTAGCTAGCGCTTCGAATGCGGCTCAGCCCGACGCCGACTTGGTGGCCGAGCTCGGGGCAACGGTGTCTCCCCCGTAGACCTGCTTGTAGCTCTTGAGGAACGCATCGAGCGAATCGATGCCTTCGACCGCCTTTGCCACCTGCTGGAATTGCGGTCCGCCGGTCGGCTCAGGAGTACCGGTGACGTAGTCGAACATCGGCCATTCGGCGCCCGATGCCATCGCCGCCGAATACTTCGAGCGGAGCCGCGAGAGCCCGATCTTGTCGTCGGCGAGTGCATAGGCCACCGCCGCCCGCAGGATGTCGGTACGCCCGTCCTGCGTCATCTGCGGGGCGGAATGGCCGGCATTGGCGTACATCGTCTCGATCAGGCTGCCGACCGACTCGTAGTCCTTGCCGGCCCAGCTCGCCTCGATCTTTAGCCGGTCGGCATCGCGGCCGGTGACCTTGCTCAAGAGGTCGAGTGCCAGCGCAGTCCGGCCCGAATCGATCAGCGCGCGCGCCTGCAGGATGCGCCGCTGCCGTTCGAGATTGGGCGGCAGGTCGGCGAGCTGGCTGTCGGTGAGCGCCTTGAGGGCCTCTTCAGGTTTGCGGTTGGCGATATCGATCACCGCCAGTTCGGCGGCGATCTGCGCCCGGGCCGCGCCCTTCAGGCGGTTGCTCACCTGATACTGCAGCAGGTCGGCGGCCTGCGACAGCAGGTCGACCTTCACCAGTCGTTGCGCCAGGTTGCGGATCATCTGGTCGCCGAGCGAACCCGGCGGGGTGAGCGTCCTGAAGTCGTAGAACAACCCGAGCGCCGCGATGGGGTCCATCGTGTCGGCCTTACCGTTGAGGAACAGGTCCTCGAACTGGCTTTGGGCCTCGGCCCCCATGGCATCCATGGCCGGATTGCCGGGGAACGCCTCGACGGTCGCCTTGGTGGTCTCTAGGCCGGCCCGATAGTCGCCGTTGCGGAAATAGAGCGTCGCCAGCTCCTGGTCCATCTCCGCCTCGAGCCGGTCGCCGCGCCACATCATCGATTCGGCGGCAAGCGTCGAGGCAGCCTTCTTGCTGTCGAGACGGCGCGTCTGGTCGAGCGAGACGATGGTCTGGTAGATGGCCTCCGCCCGGGTCGGCCGGATATCGGCGGTGATCACCTGCCCGTAGGCGTCGAGCGCCTCGTCCTGGCGGCCTTCTGCCGCGGCGATTCGCCCGCCCAGCAGCTGGTAGAGCGAACTCTGCTCGGGATCGAGGTCGGCGATGGAGATCGCCTTCTGCAACCGCTTGGCGAGATCCGGATCGCTGGTCTCGATTGCCGCCCGCACCGCCGCGAGCTGGAAGCGCGTCTTGACCCAGGCCGGATAGCTGTCGATGACCGGCTCGGCCGCGATCGCGTCGCGTTTTGCCGACTGGAAGTCGCCGGAATCGGATTCGGCGATCGTCCGCCACATCTTGGCGTCGATCTGATCGGCAAAGACCGCCGAATTGAGAATTGGCAGCGCGTCGGCCGGCCGGTTGGCGACGATGTCGGCGGCGGCGGACGCGAGCTGCATCGGCGCCTTGAGGCTGTCGTCCTGCAGCTCCTGCCCCATCACGCCGAGGACGCCCAGCGCCTCGAGGCCGAACTGGTTGGCGAGGTAGTACTTGGCGAGGTTGAGCCGGGCCATGTCCCGCTTGGTGGCTTCTGCCTCGGCTGCCGAGATCGACAGGTCGCTGATGCGGCGGTCCAGCTTGATCGGATTGTCGGTCCTGAGGCTTACCAGATCGAAGAAGCCCGTGCGGGGAGCGAGCGAGGCTGCCTCGGCCGCTTGCTGCTGCTGCATTTCGGGTGGCGAGACGATGAGCCCGGTCGGCGTCGAGATCACCGCCAGCGTCTTGTTGATCCCCACGGCGACATTGTCATGGTTGGGGCGGATGACGAGGCCATGCACCGAGCGCAACGCCTGGAAGTCGACATAGTCGAGATCGTGCGCGATGCCGCGCGCCGGCGGGAAAGCGGTGACCACGGTCAGCGTGTCGCCGACAATGGGATCCTGGAACTGGTGCACGCGCGAGGGCTTGCCCAGGTCGGCCGTGACCTCGTAGAGGCCGGCGCTATCGAGGTGCCGCGCCAGTGACAGCGGCTCGGTCGCCGTCAGCATCATGTCGCCAAGCGACAGCACCCATGACTTGCCCTCCGAGCCCAGGCTCGCCAGCCGGTCGCCCGACACGTCGAGGCGCACCACCTGCATGTCGCCGGCGGGGACGACGGTAAAACTGTTGGCGAGGCTTGCCAGGTCCTTGGACGCCGGCGGCTGGTTGATGCCGGTCAGCGTGTCGAACATCATCCAGATCGTGTCGCCGCGCCGGAATACGGCCGCAGGCGTATCCTGCACGAACGGAAAGGTGATCCGCACGGTCGAGCCGAGCGTCTGGATTTCGGGCGTAATCGGGCTCTGCGTGGCAACGGCGAGCAGCGCCGGCTGCGCCCAGTTGGGAATCACCGCCTTCAATTCCGGCAGCCACCAGGCCGCGTTCTGCTGCGATTGGGCGAAGGCGGTCGCCAATTCCTTCGCGGTGGCGGAGGCCTGGGGACTCGGATTGGCCGGTACGGCACTCGCTGTATCGATATCGACCACGAAGTCCTGCTTGGACAATTGGTAGAACCGCGGCGTCACGCCATCGGCGGCCTTGAAGGTGATCCGCGACCCCGCCGGCGACACCGTGTTGACGACGCTGATCAGTTCCTTCGGCAGGTTGGCTCGCAGCGCCGCCAGGTCGACCGGCACCGGCCAGTCGAAGTCGAGGTTGCCGGTGTTGCCGTCCATGGCGAAGCTGCCATTGGTGTCGACGTTCCACTGGAAGTCGGCTCGGAAGAAGGTAGGGTTCAGCCCGACCCGAAGCGTGGCGACCGGGTTGAGGAGCTTGGCTTCCGCCGCCTTCTTTTCCTGATCGGCCTTCACCGCTGCCTCGCGCGCCCGCTCGGCGAGCTTGTCGACCACCTGCTGCGGCAATCCCGGCGGCAGGCCCTGCCAGGTCGGCGGCAGCAGGTCGATGAACAGCTGCTCGCCCGCATCCATGTGGTGGACGGTGAAGGGCGAACGGAGGCCGAAACGGATGCCCAGATTGTCCGGATCGATGCGCGCCACGCTCACATAGTCGGGCAACGCCGCACTGACGTCGGGTAGCGTCGCCGCCAGCGCCGACGGAAAGACCACCGCAAGTACGCCGTTGTCGGACGTGATGCGATAGGGCGGCAGGTCGAGCCGGTCGGGAAAATCGATGATGATCCGGGCGAAGCCCTTTTCGGAGGTGGCGAAGACCTTGACCCGGTCATCCGCCACCGCCGGGCTCACGGTCGCCAGCAGCAGGAGCAGGCAAAGCCATGCCAGCCCGAGAATCGTCCCGCTACGCCTCGCGCTCGCGCTACCCTGTCGTGCCACTTAACCGTACCCAGCCGCCGCCGGGTACAAACTTATCGTTTGGCGCTTAACGCGCTCTTACGGCTGCGGCCCGAACCTCGGCTACTGACCGACGATCTGCGGCAGTGCAGCGGTCTGCGCGTCGGGTGCAGTGGACGCCGTTTCGGGGGTATCTGGGGCCGCCATCAGGATGGTCAGCTGCTGGGCCCGGGCCGGCGTCATCTTGGCGAGAATCAACGACATTTTCCGCGGATCCATGGCCTTGGCCACTCGCGTCAGCACGGTGGTGTCGAGCCCGTCGAAAATGCCGGAGGCATCGACCGGCTTCATGCTCTCGTACATCTTGACCACCGAGGCGAACTGCTCGTCCTGCATCGCCTTCTTCTGGTTGGTCAGTGCCGCGATCTGCGCCTGCAGGGCCTTGAGCTCGTCGGCCTGCACGTTCATCTGCTTTTCGGCTGCCGAAATCGTGGCTTCGCGCAGGTTGAGATCGGACTCCCGCTTGTCGAGTTCGGCCCGACGATCGGCGAGGCGCTGCTTCAGCACGCCCTCGGTGAGCGACTGGCCGTCGGCGGAGGCCATCGGGACCGGATGACCGTTGGCATCGACCTGCATCGGGATGGCGTCGGGCGGCAGCGGCTTGCAAGGCGCGGCTGCACCGGGAGCAGCAGCTGCGGCAGGGGCAGCCGTCGCCGCGGGGGCCGGTGTGCCGGGCGCGCAGTATCCGGTACCGTCCGTGGTCGAGGCGGCGGCAGCTGCAGCGCCCTGTACGCCGCCTGCAGGCGCCGCCTCGGCGGCAGCCGGCGCAACCGAAGCCGTCTGGGTGGTGGCCGGCGTCGGCACACCGGTAGCGGCGGTGGCGGCAGCCGAGTTCGCCGTCGTGGTCGCCAGCGACTCGGCCGTGCTTGCCGCGGCTGGCGCCGCTGCGTTTGCCGCGCTCGTGTTGGCCGCCGTCTGAGTCACCGCGACATTGTGTCCAGCGGCGGCCTTGGGCGCTGCGGGGGGCGCAAGCGTCGGCGCCGTGTCGGTGAGTGTCGGGCTGTTGTCGGTCAGTGTCACGTCCGCCGCCGGCGCAGCCGCCGATCCGTCGGCCGGTGCCGTGGTGGAACCTGATGCGCTGCCCGTTGCCTCGGAGGCGGCACTCACCGGCGTCGTGCCGCTGAAGACATAGCCCCCGCTGGTCACGATCCCGAGGCCCTTGAATGCCAAAAGCGCCACGCTCGCGAAA
>Ga0209233_1000653_pt1 | contig 16902 bp, 16 predicted proteins | sample AraplaCL_Cvi_mCL_FD_184269 | JGI IMG/M metagenome (GOLD analysis project Ga0209233, IMG submission 184269) | Arabidopsis root microbial communities from the University of North Carolina, USA - plate scrape CL_Cvi_mCL (SPAdes) (version 2) | ecosystem: Host-associated > Plants > Roots > Endosphere...
GTGGAGTCTGCTGGCGCTGGTATTCGTCGCCGCTCTCGCCAGCGCCATCGGCTGGATCGGTTGGCCGGAGCCCTATTCGGGCGTCGTCCGCATTGCCGGCGGGCTGGCGTTTGGCGTGGTCGGGCTTGTGGTCGCCTATACCGCCAACCGCCTCAACCAGGCGTTCGACGTCTACGACCGCGCCCAGATCAACGCCTATCGTCATTTGCTCGAGCACGTGCAGGATGCCGTGCTCCGCTTTTCCTTCGATGGCGAACTGCTGTTCGCCTCGCGCACCTCGGAAGAGCTTTTCGGCTGCAAGCGCTATGAACTGGCGGGCAATGGTCTCGTCGAACGCATCCACGTGCTCGACCGTCCCGCCTACCTCACGGCCTTCGCCGACGTGAACCATGGCGGCCGGGCCCGTATGGTGGAAATCCGGATGCGCCACGACGAACACGGCGAGGCCCGGGCGGCCAAGTTCCGCTGGGTCGAAGCGGCCCTGTCGCCGGTGATCGAGGGCGGCGCGACGGCTGGGCGTTACGAGGTCGTAGTGCTGCTGCGCGACATCACCAACCGGCGCGATCAGGAAAACGAGATGGTGGCGGCGCGCCGCGCGGCTGAAGAAGCGTCGGAGGCAAAGTCGCGCTTCCTCGCCACCATCGGCCACGAATTGCGCACCCCGCTCAACGCCATCGTCGGCTTTTCCGAGATGATGACCGGCAACATCGGCGGGCAGCTCTCGGCGCCGCATCGCGAATATGCCGAGCTCATCTACAAGTCTGGCAACCACCTCATCTCCGTGGTGGCGATGCTGCTCGACATGTCGCGTCTCGAGGCGGGCAAGTTCGAGCTCAACACCGAGGTATTTCCGCCCGACTCGCTCCTCCAGCCCTGCCTCAACATGGTGGACTCGCTGGCACGCGAAAAGCAGGTGCGTTTCGTCACCCAGGTCGCGCCGGACCTGCCGGCGATCAATGCCGACGAACGCGCTTGCCGCCAGATTCTCATCAATCTGCTGTCCAACGCCGTCAAGTTCAGCCACCAGCAGGGGGTGGTCACCGTCGCCATGAAGCGGCAGGGCGAGTTCCTGAGCCTGTCGGTATCGGATGGCGGCATCGGCATGTCGGCAGATGCCGTGGCGCGTGTCGGCGAGCCGTTCTTCCAGGCGCAAGCGGGCCTGTCGCGCCGCTACGAAGGCACCGGCCTGGGCCTCTCGATCGTCAAGGGACTGGTCGATCTGCACCAGGGAACGATGCGTGTGACTTCCGAGCCGGACCACGGCACAGTGATGACGGTCCTGCTCCCCATAAACGGTCCGGAAACCAAAATGCCGGACACTAGCTCGGTCACGCCCCTTCGACGGGAAGCGGCGCTGGCGCAGCCTGATCTGGAATGGCCCGAGCAAAAAAGAAGCGCAAAATGACCGCAGCATCGCTGTCGCGCCTGCCCTTGTCGGCGGGCAGTGCCCTGGCGGGTTCGCTCATGCATGGCGCCGCGATGGCGGTGGCCTATGGGCAGTATTTCGGTGCCTTGGGCCTGGCGCAGTTCATGCGCGCGCCCGTGGCCATCACCTGCGTGATCGCCATAACCGGGTTTTCGGTGCTGGCCGGCAGCAACGCACTGTTCATGCAGACCGCACGCCACCCGGCACCGCTGTTCTTCTCTCCGGCCAAGCCGGCGGCGGTGGCGCCGAAGCCGGTCGTCCCCGCGGCCCGGCCGCGCTTCCAGCCGACCGCGATCGACCAGGAGACCACCGGCAGCCTGCCGCCGACCGTTGCGACCGACGCCATTGCGGCCAGCGACGTCAAGGCGCTGCAGGGTAAGCTGGCGCAACTGAAGCTATTCGACGGCACGGTCGATGGCGTCTTCGGCCGTCGCACGGCGACCGCGATCAAGGGGTTCGAAACCAAGGCCGGCATGCGCCCCACCGGCAAGCTGACGCGCCGCATCATTGACGCCGTGCTGGCGGCGCCTGTTCCCGCCGCAGCCCAGCCGATGCCAGCCGCCGTGGTGCCCCAGCAGCCGGCGGCTCTGCTCGCCACCGCCCCAATTCAGGCGGCGCCTTCGGCCGCCGCCGCGACCCAACAAGTTGCCGCACAGGCGGTGGCCCTGTCGCCCGCGGCCCCGGCGACGGCCGTACCGTTGGCGCCGCGACCGATCATGGTGCCCACCACCGTCGTCGCTCCCCCAGCGTCGGTCGATGGTGACCCCGCAACGCCCGATGCCGACGGCACCGATCTGGCAGCCGCTGACGAAGCCGCGGTTCCCGCAACGCCAGTCGTGCGGCAGCAAGCGGCACCTGCCACCCGGGTCGCTTCGCTGACGCCGATGGATGCGGCGCCTACCGCTCCCATCGCCGGCGCGCGGGCGATTGCCGCGACCCTTCCGGTTGCCGCTCCCCCGGCGGCGTCATCCGCACCGGCGGGCCAGACGGTGATGGCCATGACCTCCCATGACGACAACGCCAGCGCCGCCAACAACCCCGTCGTCGACGGCGGCGTCACGTCCGCTGCGCAGCGGCTCGCGGCGCAGATGGGAACGCTGCCGGCGCAGGCTGCCGCCCCGATCACCGCCGCGTCGCAGGACGCTTCGTCCGATCCGGGCGAGGGCGCCGGTTCGACCGATCCGGTGCTCATCAGCAAGATCCAGCGCGGCCTCGCCAGCCTCGGCTTCCTTGGCGCCAAGATCGACGGCGTGCCGGGGGAGGGGACGGCCAAGGCCATCCGCAACTTCGAGGTCTTCTACGACTACAAGGTCACCGGCCTGGCGACGCCGCAATTGCTGAACCTGCTGCAGCAGCACGGCGCGATGATCTGAACGGATCGGGCGACTTGCGCCTGTCCGTTTGCCTTCGGCCGCAGGTTGCCGATAGTTGGCGGCATGTCACAGCTTCGTAGCGATATCTGGGTCGCCGCCTTCGTGCGGCGCCACAATGATCTGGGCCACATGTGCGTGGTCAGCCGCCGCGGCGACCCGGTGGCCGGACAGATCTTCCTCCGCCTCGATCACCTCAACGGCACCGTGTCGCTCTTTACCCCGGCGCCGTCGGTCAGGCGCCGGGACGAAGACGCCGCCGACCGGGTCTTCGAGCGCCGGTTCAGCCGGGTCGAACCATCAAAGGCCGAAGAGCGCATCCGTCGCGAGATCGACTTCGATCCCGACCTTTGGGTAATCGACGTCGAAATGCGCGGCGACGCCCTGGGCATTCTCGAGGTTTAGGGAAGGCTGCGACCGGCTCAGCTCGCCTTGCGCGCGCCGATCCGCTCCAACGCTTCGATGGCCTGGTCGATGGCCGGGTTGCGTGATTGCGTCATCGAACTGACGCGGCGCACTTCGAGGCCCGCGGGGGCGTAGTCGGGGCGGTTGAGATCGAGCAGGTTCACGTCGCCCCGCCACGAGCTCATCAGATAGGCCATGGCGTCGATCGAGACGCTCTCGAACAGCCGCGCGAACTGCGACAGCGCCGGCGACCGGTCCGAGTCGTGCGAAGTGGCGTGGATCAGCACCTTGAGCCCGTCATAGGAGGTGCAGCCGAAGGCGCGCAGCACCACGAACAGCGCCGCCCCGCTCACGTCGTGCGCGATCTGCCCGCAGCGGACCTCGTCGAGGCCGGTGATCTGGTGCAGCAGCTTGGTGACTTCCGGGCGGCGATTCTCGGCGAACAGCTTCATCAGCGCCTTGGTCAGCTCGGCCGTGGCGACCGACAGTTGCTCAAGCGTTTTCTTGATCGGGGCCTCGGGCGTCTGCCGCATGGCGAAGGCCTTGATGACCTTGAGCCGGTCGCTCTCGTTCAGGTCGAAGAAGGCGGGTGCGAGCAGGGCACAGTCGAAATCGTCGCGTGCCGCCAGCGACCAGGCGACCTGGTGGTCCATCTGGGCCGAGCGGGCGAGGGCGCTGAGATAGGGGCCTCGCGGCGTGATCGCGGTGTTGGTGGCGAGCGCCCGGTAGACCTTGCGGCTGTTCATCTGGAAGAGCTTGGCCAGCACGACATTGGTCAAGTCATTGCGCCGAGCGATCGCCGCCGCATTGGGTACGTCCCCCTGTTCGATGACCGACAGCAGGGCTGCTTCCGACAGGCGCGGCGCGGCGACTAGGTAGTCGTTGAGCTCGCTGCCGATATTGTTGATCACCAGCTCTTCCAGGGCAGGAGAGAGGTTCTCCGACCGGCCGAGGGTCGCCGCGGCCTTGGCTCTCGCCTGCTCGTTGGCGGAGGGGAAGAGACGGCTCGCCAGCGCCTCGAACTGCTCGGTCTCGGCGCGCGTCGGGCGGCCGCGCCGCGCGAAGGCGTCGCAGGCGGCCATCAGCAGGGTGTTGGTTCGATCGACGCCGCCCGCTTCGACCAGCAGCTGGAACGTCTCGTAGGGCTGGAAACCGAGCATTTTTTGGGTGACCTGAATCGCACGTGTGGGGTTGCCGTCCTGGCACTAGGACTATTTCAGAGCATTCGTTAGCGAAATGTTAACCTTGACGAAGTCTTAATAACTTTCGCGGCCTTATCGACGTCAGTCTCCGAGCGGAAGTGGGAAAGCCAGCTCGGGAGCACCTTTCGGCCGCCGTTCAGGAGGCCGGCATTGGGCAAATTGGTACCCTTCGATAAGCGTCGACGTCCCTCCCGGGGCGCGCCGGCAGACGCTAGCGATTCCGGGCAGGTGGTGATCTTTACCGGCGTCCGGTACCAACGGGACACGCCGCCTCAGCCGACCGGCGGACACAAGCCGCAGCGCCCGAGCCGCAAGCGTGGGTAGGCTTCGGTCGGCATGCCTGGTGGGCTGCGCACTGGTCGTCCTGTCGGCCGCGCCGGCGCTTGCCCTCCGTCCGCCCGTTCTGCCCGCCTGGCTGGCGGCACTGTTCGGCGAGACCAAGGCGCCCGCGATCCGGGTCAGCGACGACGAGGTCGAGATGAACGACCGCATCCAGCACTTCCTCTATGCCGTCCAATCGCACGGCATCTTCGATGACCTGAGCCCGCTCCAGGTGCGAACGGGCCTTTTGACCGGACAGGGCGAGCCGCTCTCCCCGGCGCCCTACTACCAGTGGCTGCACGAGGGCGATGTCGCCTCGAGCACCACGCGGTATTCCACCATGTCCGATGACGTCGATGCCGACCTCGGCACCATTCCCGGCGCCTTTGCCTCGATCTGCAAGGTGGAGGAACTGGACCGCGAGCGCGCCATCGCGCTTGCCGACATCGCGCGCGGCGGCCCGCCGTCGCATACGGATGTCGCCATCCGGCGACGCGAGAACCAGGAGCGGATCGGCTGGTTCGCTCACGCGCTGCGCTACCGCTACAAGGCCTATGGCTTTGCACTCGACCACCTATTGGTCGAGACCCCGGATCCCATCGCCACCGAGATCGACGCCAAGCTGGCGCGTCTCGAGATCGACGTGGTCGCCGCAGAGCGTCGGAACTTCTGCGGCCCGCCGCAGGGTGCGCCGGTGACCGCGGGAGTCGACCGCACGGTCATCCCCTCGCGCTTCGTCAACGGCAACCCGCAGCCTGTGCCTGTGGATGTCGGCACGACCGGCTCGGCGACGACGCCGGGCAGCTGAGCTTATTTGATATTGCCGCAGACGATCCCCGCCAGTGCAGCCACGGCGCGCGGGCGCTCCACGTCATGCGGCGCGGCCAGCCGGACCACCACGAATACGTCGTCGTCCGGCGATTCAACGATCAGCAGCCCGTCGGCGATTTCGATCTGCTGCTCGGCCAGAAGGTGGGTCTGGTCAGCGTTGAAGATGCCGAGGTTGAGGTTTTGCCCGATTCCGTCGCGATTGGTGGTCGAATAGACCACGGAGCCCGCCCGGTTGAAGATAGCCAGCGACCAGAAGGTGTCGGGGAGGGTGCCGCTGACCACGCCCGGTCCGTGTGCCAGATTGACACGGCAGACCGCGTAGCTGAGCGCGGGATCGAGTTGCAGCGGGTTGGGCGCCCCCGGCGCGATGGCAGGCAGCACCACGACCGTGTCCTCGGGACCGGCTGCCGCGACGCGGGACCATACCGTCTCCGTCGCAAATGCCGGCAGGCTCAGGATGACGACCAGATGTACGATCAACCCGAGGATCACCCCGGCAGCCAGCCACAGCAGGGTCCTCATGCCGCACACGCTTCCTTGACGATCGCCGGCAGTGTCTGCACCGCTGCGGCCGACCCTGAAAGGTTCGTGGGATCGTAGAGCGTCAGGATCAGCCGGAACGCGCCCTGGCCCGTGATCTCGAGCCAGTTGTCCGGCGCCAGCGTTCGGCTGACATAGAGCAGCAGCGAGCCGTCATTGGCGCGCGCCACGTGGCGGCTTTGCAACTCCTGTGGACCATCGGGGCGGGCGATATTGCCGCCGTCGGCCGCCACGGCCTCGAGCGTCCAGAAACTGGCGACCGGCGTCGTGCCCTCGATGCGGTAGCGGCAGGAACGGTCTAGCGGCTGTCCATCGCCATCGCTCGAGGCGATGAAGGCGAGGCCCTCGCTCAGCCCCAGTTGCAACGCCCCGGTGCGGGCCAGATAGGCGCGCGTATAAGGATCGGGAGAAGCCGAGCCGATCGCGGGCCAGGCCGCCCAGGGACCTACACGCAGCGCCCCGAGCAGCCGGCCATCGGTCAGCGAGTAGTAGCTAAGGCCGAAACCGACGACGAGCGCCACCGCGATCATGAGCACCAGGTGCACGAGGAAGCGCAAGGACTAAAGGCCTCGCGTGGTGTCGGCGAGGTCTAGCTGTGCCTGCTGCTGCCCGGTCTTGCCTGCCGCGATCGTCGCCTTCAGGTCGTCGGCGATTTCGAGCAGCTTGGTGGCGGCTTCCGGTTGCAGCGTCGGCGGCCGGACGACGGGGGCAGGGCCGCCCGCCTGCGCCTGCTGCACGAACGGGGCCGGCTTGAAATCGATGCCTGAGACCGGTTTGATCTCGATGTTGGTGTGCGCATAGGCCATGTATTTTTGCCAGGTGATGGCCGGCATCTGCGCGCCCTGCATCTTGTTGGTGGATGAATAGTCGTCGTTGCCGTACCAGACCACGGTCACATAGTTCCCGGTATAGCCGCAGAACCAGGCGTCCTTGAACGAACTCGTGGTGCCGGTCTTGCCCAATACCGGCACGCCGGGAATGTTGGCATTGCGGCCGGTGCCGTTGGTGACGACGGCGCGCATCAACTGGTGCATCGAGAGCACGGTCTGTTCGCTCCACAGCCGCTCGCGCGGCGTGGTCTCATCGTGCTGGTAGACCACGTCGCCATTGAGCGTGGTGATGCGCGTGATGCCATAAGCCGGAGTCTTGAGTCCGTCATTGGCCGCGACCGCATAGGCGGAAGCCATGTCGATCGGAGCGACCTGAGCCACGCCCAAGGCCAGCGAGCGGGTGACCGGGAAGTCGGAGGTGATGCCCATCTTGTGGGCCATGTCGGCGATGGGTTGGCGGCCCGTCTTGATCGAGAGGTTCACCGCCACGGTGTTGACCGACTCGGCGAAGGCCGTCTGCAGCGACATGGCGCCGCCAAAGCTGCGTTCGAAATTCTGCGGGCACCAGCCCTCGATGCAGACCGGCTGGTCGCTGACCATGGTGGTGGGCTTGTAGCCCAGCATTTCCATGGCGGTCGAGTAGTCGAAGATCTTGAACGACGAACCCGGCTGACGCAGCGCGTCCGTGGCGCGGTTGAAGACGCTTTCCGAATAGTCGACGCCGCCCACCATGGCGACGATGGCGCCATCGATCTCGGTCGATACGAGCGCTGCCTGGGTAGCGTTGAACTGGTGGCTGAGGTCCCGCATGGTGGTGGAGATGGCATCCTCCGCCGCCGACTGGAGCGAGGGATCGAGCGTGGTGCGGACCACGAAGTTGCTGGCGTCGGTCTTGCCTGCAACGAGCGCCTTGGTCTGGTTAAAGGCATAGTCGAGGAAGTAGTCGGGGGCCTTGGCGTCGGTCGAATGGTCGATCGGCGTCGCCGGGTTGCGGCGGGCTGCCGTGACCTGTCCTTCGGTCATGAATCCGGCATCGACGAGGTTGGACAGCACCTGGTTGGCACGGCCACGCGCCGCGGCGAGGTCGACCGTTGGGGAGTACTTGCTCGGCGCCTTGTAAAGACCCGAGAGCATGGCGGCCTCGGCCAGCGAAATGTCGGTCACCGGCTTGCCGAAATAGTACTGCGCCGCCGCGGCGACGCCTACATTGCCCGCGCCCATGTAGACGCGGTCGTAGTACATCTTGAGGATTTCGTCCTTGCTGTAGTGGGCTTCGAGCCAGACGGCGAGGAACGCCTCCTTGATCTTGCGCTGCACCGTGCGTTCGGGCGACAGGAACAGGTTCTTGGCCAATTGCTGGGTGATCGACGAGCCGCCCTGCGTGCCGCCGTCGCCCTGCGCGTTGGAGACCAGGGCGCGCGCCGTACCCCAGAGGTCGACGCCGAAATGGTCGTAGAAGCGCCGGTCCTCGGTCGCCAGCGTCGCCTTGATCAGGTAGTCGGGCAGCTTGGCGAGCGGGTAGGAATCGTCGGCCCGGATGCCCCGCCGGCCGATCTCGTTGCCGAACTTGTCGAGGAAAATGACCGAGAGGTCCTCGGGCTTGGCGAACGACCCGGAGGCTGTGGCGTCGAATGCCGGCAGCGCCAACCCGGTGATCAGCACCAGGCCGATGGCGAGAAAGCTGAACGCATCCGACAACAACTCGACGAACAGCCGCTTGAAGCCGCTGACCTGGAAAAAGGCCATCACGTCGGAGAAGCGCCGCCAGAAGCCGCCCAGCGACAGCCAGAACTGATAGATCGCGGTGTCGAGCCACGCGTCCGCCTCGAGCATGCGATTGCCCTTGACGCGTTTCTGCTTGTGGTAGAACGGGTCCTGCACCGCTAACCTCGGATGGCTCTTCCGTCATCGGAAGCATAGACGAAGATCGTGAACGACGGGCGCCCTGGTGCCGAAACGGGCGTCGTCGTCCACAGCCGGCTTATCGTCGTGGCAGCCGGTTTTGGCGAAATGAGCGTGGCAAAGCAAGGCGCTCGCTGCAAAATGATGCGACCTGCCGTGGAGACCGAGGCCCCGATGCCGTTCTGGGAAGAAAAGGCCCTCGCCGAGATGTCTCCCGAGGAGTGGGAATCACTATGCGACGGCTGCGGCCGGTGCTGCCTGATCAAGCTCGAGGACGAGGACACCGGCGTCATCATCACCTCCGATGTCCGGTGCAAGCTGCTTGATGGCGATACCTGCCGCTGCACCGACTATCCGCATCGGCAGCGCAAGGTGCCCGACTGCGTAAAGCTGACGCCCGGCAACGTCTCCGAGATCGCCTGGATCCCCACCACCTGCGCCTATCGCCGGCTGGCCGAAGGGCGCGGCCTTGCCTGGTGGCACCCGCTGATCTCGGGCGACCCGGAAACCGTGGTCGCCGTCGGCGTCGCGGTGCGCGGCCGCACGGTCAGCGAGACCGAAGTGAAACCGGACGAATGGGAGCAGCACGCCGTCGACTGGCCCGAGTGGGAGCCGCCGGACGAGATCTGACGCCCTGATCGGCTCAGGCCCTGTTGCGACGTCCCCACCAGTCGATGCCGCATCCCCAGAGCGTCACGAACGCCAGGATGGCGATGGCGACCAGGGCCGCCATCCATGTGCTATGGACCGGCTTGTAGGTAAGGCGGCCAATGGTGAAGATCGCGAGGTTGGAAACGAGGAGCGCCGCGAGGACATGGCGGCCGGGGGCCAGCAGCCAGCGTGGCACGTTCGACCAGTCGGTGATGACGCGGCAGGCGACGAGGTAGAGCGCGAGGAACAGCGCCGGCCCCACCACCCATAGGATCGTCGGCGGAAACCGCTCGGGGAGGGTGAAGCCCGCGCGCCAGAAGAACCAGGCGAAGCAGCCGGTGGCGATGAGCGCCAGCGCGAAGTCGAGCGGCGGCAGCACGCCGTCGCGGCGCCCCAGCCGGATGCCGACCAGGAACCACGGCAGGTAGGCAAGCAACGGAAAGCTCGCATATTTCCGATGGCCGACGAGGGTGCCGGCAAAGGGAAGCAGCTGGTCGGTCGTGACCCAGGTCGAGGCGAAGCAGAGCACGATCGCCAGCGTCAGCAGCACGGTATTTTCGGCGAAGTCGATCAGCAGCGGGCGCGCCAGGGCGATCAGCAGGTAGAGCACCAGGAAGCTGGCGAGGAATTCGCTGTAGCCGAAAAGCACGCGGAAACTCAGCAGGTCGATGACCCAGTTCGGCTCAAGTGTCTTGCGGTCGTGCAGCAGGGCGAAGCCGAACGACGAGATGTAGACCGCCAGCAGCATCACCAGCACCGGACGGAGCCGCTGCCACCAGCCGACATAGCGCCGGCTGCGCGACAGGCCGATGCCGAGCCCGAAGGCCAGCATGAAGCCGGAAAAGCTGACGAGGTTGATGTAGTCGGAAAATGCCGATGCCCCGTCGCCGAGGCGGAGGCCGAGCAACTGGACCACGTGGGCCGACACCATGCCCCAGACCAGCACGGTCTTGAACAGGTCGAGATAGAGGGCGCGGGCGGGGGGATCGACAGGCATCGGCGGACTATGCCCGCCCGGCGCGGCAACGCAAGGACTTAGCGGTGACCGGCGCCGGCGCGGAGGCTAGCTCGCCTGCCGGGTGAAGGTCCCCTCCATCACGGCGGAGAAGTCGTCCTGGCCCTTGAGCTTGTTGTCGACGCGGTAGGCGAGGCGGTCGCCCGCGACCTCGAAGAGCGAGCGACCGATGCCGCGCGGTGTATGCTTGATCAGCATCAGGGTCGAGCCGTCCCAGTTGCCCCGCGACGGGTTGAGCGGGGGAAAGCCGAAGCTGTCGAAAAAGAACCAGACATATTCGGCGGCCTCGGGGTCAACCGCCAGCACGCCGTGCCCGTCGAAGCGCGTGCCGTCGGCCCGTTGCTCGGCGAAATCGTGGACGAGGTTGAAGCCCGAGGGATCGAAGCCGAAGCGCCAGGTACCCGTTGCTGCCCCGCCCGGCGACCAGGCGCTCGGAAAGATCGTCTCGCTGCCGGCCCAGCTGCCGACCAGGACGTGCAGCCGCTCGTGCAGCGGTCCGATGATGGGCGTGTTCATGCGCGACTCCTCGATCGAATGGCGATTTTCCTCCCTACTTATCCCCGCGTGACGGCCGAGGGCTATAGTTTGGCTATGGTCACCGAATTGGGTTCAGCGGCGCTGCCGGGCGATGGCGAGCCGCCAGAGAGTGCCGGGGCGTCGAGCCCTGGCGCCGACTGGGAGGCCGTCCGCCGCGACTACGAACAGAGTGCGCTGACGGGTCGTCAAATCTGCGAGAAGCACGGCGTTACCGAAGGGGCGCTGCGCTGGCGGATCAAAAAGCAGTTCTGGGCTGCCCGCAACGGTGTGCATGCCGTCGATCGGCATCAGATCATCAAGCGCATGTTCCGCGTGCTCGAGCAGCAGGTCATTCAACTGGAAAGAAACATGGATAGTTCGCAAGCGGGCAGCACCGGCGACAAGGAAGTCGCCGTGCTGGGCAAGCTCGTCGTGACGCTCGAGAAGCTGATCGAGATCGACTCGGCCACCTCGAGCGACACGCGGCCGAAGCAGAACAAAAACATCCGCGACCTCCGAAACCAGCTGGCCCAGCGCATTGAACACCTCAAGCGCGGCTGAACCGGAGCGGGATCTTCATCGGCTCGATGAGCCCGCCGCCGGCGATCTCCTCTATGACTGGCCGCTTTGGGCCCGACCCGACCAGCTGGCGCCCTCGGGCGACTGGGTAACCTGGCTGATCATGGGTGGACGCGGCTCGGGCAAGACCCGCGCCGGCGCCGAATGGGTGCGGCAGCTGGCCATGGGCCACGACCCCGCTTCTCCCATCGCCATCGTAGGCGAGACCATCACCGACGCAATGGCGGTGATGGTCGAAGGCGACAGCGGCCTGCTGCGCGTCCACCCCGATGTCGACATGCCCGTCGTGCGGGGCAATCGGCTGCTGTGGCCGAACGGCGTCGAGGCGATGGTGCTGTCGGCGTCCGACCCGGACCGGTTTCGCGGCCCCCAGTTCGCCGCCGCCTGGTGCGACGAGGTCGCCAAATGGCCCGATGCCGAGGCGGCGTGGGACATGCTGCAATTTGCCCTACGGCTCGGCAACCGGCCGCGACAGGTGGCGACGACGACGCCGCGGCCGATCAAGCTGCTGCGGCGCCTGCTCGCCGATCCGCTGACCGCCGTGACGCGGATGAAGACGGAGGACAACCACAAACACCTCGCGCCGACGTTCCTCGACGCCGTCGTTGGCCGCTATCGCGGCACGGTGCTCGGCCGGCAGGAACTTGACGGCGAACTGATCGAGGATCGTCCCGACGCCCTGTGGCGGCGCGACCTGTTTCTCGCCGTCGAGCCCGGTCTGGAACTGGGTCGCGTGGTGGTCGCGGTCGATCCGCCCGTCACCGGCGGGCGCCATTCGGACGCCTGCGGCATCGTGGTGGCGGCACGCGCCGGGGAGGGCGCAGTGGTGCTCGAAGACCGCTCGATCCAGCCCGCGGCCCCAGCCGTCTGGGCGGCGCGCGCCGTACGCGCCTTCCACGACCACGACGCCGATGCCATCGTCGCCGAGGTCAACCAGGGCGGCGACCTCGTCAAGGCGATCATCGCCCAGGAGGACGCCAACGTGCCGGTGCGGCAAGTGCGCGCGACGCGGGGAAAATGGCTGCGCGCCGAGCCGGTCGCCGCGCTCTACGCCCGCGGCCTGGTCAGGCACCGGCCGGGCCTTGCCGCGCTTGAAGACGAACTCTGCGCCTTCGGCCCGAACGGTCTCGCCGACGGCCATTCGCCCGACCGGGTGGATGCGCTGGTCTGGGCGCTGACCGAGCTGTTTCCAAGTGCTCCCGAACCGCGGGTCAGGGGGACGTAAGGGTCCAGGGGTTTAACAGGGGTACGCCCATTGGCAGGAAGTCGATTTCGTTGCGGCTGACGACAACGAGGTCGTGGACGAGCGCCGTGGCGGCGATCAGCGAGTCGGCAAGCGGGCGTGTTCGCGGCACATGGAGCGCCGCGCAGCGAAAGGCCACCGCATCGTCTACAAGAAGGGTACGACTTTCGAACATAGGGTAAATGCTGTTGTCGAGCCAGTCGCCTAAAGGCGCTGCCTGCACTGGGTCGCGGCGCGCAAGCGAGAGCCGCCCCCGCTCGAGTTCGAACAAGGTAATCACCGAGATAAACAGCAAGGAAAGGTTGGTCGATGCGAACCATTTCCTTACGTTGCCATCGGCGCGTTCTGCCCGGCGGAGTTCTGAAATGGCGGTCGTGTCGAGGAGAAAGCTCATCCCTTCTGTTTGTCGAATTCGAACAGGGACTCGATACGTCGTTCCGGCAAGTGCTCGTCAAAATCCGGCGCGATGGGTTCCTGCGGTGCCAGCAACTCCCAGGCGCTGAGCGTCCGGTTCGCCAGGCGCTGGTAAGCTTGTTGGCTGATCAGCACATAGGCCGGCTTGCCGCCGGCCCCGGTGATCGTCACGGGGCCCTCGATGGTCGCACGCAGGGCGCGGGCCGGGGCCTCACGCAATTGTCGGCTTGAAATCGTTGTGCCGCGCGGGCTGCGCATCGGTGCGTTCATCGTCGCCTCCGTCGTTTCTTGCGCCAGAATACACCGCGCATGCTTCTACCGAAAGCACCCCCCGAAACGCGACGTCACTCCACCTCCTTCACTTCCGCAAGGGCAGAAGGGGATGGGCGCCGCATCACCCATTGCCACATCCACCGTCCGTCGAGGAGACCGCCTTGCCATCCTGGTTCGATCGCCTGGCCGGCCGGCCGCAGCCGGCGCCCGCCGAGCGCAAATCGCTGCAGACGCTGCTGACGCTGACCTCGCTCAGCGGCGCAGCCTGGAGCCGGCGCGGCTTTGCCAGCCTTGCCGCCGAAGGCTTTGCCCGCAATCCGGTAGTCTACCGCTGCGTGCGGATGATCGCCGAGGGAGCGGCCCGCGTGCCGCTGCTGGTAACGGAGGGCGGAAAGCCGGTGAGCGAACACCCGCTGCTCGACTTGCTGGCGCATCCCAATCCGCATGAGGCGGGGCCGGAGCTGGTCGAGGGCCTCTTTGCCTACCTCCAGACCGCCGGCAATGCCTACCTGCAGGCGGCGGTGGTCGATGGCGAAGTGCGGGGCCTCTATGGCTTGCGGCCCGACCGAATGCAGGCCATTGCCGGGCGCGACGGTTACCCGGTGGCCTATGACTATACCTCCGGCGGGCGGACGACGCGGCTCGACCAATTGGCGACGCCGGTGCCGGCCGTGCTGCACCTGGCGCTGTTCCATCCGCTCGACGACCACTACGGCATGGCGCCGCTGGAGGCCGCTCAGCAGAGCCTCGACATCCACAACGCGGCGGCGGCGTGGAACAAATCGCTGCTTGAAAACGCGGCCCGGCCCTCCGGCGCGCTGGTTTATTCGAGCGCCGCGGGCTCGCTGACCCAGGCGCAGTTCGACCGGCTGAAGGCCGAGCTCGAAGCGGGATTTCAGGGCGCGGCCAACGCCGGTCGGCCGATGGTGCTCGAAGGCGGTCTCGACTGGAAGACCATCGCGCTGACACCCAAGGACATGGATTTCATCGAGGCCCGCAACGCCGCCGCCCGCGACATCGCGCTGGCCTTCGGCGTGCCTCCGATGCTGCTCGGCATCCCCGGCGACAATACCTACGCCAACCTCGCCGAAGCCAACCGGCAGCTCTGGCGCCAGACCATCATCCCGCTCGTTCGCCGCGCCGGCGCGGCGCTGGCGCACTGGCTCGGACCCGCCTTCGGCCCCGACATCGACCTCGTGCCCGACCTCGACAAGATCGAGGCGCTGGCGGAGGACCGTGCCGCCCAATGGGCCCGCATCGGCAACGCCCCGTTCCTCAGCGACGCCGAAAAGCGGCAGATGCTGGGGGTGGGAAAGTGAGGCGGAGGATGAGCGAAGCGCGGGTCGCCGCACAACTGCTGCGTTGGACGGTGGAGATGAAGCTCGATGCCTTCGGCGGAATTTTGCTGCGTTCTTGTACGCATCAATATATATTTGGCCGACAGTTCACTCGATTCATAGTTGCATCTGACATGCTTGCCTGCGATGCAGGCAGTGCCATCCTATTTTGTATAGCAAGAGCTGAATGCTGAAAAGTTTGCGCTGTCACTTGAGGCAAGGAGATTTGTTCAGTCGCAGCAAAGAAAAATATTTCTCATGGGCAGGTGATAGGACTGATATATATCGCGCTTCGTAAACACCGTCGCATCGACGGTGTCTGGCTTCAGGCCGGTATATACATTCGGTGAACTGCAGCGACCTCGGAACGACAGCGATTGGATATTCGTCCGCTCGAACGACATGGATTTCTATGTTTTTCCGTTCTTTGTCTGGAGCAACCGGAATCGATACTGAGTCGATCATGCCGGCGGCGACTTCGCCCTGCCGTCGATCGAGCCGATGGGCTGATGGCGGCCGGCCGCCGCTCAAACCGGCAGGGGGGAACGATGAAAAGGCAGTTCGTCTTCCGCGAAGGGCCTCGGGTGGTCGCGGCGCTTGGCGTGATCGCCATGCTTCTTGCCACGCCCGCCCGGGCTGACGAACCGAAGGCCGAGGCCGCCCATACTGACCCAGCGGCGATTCATTCGCGGGTCGCGGCCGCCATCGCGAACATCTTGCAGCTCGTCCGGCCCAATCAGGACGGCGTTGCCACGGTGTGGGACGGCAACAAGTTTGTACAGTGCCGCCGCATGGTGGACGGCGTGCTCCGCTGTGAGGGGGCGGGGAGATTGATGCAGCCTACACTGGCGTCGGCGCTGACGTCGGAGCGCATCGCGGCGCTGGCGAGCGCCGGTTGGCACCTCGATCCAACCTTCGGCAACTATGTGCAGAGTTTTTCGGACAAGCTTCCAGCGGACCAGATCGGCGACCAAGTGCTTGCCGCCCTGGTCGCGGGATACGACGCCGATCCTGGCAAGGTCGAGGTTGGCACGGCCTGGATCGACCGCGTGGCCTGCCCGCCGCGCGCGGGATTCAGCCAGAATCTGGCGGGCTCGATCAACAACTCGCCGGCCATGACCGATGTGGTCATCACGGGCTGCAACTTCGTCGCGGATGCCGAGGCAGTGGCGCCAGTCACGACGCTCGACGCGCTGGTGGCGCGGGATGAAGTTCGTGTGACGGGGGAGATCGGGCGGTTGCGGGTAAATGCCGCAAGCAAGGTCTTCGCCGTCTTTGGCACGGGGATCGGCTATGTCCAGTGTGCGCCCGAAACCGATCCGGTCGACATCTATTGCGAAGCCCAGTCGGCTGCGGAATGGCCGGCGCTTGCGGCCGTGCTGACGCCCGAGCATGTGACGCGCCTACACGCTCTAGGCTTTGCCGATCCCGGACGGGCGCCCAACTACTGGCAGGTCTACGACGCGACGAAAGACGACGATGGCACAATCGCCCGGAATATCCTGACGACTCTCTTTGACGTCTATGGCTATCGCGGGGCACCGGCGTTGCAGGTGACGACGGAACAGTAGCGCGCCGTCTCTCATGTCCCCGAGCAGCACCGCGTGCTCGGGTGCGACCTGGCAAAAGCAACCCGGGCCCCGACCGACCAGGCCTCAAATGCCTGCCTTTCAACCGTCATGGCCGGGCTTGACCCCGCCACCCAGCAAGCCGAACCGCAGGCGATGCCGGTCCGTCCGGCTGGGTCCGCGGGTCACGCCCGCGGATGACGACCTCAAGGGTGGAGCTCCTCGTTCTTTTCGATAGGACGATCCGGTGGGCTGGCCCCCCTCCACCGCCTGTCGGCGGTCTCCCTCCCCGGTGAAGGGGAGAGGACCGGCTCGGCCGTGCCTTACCAAACAAGGACCCATCACCATGGACGAACTCACCCGCACGATCGCGGCGCGGGGCGATCTCGCGCATCTGGCGCTGTTTTTGTGGGCCATGAGCGCCTCGGCGCTCGCCGGCTGGGCGCTCCGCGAAATGGCCGCCGCCAACCGGCGCTTCA
>Ga0209233_1000654_pt1 | contig 16891 bp, 15 predicted proteins | sample AraplaCL_Cvi_mCL_FD_184269 | JGI IMG/M metagenome (GOLD analysis project Ga0209233, IMG submission 184269) | Arabidopsis root microbial communities from the University of North Carolina, USA - plate scrape CL_Cvi_mCL (SPAdes) (version 2) | ecosystem: Host-associated > Plants > Roots > Endosphere...
ATGGAAGCAGCCGACTATGCCGTCTGGCTTTCCCAGCAAACGCCGTCGGCATCGCTCGCCCAGGAGGGCGGGGAGTTGTTCCGCGAACTCGGCTGCAGCGGCTGTCACGGCACCGGCAGCAAGGTGCACGCGCCGCCGCTCGAAGGCGTGTATGGAAACCCGGTGCCACTCAGTGACGGCAGCATCGTCACCGCCGATGACAAATACATCCGCGATTCCATCCTGCTGCCGCGGAGCCAGATCGCCGCCGGATACGAGCCGCTGATGCCGTCCTTCGAGGGCAAGGTGAGCGAGGATCAGCTGCTACGGCTTATCGCCTATATCAAATCGATTGGCGGACACCGGTCATGAACGAGGACAACTATCTCAATGCGGGCTACAGCTTGCGATCCTGGTTCTTCACGACGGACCACAAGCGGATTGCGATCCTGTATTTTGCGAGCCTGATCTTCTTCTTTTTCGTCGGCGGCGCAGCTGCGACAGCGATCAGGATCGAGCTTGCGACGCCACAGGCCGATCTCGTCAGCTCGGATACGTATAACCGCCTCTTCACCATGCATGGCATCATCATGGTGTGGTTCTTCCTCATCCCCTCGATTCCGAACACGCTCGGAAATTTCATTGTTCCCTTGATGATCGGCGCGCGCGACCTCGCATTTCCGCGCGTCAACCTTCTGAGCTGGTATCTGTTCATGCTGGGAGGTGGCGTGACGCTGTTTGCGATCCTGGCCGGCGGCGTCGACACCGGCTGGACCTTTTACACGCCGTTCTCGACGCTTTATTCGAACAGCTACGTGGCGGTAGCCGTCACCGGCGTCTTCATCGCCGGCTTCTCGTCGATCCTGACCGGCCTCAACTTCATCGTCACGATTCACCGCTTGCGCGCGCCGGGACTGACCTGGTATCGGCTGCCGCTGTTCCTCTGGTCCCTTTATGCGACCTCCGTAATCCTGGTGCTCGCCACGCCCGTGCTGGCGATGACCTTGGTGCTGATTGCCGTCGAGCGGCTGCTCGGCATCGGCATCTTCGATCCGAAAATCGGCGGCGATCCCCTGCTGTTTCAGCACCTGTTCTGGTTCTACTCCCACCCTGCCGTGTACATCATGATCCTGCCCGGCATGGGCGTGATCAACGAGCTCGTCTCGTGCTTTTCGCGAAAGCCGGTGTTCGGCTACAAATTCGTCGCCTGGGCGAGCCTCGCCATCGCAGCCGTCGGCTTCCTGGTCTGGGGTCACCACATGTTCGTCAGCGGTCAATCCTTGCTTGCCAGCCTGGTGTTTTCCTTCATGAGCTTCATGGTGGCGGTGCCGTCGGCGATCAAGGTCTTCAACTGGACCGCGACCTTGCACAAGGGATCGATCCGCTTCGATGCGCCGATGCTGTACGCGCTCGGCTTCATCGGCCTGTTCACGGTGGGCGGCCTGACCGGCCTGTTCCTGGCCTGCCTCGCCTTCGACGTGCACGCGACCGACACCTACTTCGTCGTCGCGCATTTCCACTATATCATGGTCGGCGGCATGGTGACAGCTTATTTCGGCGGCTTGCATTACTGGTGGCCGAAGATCACCGGCCGGCTCTATTCGGAATATTGGGCCCGCACCGCAGCCGTGCTGATCTTCTTCGGTTTCAACCTCACCTTCTTTCCGCAATTCATCTTGGGCGCAGAGGGCATGCCGCGCCGCTACCACGTCTATCCACCCGAGTTTCAAGTCTGGAACGTGCTCTCATCCGGCGGCGCCGTCATTCTCGCCGTCGCCTACCTGATGCCGATGTTCTATTTCGGCTACTCGCTGTTCTTCGGCAAACGTGCACCAGCCAACCCATGGAATGCACCGGGCCTGGAATGGCAGACCCCCTCGCCGCCGCCCGAGCACAATTTCGATACGCAGCCAGTCGTGACGCGGCCACCCTATCAATATTCGCCCGATTTCGAAGCGGAGCCGCAAAATGCCTGAAGTTTTCGCTTCGCAATTCGTTTCAATCCAGCATCGCGATGAAACTGCGGAGCTCGGCATGTGGGTCTTCATCGCGACCGAAGTGCTGCTCTTTGGCGCCCTGATCCTCGGCTATTTCGTCTATCGGCACGCCTATCCTGCCGGTTTTGCGGCGGCCAGCCGCCATACGGAGATCGTCATCGGCACCGCCAATACCGCGATCCTGCTCACCTCCAGCTTTCTGGTCGCTTGTGCCGTTGAGGCTTTCTCCGGAGAGACCCGGAAGCTTTGTGTCGCGCTACTGGCGGGCGCGATCCTGCTGGGACTGGCGTTCATCGTTCTCAAGGGCATCGAATATTCCGGCGAATATCGCGAGCACCTCGTCCCTGGAATCAATTTCAGCTTCGACCCCGCTGACGCCAACGGCGCCCAATTATTCTTTGTGTTCTATTTCGTGGCGACGGCGATTCACGCCATGCACATGCTGGTCGGCATCGGCCTGCTCGCTGTGCTGGCGATGCTGACCTATCGCGCACCTGATTCCCGTCATCGCGCTGCCCTGCACAGCACCGCCCTTTACTGGCATTTCGTCGACGTGGTCTGGATATTCCTGTTCGCGCTGATCTACCTGCCCGGGAGGTCGTCATGACCCGATGGCGTCCACCACTTGCATTGGCCGCGGCCTGGCTCGCGCTGCTAGCGCTGCTAGCGCTCACCGTCACGCTCGCCTATCAGCCGCTCGGCACGTTCAATGCCGTGGTCGCGCTCGGGATTGGCACCGTCAAGGCGGCGATCGTGGCGGCTGTCTTCATGGAGCTGCGCCATCGCGGGCCGCGCACCTTCCTGTTCGCCGGCGCCGGGCTGTTCTGGCTCGGCATCCTGCTCTGGCTCGGCATGATGGATTTTCTCACCCGGACCTGATCACGCGGCCGTACAACGGCACGGAGGCCGCGTCGTCTCGACCTTCAGCATCTCGATGCTTTCGACCCGCCGAAAAGTAGCGGTGACCGGCCGTCGGCCCGATCACGCGGGGACACGATTCCCCTCGGTCTCCCGAGCCGCGTCGTTCGACCAGCAGCCAGCGAACGTAGCCAGGCCAATCTGGAGATTGCTTTCTCCGCATGGCGCTGCAAGGCCTCGACACGCGTCGCATCGTCCGACCGCTCGGCGCCATCGAAGCACCCGTCGACGAGGGCTTCCGCGATCTCCAGCGAATCCTTCTGCTTGACGGCGCTTGAGTATCTTCCGACACCGGCGGCCTCGTCGGTCATCCCTCTCGTCTCTTCGAGAAGCTCGCGCTTTCGGGCAGCGGCGGGTCCGGTCAGGCGCCGCTCCAGATCGGCAAGCTGCGCAGCCAGGCGAAGCTCGAGCCTTCGCGCGTCGACCTGCGACGGCGCTCCGTCGGTACTCTTGCGGTCATCATGTTCGCGGTGATAGGCCCGGCGCCGCTCCTTCCGCAACGTGGCGACGTGTCCGAGTTCTTTTGCCATGGCCTCGGAGGCCTTCTTGATCTCGGGATCTTCGGAATAGGCCGCGAAATAGGATCAGAAGGCGAAGGCACGCTCCTCGTTGCGCACCGCCATCGCCAGTGCACGGTACGGCATCATCAATCGCGATGTCTTCACCTCGGTCGCGGCATCGGCGCCGAAGGTCTCGGACGCCTCCCGCCGCACCAAGGTCGGATCCGGATCCTTGCCGCCGCCGTGATCGCGACCATCGTGCGACGCTGTCGACGTGCTCGCGTTCGGCCTCCGCGAGTTGCGTGAACACGTACGCCAGATCGCGTTTGTTCTGTCGCCGCACGTCTTCGGGGAGCTCGCCATATCAGTTCGCCGCTTCATGCTCCATGGCGTGGGCAACTCGCGAACAGCTCATCCAGCGAACGGAACCTGCCCGCTGGTTCTGATTTCAAGAGCGACGCTCGCAATAGCGGCATGATGCGGGACCAGCAGCAACGACTATAACTAAGTTGCTCATCATAGGACGTTCAGTTGAGGTTTGATCAGACGACAAACGAAGGCGACTCGCGACGGCGTTGGTTGCCGGGACGTTGTTTTACCTCATGGCGCGGGTGGATGATGCTCATGCGCGACCTTCGCGCGATGGGCATCGCCGGCCATGACCGAGATCAAGGTCCCCCAGGTTTGCGCAACTTGGACCAGTCGGCGTGCAGTTCCGCGCCATTGTCTCGGAACCATCGGGGCCATGAGGGATTAGCTAGCTAGCCCCCGTGTGCAGGAACGCGATGCTGGACTTGTTTGAACATATGGACGAGGCCACCATCGGCGAGATCGCGGCCCGGCACGCGGCTCTTCGTAACGGCGGCGAAGACTCCGAGGCGCAATTCCGCGAGCTGCTGCAGGCCCTGCCGGCTGCGATCTACACCACAGATGCGGAGGGTCGCATCACTTTCTTCAACCGCGCTTGCATCGATTTCGCCGGACGCACGCCTCGGATCGGCGAGATGTGGTGCGTGACGTGGAAGCTTTATCTGCCCGACGGCACGCCACTACCGCATGACGAATGTCCCATGGCGGTCGCGCTCAAGCAGAACCGGCCTGTGCGCGACGTCGAGGCTGTTGCCGAGCGGCCGGACGGCTCGCGCATCTGTTTCATGCCCTACCCGACTCCGCTGCGCGATGGCAGCGGCCGGCTGGTCGGCGCAGTCAACATGCTGGTCGATATCACCGCCCGCAAGCACGCCGAGCAGCGGATGATGCTGCTCACGGCCGAGGTCGATCATCGTTCGAACAATCTGCTCGCGGTGATCCAGGCGATGCTTCGGCTGACCAAGGCAGACACCGCCGAGGAGTTCCAGACCTCGTTTCAAGGACGGCTCAGCGCGCTTGCGCACGTGCAGAGACTGTTCTCGGCATCGCGCTGGACGGGCGCGAACCTCAAGACCATTGTCGAGGAGGAGCTTCGGCCGTATGCGAGCGAAGATGGGGAGCGGATCAGCATCGCTGGCGATGACATTCGCCTGTCGGCCACGCTGGCGCAGGCAATCGCGGTCGCCGTGCACGAGCTGGCGACCAATGCCGCAAAGTACGGCTCCCTGTCGACGCCGTCTGGTCGGCTCGACATCCGCTGGGAGATCGACGAGGCGGAGCGGCTCATGCTGCGCTGGTCGGAAAGCGGCGGTCCTGCGGTCAAGGAGCCCACGCGCAAGGGATTTGGCGTCGGCGCAGTCGACGGCGTCGTCCGCAACCTGCGGGGAAGGATCAGCCGGCAGTGGCGGGCGGAAGGACTGATTTGCGAACTGTCCTTCCCGGAGATCGTGACCTGTTCGCTCAAGTCGGCAATGCAGCCGCAACAATGCTGAGGCAGAAGCACCATAGCAATCGCGCTGGCATCATGGTGCGATTAGAAGCAAGCGCATTTTGATTTCATTTCTTTGACTGAGCATGATCTTTTCGGAAAACCGGTTTCCACTATTCCGGACTACGCTCTACACAACATTCTGGTGCCGTTCGATGCAGACTCGCAGCACCTCGTCGAGCGGCCTTTCCCACCAATCATTGGAAAAGATCTCGATCTCGGAATAGCCGGCATAACCTTGCGCCTCGACCGCGCTCCGCACCGACCTGATGTCGATGACTCCATCGCCCATCATGCCGCGGTCGTTGAGAATGTCCCGGGTCGGGACCAGCCAGTCGCAGACGTGAAAAGCCAGAATGCGGTCCCTGCCGGCGCGCGCGATCTGCTCCATCAGCTCCGGGTCCCACCAGATGTGATAGACGTCGAGCGCCACTCCGATGTTGCCCGAACGCGTGGGATCAAGCCGGTCGCAGATGTCGAGCGCCTGCCTGGTCGTGTTCACGCAGGCGCGGTCGGCGGCATAGGCCGGATGCAGCGGCTCGATCGCGAGCGACACGCGCGCCTGCTTCGCATAGTCGAGCATCTCGGCAACCGCCTCCTCGACCTGCACGCGTGCCGCCGCGATGTCCTTGGAAGCCATGCTGCCCGGCCTTGAATATTGCGGCAAGCCGCCGACGACCAGCACGATGCAGCGCGCGCCGAGCGCATGAGCCTCGTCGACCGCGCGGCGGTTGTCTTCGCGTACCTCGGCGCGACGCGACGCATCGGAGGTGAACATGCCGCCGCGGCAATAGCCTGTGAGTTCGAGGCCGGCATCGCGCACCGCGCGAACCGCCCGATCGAGCCCGACTGCGGCCACCTGGTCGCGCCAGGGATCGATGGCGCGGATGCCGTGCCGCGCACAGGCGTCGATGATCTCGACCAGATCGCCCTGCCTGCGGACCGTCGCCGTGTTCAGCGACAGCCAGCGATGATCGGAGGAGAAGTCCCGCATCACGCCTCGACACCACGCGTTGCGAGCAAGGTCTTCATCCGGCGCGTCGCCATCTCCGGTTTGGCGAGCAGACCGGCCTTGTCGGCCAGCCGGAACAGCTCGGCAAGGTGCAGCGTGGAGCGCGCGCTCTCCTGGCCGCCGATCATGGTGAAATGATCCTGATGGCCGTTGAGATAGGCCATGAACACGATGCCGGTCTTGTAGAAGCGGGTCGGCGCCTTGAAGATGTGCCGCGACAGCGGCACCGTCGGCCCGAGGACGTCGTGAAAGGCGGCTTCATCACCGGCCGCAAGGCGCGACAATGCGTGGGACGCAGCAGGCGCGATCGCATCGAAAATGCCGAGCAGCGCGTGCGAATGGCCCTGTGAATCGCCCGCGATCAGTTCGGCGTAGTTGAAGTCGTCGCCGGTGTACATCTTCACCCGCTGGTCCAGCCGGCGGCGCATGTCGATCTCGCGCTGCTTGTCGAGCAACGACACCTTGACGCCATCGACCTTCGCCGCGTTGGCGTTGATGATCGTAACCGCCGCATCCATCGCCTTGTCGAGATCGGCCGTTCCCCAATAGCCGGCGAGGGCCGGATCGAACATGTCGCCGAGCCAGTGGATGATCACGGGCTCGCGAACCTGCGACAAGACGCGGTCGTACACTTTCGCATAATCCTCGGCACTGCGGCCGAGCTTGGCGAGTGCGCGCGAGGCCATCAGGATGATGCGGCCGCCGACCTTCTCGATCGCAGCGATCTGCTCTTCATATGCGCGGATGACGTCGTCCAACGTCCTGGCCTGTTCGGCCGCAAGATGATCGGTGCCAGCCCCGGAAAAGACCAGCGCGTCGCGACGATGTTTGCTCGCCGCGACCGAGCGGGAGATCAATTCCAGCGAGGTCGGCCAGTCCAGGCCCATGCCGCGCTGCGCTGTGTCCATGGCCTCGGCAACGCCGAGACCAAGGTCCCAGATGTGCTCGCGGAAGGCGATGGTCCTGTCCCAGTCGATCGCTGCCGAGAGCCACGGATCGCACTCGGCCAAGGGATCAGCCACCACATGCACGGCCGAGAACGCAACGCGATTCAAGGTACCCTCGAGCTTGTCGGGGAAGCTTCGCGCCGCCGCCAGACGATAGATCTCCAGCGAGCGATCGGCCTGCGGCAGCTTGAGCGACAGCGAGGACATCGGCGGCACGGGCTTGTTCATGATGGCCTCACAGCTTGATCGGTTCAACGTCGATCCAGCGCCGCTCCTGCCAGCTCTTCAGGGCGCATTCGGCGAGTTGCACACCCTTGGCGCCTTCGAGCAGCGTGTATTTGTATGGCGCATCCTCGCAGACGTGGCGGATGAACATCTCCCACTGCTCCTTGAAGCCGTTGTCGTAGACCACGTTCTCAGGCAGCTTTTGCCAGTCGGCATAGAAATCGTGCAGCCGCTTCTCGTCGGGATTCCACACCGGACGCGGCGTCGCCTGCCGGGCCTGGATCATGCATTCGGTGAGGCCGGCAACCGCCGAGCCCAACGTGCCGTCGACCTGGAAGGTGACGAGGTCGTCGCGATAGACGCGCGTCGCCCAGGACATGTTGATATGGGCGATGACGCCGCCCTTGAGGCGGAACGTCGCGTAGGCGGAATCGTCGGCAGTGGCGCCGTACTTCTGCCCTCGCTCGTCAAAACGCTCGGGGATGTCGGTATTGCCGATGCACACCACGCTCTCGACCTCGCCAAACAGGTTGTCGAGCACGTAGCGCCAGTGGCAGACCATATCCAGGATGATGCCGCCGCCGTCCTCGCTGCGGTAGTTCCAGGACGGGCGCTGCGCTTCCTGCCAGCCGCCCTCGAACACCCAATAGCCGAACTCGCCGCGCACCGAGAGCATGCGGCCGAAGAAGCCGGAGTCGCGCAGGAAGGCGAGCTTCTTCAAGCCCGGCAGGAACAGCTTGTCCTGCACCGTGCCGTGCTTCACGCCCTTGGCGTTGGCGAGCCGTACGACATCGATGGCCTGTTCGAAGCTGGTCGCGATCGGCTTCTCGCAATAGACGTGCTTGCCCGCTTCGATCGCGCGCCTGAGCAGCGATGGCCGCGCCTGCGTCGTCGCCGCGTCGAAGAACACGGTGTCCTCCTTGGCTGCGAGCGCTGCATCGAGATCCGTCGTCCAGCGCTGAATATCAAATTGTCGCGCGAGGCTTTCGACTCTCTGGGCATTGCGCCCAACCAGAATCGGGTCCGGCATCACGCGATCGCCATTGGCCAGCTTCACGCCGCCCTGATTGCGAATGGCGACAATCGAGCGGATCAGATGCTGGTTCAACCCCATGCGGCCGGTGACGCCGTTCATGATCAGGCCGAGGCGCTGTGTGGTCATGCGATGTGCTCCTTGGAGAGTCTTGGTGCTGTCTGTTGAAGCGGCGCCAGCGACGCCCAATCCGGATGCACCGAACTGCCAAATCCTGGGACGCCCAGCGAAGAAGTGAGAAGATCGCCCTCGTGAATGACGAGATGCACACCGCCGGCGGGACTCCTGCGATAGAGGTCCGGATGCCGCGCCGCGAACGCTTCAGCTTCGCGGTCCGACGTCTGGCCGAACCCTTCGACATAGTGATGGCCATTGCGTTCGGCGTGCTGCAGGCCAAGCCATGCGCCCAGCGCGAGGTCCTGCTGCAGAGCCAGCCCCGGCTGGCAGGTCAAGTCCTCGCCGGTGACGAAGAACCTGCCGCCCTCGGCATTCCACTTGGCGGCGCGGATGGCGTTGAGGATGGACTTGTAGATCCCCTTGCAGGATTTCGAGGAGACACCGCGGTAGCCGAGCCCGCGTGCCGCCGGGAAAGCCTCATAGCTATCGTCAGCTTCATCGATGATGAAGTCGTGCTCTGCAAGCACGCCAAGCGGCGATTGCCGCGTCAAGTCACGCGGCATCGGCTGCTCGACATAGAGCAGCCTGGTCGCGATCGGCCGCAAGCTGTCATCGTTATCGAGCCGATCCACCAAGGTATGAAGTGCGGCGACCTCGGCGTATTGCTCGTTGGCGTCGAGCGTGACCATGTGGTCGTAAGGAAGGCGCGCAAGCTCCCGTCGGATGCGGCGCAGGCGCGATGTATCTGCGTCGGGATCACCCGACAGCTTCAGCTTGAAATAGCGGGCTCCGGCGTTCTCCTGGAGATCGGCGACGCCGCCCTTCCCCTCGATCGCATCGTCGAGCCCGACCGTGTGCCTGACGGCCACGCGCGCAAGCGGCTTTCGCGCGGCAAGAAAATCGGCGATCTCGGCAGCGCTCAGGTCGGGCGTGAGGCGCGCGTCGATGCCGGCGATGTTCTCCGCCATGCCGCGAAAGAAATCGATGCGCGCCGCGCGCAGTACAGCGTCCAGCACCGCCTTGTCGAGCTCGGCAGGGCCATAGGCCGCCGCAAGCGGTGGAATGTCCTGCTTCGCGCAGGCGGACAGCTGTGCACCGATGCAGGCGGCGTGCAGCCCGAACGCGGTGTCGAAGCCTTCGTGCGCCAGATAGAGTTCGTGCGCGATCGCAAGCGAACGACGTAAGTCCGCAACGGTCTGCTCGGGCGACAGCTGCGGCCGCTTGTCGAACCATTTCGGGACCATCAGCTCTGCGGCGGCGCCGACGGAGCGTGCGCCGCCCTCTGTTTCGATCTCCGCCCGCACGAACAGCTGCGGCGTCGCCTCGACCGTGACCGCGCCGAAGCGGAACGGACGGGCGAAGCGCACCGGGCGCTCGAACAGCGCAATGTCGCGCAGGGTGAAGCGAAGTGCCATGGTCAGTCCAACGCTCCTTGCGTGAAGAAGTGCTTGCGGATGCGTTGCACCAGTGCGGTGAATGCCGGATCTCCCATCACCTCGAGCGATCGCGGACGCGGCAGCGGCACGTCGTAGATCGCGGCGATGGCGCCCGGCCGCTCGGTCATCACCAGCACCCGGTCAGCGAGGAACACGGCCTCGGGGATCGAATGCGTGATCAAGAGCACGGTTTTGCCGGTCTCACGCTGGATCGCCATCAGCTCCAGGTTCATGCGCTCGCGCGTCAGGGCGTCCAACGCGCCAAACGGCTCATCCATCAGCATGATCTTGGGATCATGCACCAGCGCGCGGCAGATCGATGCGCGCTGCTGCATGCCGCCGGAAAGCTGCCACGGCAGCTTCTTCTCGAAACCTTCGAGGCCGACGAGCTTGAGCAGTTCCTTGGCGCGCGGCAGATATTGCTCGCGCGGCAGGCGCTTCATGTCGATCGGCAGCATCACATTGGCGAGGATATTACGCCAGGGCAGCAGCAGCGCATTCTGGAACACGATGCCGACATTGCCGTGCGGCTTTGTCACTTTCTCGCCGCCGACGGTGATCTCGCCCGTGGTCGACGCCAGCAGGCCGGAGATCAGCTTGAGCAGCGTGGACTTGCCACAGCCGGACGGGCCGACGACGACGAAAAACTCGCCCTCATTGATGCGGAAGTCGAGCGGCCGCAGCGACGGCACCTCGCCGTCGCGCGTCCGATAAGTCTTGGACACGCCCGAGAGTGTGATCTCAGGAGCTCCCGCTTCGGCACGATCGCTCACGAGGCGCAGACGCGCGGATTGGTCCGTCGGTCTCATCACCGGGGTCATTCCTGAGCGCTGCCTCTCACGAGTCGCCTTTGGGCAGATAGTCGTTGGTGTAGAACGCCTTTGGATTGTCCTTGGCCTTGGCGTCCAGCCCGCCATATTCGACCATCAGATTGACGCTGTCGGCCATGTTCTGATCCGTGACCTGGAACGGACGCTTGCCCTTGGTTTCCGCCGTCCGATACAGCGGAATCGTCAGTTCGAAGCCTTGCGTCAGGGTTTCGATCTTGCCGCCCTTTGGATTGGCATCCAGGATCGACTGCGCCGCCGCTTTAGGCTCCTTTTCGGCGGCTTCGACCGCCCTGGTCGTTGCCGCCATAAACCGGCGCACCAGATCCTGATGCGATTTGACGAAGTCGGAGTTGGCGATAATGCCGGAGGAGACGAGATTGATGCCGTAGTCGGCGAACTTGATGGGATAGACCTCCTTGCCGGTCGCGTCCTTGATCTTCATCGACTGGTCCATCACGTAACCGAGCAGCGCATCCGCCTGGCCATTGATGACGGCGTTGAGCTTGGTCTGGCCGTCGCCGGCGACCGTCTGAAAATCGCTTTCCTTCAGCCCGGTCTTCTTCAGGAACAGGGGCCAGATCTGCGTCATCGAGTCCGCCGGCGTGATCGCGACGGTCTTGCCCTTGAGGTCCTCCGGCTTGCGGATGTTCTTCTCGACGAGACTCATCACCGACATCGGGCTGGTTTGCAGCAAGACACCCGTTGCGATCACCGGCGCGCCCTTGACCGCAGCGCGCATCATCGTGGGCACGTCGACATAACCAAAGTCAGCTGTCTTCGCGGCGACAGCCTGCGTGGTCGCGGCCGAACCACGGCCTTCCTGAATCTCGAGGTCGATCCCCTCGGCAGCATAGAGGCCCTTGGATTTGCCGTAATAAAACGGCGCGTGCTCGCCATAGACGTACCAGTTCAGCATCAGCACCACCTTGTCGGCGGCCCGGGCTGGCGCGATCGCCAGCGCAGCGGTGGCGAGCACCGCGGCAGCAGCTGAAATCCAGCGCATCATTTCTCTCCCTGTTCTTTGTTATTCATTTCAGCTATTCATTTCACCGGGCCTGGCGCGGCCGACCGTTCTATGCCGGGAAGACAATTTCCTCCCGATGGCTGACGTGCCAGGGAATGATCAGTCGCTCGATCCGGTCGACGATCCAGAACAGGATGACGCCGAGCAGCGCGAGGATCACGAGAGCGGCAAACATCGTCGGCAAGTCGAAGGTGCCGATCGAGCGCTGCAGCACATACCCAATTCCCGAGTTCGAGCCGACGAACTCACCAACCACAGCGCCCACCACGGCCAGCGTCACCGAGACTTTCAGGCCGGAGAAAATCGCCGGAAGTGCATGAGGCAGATTGACTGCCCGAAACACCTGGAAGCGGCCGCCCTGCATCGCGCGCGCCAGGTCGACCATCTCGGGATCGACCGACTTGAACCCCTGCACAGCTGAGACGACGACGGGAAAGAAGCCGAGCAGGAAAGCCGAGATGACCTTGGGGATGATGCCGAAGCCGAACCAGACGACAAACAGCGGCGCGATCGCGACCTTCGGCACGGACTGGGAAAACACCAGCAGCGGATAGACATAGCTCTCCACGGTCTTCGAGCCCGCGATCAGCATGGCCACGGGAATGCCGAACGCCGCCGACAGCAGGAAGCCGCAGAGGGTCGCGTAGGTCGTCGGCCAGGATTGCCGAAGCAATTCCGGCCAGTCGCTGAGCAGCACGGCGAGGACGTCCGCGGGCGCCGGGATCTGATAGGCGGGAATTTTGAACAGACGGATCGTCAGATCCCAGATCACGACGATGAGGACCAGCAACAGGACCGGCCTGACCCAGGCTGCGTTCACCGCTTTGGCGAAGATCGAGGGCGTCTTCGGCTCGGCCACGGCTTCACTCCCATCTGTCGTTCTTAAGCTCTTTGCCCCGTAATTAACTCGTTGGATAAATACTGTCCAGCGACATTTGGCCGCCGTTCATTGGCACGCATGCTCCCGTCGATCGGCGGATCACCGGCAATGCAGCGATGTCGTGGTCTTTTGGGAACCTGTTCAGACCGTCTGGTGCACAGGCGCGCGAGGCCGTCCGGTCTTCGCAATGTCGAACAGCGCGGTCGAGCGGCCGGTCAAGGCCGCCAGGACGAGCGCAACCATGTGAGTCAGCCGCTCATCTTTTGCCGCATGGGACAGCAGATCGCGGCCGAAGATCACGCTGAGGGTTGCGCTGTTGGACAGATAGAAGAAGCTCAGCGCGGCGATCGAGATGTAGAGCTGGACCGGATCGACCGCGACCTTGAAGTCACCGCTCTCGAGCCCGCGTCTCACCACGGTCCGGATCATCTCCACGAACGGAGAATGCAGCGACTTCACCTTGGTCGAGCGCTTGAGATATTTCGCTCGCGCGAGGTTCTCGGTTTGCAACAGCGCCAGAAATTCCGGATTGCGCAGGAAATAGTTCCAGGTGAATTCGATCAGGCGCCTGATCGCCTCGGGCGGAGCCAGATGCTCGAGATCGAGCCCCCGCTCCTCGCTCCTGATCTTCTCGTAGGCGCCCTCCAGGACGGCGAGATAGAGCTCATCCTTCTTGCCGACATGGTAGTAGAGCATGCGCTTGTTGGCGCCGGCTTTGGCGGCAATGCGATCGACCCGCGCGCCGGCCAGACCATGAGCGGCGAACTCCTGCTTCGCCGCCTCCAGAATGCGCAGCCGCATCCCCTCAGGGTCGCGCTGCCACTTCAGATTTCGCTTTGCCGCCAATGCCGTTGCCTGCCATGAAACGGATCATCTAGCACGGCGCGGCGACGCCGTAACGGCAATTAATGCGACATCGCGGCCTGGTAAATCGCCAGAATGTCGTCCCTGCTAAGCTCGCGCGGGTTGTTGTCGAGCAGACGGCGGATTGCGTGCGCCTCGTCCGCCATGGCGCCGAGGTCGTCTTCCGGGACGCCCAGCGCCGACAGCCGCATCTCGATGCCGAGATCCGCGCAGAACCGATAGGCAACCTCGAACGCGGCGGCGGGATCGCTCGCTGCCGGTGCGCCAAGCGCAGCCAGCACCGCCTCCGTCTTTGGCGTGACCGACGGCATGTTGAACGCCAGCGTGTGCGGGAAGATCACCGCGCAAGCCAGACCATGGGCGATGTGATGTCGCGTACCGAGCGGATAGGCGACCGCGTGCCCCGCCGTGGTGTTCACCGGCCCCAGGCAGAAGCCGCCGTAGAGTGATGCCAGCGATAGCGCCGCACGAGCCTCGCGGTCAGCGCCGTCCTTCACCGCACGATTCAGATAGCGCCCGACCAGGCGGATGCCCTCGAGCGCATAGAGATCGATCGTTGGATGCGACTTGCGGCTGGTCAAGGCCTCGGTGCAATGGGCGAGTGCATCGACACCGGTCGCCGCAGTCACCTGCGGGGGAACGCTCATGGTGAGGTCCGGATCGACCACCGCAAGGTCGGCGAGCATGAAGCGGCTCTGCACGGCGAGTTTGTTGCGGGTAGTGGGATCCGTGACCAGCGCGCGGATGCCGCCTTCGCTGCCGGTGCCTGATGTCGTCGGCACCTGGACCAGCGCGACGTCACGGCCTGCCACCTTGTCGGGACCGACGACCTCGGCGAGCGTCTGATCACCAGTGCAGAGCACGGCCACGAGCTTGGCGAGATCCATCGCGCTGCCGCCACCAAAGCCGATCACGAGATCCGGCCGCGCCGCGCGCACCATCGCAAGCGCCTTGTCCAGATTGGGCATGTCCGGTTCCGGCTTGACCTCGCCGAACACGGTCACCTCGCCCGGCAGCTCCAGCAACGCGACCCGCCCCGCATTGAAGGCATCGGCGACCACGAACGGACGCCGCGCCCCCTTCTCGCGCGCGAACCGCGCCACCGCAGTGATGGTGCCGGACCCGAACGCGATCGCCTCGGGACGGATGATTTCGATCGGTGCAGAGAGGTTCGTCATGGTGCCCTTTCGTCAGGAATCTCAGGGACGCGCCGCACCGGCGGCCAAGCGTTCGGCATATTCGATCGCCTCGATCATGCTGCGCTCATTGGCAATGCCCCTGCCGGCGATATCGAAAGCCGTGCCGTGATCGACCGAGGTGCGAATGATCGGCAGCCCGAGCGTGATGTTGACGCCGGATAGTTCCTGCCAGCGGCCAGTCGCGGGGTCGACCTCGAAGCCGAGCAGCTTGACTGGGATATGCCCCTGGTCGTGATACATCGCGATCACGGCGTCGTACTGTCCGGCGCGCAGCTTCACAAACACGGTATCCCCGGGCACCGGGCCGACGACATCGAAGCCGTCGGCGACCGCCTTGGCGATGGTCGGCTCCGACACATCGATATCCTGGCGGCCGAACAGCCCGCCCTCGCCGGCATGCGGATTGAGCGCGGCGACGGCAATCTTCGGCCGCTGCAGTCCCAGGCCGCGAAGCGCCTTGTCGGTAAGATCGATGACATGGCGCAGGCGCTCCGGCGTCAGCCGCTTCGGCACGTCTTGTAGCGCCACGTGGGTGGAGACGTGGCTGACGCGCATGTTGCCGTGCGCGAGCATCATCACCGAGCCCTTGACGCCGGTGAGCTCGGCCAGCATCTCGGTATGTCCAGGATAATGGTACCCGGCCTTGTTGAGCGCTTCCTTGTTCAAGGGGGCGGTTACGATGCCGCCGATCCGTCCGGCTTGGGTCAGGCGCACGCCCTGCTCCACCGCCTTGAAGGCGAAGCGGCCGCCATCGGCAGAGAGCACGCCCGGCTTGATCGGCTCGCCTTCATCATCGGCCTGCAGGAAGCACAGGCTTGGCCATTCCTTGTCTGCGGCGCGCACTTCGGGGATGCCGAGCTTCGCCGAGAGTTGCGCAGCCGCGTTGTTCAGCGCGGCGCCACTGCCGATGATCAGCAGCCTGAGATCGCCGCTCTCAATGCGGGAGCGCAACCTTTCGCAGGCTTTGACGATGATCTCGGGGCCGATCCCGGCGGGATCGCCCATCGTAATGGCGAGATGCGGATGGCTCATGCGTGGTCTCTTTCGCTGATCAACTGATTGTCTTGCAGCAGCGTACGCCACAGGTTCGGCGCGCCAAAGGCGCCGGATTTGGAGATCACCTCTACGCCGGCCCAGCGGCCGCCGCGCAGGTTCGAGCGCGGCAAGCCGGGCATGATGCGTCCAGTCACCTCGAGCGCGGCCGCGTCGAGCGTCACGCAGAGGGCCCGCAACGTCTCGCCGCCTGCGACGATCAGGGTTCCCGGCGGCTCGAGCCCAGCCGTGAGCGAGGCCAGTGCACCAGCGATGCGCCGCGCGGCCTCGCCGCGGGACAGCCCGGGCGCGAGGTCGAACTTCACCAATGCAACGCCCTCTGTCGCAAGCTTGCGCTGAACCAATGCGGCATTGTCGTCAGCGGCGTCGGGCAGCGTGGTCACGGCCGAGCGGCAGGCGGCAAGCTGCGCTGATGTCACCCCCTGGTCCGACCCGAACAGGCCGAGGACGGGCGTCCGCAGATGCGACGATGCCGACGCATCGCTACCGCGCGCCAGCGCGCCGGCAAGGCCGCCACTTCCGCACCACAGCACCGGATGTGCCGCACGGCGCCCGATCGCGACGATCCGGTCGAGATCGTCCTCGCTCTCGGCGTCGAACACGTTGATGCCGTCCGCAAGCTCCATGTCGAGCCGTCCCGGCCGCGCATCGAGCCCTTCGGCCGCGAGCTGTGCCAGCAGATTGTCACCGACAGGCAACCAGCCGCCATCCTGCGCGCGCGCATATTGCTGGCCGCTGCGGGTGCGACGTCCCTGATAGGCGAAGGCGGGCGCCACGATGCAGGACGTCCACGGGCCCGCGCGCAGGCAGGCGCCGAGTTCCGCCGCCCAAGCGCCGCGGAGCAGGCTATCCACTTTCTTGTAGGCGATGGCGCCATCTTGCAGCAGCGGTGCCAGGCGTTCGACGATCGCAGCGCTCTCGGCCTTGTCGCGCTCCCGTGTGCCGGTATCAACCGCAAGCGATGCCGGAAGGCCGGCGGGTAGCGCGTCCGCCCAGCTCACCTCGATGGCTCCGCATAC
>Ga0209233_1000655_pt1 | contig 16841 bp, 18 predicted proteins | sample AraplaCL_Cvi_mCL_FD_184269 | JGI IMG/M metagenome (GOLD analysis project Ga0209233, IMG submission 184269) | Arabidopsis root microbial communities from the University of North Carolina, USA - plate scrape CL_Cvi_mCL (SPAdes) (version 2) | ecosystem: Host-associated > Plants > Roots > Endosphere...
TGCATAACCTAACCACGCAAATGGAATACGGCCTGTAAAGGTACCAGAACCACCACGAACGATTACGCTTTGGTCGCCCAATACGTCCCAGTTAAATGAAACACGAGGGTTGATCTCAATATTGTTTAAATATTTGTTGGTGATATCCTTTGGTTTGGTATAAGTATAGGTGTTGCCGTAGTTAGGATCAACCGGAGCATTGGTTGTTTTAGTGCTCAATGGTTGTTTGTCTGGCAAGCCTGCATAGTCAAGACGAAGACCGGTAGTTAATTTGAAGTTATCGGTTAACTGAATATCATCCTGGCCGTATAAACTTAACAAGTTAACCTTAAACTTAGCTGAAGGATTAGCCAGAATATAATCTCTGGTATTATTGGTATAGTTAAAGTTAGCGCGAACACGTGAAGGGTTATCAGCTAAGAAGTTAGCTATGCTGCTAAATGCATCACGACCATTCCATGCGTTAACGAAGTTATAAGTGATATCGTAAAACTCGTTGTGCGTACCAAAAGTAAATGTGTGTTTACCGGTTGTCCATGTTAAGTTATCAGTGAACTCGGTTGTTTTTTGGTGCATGTCAAAGATAGCAGCCTCACGGTCAGTGCCGATGAAAATAGTAGTACCCGGAGTTCTGCCAGTAATCTCAATTTGCGGTAAAGCAGGGTTTGAGTTTGGTGCACGATAGTCATGTACGTTTGAGTAACCAAACACCAAGCTGTTGTTTACATTGCTTGAGAATCTTGATTTCCACTCAGCAACAGTTGAACTTGAGTTGTTGTGTGATGTATAGTCAATGCTACCAAAGCGGAAGTTTTGCTGATCGCGCTCTAAGTTAGTAGCCTGAGATGAGATAGTATTGTTACGAATAGTTAACTGGTTATTATCATTGATGTTCCAGTCTAAACGGTTAAAATACTTGTTTGAGTTTGAGAAGATGGTGGTGTTGTTATAAGCACCGGCATCAAAACCAGCAGCAGCAAATTTAGCTGAGATAGCCTGTGCATCTGCTAAGGTCAGGATGTTTTGAGAACCTGCAGTACCTGCGCCTGCAATAACAGGATCGACACGGCGGGCAAACTCCTCGCTGCTAAAGAAGAATAATTTGTTTTTGATGATAGGGAAACCTACACGGAAACCGGTATTTAGGTCATGGAATGCTGATGGTAATTTAGAACCATCGCCACCTGAAGCAGGATTGGCATTGTTCGGACCGATCATGCCTGCGCCACGGCCATAAGCATAAGCAGAGCCTGTAAGCTCATTTGTACCGCTACGGGTTACAGCATTAATACTACCACCTAATACGTTACCAATTTTGATATCGTAAGGAGCAACATAAACCTGAATATCCTGAATAGCGTCCAACGAGATAGGGCTTGTACGGGTACTGCTACCAACCTGACCAGATGCATTGGTTTGACCACCTAACGATGGGCTGAAACCGATAGCGTCGTTGTTGATGGCACCGTCAAGCGTTACGTTGTTGTAACGGAAGTTTGTACCCTGAAATGAATTGTTGTTGCTTTGTGGGGTATTACGGGTTAAATCCTGTAAACTGCGGTTCAAGCTAGGTTGAGTACGAATTTGGTTCGCGTTGATACGTGTACTGGCACCTGTTTTAGCCGGGCCCCGGCTTTTAACTTTAACTTCGTTCAAAGCAGTTGATGCTTCATTAAGTAAGAAGTTAAATGTTGCATTACCTAATTGTAAGGTGATGTCTGAACGCTCGTCGTTTTTGTAACCTACGAAAGTTGCGGAAATAGTGTAAGGTCCGCCCGGGCTAATGTTTTGAACGCTATAGCGTCCTTCGGCGTTGGTTTGTGATGCATATTTGGTTCCGGTGCTGGTGTTTAGTACTGTTATGCTAACACCCGGCATCGCTGCGCCTTTAGCATCTGTTACCTTACCGGTTAATACCGATGTTGTAATCTGGGCGTTTGCAGTACCTGCAACTACCAGTAACAAGAAAGATAATAGAATTGAATAAAATTTTTTCATGTGTGAAATTTTGATTCACAAAGGTGCCTCGGCTCTGTTAATTCAGTGTTAATTAACGATTACGATTAGCTTATCATCTTAACAATGGGAAATACTGTTGTTAATCTTTTGTTAACATTAAAAAAAGTTTAATAAAGCGGATTTCCTACTGACATAGGGCTGTCATTAAGCTGTGGTTTCTTTGTATCAACAAACACAAAAACCATTAATGTTATGTCAATCATCAAAAAATTATTGAAGGAAATTGAGCAGGAAGCTCAAACCACTCGTAAGTTTTTAGCCATTATTCCAGAAGATAAATTTGACTGGAGGCCGCATCCCAAAAGCATGAACTTAATGCAACTAACCAACCATATTGCTGAGCTGCCTGCCTGGATCAGCATGGCTATCACTACCGACGGACTGGATTTTCATGCTAATCAATATGAGCCTAATCAGGCTAAAACATCGGCCGATTTATTGGAAGCTTTTGAAAATGCTTATGCCGACGGCCGCGCTCATCTGGAAAATACAACCGAAGAGGAGCTGGAAAAGCCATGGATACTACGCAACGGCGAAATAATACTGGCAAATATGAATAAATATGAGACGGTGCGTATATCTATAGCCCAAACTATTCATCACCGTGCGCAACTGGGTGTTTACCTGAGATTATTAAATATACCAATCCCGGGCAGCTATGGCCCAAGCGCTGATGAGCTGGAAGCGATGCAGGCATTCGCAAAACAATAAAAAACCCATCCCTGCATTAATATGAAAAACATGAAAGCGGCTGCTCCGATGTTTTGGGGCTGCCGCTTCCATTAAGTCACAAATTTGTTTGGGTTAAATCTCTCGCAAATAATTTCATACATTGCCCGCTGTTATAGCACCCTGATTATGAAAAGAGATTTAACCGCAATAACTATCCTGTTATTTGTTTGGTCAAATACCATGCTGTTTGCCCGTAATGGCCAAGATAGCATCACAACAAAAAAAAACGCTGACATTCTCATCAGCCTCAATAAAAACAAGCCCGGTATAAAAATTCCAGACGATTTTATAGGATTAAGCTTTGAAACAGGCGCTGTACGAAAAAACAATGCTCGTTTTGATGGGTATTTTTTTTCTCCGCAAAACATGCAAACGGTAAATATTTTCAAGTTTTTGGGTATCAAAAATCTCAGAGTAGGCGGTGGTGCGGTTGATTTTAATAAGGCCTTTCCAACCTTAGCCGATATTGATCAACTGTTTGGTTTTGCTAAGTTGCTCAATATTAAAGTAGTTTATTCTTTTAAACTATTAGATGGTGATGTTAATGAAAATGTCAGGATAGCAAAATATATCTGGAGCCACTATAGAGATAACCTACAATGTTTTGCGATAGGGAACGAACCCGACTGGGATTCATACAAAAAAGTTGATCCTGAAATAAAAGACTATCCTACCTTTTTAGCCAAATGGAAAAAGATGGCCAATGCGATAGTAGCAGCAATACCCGGGGCCAAATTTATTGGTCCGGATACAGGCTCGAATTACCCGGTACCCGGAGCTAAGAAGACTTATTACCAGGGGCAGCCGTGGACCGTACGTTTTGCCGACGATTTGAAACCATCGAATCTGATTTTATATCTGGCGCAGCATAATTATGTAGGCGAAGATGCAGTGACCATGAACAGATCAGCATCTTATTTAATTTCAAATATGCTTTCAGCCGATTGGACGAAAATTCAATATCCACTGTTGTTGGATTCTGTGCTTAAGCCTGTAATTAACAAAGGATATACCTACCGACTCACAGAATCAAATAGTTTTAGCAGTGCAGTCCCAGGCGGCAGCAACTGCAACGCAACAGCCCTGTTTGCATTGGATTATTTGTATTGGTGGTCACAGCATGGATGTGCAGGGGTAAACTTTCATAACAAGCAATGGGTGCTAAATGCCCCAATTTTGATGAATGCCGATGGCTCATTGCAAATGGCCCCAATTTGTTATGGCATTAAAGCTTTTGATGTTTCGGGTAAGGGGACGACGCAGCCGCTGCGGATATCAAACCCGCAAAATGTAAACTGCACCGCTTATGGCGTAAGGGCTAAGGATGCCTTATATATAACTATCATCAACAAAGAACACGGAAGTAATTTGACCGACGCCAATGTCGATTTGAAACTTGGCGCCAAAGTAAACAAAGCGAAATATATCACCCTTTCAACTCCAGATGGGAATATTGCCGCTATAAGCGGACTTAAACTTGGCAACAGCGCATTCAAGAACGACGGCACCTGGACCCCACAATGGAAAAGTGTTGAAAATGCCGGTAAAGGAAACTTAAGAGTTAAAGTTCCTGCAAGTTCGGCGATGATTGTTAAGATACCTTATTAATATAGCCTTAAAATAAAAAAGCGTCATTGCGAGGAACGAAGCAATCTCTACACAGGACATTCCATTCAGAAAAGTTCAGAGATTGCTTCGTTCCTAGCAATGACGCGGTGTTTTTATAATTTTAACTCACGGCTGGTGTTGCCTCGCACCGCTATTATTGATAGCTTACATTTAAAGTAATAGGCACGTTCAAAGCTTTTGATATAATACAATTAGCTTTAGCGCCTTCGGCAATTTCTTTGAATTTTTCTTCAGACACGCCGTCTATTACTGAACCTTTCAATTCAAGATGAATACCGGTGATACTCAATGCCTGCATATCCAGATCAAGAATGGCGTCAGTCGTCAAATCGCCCGGCGTAAAACCGGCTTGCGACAGTTGTGCGCCAACAGCCATAGTAAAGCAGCCTGCATGAGCCGCAGCAATCAGCTCTTCAGGATTGGTGCCAACGCCATCGGCAAAACGGGTTTTAAATGAGTATTGGGTATTGTTTAATACGGTGCTTTGGGTTGAAATTTCGCCTTTACCTTCTTGCAAGGTTCCATTCCAATGAGCATGTGCGGTACGTTTCATAGTTTTATTTTTTAATTGTTATATGTGTAAATATATGCGTTTTTAAATTTCAAACAGATCAACCAACTGTTAACTAATCTTTAAAACACAAAAGATCAGTAACTGTTGGCGACTAACGACTAATGACTATTTCGCCCACTTGGCCCGTTCATATTGCACCGGCCATTTAATATCAGCGTTTAGCTCATGCGCTGCACGCAGCGGGAAATGCGGATCGCGTAACAACTCGCGGGCAATGATTACCATATCGGCTTGTCCATTGGCAATAATCCCTTCAGCTTGTTTAGCTTCGGTTATCATGCCTACAGCACCGGTTAAAATACCTGTTTGGCGCAAAGCTTCGGCAAACTCAACCTGGTAGCCCGGTTTAAGCGGGATAGGAGCCAGCACGTTACCGCCCGATGAGCAATCAACCAGGTCAACCCCTTTATCTTTCAATATTTTTGCTAACGCGATGGACTCATCGATGGTCCAGCCGCCCTCGGTCCAGTCGGTTGATGAAATACGGACAAACAGCGGTTTTGATGCCGGCCATGTTTCCTGAACGCTGTCAATCACCTCTAACAACAAACGGATACGGTTTTCAAACGAGCCGCCATATTCATCAGTACGTTTATTGCTTAGCGGCGAATAAAACTCATGGATCAAATAGCCGTGCGCGCTGTGTATCTCAATCACATCAAAACCCGCTTGTAAAGCGCGGGCTGCTGCTGCTTTAAAAGCAGCTTTTATTTTTTCGATGCCGGCTTTATCTAATTCAAGCGGAGCTTCTTCTTTTTCGCTAAAGGGAATAGCGCTTGGCGCCACAGCTTTCCAGCCGTTGGGCTGGTCGGACGTAATTTTCGCGCTGCCTTTCCATGGCAACTCGTGGCTGGCTTTGCGGCCGGCATGAGCTAATTGTATCCCGGCAAAAGCGCCTTGCCCATGAATAAAATCAGTAATTTCTTTAAGTTTCGCGATATGCTCGTCTTTATAAATACCCAGATCGCCATAAGTAATACGGCCCTCAGGCGATACTGCTGTAGCTTCAGCAATTACCAGCGCTGCACCGCCCACGGCCATACTACCCAAATGCACCAGGTGCCAGTTGTTGGCAAAACCATCCTCGCTGCTATACTCGCACATGGGCGACACGACAATGCGGTTTTTAAGCTCAATGTCTTTAATTTTTAAGGTAGAAAATAGTTGTGGCATGTTGACTTTTTTGCGGTAAATATGGATACTAATATTGGCATCCATCTCATAATTTTGTCAGATATGCGAAGTGGGTCAGATAATCTATTCCACTTTTTCTTCACGCCTTACCAATAATACTTCGTCGCCATCAAGCGGTAGGTAGCCGTACTCATAACAAAAGTGATAGGTTTTGCCGTTCTGAGTATCGTATTTATTGGTAAGATATTTAAAGTCGAAACCTTTGGCCGCCATTTTGGCTTTGGTGGTTTTGGTTTTGCCTGTCGGGTTCAGCTCTTCCAGAATACGGCGGTTGCGCTTCAGGATATTGTTGATGTTGCGCACCAGGTTATAACTGTTGCTGTTGAGCTTGTTGTTATAATTGTTGCGGCACAGATCGTTACAAAACTTCTTGTCGGCGCGTCCATGTATGGGGCTGCCGCAGTCCAGGCATACTTTTTCGGTTTCCATGGCACTAAGTTATAGAATATAATATCCGATTGCAAGCGTTTGCAAACGGATATTGTCGTTTATAAGCAATTAATATCCGACTAATGTTTTCATCCTGCCACAACTTTGCATCATCAAACAGAAACAAAGTATTAATAGATAAAGCAGAAAAATTATGAACTCATTAAGAAACAGCGTACGCCTGGTAGGCAACCTGGGCATGGACCCGGAAGTGAAAACATTCGACAGCAATAAAAAACTGGCCAAACTATCGCTCGCCACCAGCGAGAGCTACAAAAACGAAAAAGGCGAACGAATCACCGACACCCAGTGGCACAACCTGGTAATATGGGGCGCACAGGCCCAGATAGCCGGCGACCTGCTAAAAAAAGGCGACGAAATAGTAATCGAGGGTCGTCTGAATAACCGTAGCTACATAGATAAAGACGGCAACAAAAAATATCTCTCAGAAATTGTAGTGAATGAATTTTTGAAAACTAACAGCCGCAGCTAGCGGTAAAAAATATCCTATCCTAAACCTTCATTATCAATAACCTAACCTTATCACAAATCCTAAACCTTATCACTATATTTGTTATGTACTTAGAAGCAAAAGAAACCGCCCGGCTATATCAGTTGTTATCTGATAAATTAGGTAATGACACCACCGAGGCCATGTTTAAATATATCGATAACAAAACTGAACGATCTGTGGAAAATAGCATTCAAACATTGGCTACCAGAGGTGACCTAGCAACTGTAAAAGCTGATTTGCTGGTTGTAAAGAATGAATTGGGCACGGCAAAATACGAGTTAGCTAAAGACATCAGCGAAGCTAAAGCAGAAACCATTAAATGGATGTTTATTTTTTGGGTGGGGCAGATCGGTGCGATGTTAGCAATTATTGCTTTATACATGAAAAGATAAATCCGTAAGTCAAAAGGTTTTATCGCTATCATTATGATGCTATAAAGAAATAGACATGATCAAAGGGATTGAAAAAATCGCGACTAAAAACGATCTCGCTGAGCTTAGAGATGATCTTAGCAAAATGATTCGTGTCCCCATAAAATGGATGTTCTTATTTTGGATTAGCCAGATAGGAGCCACATTGGTAATCATCCTACTCCTTTTAAAGAAATAAATAAAGAAGCCCGCTCAAAGCGGGCTTCTTTATTTATATGCGGTCCTTTATCCAGGCTTCAAAATCACTAATCGACGAAAATATATATTCGGGATGCAGCAAACGCAGGGCGCTTTCATCGGCGGTGCTGGCCCAGGCTGCGGCAGCTATCGGGATGCCTATTTCTTTGCAGTATTTGATGTCACTCGGAGCGTCGCCTACATATAAACTCTCGTTAGTTGTAGTGCCCAACTGCTTCAACACCGAGCGAATACCGTTAACCTTATTCGGCCCCTCAGGCGAACCCGTTTCTAAAACTTCGAAATAAGATGATAAGCCAAATTGGTTTAAAGATATCCGGGTGCTATGAATGCCTTTGCCCGTTACCATTGCCAGTAATACACCTTTGTTTTTCAAAAGCTCCAGCAACTCTTTGATGCCTGCGAATGGCACAGGGCAGGTATGATGCAAATCTTCATAATGTTTTAAATAAGCGACAACACCCGCCTGTTCTTGCGCAGGTATTAGCTGGCGGATAGTGCCTTCTTCAGATGGTCCAAAAGTAGCTATGATCTCTTCTTCACTGACGGTTTTACCTAATAACGGTTCGACGCTTTTTTTGAACGCAGCAATACAAAGGGGCAAGGTGTCAGCAACAGTGCCGTCGAGATCAAAAATGACGGCTTTTATTTTTGAGGTAGATGTCATGATATAAGATTTATGGCGTCACCGTGGCTACCGGCAATACCTTGCCATTAAAAAACTTATGACCGGTCAAAGCAAAGTCGGCAATATATTTACCCATCTCAAAAGCCATAACCGGCGATTGATAACCTGGGAAAGCTTTTTCCAGCATCTCAGTCTGAGCCGAGCCTAAGGCCAGGCAATTAACTTTGATGTCTTTTTCTGCAAATTCCTGCGCCAGGCATTCGGTTAAGGTATGCAAAGCAGCTTTGCTGGCCGAGTAGGCCGATAAGCCCGGGAATTTAGAGCTGCCCTGAAAACCACCCATTGAGCCAATATTCAGGATATGTGATCCCGCGGACATAAACTGCTGCAAGCTCTGTATAATGCGTACGTGGCCAATGAAATTGCTTTGCAGCATTTCTACAAAGTCGCTTTCAGCAAGGTCCATGAAAGGTTTGTTAACGAGCGCCCCTGCATTGTTAATCAGGATATCCACCTTGCCATCAAAATGGCTGTTGATGAATTGCTGCAGCCCATCATAATCATCATGCACAATATCAAAAGCAATAGGATAGAGTACGCCATCCGGATTAAGGTCTAACGCTATCTGTGCCAGTCGCTCCAATTTGTCTTGTGAGCGTGCCAGTGCCATCACTTTATGTTTGCCGGTTGTAACCAGTTCAATTACCGCTTCAAACCCGACGCCGCTGCTGGCTCCTGTTACAATGATATTCATAGCTTATTGATTTTAGTCCTGCTCCAGTTTATCGTCTCTGAAAACATAATAAACACCCAGTAGGGATATAATGGCCGATATCACATAAAACGAAAGGCTCAGCACAACGGCCAGTTCGCCATTCATGTGAAACAGCTCGGTAATAGCATATTTATAAATAAACTCTCTAAAGCCCAACCCCCCCACGCTAAACGGTATAACCGCAGCCATTGACGACATCAAAAATGCCGAAAGGTATGGCGCAAACTTATCGTCATGATGCAGGCTTAACAGTACCAAAATAATAGTTAATACCTGCAACGATTGTACACCGAGTGCTTTTATATGCGCCTCCCAGAAATATTTGGTATAGTCATGAAAGAACTTGTAGATCACTAAGTAATAAATAGCAGTGCCGACCAAAAAGATGATCCACGGCCAAAATATCGGGATATTGAGTTGTGGCAAAAAAATCACCAATACTACTGTTATAAAACCTATCGCCCAAAAACCACTCAGGCGGTCGAACAATATCGCCCAGAAAACCTTTTTTGCCGGTTTTTTATAGCGCTTGTTAAGCAGGTATATTTTGTAACCATCACCACCGATACCACCGGGCAGGCACAAGTTATAAAACATGCCCAGCATGTATAATCGCAAGTTGAATTTCCAACTGATATGCAGATCGATCGACTTAAAAAAGCTCAACAGCCTTGATGCCGATACAATGGTCGAGATAAAGAAACAACCTATGGCTGCCAATATCCACCAGGGGTTTGATTGTGCTATGAGGTGCTTTACCGCGTGGACATCAATCTTACTGAAAACGTAATAAAGCAATACGCAGGTCACCGCTATCTTCAAGATCAGCTTGGTGATGCTCCATAGTCGCGATTTAAGCGTTTTGGGCTGCTTCTCGCCCGTTATTTCTTCCGGTGTTTCAAAGGGGAAGGTCTCGCCGGGGGCAAATTGGCCTTCCTGTTCGTCGTTGTCGTTTACCATATTTAGATGTGGTACAAATTGCTGCAAAGGTAGTTTTTTTGGAGATTAGTTGAATAGTGAGTGGTGAATAGTGAATTGGCAATAAATAGTTTTAAAATAGGATACTCACTACTCACCATTCGCTACTCACCGTATTATTAGAAACCGGTGACTATAAAACTTTAAATAACTAATCGATAATCACCAATCTCTAATCGCTAAACACTATTTTTGCAAAAAATTTCAAGGATGAGTAAAGTACAGGTAGGTATAGTGCAGATGAGCTGCACCGCCAACAAGCACGAAAATTTACAAAAAGCTATTGCAAGGGTTCGCGATGCTGCTGCCAAAGGCGCGCAGATTGTTTGCTTGCAGGAGCTTTTTACATCGCTTTATTTTTGTGATGTTGAAGATCATGACAATTTTTTACTGGCCGAGGCTATCCCCGGTCCGTCAACTGATGAGCTTTCAAAAGTTGCCGCCGAGCTGGGTGTAGTGATAGTGGCATCGTTATTTGAAAAACGCGCACAGGGCCTTTACCATAACACCACTGCTGTTATAGACGCAGACGGTGCTTACTTAGGGAAATATCGTAAAATGCACATCCCTGACGATCCCGGTTTTTACGAAAAATTCTACTTTACCCCGGGCGACCTGGGTTATAAAGTTTTCAAAACCAAATTTGCTACCATTGGTGTGTTGATCTGCTGGGATCAATGGTATCCTGAAGCAGCGCGTATCACTGCCTTGATGGGGGCTGAAATATTGTTCTATCCAACTGCCATAGGCTGGGCTTTAACCCAGGACGAGGCAACCAATGTCGAACAATACAATGCATGGCAAACCATCCAACGTTCGCATGCTGTAGCTAATGGTGTGCACGTGGTTAGCGTGAATCGTGTGGGCGAAGAAGCCGGTGTTAAATTCTGGGGCGGATCTTTCTTTGCCAATCCGTTTGGTACGGTGATGCACCAAACCAGCCATGATCAGGAAGAAGTGATCGTTCAGGAGTTAGATCTGAATAAAACCGATTACTATCGTACACACTGGCCGTTCCTGCGCGACAGACGCATTGATTCATATCAGCCGATAATCAAGCGTTTGCTTGACGAAGAATAAGAAATAATAATTTGTCATTGCGAGGAACGAAGCAATCGCGAACTTTTCTCCTTGCGGTTGCAGCGCTACGCTCGCAATGACAATTGCATCATATCATGGAATATCCAAAACAAAAAGGGCTATTTTTTCCCGCTGAATGGCATCTGCACAAAGCCACCTGGTTAAGCTGGCCGCATAAAGAAGAGTCATGGCCGGGCAAGATCATGACCATCTATCCACAGTACTGCGAGTTCATCAAGGCTTTAACAGCCGGCGAACTGGTGCGCATTATTGTAAGAGATGAGTACATGGCTGCTTTTGCCAAAGAGCAATTGATGCTGGTGGGGGCCGATCTGCACAAGATAGAATTCTTTGAGTTTGGTACTAATGATGCCTGGTGCAGAGACCATGGTCCGGCGTTTTTGATAAACCCGGCTACCCGCGAAAAAGCTATTGTCGACTGGGGTTATAATGCCTGGGGCGGCAAATATCCTCCGTTTGATCTGGATGACGTAATCCCGACCAAAATTGGCAAACATTACGGACTAGAAGTCTATCACCCCGGCATAGTAATGGAAGGCGGTTCGGTTGATTTTAATGGTAAAGGCACTATCCTGACTACAACCGCTTGCCTATTGAACCCGAACCGTAACCCAACTCTGAATCGGGGACAAATAGAAGAATACCTGTACAATTACTATGGCGCCGAGCAAATTTTATGGCTGGGCGATGGTATTGTCGGCGATGATACCGATGGCCACATCGACGATATCACCCGTTTTGTGAATGAAGATACCGTGGTTACCGTAGTTGAAAAAGATAAAAACGACGATAACTACCATTTGCTGCAGGAAAACCTGGATACGCTAAAAACTATGCGTTTGCTGAATGGCAAACAGCTTAATGTCATAGAGTTGCCAATGCCGGATGCGGTAATTTATGACGATCAGCGTCTGCCGGCATCATACGCTAACTTTTATATTGGTAATGCTGCAGTTGTGGTACCAACCTACCGTTGCGATAAAGATGAAAAAGCCCTGCAAATTCTGCAGGATTGTTTCCCTGACCGTAAGGTTATCGGCATTGATTCAACAGATATTATCTGGGGATTGGGTAGTTTTCATTGCCTGAGCCAGCAAGAGCCTGAGGTGTAATAAGCTCGGCGAGATCATATCCCACTTGTCATTTTGACCAATGGGAGAAATCTATACATAGATCTCTCACTGTCGTTCGAGATAAGATCATGTGAATCAATACTTCCTTACTAACGGGACATTGTTTCAGTTTTTAGGGACTTATTTCAACACCTATTTACCTACTACATACCATGGAATATTTAACAAACCGGGTTTTATGGTTATGTGAACCTTATCGCCAGCTCTGGTTTGCTCATAAAGTCCACGATTTACCTCAATCTCGCCCGATGTATGGTTAGGCCCCCACGCAGTTAAAGTAAGATCATAATCCTTGGTCGTATTATATGCTTCCCAGTGTTCAGAAGTTTCGTGTTTAATTATTGAAGGGGTGTATACCTGCCCTGGAGATGAATCAAACGCACAATTAATTATACGTATACTGGCAAATGCATAAGCCATAAATAACAACCCCATGGTTATCAGTTCGCGGCTTTTTTTTATATCTGGTAATTCATCCATATTAATGAAGTAATACAGTATTATCATCAGACCGCCGAATGTTAAAGAAGGCACCCAAATGTTTTTTAAACTATACAAATCATAGCTCAAAAACGATTTGAAAAACAGCGTAAAAATTGGGATAATATAAGCTGTACCAATAACAGGATAGGCAGCAGCTCCAAATTTTGAAGTAAGCTTAAGTCGGTTATTAGTAATCAGCACTAAGATTATACACAATAATGGTAAAGCTATTGCAATAGCTTGAAATATTGTAAATGGTATAAAAACGGTTAACCCGAATATTAATCCCAAAGCGTTGATGAAAGACGCAATTTTATTGAACTTTTTAAGCTCAGTGAAACGCTGTTCCGGCGTAAAGCCGTAAATAAAATCATAAGCCTGATTAACTATACCCTGATGCTGCCTGATCAGGTCTATGTTATGGTATGCTCCCTGTAATACTTCAACAAGTAGCTTATTGTCTTTTAGTTGTTTGTAGCCGTGGATGTAAAGGTCTTTTTTGTGTGGAGAATGGGGTATTAGAATAATAGATTCCTCTTCAATTTTTATGCCTTCAATTTCATTAAGCGCCATTTGTTTTTTGCTGAAGGTTGTTACGCTTATTATGGCTTCCTGTGTTATCATTACTCGTTTGCGTAAAACTCCTGCTATGTATAGTATACTGGCAATTGGTAAGACAAAGGATACTCGATGTTCAAAAAGAGTAGTATTGGGTTTTATAATCAGATAAACCCCACCTATAAATATGAATGCGGCGGTAAAGTAGCTTATTATTTTATAGCGTGAGGAAAATGATAATTCGCGGTACATAAAGTTAGTGAATAATAGCCTAAAATAAATAAATGTCTAACGTGTGCAAAGGTTAAACATCAGCTAATATCCTCCCCCAATTTTTTAACCGACAAAATAGCCGCGTTTACCGAGTTCTTGCCTATAGGTCGCCAGTTTTAGTTTTAGCTGATTATATTAGTGCCTTACTTTTGAGTAAGATTTAAAACTAAGAAAATGAATAACGATATAAATGATATAAATAAACCACATGTGCCTAACAATGGTAAGGCCATGGCCGGCATTGTGTTGCTGCTGGTTGGAGGTGCTTTGCTTCTGAAACAATTTGCCCTATTTGAATTTGCCGATTGGATATTTAGCTTCCCGATGCTGTTGGTAGTAATAGGCTTGTATATAGGCGCTAAAAATAATTTTAATAATCTTGCCTGGGTTGTCATAACCGGTATTGGGGTGGTTACATTGCTGGGCAGAATTTTTCAAAATTTTAATGTGGGAGATGTCTTTTGGCCGGCAGCCCTCATAGGCTTTGGCGTATATCTGATACTGCGCCGACGCGACCATAACTATTGGGACAAAAAAGACTGGAAAAGAAAATGGGAGAGCAGTAAATACAACTACAATTACAACTATAACTTTGGCGGTGGCAACAAGCCCGAAGAGCCTGTGGTTGATTATACCGTAAAAGATGAAACCACAAGTGAAGGCACACAAACGCCGCCACCAAATCCGGGGCCAACAGGTTCAACTGGTGGTAGCTATACCGGCGACGAACACCTGGAGTCTGTTTCGGTTTTTGGCAGCAATAAAAAGGTGATTTTTTCTAAGAACTTTCAGGGCGGCGAAATTGTGAACGTAATGGGTGGTACTGAGCTTGATTTTACCCAGGCTAACATTAACGGCAGAGTGTATATCGATATTACGCAAATATTTGGCGGCACAAAAATGATCGTGCCTTCACACTGGATGGTGGTTTCGAATATGGCCGTAGTGTTCGCTGGTTTGGACGACAAACGTATCCGTACCAACGCACCTCTGGACAACGAAAAAGTGCTGGTTTTAACCGGCGTTTCTATATTTGCGGGGATAGATATCCGCAGCTATTAATAACATCAACCTTAACCCTATAAATACAAAATTTTGGCGGTAGCACAATCACTTGTTTTTCAAAAACTGCGTTTAGCATTTATAGCTTGCGGACTTGCATGGGCAGGCCTGCAGGCTTATATAATTCATAGCTTCGGTTTTGAGTGGTTCACTGCCTTGACCGATAGTTTGGTGAGCTCTGTATTGCTGGCTGCTGCCTGCTGGCTCATCAACAATAACCTGCGTTATTATCAGCCAGGCAAGGGTAGTTACGCCAATATTTTGATTTGGATAGTCGCCCTGGGAGCTGCCGCTACCGCGGGGTGTCGGTATATCCTGCCATTCATCAACGGCGGGCCCATTTATGCAAATTTCATGTCGCAATCGTTGGTTATCCGCTTCTTTACTGATTTCTTGGCGATAGGATGGATGGCCATGATCAGCATGATCTGGTACTCGCAGCTTGACCAGAAAGAAAATGAGAAGCGCAAAGCCGAAGCCGAGCAACTGGCCCGCGAGGCTGAACTATATAACTTGCGCCAGCAGCTACAGCCGCACTTTTTGTTTAACAGCTTAAATTCTATCAACGCGCTCATTGGTTTTAAACCAGATCAGGCGCGTAAAATGATTCATCAGTTGTCTGACTTTTTGCGCGGCACCTTGAAAAAGGACGACCAGTTGCAAGTTACTTTAAATGAAGAATTACAACACCTGAATTTATACCTGGAAATTGAAAAAGTGCGTTTCGGCCATCGCCTTAAAACAGAAATAAGCTGCGATGAGCAATGTGGCGAAAGCGTGATGCCCGCCATGTTACTACAGCCTTTGGTTGAAAACGCCATTAAATTTGGGTTATACGATACCACCGAAGAAGTGGTAGTTAGCATACGTGGCGAACTGGAAGGTAACTACCTGGAACTGATTGTACAAAACCCATACGACCCTAAAACATCGCGCCCGCGCCAGGGTACTGGCTTTGGGCTGAGCGGTGTGCAGCGCCGTTTATATTTGCTATATGCCCGCAACGATTTGATGGAAACTCACGCAAATGATAATATATTTACAACCATTATTAAAATTCCGCAGTAAATGATCAAAGCTATACTCATTGACGACGAGCCGCTGGCCCGCATGGTTGTAAGAGAATATTTGTTAGACTTTCCGCAAATAGAAGTCTTACAAGAATGCGGCGATGGTTTTGAGGGACTAAAAGCCATCCAGCAACTTCAGCCTGATCTGATATTCCTTGATGTACAAATGCCTAAAATAAACGGCTTTGAAATGCTCGAACTGGTTGACGAGCAACCTGCGGTAATATTTACTACCGCGTTTGACGAATATGCCATTAAAGCTTTCGAAGCCCATGCTACCGATTATTTGCTGAAACCTTTCAGCAAAGAGCGTTTTAATAAAGCTGTCGATAAATTTTTAGCACAGGCGCCTGTATCCGCAACCATAAAAAAAGATAAAGAAGAGTTGCTGGAAACGGCCGCCACACAGTCGCCTGCACAGCATGAGCGTATTGTGGTTAAAACCGGTACCAAGGTTAAGATCATCCCTGTTGCCGATGTGCAATATCTGCAAGCTGACGATGACTACGTGAGTATAATTACTCCTGAAGGCTCATTCCTGAAAAATAAAACCATGAGCTTTTTTGAGCAAACGCTTGATCCGCGTCATTTTGTGCGTGTACACCGTAGCTATATGGTGAGCGTTCAGGAAATTACCCGTATTGATCCGTATGAGAAAGACAGCCACCTGGCTATCCTGAAATCGGGCGCAAAAATACCGGTGAGTAAAACCGGCTACGTTAAGCTAAAACAGGTATTGGGAATATAATTTATTTGCCTATTCGGGTTTATTGCCCAGGGGTAATGTAAAATGCATTTCTGTGCCTGTGCCTAAAATGCTGCTTGCCCATATTCTGCCTTTTTGGTTTTCAATCAGGTCTTTGCAAAACAGCAGCCCCATTCCAGAACCCACTTCATTTTCTGTACCTACTACACTGGATACATGGTTCTTAAATAGATTGCTCATGTATTCGGTACTCATGCCTATGCCATGGTCTTTCAGGCAAAAATTCACTTCGCCATTTTCAACCCATGCCGATATCTCAATACTGCCATTGCGATGGGAGAACTTAATAGCATT
>Ga0209233_1000656_pt1 | contig 16818 bp, 18 predicted proteins | sample AraplaCL_Cvi_mCL_FD_184269 | JGI IMG/M metagenome (GOLD analysis project Ga0209233, IMG submission 184269) | Arabidopsis root microbial communities from the University of North Carolina, USA - plate scrape CL_Cvi_mCL (SPAdes) (version 2) | ecosystem: Host-associated > Plants > Roots > Endosphere...
GGAAAGAGGTGGGCGGCGGGAATGCGGAGGAAAACGTGCAGAACAGTGTTCACTGGACGCGTCGGCGCGTCCTGGGTGCCTCATTGGCTGGCGTCGCCCTGCTGGGGACCAGCCGACTCACCACGGCTCTCGCCGCCCCGGCGATCAGGAAGGGCTCCAAGCTTACCTTCTGGGGCGGGCTGATCTTTTCGGATGCCGCCAACAAGCTCCTCACCGACACGGTCACCAAATGGGGCGCCGACAATGGCGTTTCGACCGAAGTGGTGATGATCAACCAGAACGAGACGGTGCAGAAGGTCTCTGCCGCCGTGCAGGCGGGATCGATGCCCGACGTGCTCGACGTGGGGCTCGACCTCCTCGCAGTGCTCTCCAAGCAGGGCGTGTTCATTCCGCTGGACGATCTTTATGGCTCGATCGGGATGGCCCAGGGCGGCTGGTACCCCGGCATCGACAAGGCCTCGGCACTGCCCGATGGCCGCACCGGCGTGCCGTTCGGCGTTTCGGGTAACCTGCTGCTGCGCCGCGACGACCTGCTGAAACCTGCCGGCTTCCCCGACGCGCCCAAGACCTGGGCCGAACTTGCCAAGCAGGCCCTCGCCGTCACCCAGCCGCCGGTCTTCGGGCTCGGGCTGGCGCTGTCCAAGGTCGGCGACGGCAATGTACAGATGAGCGTGCTGCAATCCTATGGCGGGCGCATCGGCGACGATGCCGGCAAGAACGCGGCCATCAAGTCGGACGCCACCAAGGAATATCTCGCCTGGGTGAAGGATGCCTGGGACAAGCACCTGTTCCCGCCGGGCAATACCACCTGGGACGGCGCTGGTGACAACCAGGCCTACCTTGCCGGGCAGGCCGCCTTCATCGCCAACACCGGCTCGGTCGGCATCGCCGCCAAGACTCAGGATCCGGACCTCTATGCGGGCACGCTCTACTCGTCCCTGCCGGGCGGCCCCAAGGGCGTGGTGTCGCCGCTGGCGCCGCAATTGCGCGCCATCCCCAAGACCAGCCAGAACCAGGATACCGCAATGGCGCTGATCGAGTTCCTGGCGCAGCCCGAATTCCTGAGCGCCTATTACGCCGAGGCGATCTACGGGCCCGTGCTGGCGGCGCAGGCCAAGTTCAAGGCCTTCGACGGCAGCGATCCGATCCACGCCGGGCTGCTCGACCTCGTCACGCACGGCACGGCACCCGGTGCGCCGGACGTCTACAACACCGCCTACGCCGACATCTCCAGCAATTTCATCATCCCGCGCATGGTGCAGCGGGTGGTGATCGACAATTGGGATTTCGACAAAGCCATCGACGAAGCGCAGTCGCAGGCCCAGTCGATCTACGACAAGTACAAGTAGTGCGTCACCGCGCCCGTGCCTCGAAGGTACCCCCACCCCTGACCCCTCCCCGCAAGGGGGAGGGAGACGATGTTGCACGGTCTCGCCACACATCCTCCCTCCCCCCTGCGGGGAGGGATGGGGTGGGGGTGTTTGGGGAGCGCAAACGTTCCGGCGGGGCCCTTGCTCCCCTCCCCCTTGAGGGGAGGGGTCGGGGGTGGGGGTCTCTAGACGCAGGCGCAGAATTTACCGCGACCCCCAGCCCCCGCCGGACCCTCCCCTCCAGGGGGAGGGAGGCCAGCGGCGAGGCACTCTCCTCATGACCGCCGCCACCCGCCTCTCGGCTTTCGCGTATGTCCTCGTTGCCCCCGCAGCACTGTTGCTGGTGGGCCTCGTCGGCTACCCGTTCCTTTACGCCATCTACATCTCGTTCACCGACGCGGTGGTGGGCAATGCCGGCAAGTGGATCGGCTTTGCCAATTTCACCTATCTTGCCAGCAATCCGTCATTCCTCAGTTCGATCCTCAATACCGTCATCCTGGTCGTCGTCACCGACGGGCTGAAGCTCGGGATCGGGCTGGGGCTGGCGCTGCTGGTCAACCGCGAGTTCGTGGGGCGCGGGCTGGTCCGTTCGTTCCTGATGCTGCCCTGGGCGATGCCGGCGTTCGTGGTGTTTCTCACCTGGCGGCTGCTCTACCAGCCGATCGGCGGCGGGCTGAGCCTCGTGCTCAAGGCGGTGGGGCTCAACCTCGGCATCGTCGACTGGCTGGGCCAGCCGCAGACCGCCCTCCCATCGGTGATCGTCGCCACGGTGTGGCGCGGCTTCCCGTTCTGGTTCATCTCGATCCTCGCGGGCCTGCAGACCATCCCCAAGGAACTCTACGAGGCGGCGCGGATGGATGGCGCCAGTGGCTGGCAGCAGTTCTGGGCGGTGACTTTCCCGTCGATCCGCACCGTCATCATCGTGACGACGCTGCTCTCCTCGATCTGGACCGCCAATTCGTTCGAAAACGTCTGGCTGCTGACGCAGGGCGGCCCGTCCGACGCGACGATGGTCTTCCCGGTGCTGGCCTATTTCGGCATGCAGACGCAGCGCATCGGCGAGGCGGCGGCGGTGTCGGTGGCAACGCTTCCGGTGCTGATCGTGCTGGTCCTGTTCGCGACGACCCTGATGCACCGGGACGACGATTGATGGCGGTCGTGGCTGCCACCAACGCGACTTTGCGCCGCGATGGGCTCGGCGTCTCGCAGCGGCGCTGGCTCGGCCGTATCGCGATGCTGGCGATCGTGCTGGTGGCGCTATTCGCCGTGCTGTTCCCGATCTACTGGATGGTCGTCACCTCGCTCAAACTGCCGCGCGACATCCTGCGCACGCCCTCGCTCTGGCCACACGCGTTCACCGCCGAGAACTACCGCATCCTGCTCGAGGACAAGGGATTCCTCGTCAATATCGGCAACAGCCTGATCGTGTCGCTGACGGTGACGGTGATCTCGGTGCTGTTCTCGTCCTTCGCTGCCTATTCGATGGTGCGGTTCCGCTATCGCTTCCGCGGCGTGCTGGGCCGGCTGTTCCTCTTCGCCTACCTGACGCCGACGTCGCTGCTCTTCATTCCGCTGTCGGTGGTGATGGCACAATTGCATCTGGCCAACTCGCTCTTCGGATTGGTGATGGTCTACCTCACCTTCTCGCTACCGCTGTCGACGTGGCTGTTGCAGGGATATTTTCGCGCCGTGCCGCGGGAGCTCGAGGAGCAGGCGCTGATCGATGGTCTCAACCGTTTCGGGGCGCTGCTGCGGATCGTATTGCCGCTGTCGGCGCCGGGGCTCGCGGCGGTCGCCATCTTCACCTTCACCGGCGCGTGGAACGAATTGCTGCTGGCGCTGGTGCTGATCACGTCCGACAGCCAGCGCACCGCGCCCTTGGCGCTCAACTACCTCATTACCAGCGACGTGCTGCCCTGGGGGCCGCTGATGGCCGGTGCGGTGCTGTCCTCGGTGCCCCTGATGATCCTCTATTTCATCGCCCAGCGCTTCATGGTGCAGGGCATGACCGCCGGGTCGGTCAAGGGATGAAGCTTTCCAATGCACGCCCCAGCGGGGCGTCAAACAACGACAGACGGAGGTAAATTCATGTCGGAAACGATCCGCGTAGCAGTAGGCCAGTTCAACGAGCTGACTGACGAAAAGCTGCGCTTCGCCGCCCAGATCGGGGTCACGGGCATCCAGATGAATAATCCCAAACTGCCCGGCGACACGCACTGGGAAGAAAGGGATATCCGCGCGCTGGTCGACAAGACCGAGGCGGCTGGGCTGAAGCTCGAAGCCATCGAGAACGTCCCCACGCATTTCTACAACAAGGCGATGCTCGGCCTGCCGGGCCGCGACGAGCAGATCGAAAACTACAACCTCACGGTCCGCAATGTGGGCAAGGCGGGGGTGCCGATCCTGGGGCTCCACTTCATGCCCAATTCGGTATGGCGCACCGAGAGGCTGGCGCCGAGCCGCGGCGGCGCCGGGGCCACCAAGTTCGACATGGCGGAGGTCGAGGGCAAGTCGATCACCGAGTGGCGCCAGTTCATGCCGACCAGCCTCGGGCGCGCCGATTCGATGCCGGTGTTCGACGATCCGGCCCAGATCGTTTCCGCCGATCGGATGTGGGACAATTACTGCTACTTCATGGATCGCGTGCTGCCGGTGGCCGAGGCGGCCGGCGTCAGGATCGCGCTCCATCCCGACGATCCGCCGGTGCCGATGCTGGGGGGCGTGGCGCGCATCTTCAAGTCGACCGACGATTTCAAGAAGGCCTGGGCCCGCTACAAGGACAGCCCCGCCTGGGGCCTCGACCTCTGCCTCGGCTGCTGTTCGGAAATGCCGGGCGGCGAGACCAACGTCAAGGACATGATCGAGTTCTTCGGGCCGAAGGGGCGCATCTTCTACGTCCATTTCCGGGACGTGCAGGGCACCGTGCCGAACTTCACCGAGTGCTTTATCGGCGACGGCAATTTCAACCCCGCCGAAGTCATGGCGCTGCTGCGCAAGTCCGGCTTCACGGGGTTCCTGCTCGACGACCATGTGCCGCACATGGACGACGACACCAACTGGAACCACCGCGGCCGCGCCCACGCCATCGGCTATATGCAGGGCCTGCTGAAGGTCACCGAAGCGGCGTAGGGGCAGCCCAAGCCCTTTCACCACCTATCGGTGGTGCCCTTCCCCCGTTTACGGGGGAGGATATCGGGAGGCAGTGCCCTTCCTGTCCTCCCCCGCTTGCGGGGGAGGGGGACCAGTCGAAGCCTGGTGGAGGGGGCGCATTCACGCCTGTGTCGCGTCGACCCCTTCGGCCGCCTTCTCGTCCCGGATACGGGCCATGAAATGCGAGCGCGTCGCCTCCACTGCCGAAAGGGCGACTTCTGTCGCCGCCTCGATGTCGCGGCGGCGCATCGCCGCGATCAGGGCGCGATGGCCGAGACCGATGGCGGAGAGGTCGCGCGGCCCGAAGTGCCGTGCCATCGGCGACATCAGCGGCCAGGTCCGGTTGAGCGCGTCCGAGGCTTCCGGATTGCCCGCCACGTCATCGATGTGGTCGAAGAACAGGTCGTTGAAGATGGCGTGTTCATCGAGCGAGGTCGCGGCATCCATGGCATCCTCGTAGCGCTCGAGCTGGTCGATGTCGGCATCGCTCCCGCGCTCGACGAAGCGACGGATCAACAGCCCGAGCACCGCCTTGCGCAGGTCGCAGAGGTTGTTGAGCAAGGCTTCGTCGAGGATGCGGACGCTGGCGCCGCGGTTGGGGGGGACCGATACCAACCCCTGGCTCTGCAGCTCGACCAGCGCCTGGCGGACCGGCATGGCGCTGGTGCTGTAGCGCTTGGTCAGCTCGGCGACCTTGAGCCGGGCACCGGGCGGAAAATGGCCGTTTCGGATGTCGGCACGAAGCGCCGTGAGCAGGCCCTGATAGGTGAGTTCGTCGCGCAGATGTTTCGCCATGCAAGCCTTGGTCCGGCATTTACCAACGCTGAGTATAGCTCATCCATGGCATGAGCCATATGGGCTTGCCCTTATCGCGCCGGCGGCTATTCGACCAAGGTCGAGCTTGTGCGGTTTGTAGTGCCCTATAAATTTGCTTGCTAACGAATATGGCAATTTCCATCGACAACATCGACCTGCTGGCGCACGTCGCCAACGCCTCGCGCAACCTGTCCCTGCTGCTCGATGCCCGCCTGCGCGGCCTCGGCCTGACGGAGGCACGGGGGCGGGTGCTGTGGTTTCTGGCCCAGCAAAGCGGGCCGGTGGGGCAGGGCCGGGTCACGGCCTTCATGCAGGTGGAAAATCCCACGGCAGTGCGCGTGCTCGACGGCCTCGAGGGCCTCGGCTATGTCCGCCGGCTGCCCGATCCGGGCGACCGGCGAGCCAAACTGATCGAGTTGACCATCGCCGGGCGAATGGCCGCCGAGCAGGTGATGCGACTGGCGCGCGAGATCAACCGCGACATCATGCGCGGCGTCGATCCTGCAGATTTCGAGAGCGTGAAGCGCGTGCTATCGCGGATTGTCGAGAATGCGACCCGCAGCGACAGCGACGAGCCGCTCGAAGTGCCCGCCTGACCATCGACCGTCCTCAGTGGGAGCGGCTGGCGGTCTCCGACAGCTTGTGCGCGGTGCGCACGGCCTTGTAGATGTCACCGGCCGCGAGCCACTTGTTGGTCTGTTTCACCAGGGCGGCGTGCTCGGGATGGGCGGCCAAGAGGTCGGTCACCGCCGCCATGTAGGCGTCGCGATGCGCCACGACGTCGTTGCCGAGGTACATGCGCTGCAGGATGCGCTGCAGGCGTGTCGCGGCCGCGTCGCCCTCGTCGTCGTCGACCGCATACTGGGCGCGCAGGATCGGGGCGTCGCCTTCGACCAGCACGGTGCAATTGCCCGCCGACATGATGCGGATTTCGGCGCCACCAATGAACAATGGTTCGCCGGGTTTCAGTACGAGCTTGAGCGTCAACGCAAGTAATCCACCAAACTGAGGGACTGCACCTTGGCCAGCGCCGAGTAGGAGGCTTCGAGCTGGGTCTGGTACGAGGTGAGCTTCACCGAAAGCTGCGTCACGTCGACGTCGCGGACATTGCTGATCTCGGTGTTGAGGAAATCCTGGTAGTCGGACTGCTGGCTGGCGGCGGACGACAGCGCCGACGCGTTGAGCGACAGTTCGCTCTGGATCGCGGTAGCGCCGTCGAGCGCCGAAACCACCAGGTCAGAGGCACTTTGCAGCGTCGCATCGTCGAGGCTCGTGCCGTTGGCGATGGCGCTCAGGGCGCGAAACGCCTGCTCGAAGGCACTGGACCCGGCTGAGACGCCGTAGGTGACGGTATGGTCCGAAGCGACGCGGACCGACGCCTGCGTGTCGTTGCCCTGATAGTAGCCCGAATCCGCCGTATCGAGGCTCGGATCGTAATCGGTGAGGTCGACCGGCGCCGTCGTCGTGTCGCTGCCGGCAAACAGGTAGCGCCCCTCATACTGAGTGTTGAGCAGGCTCTTGAGGTTGTCGAGCGCCGAGGCGGCGGCGGTCTGGAGATCGGCCGTCGTGGTGTCGGACGTATCAGTACTCATGGCCGCCGAGAGCTCGGAGCGGAAATTGCTCAACTGGTCGGTGATGCTCGACATGGTGTCGTACATCACCGTGACGCGGCTCGAGGCTTCGTTGGCGGCCGCCTCATAGGTCTGCGACTGGGTTTGCGAGACGCTGAGATCGACCAGCTTGCGGGCCGAATTGCCGTAACCGGCATAACTGGTCGAGACCTGGCCGGAGGCCTCCTGCAATTGGAGGTTCGATTCCTCGGCCTGTACCCGCATGGTGCCGGCGAGCATGCGATCGGTGTTGGCGAAGCTCGCCACGCGCAACATCATTGGCTTGCTCCCCGGGGCGCCATCACGACTGGGCCGACTGAAGCAGAGCTTCGAACATGGTCTTGAGCACCGACAGGATCTGCGCCGAAGCCGAATATTCCTGCTGCAACGCCGTCAGGTTGGCGGTCTCCTCGTCGAGGTTGACGCCGGTTTCGCTGGAGAAGCTGTCCGACAGCGTGTTGTAGGCGGTCTGCTTGGTGGAGAGCGTCGAGTCGGCGCTGCTCGACGCGCCGGAGATGCCGGAGAGGATGGCGCTGGCATAATCGGTGAGGGTGCTGCTGCGCGCCGAAAGGCTGCCGGCTGCGGCGAAGGAAGCGGAACCCGTGAGGGCGCCATAGAGCTGGTCGATCGCGTCGCCCGAGGTCGACAGGATCGAGCTCCCGACTGTCGGGCTCGTTGTCATGTCGAGCGTGCTGGTGGCGAAGCTGTCGGCGGAACCGAGGATGTCGCTGCGAACCGCGATATCGGCGCCGCTCGAGCCGACCAGCAGATCGTTGAGACCGAAATAGTCGGAAAAGCCCTGGCCGCTGCTGCCCGCGGCGTCGTCGGTGCCCCCGATGGCGATGCCGTCACTGCTGTCGGTCGAGGAAAGGACGAGCTTGCCCGAGGCGACGCTGGCCGAGATGCCGGAAACCGAATTGAGGGCGTTCACCAGGTCGCCGACGGTCGAATATTGCGACAGGTCGAGGTCCTGGTAGTTGACGAGGTCGCCGCTGCTGTCGGTCACCGCGATGCGGACGGTGCCGCTGCCCGAGAAGGCATCGCTCGACGACACGGCGGTGGTGCCGCTCAGCGTCGAGGGCGGCGGGTTGCTCGTCATGGTGTTGTAGACGGCGTTGACCGTATCGCTGAACGTCGAAGCGAGGGAATCGAGTTCGTCCTGCACGGCCGGCAAAGTGACGTCGCGCTGCTGGATGAGCGCGCCGATATTGCCGGAGGCGATTTCGGCGGTGATGTCCTTGCCGTCGACGGTGACGGGATCGAAGACGGTATTGGCTGCGGCGGTGGAGGTACTGGCGTAACTCAATTCGTGCACAGAACTATCGACCAGCATGGTGCCGCCGGTGGTCGAAACCTGCATCTGGCCGTTCGAATTGATGTAGTAGTTGACGTCCATCAGCCCCGCGAGGGTCTGCAGCGCCTCGTTGCGCTGGTCTTCGAGATCGGCGGTGCTCTGGTTCTGCGCCTTGGCGGCGACGATCTCGTCGTTGAGGTTGCCGATGGTATTGAGCGCCTCGTTGGCCGAGGCGACATCGTCGGCGATTTCGTAGCTGGCATTGTCGCGCAGCGTCTGCACGTCGTTCGAACTCTGCCGGATCTGGCTCGCGACGGCGTCGAAGGAGGATGTCGCCTGCGCCGCCAGCGTCGAGCTTTCGGGTGTGGCCGACAGCGACGAGATGGCCGATTGCAGCGAGGCGATGAGGTCGGCCAGCGATGTGCTGTCGCCGTTGGTGCTCGAAACGCTGCCGAACAGCGAGCCAAGATTGGTTGCGTAGTCGTCGGTGGTCGTTGCAGCGCCCAGTTCGGTCGCCGCGGCGGTCAAATCCTTGAGCAGGTATTTGTCGACCGTCGAGGTGATCGAGGTAACGGCAGTGCCGGTGCCGACGCCGCTGGTCACGGTCGCGGTCTGGTTGGCGCTCTTTTTAGTGTAGCCGGTGGTATCGGCGTTGGCGATGTTGGAGGACGCGACCTGCATCCGCAGCTGCGACGCCGTCATTGCGGAAGTGGCGATGCTGCTGATGGCGGAAAAGGACATGACCGTCGACGCTCCCCTGCTCCTCGGCCGTCAGGCCAGGCCGCCGGCCCGGTTGGCGATTGCGTCGGTCCGGTTGGTGACGAGGCCGCTGGCGCCGTAGCCGCGAGGGACGGCGTGCTGGTCGCGAACCGCCTGCATGATGGCGCTGATGCGCCGCCTGCTCGCTTCCATGGCAGCAAGGATACGGGTGGTGTTGTCCTGCATGATCTCGGTCAGGATTTTGGCCCGGGCCGCCATTTCGAGCTTCACGCGTTCATCGACGCCCTCGAAGCTCACGTCGCCATTGCGGATCGCCGTGACCCAGGCCTCGAGCAGGGCGGCGAGACGGGTCTTGTCGCCGAGCGTGGAAGCGAGCGAGGCGGGCATGCCGCGCGCCAGTTCATGGTTCTCGATCTCGATCAGGGCGATCAGGTCGTTGAGCACGGCAATGACGTCGCGCGCCTGGGCTTCGATGTGCTCCGGTCCGAACAGCGACGACAGGGCTCGGGTGTTGGTCATTCAATTACCTCATCAATTTCCGGGTGAGCCCGGCCATCCGGGCGTAGGCGCCGACCGCCTCCACCCCCCGCTGGACCTCGGCAAGTTCGCCACCGATGCGGTCCCGGTTGCGCTGCAGGCGGGCGAGCAGCCGCACCAGGTCGTCGCGCAGCGCGAGCAGACGATTGCGGCGGTCCTGCCGCTCTCCGGCGACGCCCGCCGCTTCGGCGCCGAGATGGATTTGCAGGCGCTGCAGTTCTTCGAGCAGTGGCTCGTCGGCGGCTGGAGGGAGGCGCATCGGGGCTTCCGCCATCAACGGATCGACTGGATGAGAGTCGAGAACATCGAGTTGGCCGTCGACATCACCTGCGCGGCGCCCGAATAGGCCTGCTGGGCGGCCATCATGCGGGAGAATTCCTCGTTGGTGTCGGTGGTCGACTGTTCGAGTTCGCCGCCGTAGACCGTGCCCGCGCCGTCGCTGCCGGAAAGACGCAGCGTTGCTGTGCCCGAGGCTTCGCTCGCCTCGTAGATACCGCCCGAGTCGCCGGTCAGTCCGTCCTCGTTGGCGAAGGTGGCGACCGGGATCTTGTAGATCGTGCGGGTCTCGCCATTGTCGTAGCTCGCCACCACGGCGCCATCGTCGCCGATCGAGATGCCGTTCAGCGCGCCATAGGCAATGCCGTCCTTGGTGACTTCGAGGTCGACGGTCTTGGTGGTCGAACCGGTCGAATACTGGCTGAGGCCGCTGGCGCTGCCGGCGGTCCCCATGTCGAGGGTGATCGAGGAGTTCGCGGCGCCACTAGTCGAGGTGATGGCAAGAGTCGCCGGGCTTGGATTGGTGCTGGCGAGCGTGCCGTCGGAATTGAAAGTGACACTGATGGCGCCGCTGGTAACTGTGCCGACGGTGGTGCTGGTGTCCGACGACAGCGTGGGGTCCGAAAAGGCCGCCGACCAGGTGTTGTCGGCCGTCTTGGTCCAGGTGACGTTGGTGGTCTCGGCGGCGCCGAGCGAGTTGTAGAACTCCATCGAGCTGGTGAAGCTGTCGCCCACGGCGGCGTCGGCCGGCAGGTTGGCGGTGAACGAGGCTTCGGTCGTCGGGCTGGCGATGGTCGACAGCGAATTGGTGTCGATCGCGGTCAGGTTGCCGGCGCTGGTGCCGCCGGTGATGTTGCCGTCGGCATCGGTGGGGTAGCCTTCGAGATAGTAGCCGTCGCTGACGAGGTAGCCGTTGGAATCGACGCTGAAGCCGCCGTCACGGGTATAGTAGGTGCTGCCGGTGCCATCGGACTTGTCGGAGACGACGAACATGCCGTTGCCCGAGATGGCAACATTGGTGGCGACGTCCGAGGTGGCGAGGAGGCCCTGCGCATTAACGTTGGCGACGGTCGAGACGGCGACGCCGCCAGAGGAGTTCTCGCCCGCCAGCAAGCTCTCGAAGCTCGCCGTGCTGGCCTTGTAGCCGGTGGTCGAACTATTGGCCAAGTTATTGGAAATAATCGCCAAAGCAGAGCTTTGCGAGTTCAGCGCCGACACGGCGGCGCTGAGTGCACCTGAAAGGCTCATGGTATCCCCTAGACGGAAACGTCGAGTTTGGAAGCGATGGCGCTGAGCGTCGTGCTGATGGAGGAGAGCGTCGAACTGGTGTCCGACTGCTGCTGGTAGCTGGCGAACGAGACCATCTGGTTCAGCAGCTGGTTCGTGTCGGTGGGCGACAGCGGGTTCTGATTTTCCAGCTGATCGACCAGCAACGTCATGAAATCATCAGTCGACAGCGAAGATGACGAAGACGAAGTGCCGGTCGAGCCAGTCGGACTGGTGCTGCTGGAGCTGGTCGCAGAGCTTACGGTCATTTATTCTGCCTCGATGACGCTGCAGGACAGCTGATGTCCTAGGTCGCGACGAGCAGTTCAGCCGCTCGATGTCCATGAAACGGACGAGGCGGGAGATTCCGGCGCAGAATTATTGACGCGGGGAGGGATTTCCGGAGCAGACAAGGTCAGCCGCGGCGCTTCGGCCAAAAGCGCACGTCGAGGGACGAGGGAGGAAGGATAAGCTGGGTGAACTCAGCGGGAACACCGAATTAGCCCGCAGCGGCCTCCGCGGCGACGTCAGGGCTGGGGCGCCACCTGCCGTTGTCCGCCTTCGGCCGAGCGGGCGTCGAACGGCATGGGGCCGCGCGGCGGCTGCTGGTCAGGGCCCTGGGGTGGGCCGGGACGGAGGAAGATCACATCGGCGAAGCGGACGCGGTCGGCCGGCGAGAGCTTGTCGAAGATGTCGCCGACGAGTTGCCACTGCGTCACTTCGCTGCCGGTCCGCTGCTGCGGCAGGGAAGCTAGGAGCTGATGCAGTCTGGCCGAGTCGTAGCTCGTGGCCGTCGCCAGGCTCCGCAACGCCTCGAAGATCGACTGACGGTCGGAGAAGCCGGATCGCATGATGCTGTCGAGCCGGTCGATCATCGGCTTGACGCTGTCCTGGCCGTCGGGGCTGAGCTCGCGGGTCAGCGCCTCGGCGAGGGAAAACGGCCGCGCGAAGGGCGGCAGCACGGGCCGGTCGAAGCGCGCTCCGACCCACCAGCCAGCGATGAAGAGGTTAATTCCCAGCGAGACCAGGAGCAGCAGGCGGGTGGCGAGCATCGGGCAAGAAGCGAGAGGACTTTGGTCCTGTCTACCACGCCAGGTCGGCGTACAAGCCCGAAACGTAGCTGCTGCGGTCGCTTTCCCCAACGCGATTGAGCGCCCCCGAGGCCAGCACGCCGCCGGCGAAGGAAATGGCCAGCACCGCGGCGATCGACAGTTCCGGCAGCCGCTTCCGCCAGCCGGCAGGGGTTGTCATCCGGCGCTTCTCCCGCTGCCGCTGCCGGTCCGCCGACGCTTCGCCCACGATCCGGTCGGCGAGGCCCGCTGGCGCCCGATCGGGCGTCGAGCCGCGCAGCCGGGCCTCGAGCTGCTGTGCAAACGCCAAGGCATCGCGGGCTTCCGCCGATTCCGCCAGCAGGCGCTGGGCGGCGAGCTTCAGCTCAGGCGGCCAGCCGGCCAAGTCCGATCCATGCTCGTCGAGAGCGTCCTCGAAGGCCTCGATCTGCATGGAAAGCCTGTTTTACCTCCGCCGCGCCCCCGCCGCCTGCGCGGTCTTTGGGGCGGGTTGCCGAACAATTTCTACGAGCTCGCAGCCCGCGATCTCCGCCCACGCGTTGCGCAGCTCGGTCAGCCCGGCGGCGATGCGCTCATAGCGCTCCACGGCGTCGGGCTTTCCGAACGAGGTGTGCAGCGCAATCATGTTGGCAACATAAGTCTGCTTCAAGATTTCAGCAAGTTCCTGCCCTTTGTCGAAGCGCAGATTGCTGCTGAGGCCGCGCAGGATCAGCGAGGCGCGCGAGATATTGATGTAGGCGTCCTCGATCTTGCGGTCGCGGGTGTCCTGCATGGCTCGCCGAATGCGGCGCAGGGCCTCGTCGTAGAGCTTCACCACTGCCACGATGGGCGTCACTTGGATTGCGGCGTTTCGATACGCCGCGAGGGCCTGGTTGAGGTTGGTCATGATGATGAGGACGTGGCGTTCCAGGTATTGATCAGGGTGGTGAGGTAGTTGAGCGAAGACTCGGCGGCCGAGATCGCCGATTGATACTTGGCGTAGCGGTTGGTGAGATTGGTCTTGTAGGTCGCCGCCTGGGATTTGATGTCGTCGCTCTGGTTCTGCAGGGTGTCGTCCGTGGTGGTGAGGTTGTCGATGAGGGTCTGGAGCGAGCCGGTGTCGGTGTTGGAGGCATCGTCCGAGGAATTGTAGAGATGCTCGGCGATGCCGGAGCTGAACGACAGGTCGACGCTTGTCGAGGTCGAGCCGGTATAGACGAAGGTGTAGCCGGCATAGGCGGTGCCGGTGGCGCCGATGATGCGCGTGCCGCTGACCGTGAACATCGAGCTGTCGCCATTGACCGAGGCGCCGGTGATCGCCCCGCTCGAATCGGTGGCGATATCGAGGGTGAAGTCGCCGGGCACCGTCTCGCCGCGGCTCAGCAGCCTGAGGCTGCTCGAGGACGAATCCATCTGGAACGACAGCAGGTTCTGGACGTCGTCGAGATTGTTGAGCAGGGCGCTGTCGAGGGTCTCGGTGTCGAGTTCGAGTTCGTTCTTGTCGTTGAGCGACAGCCCCAGGAGGGCCATGGAGTCCGAATTGACGGTAACGTTGAGGGCCGCGGACAGGGCGTCGTTGATATTGCGCAGGGTGCTGTCGCCGAACAGCACCGAGCTGCTGCTCGCCGTGGTGGTGCCGTCCGATGCGGTCGAGGTCTGCTGCTGGTCATAGGCGAAGTCGCGATAGGCGTTGTAGGCCGTCACGAGATCGCTGACGGCCGTCTCGACCTTGCTCACATCGGTGCCGATCTCGACGGTCACCGAGGTCTGGTCGGGCGTCGTCTGGTAGAGGTGGAGCGTTACACCGTCGATCACGTCGTCGATGTCGTTCGAACTGCGGGTGATGGTGACGCCGTCGACGGTGAAGATGGCCTGCGCGGATTGCTGCAGCACGTCGCTGAAATCGCCGCTCGAATCGGTCACCCCAAGTTCGTTCAGCACGTCGTCGCCCGAGACCGAGTTGGCAGTGATCGTCTCACCGGTTTCGGTAGTGGAGAGCACGAGCTGATACTGCGAGCTCGAAACCTTGAGGATGCTCGCCTGCACCCCGGTGGTGTCGGACTCGTAGTTGATCGCCTCGGCGACTTCGTCGAGGGTCATGCCGCTGGTGATGGTGATGTCGGTGAGCGAGGAAGAATCGGTGCCGATAGCGATGACGCCCGAATAGCCGAGGTCGGTGGTTTCGCTGTCGGTGGCGGTGCCCGCTACCTTCTCGGATTTGGCTAGCTGGGACACCGTGAGGTCGTAGCTGCCCTTGGTCGAGCCGGCGACGACGGTGGCCGAAAGCGTCGAGGACGCATCGACGTCGCCATTGGCGGTGAGGTAGGCGGCGCGCGACTGGAAGACGTCGGTCGAAGTGTTGGACGTGCCTGACGGGGCGCGCAGGGCGTTGGCGGCAGTCTCGACCGAACCTAGCAGCGTCTGCATCTGTTCGTAGGCCGAGATTTTGGCCTCGTTGTCGGTGACCTTGAGGTCGATCGCATCGGCCTTGTCCAGCTTGGCCTGCACGGCCTCCTCGATCAGCCCGTTCCAGTCGATGTCGTCGAGATTGGTGGTGTTCGACGTACTCGACGTGCTTGAAGTGTCGCTGCTGGAACTGGTCGAGCTGGTGCTCGAGGTGGTCGCGGCAGTGGACGAAGTGCTGCTCGTAGCGGACGTCGTGGTCATGCGTTCGGCCCCGGGGAAGTGGCGGACCGGGTGTCCCGATCCGCCGTTGCGCGACGATGCGCCGCCGCTACTGCAGCAGCTTGAGCAGGTCCTGCGGCATCTGGCTGGCCTGCGCGGCCGCGGCCACGGCAGCCTCGGTCTTGACCTTGGCGGAGGCCAGGTTCGACGACTCGGCCGCGACATCCGTATCCGTGATCGCCGAGTTCGCCGACTTCAGGCTGTCGATCTGGCTCGAGATCGAGTCCGACCGGAAGTTGAAGCGCGATTCTTCGGCGCCGATCTGCGCGCGGGCCTGCGACACCTTGTCGATCGCCGAGTCGATGGCGGTCAGGGCGGAGTTGGCACCGGTCTGGGTCGCGACCGAGATGGCGCCCGCGTCGGCGCCGGTGGCCGTGGTGGTGGTCAGCCCCATGGCGCCGGCGGTGACGCCTGAGAAGTTGTCGACCGTCACGGTCGAGGTCGAGCCGGTGGTGTTGCTGGTCAACACGAGTTCGCCGCTCGAATTCTTGCTGGCGGTGACGTCGATGCCCGTCGTGCCATTGATCGCGGTGACGAGGTCATCGGTGGTGAGCGTCTGCGCGCTGCTGCTGGACGAGTCGCCGATCGTCACGGTGGTGCCGTCGACATCGAAGGTCGCCGTGGCGCCGGCGGCCAGGGAAACCGACGCTGCACTGGTGCCGGTGACGGTTGCCGCCGTGGCGGTGGCGTTGTTGAGGCCGAGCGCAGACGCGGTCAGCGTTGCGAGGCTGATATTGATGGTGTCGCTCGAGTCCGAGCCCACCATAACCGAGACGCCCGTGCCCGAGAACGAACTGGTGCCATCGAGCAGGCTCTGGCCGTTGTAGCGGGTCGAGGTCGACGTGCCGTCGATTTCGTCCGTCAGCTGCGAGAATTCCGCGTCGATGTAGGAGCGGTCGTCGTCCGTCACGGTGCCCGAGGCCGATTCCGAGGCAAGAGCCTTCATGCGCTGCAGGATGTCGGAGACGTTCGAGGCCCCGCTGTCGGCGGTCTGCAGCACCGAAATGCCGTGCGAAGCATTGGTCGCGGCCTGGGTCAGTGCGGTCACGTCGGAGGAGATGCGGGTGGAGATCGCGAGACCCGCTGCGTCGTCCGACGCCTGGGTGATGCGCGAGCCGCTGGCGAGCTTGGACAGCGAGGTCGTCTCGTCCTGCGAATTCAGGTTGAGGTAGCGGACGGCGGAATCGGCGGCGATATTGGTCGAAATGACGGGCATTGAACGCGTTCCTTCTGGATACTCAGTTTCGCGACGCCTCATTGGCGGGCGCTGACAGTGGAACGGGCGGCAAAAGCCGGTCAGGCGGAATTATATTCGGCTCGGCGAATTTTATAGTTAAAGATCGATGAATGACTCGCGGATCGCCGGTTCGGCTTTCCTGAGAAAGTGCCGCAACTGCTGGCGGCCGCGCTTCTGCAGCGACTCGACGGCCGAGATCGTGGTTTCCATGATCTCGGCAATTTCCGGATTACTCATGCCGTCGGTGTAGGAGAGGATCAGCGCGATCCGCTGCTGGTCCGGCAACTGCCCCATGGCGCGCTCCAGCAGGTCGTTGACCTGGCCCTGGTGCATCGCGGCTTCGGCATCGGGCTTCGCGTCGGCCATTTCCGGCGCCTCGTCGATTTCCTGCGTGGCGGGGCGACGGCGCAGGTCGATGCAGCGGTTGGTGATGACGCGATAGAGCCAAGTGGTGAACTTGGCCTTGCCCGATTGCCAGACCTGCGGGTTGGCCCAGACCTTGAGCAGCACGTCCTGCGTCACGTCTTCGGCGTCGGCCGGGTTGCGCAGCATGCGCAGCGCGATGGCATAAGCGCGGTCGAGATGCCGCTCCACCAGGCGCCGGAAGGCGGTCTCGTCGTGCTGGGCGATCAGGGCGAGGAGCGTGGCATCGTCGTCGGCCGGGATGGCGACAGCGGCGGGTGACTGGTCGACTCTGAGGTGGCGGCTCCCCAGCGACCGGGCAGCCTGCCAATCCTGGTCGCTTATCATGCCTGCCGCAAAGACCATCAGGATCTCCAGTCGCTCGTCGCTTCCCCTGATACGAGCG
>Ga0209233_1000658_pt1 | contig 16772 bp, 15 predicted proteins | sample AraplaCL_Cvi_mCL_FD_184269 | JGI IMG/M metagenome (GOLD analysis project Ga0209233, IMG submission 184269) | Arabidopsis root microbial communities from the University of North Carolina, USA - plate scrape CL_Cvi_mCL (SPAdes) (version 2) | ecosystem: Host-associated > Plants > Roots > Endosphere...
GCCAGGTAGTCGATCCAGCTGTTCCGCTTGAGGGCAGCCGTGATGCCGAGCAGGATGCCGACCGGCGCGCCGATGATCAGCCCCAGCCCGCCCAGCACCAGGCTCGGCGGCCAGGCGTGGGCGATCAGGCCGATCACGGTTTCGCCCGGGCTCTGGTACGGGACACCGAAATCGAAGTGCAGCGCCCCCCACATGTAGCGGAGGTATTGCACGTAGAGCGGCTGGTCGAGGCCGAGCTGCGCCATCATCCGCTGCTTGATGTTGTCGGGCAGCGGGTTGTCGAGCCCGTCGAACGGACCGCCGGGGATGGCGTGCATCAGCAGGAAGATGGCGACGGACACCACGATGAACGTCACCAGCATCGACACCGTGCGGCGCGCAATGAAGCTCAGCATGCGCGGCTCCTGTGGCGTCGAGGGGTGAGCCACAATTTCAATGCTCGTCTCATGTCGTCACCACCGCTTCGACGAAATGCGATCCGGCGAGCGCCACCAGTTGTGGCTCCGCCGTGTCGATCAGCGGCGCCGCCTCCAGGTCGGCGGCGGAAAAGCGCGGCGTACGCGAGGAGATTTCCTCCGCGTTGAGGAAGGAGCGGCGGCGGCGTGCCTTGGGGTTGGCGACGGGCACCGCGTCAAGCAGCGACTGCGTATAGGGATGCTGCGCGTTGGCGAAGATCCTGTCGGTCGGGGCCCGTTCGACGACGCGGCCGCGGAACATCACTATCACTTCGTCGGCGAGCGAGCGCACGACGCTCAAATCGTGGCTGATGAAGAGGATGGCGAGACCCATGTCGGCCTGCAGGTCCTGCAGCAGGTTGACGATCTGCGCCTTGACCGAAACGTCGAGCGCCGAAGTGGGCTCGTCCGCCACCAGCACCGAGGCTCCCAGGATCAGCGCCCGGGCGACGGAGACGCGCTGGCGCTGCCCGCCGGAAAGCTCGTGCGGGTAGCGATTGGCGTAGCTGCCGTCGAGGCCGACGCGCTCCAGCCAGTGCCGGGCCTTGTCGCGCCGCTCGGCCAGGGCGCCCATGGCGTGGATGGCGAGTGGCTCGGCAACGATTTCGCCCAGCGTCATCATCGGATCGAGCGAAGCGTAGCTGTCCTGGAACACCACCTGCATGTTGCGCCGGTGTGGCTTGAGCGCCTGCTGGTTGAGGTGCGTGATGTCCTCGCCGTTGAGCAGGATCTGTCCGGCGCTCGAACTGAGGAGCCGCAGCGCCAAGAGGCCCGTCGTGGTCTTGCCGGAGCCCGATTCGCCCACCAGCGCCACCACCTTGTTGCGCGGCAATACGAGGTCGACCTGGTTGACGGCGATGTGCTCGGCTGCCGGCCCGCGCGAAAACAGCCCGCCGCCGCGCAGTGGAAAACTCTTGGTGAGCTTGCGCAGCTCGAGCGCCGGCGCGGTCATGCCGCCACCTTGATGCAGGCTGCCATCCGGCCTTCGGCCTTGGCTTCGAGCGGTGGGGTCACCTGCCGGCATTCGATGGTGGCGATAGGGCAGCGCGGATGGAACGGGCAGCCGGCCGGCGGGTGCGCAGGATTGGGGGAATGCCCGGGAATTTCCACCAGCCGCTGCTTGCCGGCGGTCTGGCCGGGAATGCTGTTGAGCAGGGCCTTGGTATAGGGGTGGAGCGGGTTCTCGAAGATCGCCTCGACCGGGCCGGTTTCCATTACCTTGCCGCCATACATGACCACCACCCGGTCGACGGTTTCGGCCACGACGCCGAGGTCGTGCGTGATCATGATCAGGCCCATGCCCGTCTGGACCTGGATATCCTTGATGAGCTGCAGAATCTGGGCCTGGATGGTGACGTCGAGCGCCGTGGTCGGCTCGTCGGCGATCAGCACGTCCGGCTCGCACGACAGTGCCATGGCGATCATGGTGCGCTGCAGCATGCCGCCCGAGAGCTGGTGCGGATAGTATTTGGCCACCGCCTCGGGGTTCTTGATTTCGACCCGGCGCAACGCCTCGACGGCCTGCTGCAGGGCTTCGTCCTTACCGACCTTCCGGTGCGCCATGATGGTTTCGGCGATCTGCTTGCCGATGGTGAACACCGGATCGAGCGAGGTCATGGGGTCCTGGAACACCATCGCCGCAACCCGCCCGCGTAATTGCGAGATGGCCTTGCTGTCGGCCCCCAGCACGTCGTTGCCGCCCAGCGTCATCCGCTTGGCCGTGATCCTGGCCGGCGGCTCGCGCAACAGGCGCAGCAGGGCCGAACAGGTCACCGATTTGCCGGACCCAGACTCGCCGACGATGCCGAGGCTTTCGCCCGCCGCCAGTTCGAAGCTTACGCCGCGAACCGCCTGCACGAGGCCGTCGTGCTGGCTGAAGGAGACGTAGAGATCTTCAATTTCGACGAGCGGCAATGTCGTGTTCCTGGGATCGGCTGAGCAGGGGGCCGGTGGTTCGACAAGCTCACCACGAGGCGGTAGGAAGTGAACCGCCCCGTCGTAGCCCTCATGGTGAGCCTGTCGAAACCATGCGGGCGTGCCTCCTCCGCGCAGGGAGAAGGATCGGCATCGCCCGGTGTGGGGCGATGCCGTTCATCACGCGATTACTGCTTGGTGATGTGGGTGTAGAGATATCCGGCGAGGCGATCGAGCGGGGTGAAGCCCTTGGAGTTGGGCGTCACGCCGGGGCCCTGCAGCTTGTCGCTGACGGCCGCGATCGTCACCGGATGCACCAGCGGCACCAGGGCGGCGTTGTCGATGATGATCTGCTCGGCCTTGGCGTAGTTGGCGAGCCGATCGTTCCAGTCCGAGCCGGCGTCGCCGGCATTGACGGCCGCGTCATAGTCGGGGAACGCGTAGTGGTGGCGCCCACCGGTCTTGAACAGGTCGTAGAAGTTGGACGGGTCGAGATAGTCGTACTCGTAGGGCGCGAGGAACAGGCTGTTCGAGCGGTCCTTGAGGGCCTGCGTCCAATCCTTGGTGGGCATGGACTTGATGGCCATGTCGATCCCCAGGATCTGCTTGAACTGGGCCTGCAGGTACTGGAGCATCGGCGCCGCGATCGCGGCGTTGTAGCCGCCCTGCTCGCGATACCAGATCTCGATCGGCGGGAAGCCCTTGCCGCCGGGGAAGCCGGCCTTGGCAAGTTCGTCCTGCGCCTTCTTGGGATCGAACACCGCCTCGTCGGCGATCTTCTGCTGGAAGCCCGGATAGCTGGGCGCCAGGATCGACTTGGCCGGCACGGCCGTGTCCTTGAGCACGGTCGAGGTCAGCTCGTCGCGGTTGATGGCGTACCAGAACGCCTTGCGCACATCGACGTTGTTGAAGGGCGCCTTGTCGGTGTCGAACGCCAGGTAATAGATGGCGAACACGGCATCCTTGCGGATGGCGTCGGGGAACTGCTGGGTAACGACCGGCACCTGTCCGGTGTTGAGCGAGGTCCAGTCGGCCTCACCCGCCATGAAAGCCGGGAAGCCCACTTCCGGCGGCCCGATCTGGGTGTCGAGCGTCAGGCTGTCGATCTGCGCCTGCCAGGGCCCGGTGTATTTCGGGTTCTTGACCAGCGTCATGGTGTTGTTGGATTTTTCCCACGTCTTGACCATGAATGGACCGGACGCGACGAGCGTGTCGACGTTGAGCGCGAAATCGTCGCCCAGCTTGTCGACGACGTGCTTGGGAACCGGGTACCAGAGGCTGGCGACGCCGGGGAAATATGATTTCGGCGCATCGGTGGTGACTTCGATGGTCTTGTCGTCGATGGCCTTGATGCCGAGCGTCGAGGGATCGGCCTTCTTGTCGGTGACGTCCGACCAGCCCTTGATGCCGCCGGCGAACGCCCAGTACCAGTTGAAGTCGTAGCCTTCCTTGGCGGCGCGCTGCAGCGCGAAGACGTAGTCTTCAGCCGTGAGCGGTACGCCGTCGCTCCACACCAGCCCGTCCTGCAGCGTGAAGGTCCAGGTCAGGCCATCGGCCGACTGCTTCCAGCTCTTGGCGCCCATGGCGTTGAGCTTGTATTCGCTATCGAATTCGGTCAGCGGCAGCGACGTCAGTTCGGGCGCGCCGGCGCGGTTGTAGACCGTCTTCATGTAGTCCATGTAGGTGCCGCTGGTGGTCCCCCCCGGCGCGGTCACCGAGCTGTCTGCGTGCGCGGCGAACGGCGCCATCAGCGCCACGGCCGCCGCCGCGATCAGTGTTCTTACCCTGTGCATGTGTCTCACCTTGTTGTCCTGTTGCCCTCACGGCCATTCGGGATGGCTTCTTGTGGTCGGCGTCGATTTTCAGGCTGGGCGCGCGTGCCAGGCGCAGCTCGATTGGCAGGGCTCCCCTCTGGTCCAATGACATATGTCTGACAAACTCTGGCGGGCCCAGCAATGCCGATTCGTCGCCTGTCCGTCATATTGCTCCCTGGCCGCCCTGCTGGTTCGACAAGCCCGCCACGAGAGCTGCGCGAGGAGTATTCATCCCCTTCACATTCACCGCCCCATGGTGAGCTTGCCGGACCATGCGCCCCAATCGCATCGCAGCCCTAACCCCTCATCCATCCGGCGTGCCGCAGCGGTCGGCCCGGGGCGATAGCTTCCGCCGCCGCCATGATGGCCGTCCGGTCGATGCCGTAGTCGCGGTAGAGTTCGGGGATCGAGCCGGCCTGGCCGAACCGGTCGACGCCCAGCGAGCGGACGCGGTGGCCGGCGACCGAGCCGAGCCAGCCGAGCGTTGCCGGGTGGCCGTCGATCACCGTCACCAGTCCGCAATGCCCTGGCACTCCGGCCAGCAACCGCTCGACGTGGCTCGTGGCATTGGGATGGTGGCCGCTCTCGCGCGCCGATTGCGCCGCCGACCAGCCGGCATAGAGCCGGTCCGCCGAGGTCACCGCGAGGAGGCCGATGTCGCGGCGGTCCTCACCCAGCATGCCCACCGCCTCGATCGCTTCGGGGGCCACCACGCCCTGGTAGACCACGACGAGTTCGGGGTTGGGGCCGGGCGGTCGCAACCAGTAGGCCCCATCGACGATGTCGCGCTCCAGCCGTGGCGTCATCAGCCGCTGCGGCTGGTCGAGGCTGCGCGTCGAGAGGCGGAGATAGACGGCGCCGCCGGCCGCGTCGCGGAGCCAGGTCGCGTCGTCCTGCACGTCCTCGCCATCGCGCTGCATGTAGTCGAAGGCAAAGCGCATCGTTACCGCGACTTCGTCGGCAAACGCCGGTTCGAAGGCGCAGAGGCCATCCTGCGCCATGCCGATCAGCGGCGTCATGATCGATTGATGCGCGCCGCCCTCGGGCGCGAGGCTGATGCCGGAGGGCGTCGCCACCAGCAGGAAGCGCGCATCCTGGTAGCAGGCGTAATTCAGCGCATCGAGGCCGCGCGCGATGAACGGATCGTAGAGCGTGCCGACCGGCAGCAGGCGTTCGCCGAACAGCGAATGCGACAGCCCGAGCGCCGACAGCAGGATGAAGAGGTTCATCTCGGCGATGCCGAGCTCGAGGTGCTGGCCCTTCGGCCCGCGATCCCAGCGGAAGGTCGAGGGGATCTTTTCGGTGCGGAAGATGTCGGCGGCGTCCTGCCGCCCGAACAGCGCCCGCCGGTTGACCCAGCCACCGAGGTTGGTCGACACCGTCACGTCGGGCGAGGTGCTGACGATGTGATCGGCGAGCCGCGAACTGGCGCCGGCGAGCTCGTTCATGATCAGCCCGAACGCCTGCTGCGTCGACATCTGCGGCTGGTAGGGCAGGGCCAGCGAGGCCGGCACCGAAAGCGTTTCGGCGTGCCGGCGGCGCTGACCGCCCTGGATGAAGGGCACGCTGGCGAGAAATGCCTCGAGCTGCTCCTGCGGCAGGTCGAGCCCCTCGAACAGGTCCCATTCACGGCCCGGCCGGATGCCCTCCGCCTGGCGGAGGCTCTCCATCTGCGCCGGTGTCATCAGGCCGGCGTGGTTATCCTTGTGCCCGGCCAGTGGCAGGCCGAACCCCTTGATGGTATAGGCGATGAAGCAGACCGGCCGGTCGTGCGTCCGGGCCTCGGCGAAGGCCCCGAGCAATTCGGGCAGGTCGTGTCCGCCGAGATTTGTCATCAGCGCCGAGAGCTCTGCGTCACCGCGCCGCTCGATCAGCGACGTGACCTCGCCCTGGTCGCCGAGATCGTCGGTCAGGCGCTTTCGCCAAGCGGCGCCGCCCTGGTAGGTGAGGGCGGCGTAGTCCTGGTTCGGACAGGCGTCGATCCAGCGCCGCAAAGCCTCGCCGCCGGGCTCGGCGAAAGCCGCCTGCTGCAGCCGGCCGTGCTTGATCACCACCACGTCCCAGCCGAAGGCGGCAAAGATCGACGTGAAGCGGGCGAGCTGGCCTTCATGCGTTACCGCATCGAGGCTCTGGCGGTTGTAGTCGACCACCCACCAGGTGTTGCGCAGCCCGTGCTTGGCGCCGTCCTGCAGCGCCTCGAAGATGTTGCCCTCGTCGAGTTCGGCGTCCCCGACCAGCGCCACCATGCGGCCTTCGGGCGTGCCGGTCCCCCAGCCATGCGCCCGCACATAATCCTGCACCAGGCTCGCGAACAGCGTCTGCGCCACCCCAAGCCCCACCGAACCCGTCGAAAAATCGACGTCGTCGCTGTCCTTGGTGCGCGAGGGATAGGACTGGGCGCCGCCAAAGGCCCGGAAGCGCTCGAGCTTGCCGCGGCTCTGCCGGCCGAGTAGGTACTGGATGGCGTGGTAGGCGGGGCTCGCATGCGGCTTGACCGCCACCCGGTCCTCGGGCCGCAAGGCCGAGAAATAGAGCGCCGACAGGATCGTCGCCAGCGAGGCGGACGACGCCTGGTGCCCGCCGACCTTCAGCCCGTCGTCGTTGGCGCGAATGTGGTTGGCGTGGTGGATGGTCCAGGCCGACAGCCACCTGACCTTGCGCTCCAGCGCTTCCAGCACATCGAGATCATCGGCCATGCAATCCCCTCCTGCATGGAACATGACGCTACTGTACAATGCTCGCCGAAAAGCGGCAAACATCGCCAACTGTGTGGCCCATCGTGGCGGATTTCGCTACAAGCGCGACAATGATTGGCGGAGGCAGCCAGAATGGACCAGATCGATATCAAGATCCTCCGGCTCTTGCAGCGCGACGCGCACATGACCGCCGAGGCTATTGGCAAGGCGGTAGGGCTCAGTCCGTCGCCCTGCCTGAGGCGAATCCGGATGCTGGAAAAGGCCGGCGTGCTGCGCGGCTACGTGGCGCTGGTCGACCAGAAGCGGGTCGGCCTGCCGGTCAGCGTCTTCGTTTCCGTCAAGCTCGAGCGGCAGCGCGAGGATCAGCTCGACGCCTTCGGCGAGGCCGTCTCGAAATGGCCCGAAGTGGTCGAGGCCTATCTGATGACCGGCCAGCAGGACTTCCTGCTGCGGGTCGTGGTCTCCGACCTCGACGCCTATGAGCGCTTCCTCAGGAGCAAGCTGACCCGGGTCGAGGGCGTCTCCTCGATCGAGTCCAGCTTCGCCCTCAGCCAGCTCAAGCACACCGGCATGCTGCCATTGTGAGCCGGAGGGGCGTTTCACTTCCCCGCCGGTCGCCGATTTCACGGCTCAATATTATCAAGGTCGGCCAGCAGGCTCGGATGCGTGGGCTCCCAGCCGAGCACCTGTCTCGTATAGGTGCTGGACGCCGGCTGGTCGGCCGCAAAGATCGGGCCCAGCGGCCCGAAGCTATCGGCCGGCACCTGCTGCACCGGCAGGTTCAGCCGGCGACCGATCACCGTTGCGATGTCCCGTACCCTGTCCCCCTCGTCGGCGACCGCGTGCCAGGCGGTGCCGCCCTCGGCCCGCTCCAGCGCCAGCCGGAATAGCACCGCGGCGTCGAGCGCGTGCACCGCCGGCCAGCGCTGCTCGCCATCGCCCGGATAGCCCGAGCGACCGGTCTGCCGCGCGATGTTGGTGAGGAGACCCGCGAACCCGCCGGTTCCATTGTTGTGCACGGTGCGCGGCAGGCGAACGGCGGTGCTCCGCACGCCCTGGGCCGCAAGACCGAGAATGGCGGTGACGGTCCGGCCGCGCCCACCCACCGGCCCTTCTGTCGGCACCGGATCGGCCTCGGTGGAGACGCGGCCCGGAACCCACGGCGTGCCGGACACTGTGACCAGCGGCCGGTTGCTGCCGAGCAGCGCCTCGCCCATCGTCATCAGCGCGGCGGTTTCTTCGGCGATCGCCGTGGTGAGCGCCTGTGGGCTGGAGAAATCGTTGGCGAAGGCCAGGTGGATCACCCCTTCGGCTTCTGCGGCGGCGGCCCGGACCACATCGAGGTCGGCGAGCGCGCCGCGGGTGACTTCCGCTCCCAGCGCCTCCGCCGTCCTGGCCGACGCCTCCGACCGCGCCAGCGCGCGCACGCTGTGGCCATGGCCGGTGAGCTCGGCGATGACCGCCGAGCCGATGAGGCCGGTGCCCCCGGTGATGAAGACGTGCATGACTGAACTCCCATCGATGTCAGTCACTGACATATAAGGGAAGTGACAGTCACTGACAATAGCGCTATGAGCAGAGCATGCCCCGCACGGCCGACAACGCTCGCAAACGCCTGATGGAAGCCGCCCTCGAACTGTTCGCCGAAAACGGCTTCGAGCAGACGACCGCAGCCCAGATCGCGGAGCGGGCCGGGGTGACCGAACGCACGTTCTTCCGGCACTTCCCCGACAAGCGGGAGGTGCTGTTCGACGGCCAAGCCATTCTGGGCGCGGCGCTCTCCAACGCCATCGCCGCCGCGCCGCCCGATTTGCCGCCCATCGCTGTGCTACGGCAGGCTTTCAATTCGGTAGTCGAACTGTTCGAGCAGAACCGTTCGTTTTCCGAGCCGCGCCAGCGCGTCATCGCCGCCAGTCCCGCCCTGCAGGAGCGCGAGGTAGCCAAGTCGATGGCCCTCATGCGCCTGTTGGCCGATGCGTTGCGGCGTCGTGGGGTCGAGGGACAGCGCGCCACCCTAGTCGCTCACGCCGGGCTCGCAGTGCTGGGCTACGCGCTTACCGGCTGGTTCGCGGACGCCGCCGTGCCGTTGCGCGAATATCTCGACCGGGCCTTCGACGAACTGCACCATCTCGCCGGCCCGGATATGTCCCGCGGGAGCGACGGCGAAGGTTGAGGGCAGCCTGACCGTCGCGCCCTATACGTCGCTTGCCGGCGCCTTGGCCTTTGCCTCCAGCGCTGCAGGCGCCGGAACGGCCGGGGAGCTCAAGCTTTCTCGCCAGCCACGCAGGCGCAGCCGGCCGAGCGCCGCTGCTACCGGCTCGCGGTAATGATCGGCTGGCTGAGCGTGTCGGGCGCCTTGGGCACTAGTTGCACCACGGTGTAGCCGCGATCCGACAGCGCCTGGAGGAATGCCGGCAGGATGACGAGGGTCTTGGGGTGGATGTCGTGGAACAGCACGATGCCTTTGCCGACCTTGTCGAGCCGGGCCACCATCTGCGTCAGCGCGGCCGCCGGCGTCGAGCGAGTGTAGTCGTCCGAGTCGACGGAAATCCCCAGCACGATGGTGTTCTCGAAATAGAGGCTGGCCTGCAGGTACCAGGTCGAGGCGAGATAGGGGAACCGGAAGAAGTTGGTGACCGTGCCCTTGACCGGGGCGATCGCCGCAGCGACCGCATCCTTGCCGTGCTGGATTTCCTCGAACGCCGCTTCCGGCGCCAGCTTCGACAGGTTGGCGTGGTCGTAGGTGTGGGTGCCGATGGTCTGTCCGTCGAGCGCCACCGCCTGCGCGCTCTGGGGGTGCAGTTCCGCCATCTTGCCGACCATCATGAAGATCGCCTTGACGCCGAAATCGTCGAGGATCTGCAGCACACCCTCGGTGCGGCCGGTGGTCGGGCCGTCGTCGAACGACAGGATCACTTCCTTGGGCCTGAGCACGATGTCGCTGAGCGAGGCGGCGGCGAGCACCCGGCCGCGCAGCGGCTTGTGCGTCAACGTCCAGTCGGGGGTCAGCGGCAGGGAGGGCCGGAGCAGTTGCGGCAGCGGGCTCGGCGCCTTGTTGGCCGCAATGCCCCGGGCAAGGGGAGCCGGCGCCGGCACGGCCGGCGGCTCGGCAGCCAGGGCTGAAGCAGACATGGCAAGGCCGAGGGCCAGGGCTGCGAAACGAATCAAAGCCACCTGGGCCCCCGTCATAGTCACCGCATATCGGAGAACTATGCCGTCAGGAGATTAACAAGAGTTTGTTGGGCGTTAACCATGACCCGCGACCAAAGGCCGCTCGACCGGGACGTCAACGCCATCCGGCGCGATCCCTTGCGACCCGGCTACACCGCCGGCAGCAAGGTGCCGCGGGCGCGTGCCGGCTGCGCGCGGCTTCTCGGGATGTTGCCTGGTTTCCTTTTTGAAACCGGCTGAATTTTCCGAAACCAAGTATTGCCAATGTCGTTTGCTAGAACAAATGTCACATTGCTCAGTTGAAGTGGTCGTTTCAAGGTTTCGGAACTTTAATTTTGCTGTCCCTTGAGCGCGAATAGTCTCGATCATATCTCCGGTGTGTTCAAACGAAAGGAACACATCATGATCAAGAAAGCGCTTCTCGCTCTCACCCTGGTGGCCGCTGCGGCCGCACCGGCCTTCGCCAACACCGACGCCGCGTTCGGCAACCCGAACCCGACCGACGATCAGCTGGCCTTCACCAAGACCGCGATCCTCGAAGAGCTGCATCAGAAGGGCATCAACGCCACCGACGTCGAAGACTGGGGCAACCTGATCCGCGCCGACGTGACGCTCGCCGACGGCACCAGCCACGTTCAGCTGTTCCAGCCCGGTTCGCTGCAGCCGGTCAGCGCCAACCAGATCAACTGACCCCTCCGGTCGCCTCACCTCAGTTCAAACCGTCGCCTTTCGCGACGGCCATCCAAGGAGAATTTCCATGTTGAAGAAGTCCCTCATCGCCCTCGCTCTGCTCGCTTCGGCCGCTGCGCCGGCCCTCGCCAGCACCGATGCCGTGTTCGGCAACCCGAGCCCCACCGACGACCAGCTTGCCTTCGAAAAGGCAGCCATCGTGCAGCAGCTGCACCAGCAGGGCGTCAATGCCTCCGACGTCGAGGATTGGGGCAACTACGTGCGGGCCGACGTGACCCTCGCCAACGGCACCACTCAGGTCCGGTTCTTCCAGCCCGGCTCGCTGCAGCCGGTTGACGTCAACCACCTGAACTGATCGCCGATGCGGCGATGCAAGAATGGCGCGACCGAGTTCCCTCGATCGCGCCATTGAACTTTTCGGCCATCGGGCCCGTGCCGCCGCCGGGCTTCAGCCTGCGAGGCGGCTCAGCCCCTGGCCGACGGCCCGCCTGACGCGGGCGCCAAATCCGCGACCACCTTCCTCCGCTGCTTCCATGTCCGCGTCGAGCGCCTCTTCGGCCATCGGCTCGACCATCGAGCCGTCGAGCCGGAACGCCGCGACGATGGCGTCGAGTTCGCCGGCCTGTGCCTCGGCGCGCTGGATGGTGGCGTTGTTCTGCTCGACCAGTGCAGCATTGTGCTGCGTGGTTTCGTCCATGGTACGAACGGCGGTGTTGACCTCGGTGATGGCCGCCGCCTGGCCGTGCGTCGCCTCGGAAATGGCCTGCATCAGCCCCGAGTTCTCGCGCACCGCGCCAAGGATCGCCTGCAGGCGGTCCTCGGCCTGCGCCACGAGGCGCGTGCCGGCCGCCACCTCGCCGCCCGATTGCTCGATCAGGACCTTGACGTCGGCCGAGGCGCTGGCGGCCGATTGCGCCAGTCGCCGCACTTCCACGGCGACGACGGCGAACCCCTTGCCCGCTTCGCCGGCCCGCGCCGCTTCGACGGAAGCGTTGAGGGCCAGGAGGTTCGTCTGGAACGCGATGTCGTCGATCATGGCGATGATGTTGGAGATCTTGCCCGACGCCGTCGTGATGCGCTGCATCGCGTCGCTGGCGCGTTTCATCACCTCGCCGCCTTCGTCGGCGAGCTTGGAGGCGGCCTGCGTCTTCTTGCTGGCTTCGTTGGCGCGCCCGGCCGTATCGGCGACCGTCGCCGCCAGCTGCTCCATGGTGGCCGACGTTTCCTCGATGGTTGCCGCCTGCCGCGTCGTGCGCTCGGAGAGCTCGTCGGAGCGGCCGACCATTTCGCCCGTCGCTTCGCGCAGCGTGCGGGAGGCTTCCTGGAGGCGCTGCACCACGTCGGCGAACTTGTCGGCGGCAGTGTTGGTCGCATCCCGCAGGCGTCCGAAGACGCCCGCATAGTCGCCTTCGACGCGGCGGCTGAGATCGCTGGCCGCAATGCCGTCGAGCACGGCGCCGGTTTCCTCGATCCCCTGTTCTACCGTCGCCATCACGCTGTTGAGGCTGCCGACGAAGTCCCTGAGGTCCTCGGTGGCGCTCGCCTCGTCGATGCGGCCGGAGAAGTTGCCGTCGAGCGCGGCCGAGACCACGCGCTGGACTTCCACCAGCACCGCTTCGCGCCGCGCCGCGGTTTCAGCACTGCGGCCGGCGGCGGCGGCATTGAGCGCATCCATGTCCCGCACCGCGCGGCCGTTGGCCCGGAACACCTCGAGCGCCTCGGCCATCTGCCCGAGCTCCCGGCCGCTGGTCTTGCCGGAAAGCTCGGCATCGAGATTGCCTTCGGCGAGCTGCCGCATGCTGCGCGCCATGCCGCGAATGGCATTCGACAGCGAGCGGCCGAGGAAGAGCGCCGAGGCGAGGCCGACGAGCAGTGCCACGCCGCCGGCGCCCAGCAGCAGCAATTGCGTGCGGCCGGCGGCGGCTTGCCCGGCGGTGCCGAGCGCGTTCTGCTTGCCGCTGATTTGCAGCTCGAGCCCCGACAAGCGGGCCGAAATGGATTGCCCGCTCTGGTCGATCTGCATCGTCTCGAGCTGGGACAGCTGGTCGATGGTCGTCTTCAGCTTCGGCGCCATGTCGAGATAGCTGTGGAGCAGGGTCGAGGCCGTCTGTGCCTTGGCCTTGAGGTCGGGGTTGAACAGGTGCTGCGCCATCTGGTCGACCGCCTGCGAGGCGATTCCGCCCTGGTCCTGCAGCCCCTTGTAGTCATCGGCCGACGCCCCCACGAGGTAGCGTTCGGCAAAGGTCAGCATGCTCTGCAGCGCCGTGGCGCTCCCCGCCGCCTGGATGGTCATCTTCATGTCGTAGAGCTGGGCGGCGCCCTGCTGCACGGCGGTCATCGCCGCCACGGCCTTGGCGCCGGTGTCACGCATGGCGGCCACCTGCGCGACGCGGGTGTCGTTGAGCTTGACCGACTGGTGGAAGGCGTCGGCGAACTGGCCGACCTGCGTCTTCAGCACGCCGAGCGCCACCTTGGTGGCCGCATCGCCGCCCATCGACTGCAGCAGGTTCGGATCGTCCAGCTTGATCAGCGCCAGCTGCGTATCGAAAGCATCGGCGGCCTTCTTGGTGTAGGACACGCGATATTTCAGCGCCGCCTGCTGCAGGAAGCTCACCTCGTTGGCGAGGTTGGTTACCGCGACCGTGCCGCGACTGATGTTCCGGAAGTCGTCGAGCAGCCCCACAATCGATGTCAGCCCGAGATACGCCGCCACACAGACGACGGCGAGCAGGACGATCAAAAGCCCGAACGAGCCATAAATGCGTTGCGCAATACCAAGACGTTTTAACATGCCATCCCCCAATTCTCCTGGGGGAAGCATGCGGAAACTTTCTTAAGTATTGGCAAGCGCGGAGCGGATGAACGCGCCAGATGGGCAGAAAAGCTGCAGCGGCCGGCTAGGGGTGGCTGGCGCGGCCGCTGATGAATGCCATCGGCACCGAGGGCGTCTCGGCGGCGGCATCGAAGCGCTGGCGCGATTGCTCAACCTGGAACTGGTGCATGATGGCGAATTCGGTCAGCCCCTCCAGCGAGTGGAGCAGGCGCCGGCCCAGTTCGGTGAGGTCGTAGTCGACCCGCGGCGGAATCACGGCGTAGACGGTGCGGACCACGAGGCCGTCTCGCTCCAGCGCCCGGAGCTTGAGGGACAGCATCTTCTGAGAGATGCCCGGCAATTCACGTCGCAGTTCGCTGAAGCGCTTGGTGCTCTGGCTCAGGTCGCCCAGGACCATTACCGTCCATTTGTCGCCGATCAGGGCCAGGACATCGCCGACGGGCCGCCACTCGGCGGGCATATGAGCATTGGAGCGCAAGACAATACCTCTACGATATATCGGCAACTGGGCCGTTTTGCGCACATAGGCATTGCCGAGCCGATCCGCCAGTCGTCGAGCTTGAATTGAATTGTGTGCGATGCAAACCGCCCACAGCGCCGGCGTGGCTGCAACATACAATGGGCGGCCTTGCGACCGCCCACATCACGACCATAGTGGCGGCCTCACTTGGGGGCCAGCACCATCACCATCTGGCGGCCTTCCGACCGCGGCGAGGACTCGACCTTGGCGGCGGCCTCCATCATGTCCCGGACCTTGAGCAGCAGCTCCATGCCGAGTTCCTGGTGCGCCATTTCGCGGCCACGGAAACGCATCGTCACCTTGACGCGGTCGCCGTCGCCCAGGAACTTGCTCACAGCCTTCATCTTAGTATCGAAATCGTGCGTGTCGATGTTCGGCCGCAGCTGGATTTCCTTGACCTCGATGACCTTCTGCTTCTTGCGCGCCTCGGCTGCCTTCTTCTGAGCGGCGTATTTGAAGCGGCCCAGGTCGAGGAACTTGGCGACCGGCGGGGTCGAATTCGGTGAGATGATGACGAGATCGAACCCGTCCTCCTGCGCCATCGCGATAGCGTCGCGGGTGCGCATGACGCCTTTGTTGACGCCTTCGGCGTCGATGACCTGCACGTCGGGGCTGGAAATGTCCTCGTTAGAAAGCGGCCCTTCCTTTTGGGGCGCCAATGACCTCATGGGACGACGAATGGCAGACGTTCCTTCTGTTGACTCGGGGATGCTCGGGAGCAGCAGATAAAATCGTGGCGCGAAGGGGATAAGTCAACTGCAAAGCCAGCGGAATTGTTACGATCCCGTTGCACGAATGTCGCCGCCCCGAGGTTGCACCTGACGCGCTCCGAGGCGTAGAGCAGGCGGGCCCTTAGATGGCAGGAGGTTTGTGCATGACCGATCCGCTCCTGGCCCGACTGACGGTAGGTAAGGACGGCGAGGCGCGCGACCTGGCGCTGCTCACCCGACCGGGGAGTGCACCCGGGCTGTTCTGGCTCGGCGGCTTCCGCTCGGAGATGACCGGCAGCAAGGCGACGACACTCGATCGCCTGGGGGCGGCCGAGGGGCTGGCCGTCACCCGGTTCGACTATTCCGGGCATGGCCAATCGGGCGGTGAGTTTCTCGATGGCACCATCTCGCGCTGGCTGGAGGAAGCGCTGGCGGTGTTCGCCACCACGTCCGGCCCACAGATCGTCGTCGGCTCGTCCATGGGCGGCTGGTTGGCGCTGCTGCTCAACAAGGCGTTGCGACAGGCGGGCATCACGCGGGTCAAGGCGCTCATCCTGATTGCCCCGGCCGTGGATATGACCGAGGATCTGATCCGCGACGCCTTTTCCCCCGGCGACTACGAAGCGCTGCTGGCGCGCGGCGTCGTCGAACAGCCCTCGCAATATTCCGATCAGCCCTACCCCATAACGGCCCGGCTGATCGAGGATGGGGTCCGCCACCTGCTGTTCGGCGGCGTCATCGAAACCGGCTGCCCGGTGACCATTCTGCAAGGGGGCCGCGACGTCGATGTGCCGCAGGAACACGCGCTGAAGCTCGTCACCCACCTGCTGCATGACCCCGTAACGCTCACCCTCGTGCCCGATGGCGATCACCGGCTCAGCCGCGAGCAGGACCTGCGCCTGCTCGAAGCCGCGGTCCGGCGAGCCATCGACGAGCCGTAAGGAACCCCGAGGTCGGCACCCGGCCATGGGCAACGCCTATTTCGAGCAATTGGTCTCGGCCCGGTTCGATGTGCCGGCGCCGCCGGCAGCCGTGCCGCGCGTCCTGCTGATCTGCACGACGCCGCGTACGGCGGGCCACGCGGTGTGCGACGCGATGCGGCGGCGGGGCTGGGGCGTGCCCACCGAATACTTCCTGCCCGACTACGCTCGGCGCCTCGGGGAACGCTGGCTGGGTATCCGGTCGGCGGGTGACCACGACTTCGCCCAGCCGGCGGCCTATGGCCGGGAGCTGCTCGCGAGGCGCACCGCCGGGGGCGTGTTCTCGGCCAAGCTGTTCCCGCTCGACCTCGCCTTCTGCCGCAGCGCGGTGCCGGTCGTCGACGACCCGTCCACGGCGTATGTCTATCTGGTGCGCGGCGATATCGTCGCGCAGGTGGTGAGCCTTGCCGCCGTACTCCACACCGGCCGCGCCTTCGACGGCGACCTCGAGTTGCAGGCGCTCCGCCGGCTCGAGCACATCGACGCGCAGGCTCTGGTCGACATCGCGCGGTTCCTCGGGCAGCAGAGTCTTCAGTGGCAGCGCTTCTTCGCCACGCGGCCACCCGGTACGGTGCGCCGGCTGGCAACCCCAGCGTTTCTCGCAAATCCGGACGCGGCGCTCGACGATCTGGCACGGCACTTCGGGTTGCCCGCGATCGATATCGAACCCGGCTCGCCCGCCAGCTTGCCGGACCTCGGCGCCGGCGCCTATGCGATCGACCGGCAGTTGAAGGCGGACATCGCCGAACGCTTTGCGCCCGTGCTCGCGAGGATCGGCCGGGAAGCGGAGGCGGTATCCGGGCATTTCCGCTTCTAGCGCGCTCCTGCCCGGCCGCGTATTGACCCTTGCGTGGGCCGCGCTGCTTCCCTATAACGCCGCCTTCCGCGAACCGCCCGGCCAACAGGCATGCCGTGGCGGTTTTTGATGCTACGCCTCGCAAGGGGCCTGACTTAGGACAGCAAAATGCCCAAAATGAAGACCAAATCGG
>Ga0209233_1000660_pt1 | contig 16635 bp, 17 predicted proteins | sample AraplaCL_Cvi_mCL_FD_184269 | JGI IMG/M metagenome (GOLD analysis project Ga0209233, IMG submission 184269) | Arabidopsis root microbial communities from the University of North Carolina, USA - plate scrape CL_Cvi_mCL (SPAdes) (version 2) | ecosystem: Host-associated > Plants > Roots > Endosphere...
ATATTCCGCGCCATGACCCGATGTTCACGAGCTCGTCTGGCGGCGTAGCCGCGAGCCTTCATGCGGCCACGGTACCGGCCGTTTGAGCGGGATCTTGTGTTGTCGGTATCGCAGCTGGCGCTGCCGGCTCGCCGCCGGGCGGACCGAGCAGGCAGGAGAGCCTTTCGCGCCAGGAGCACGCGCGCCAGAGATCACGCGCCAGGGCCGCCCATTCGTGAAACGCGATGATGATCGGATTGTTGGAGCGCAGCGGCGTCACCAGGCCATAACGGCAGGGTAGATCGTCCCGTTCAGCTACGAAGGTCCCGAACAGGCGATCGAACACGATGAAGATGCCGCCGTAATTGCGGTCGAGATATTCCGCATTGGCGGCGTGGTGCACGCGATGATGCGAAGGCGTGTTGAGCACATATTCGAGCCAGCCAAGCTTCGGGATCCACTCGGCGTGCAGCCAGAATTGATAGAGGAGATTGATGGCTGCAGCGATGAACACCGGACCCGGCGCGAACCCGAGCCAGATCATCGGAACGTAGAAAATGGCTGCCCCGGTCAATCGGCCGGTCCAGCCGAAACGGTAGGCGGCTGCCAGATTGAATTCGTTCGAGGAGTGATGGATCGCATGGGTCGCCCAGAACCAGCGAACGCGGTGGCTGCAGCGATGAAACCAGTAATAGCTGAAGTCCTGGGCGATCACGAGCAGCACGACGGCGGCCGCACTGTTGAGCGGGATGGTGAACAGACGATGGCGCCAGGCAAGGTCGATCGCCGGCGCCGCGAGGCTGAGCGGCAGGAACGCGTAGACGAGGTATTCGCGGCCGAGCGCGTCGGCGAGCGAGGCCAGATAGGCGCGCCAGCTGTAGCTCCGCCGCATCACGATGGCGAGGACGATGCCCTCCAATGTCGCGATCGCGATCACGGCTGGAAGGGCAAATTTGAGCACCTGGATCAATTGCGCCATGGCTGTCTCCTGTCAGCGGGACCCCGCCCACCGATCGGAACTTGCACATGCGAGATTCTGTGGCGCGCCGAATTCCGACCGTGGCTGGCCGAATTTGAAAAACGGCCAGTCAGTTCGAAATCGGCGAGGGCTCGCCGGGCGGGGTGAGCCGATCACGTCGATACTCCGTCGGCGTCAGCCCGGTATGCGCCTTGAAGGCGCGATTGAACGGCCCGATCGAGCCGAAGCCGGCGTCGAGCGCAATCGTCAGGACGGGCACGTCGGCCTGGCCGGGATCGCTCAATGCGGCCGCGGCTTCCGTCAGGCGATAGCCGTTGATGAAGGTGCTGAAATTGCGATAGCCGAGCTGTCCGTTGATCAGACGGCGCAGCCGATATTCTGGAATGCCGAGCTTCTGCGACAGCGATGCGATGCTGAGGTCCGGCTCGCGGTAGACCTTGTCGTGTTCGATCAGCTTACGAAGCGCCGCGATCTGCGCAGCATCGGGTTCGGGTGTCACGGCTGACCCGGGAGGAGACGGCGCTGCCGGCAGCTTGTTATTGAACGATGGTGTCGGCCCTGCTGTCACGGCGGCAGGCACGAGTGGCTCTGTGGTCGACAGCAACGCCCCCAACACCGCGAACAGGAAGATCAGCGTGACCAATCCGGCCGCATTGGCGAGACTGAGCGGCGCCACCGACAGGCCGCCCGGCCAAAGCCAGTCCGACGCGACCGTCAGCGCCGTATACAGCGCGGTCGCAACCGCGAACAGAATGCGAAACCGTCGCCGCCCCTCCACCAGGTCGGTGGTGCGATCGGCCAGCGCATGCCAGACGCCGAGCAGGACGAAGAGCAGCAACAAGGCAGAGTGTAGCGCATAAATCGGCGTGCGATGGATGAAGATTTCTACTGTTCCAAGTGTGACGAGCATCAGCCAGGCAAGAACGTGATACCAGCGTGCGCGAAATCCATCGACGAATATCGCCCCCATCGCGACCCAGAATGCCGCCGGCGTGCCGCAATCGACGATGTGGATCGGAAGCCTCCAGCTTAAAGCCAGCGTTCCGAAGCCGGGAGCCGACTCGACGACATAGGCCGCGATGCCGAGAAGCAGCAGGGCCGAATTGCGGCTCACTTGATCGCTTCGTGCGTTCCGGGCGAGGACCACGATGCGGAGGAGCAGCATCACAACGGCGCCTCCGCGCAATGCGGCTTCCAGGGTCGACATGCAATTCGATGGTCCGATTGGGATCGTCTTGAGAGAAGGAGCATCGCATCCGGACCAGTCGTGTCAACGGGGCGTAAATCTCTTTCCGGGCAGCTTTGGGCGATGCTGGCGCTGTCGCCGGCGGGCGCGCCGCGGCTTTCCAAGCCCTCGGCAGGCCCCTACAATCCGGACCCGAGCTGCTCACAGGGCTAATGCGAGCGCTCGTTTTTGTTCGAGACATATGCAAAGCGATACGACCGCCATGGATAACGCGCCCGACACCTCCTTCGGCCACCACGAGAACGCCGGGCAGATCGGGTTCTGGAACGGCGGCGGAGGCGCGCGCTGGGTCGAGCGGCAGGCGGCGCTCGACGGCATGCTGGCGCCGATCAATGCGCTCCTGATGGATCGTGCCGCGATCCAGGCGGGCGAGCGCGTCCTCGATATCGGCTGCGGCTGCGGCGCGACGACGATCGCGGCTGCGGAGAAGGTCGGCCATGGCGGCAGCGTGCTCGGGATCGACGTCTCGGCGGCAATGCTGATCCGCGCCAACGAGCTTGCGTCACAGGAGGCGCCAGTCAGCTTCGTCCAGGGCGATGCAATGGTGCATCACTTCAAGGCGGCGAGCTGCGATCTCATGATCTCGCGGCTCGGCTTGACGTACTTCGCCGATCCCGTGCGCGGCCTGCTCAATATCCGCAACGCGCTCCATTCCGAAGGCCGCGTCGCGTTCGCGGCATGGGGCGACCTGCCCGACAATCCCTGGGCGCTGGAGCCGCTGCAGGCCGCCTATGATCATGTCCCGAAGCTGCCGGGCCTGCCGCCGCGTGCGCCGGATGACTTCGCCTTTGCGCCGCAGGATTGGCTCGAGCATGTGCTGGGCGAGGCCGGGCTGCGGCGCGTCCGGCTGGAGCGCTGCGAGCTTGTGCTCGACCTCAGCGGAGGGCAGGGGCTCGAAGGCGCGGCGCTGTCGGCGCTTGCAATCGGCCCGGCCAGCCGCGCGATCGACGGACAGCCGGTCGAGACCATCGCGACGGCGGCGACCGCGATCAGCAAGGCGCTCTCGCGCTATGCCAAAGGCGCAGCCGTGCTGATGCCGGCATCGGTTTGGATCATCACCGCGGTCGATCCGTAGCCAGCGCAAAATAGGCATTTTCGTGAATGGCTTAGTTCCCCGGAACGCCTCCACGGCGTCTGCATTAAACCTCGTGTGACTGATCGGAGCGATCGTGGAGCGCGGCGTCAACGACGCTGCCAACCCGCCCGCGCCGAGATGTCACAGCCGGTCGCCGCGGTTTGAACCTTTGGCTGCCGGAATCAACGAATGGAATGTCGGTGCTCAGATGCCCCGGCTTCCCGGAAATGCATCCCGATACCAGCCAGCTTTCGGCGGGAGGCGCGTATGGTCCTCAAGGCTTTCAAGGTCTCATTGTCAGTCGTCGCAGCCGCGACATCCTTAGTCTCGCTGTTTGCCGTGAGTTGGATCGGCCTCGCGCTCCTTGGCTACTGACGAAAACGGGATCACTGCAGCGAGACGCGCACGACGCCTGCTTGCATCATGCCGAGCGCGCGTGCCGCACTGAGCGAGAGGTCGATCACGCGACCGCGGATGAAAGGTCCATGATCGTTGACACGACACTGGATCGAGCGGCCGTTATGCGAAACGGCGATGATGCTGCCGAGCGGGCGGGTGCGATGCGCACAGGTCATTTCGCCGCGGCGGCTATGCCCGCCATAATAGGATGCCAATCCGGAATCAGCCTGCGCCCTGTTCGCTGCAGCAAGCGACGTCAGCGCGCCGAGCAAGCCGGCCCCGATCGTCATGACTTTCGCCACGTGAGCCCCCCGCCTGAATTGAACTTACCTCAGCAACTGCCTCAACTTTGGCGGTCTCGTGTTAGTTCCGCGGCGGGAACACGGAATGAGGTTGGCGCGATCCTGCCGCCGGAACTCAGGCGAACGCCTTCTCGGCAGTGTCGATCAGCACGCGGAGTGATCTGTCGTGCCGGGTGATCTTCGGGATCGGACGCTCGAGTCCGAGCAGCTGATACACCGCCATCTGTGCCGCACGCACCGAATATTCCACGGTGAACACGACATCATCGGGGATCTCGACGAATTGGCTGACGAAGGCGAGGTTCTTCGACGTGGCCGGCACCGGCAGCGGGCGATCGCTCCTGTTGCGCGGCATGAACATGCTGGTGATGTAGGGCAGGCGACAGGGTACACAGGTCGCATTCTCGAACACTGACAGATCGAAATTGAGATGCCCGCACAGCTCGGTCAGAATGTCTGCGCCGCCACAATCGGCCATCGGCTTGGCAACGAAGTTGCCAATACGGTCGGGATGCAGCGCATAGCCCCAGAACACCTGGATATCAGTAGGCTGATCGAGGAAATGCGGCTGGTGATAGAGCACGATCGACATCAGCCAGTTCGAATCCTTGAAGGTGACGAGCCCGCCGGTGCCCGCTTCGTTGCCGCTGAACGCCTCCACCGCATCGAAGAAATGCGGCGTATGACAGGTGACGGTGAAGGACTCCCAGCATGATTCCGGGATCGACGAATTGAACGCAGCGGGATTGCCGAATTCCGGCCGGCCGTCCGCGATCTTTTCCCAGAGTGCCCAGCCGTGGCTGTCGGCCTTGGTCAGGCGCAGCGGCGGGCTGTCGTGCGTTCCGAGGCTGGTGGCGTCCGTCATCGAGCCGTTCTGGAAGAAGACGAGATCATCTTCGCCGACCGCGACCGCGCTGATCTCGCCGTCCTGATCGAGTGTCAGCTGCTTGACGCAGTGATGGTTCTGCCTGACCACGATCTCCATGTCAGTGACATCGACGCCACCGACCAGGTTCACGCCGTGACGTTCAAGCCATCGCGTCAACGGCTGCACGATCGCGTCATACTGATTGAATACGGTGCGCTTCACTCCAGCCAATGTGTCGATGCGTGGAAACTCGTTCATGAAGCGGTGTAGATAGCGCTTGAACTCGACAGCGCTATGCCATGGCTGGAAGGCAAAAGTGGTCTGCCACATATACCAGAAATTGGTCGTGAAGAACGGCGGCGACAGCCAATCGGTGATGCGCGAGTTGCGCAGCGTCTCTTCTGAAGTCTCGGTCAACCGGATCAGTTCGACCCGATCGCGCATGGAAAAGCCCATGCTGGAAACGTCAACCTTATGACGATTGCGGTCGACGAGGCGCGCCCGTGAATGCGCGACGTGTTCCTTGTTGAAGGCGACCGTCTCGTCGCGGATGGTCGTGTCCGGCGCGGTGCTGCCGGGGATAGTCGACAGTAGGTCCCAGGTGCATTCGTAATGGTCCGTGGTCAGCATGCGGCCGCCGCGCAGCGAATAGGAGCCGTCGGCGAGTCTCGCGCCGTCGAGGCTGCCGCCGAACGGCAGATGCTTCTCGAAGATGGTGATGTCGCTGCCTTCGACGCCGCCATCGCGGATCAGGAAGGCGGCGCCCGCGAGCGAACCGATTCCGCTGCCGATGAAATACGCGTTCATGGTGCTCATCCAGGATCATGGAAACCTTTGATCCCGGATAGCAGCGCAAGCACCGGCCAAAACTGACCTAAATCAATCGCATCCTCGCCACACGCGCACGTGATGGCCGCGCGCTGCCGTTCAATGACCGGCCATGTGGCGGCCGATCTCGGTGAGGTCGGCTTCGCCAGCGCGGGTTTCGTAGACCAGCCGGCCGTGGAACATCACCACCAGCCGGTCGGATAATTCCAGGAGTTCGTCGAGATCCTCGCTGACCAAGAGCACCGCAGCGCCGCGGTTGCGCGCGGCCATGATCTCGGCATGGATCTGCGCGACCGCCGCGAAGTCGAGCCCGAAGCAGGGATTGGCGGCGACCAGCACCTCGACGTCGTGGCCGAGCTCGCGCGCCAGCACCGCGCGTTGCACATTGCCGCCTGATAGCGCCGCGATCGGGGTGTCCGGCGTGCGGGTCTTGATCTTGTAGCGGTTGATCTTGCGCGTGGCCTCCTGGCGGAATGCCGCGCGGTTCAGCCACCAGCCGCCGCTGGCAAACGGGGCGCGGTCGAATTCGCGAAGGGCAATGTTGTCGGCGACGCTCATGCCGCCGACGCAGGCGTTCTTCAGCGGCTCCTCGGGGAGGAGCGACATCTTGTGCCGCCGCATCTCCTCACGTCGCGCGTGATAGGCCTCGCCTGAGACGCGGATGTCGCCGCGCTCGGCCTCGCGTTGGCCGGCGAGCACCTCGACCAACTGGCGCTGGCCATTGCCGGAGACCCCGGCGATGCCGACGATCTCGCCGGCGCGCACATGAAGCGAGAGATCTTGCACTGCGATGCCGCCGGCATCGTCGCGCGCAACGATCTTCTCGAGTTCGAGCCGGATGGTGCCGGCCTCGCCTGATCGTGCCGGCTGCACGGTCAGCTGCTCGGCGCCGATCATGGTGCGGGCCATGTCATCGGCGGTGAGCTCGGAGACCTTGCCGCGTCCGGCGAGCTTGCCCCGCCGCAGGATCGTGACCTCGTCGGCGAACGCCATCACCTCGCGGAATTTGTGCGTGATCATCAGCACGGTCAGCTCGCCGGCGACCACGAGGTTGCGCAGCATGCCCAGCACCTCGTCGGCCTCGCCCGGCGTCAGCACCGAGGTCGGCTCGTCCAGGATCAGGAAACGCCGCTTCAGATAGAGCTGCTTGAGGATCTCGCATTTCTGCCGCTCGCCGGCTGAGATGTCGGCAACCTTGGCGTTGAGCGGCACCTGGAACGGCATCCGCGCCAGGAACTTCGCGAGCTCCTGCCGCTCCCTGGCCCAGTTCACCACTGAAGGCACATCGTCACGCGCCAGCACCAAATTCTCGGCGACTGTCATCGCCGGCACCAGCGTGAAATGCTGATAGACCATGCCGAGGCCGAGCGCATGCGCATCTTTGGGGTTTGCAATCGCGCGCTCGCGGCCGCCGAGCAGCACGTCGCCTGATGTCGGGTGGTAGTAGCCCATGATGCATTTGACGAGGGTCGACTTGCCGGCACCGTTCTCGCCGAGCAGTGCGTGGAAGGTGCCGGGCCTCACCTTGAGCTCGACACCGTCGAGCGCGGCGAAATCGCCGAAGCGCATCGTCATGGCGATGGCCTCGACGCCGAATGTTCCCGAGGGAGCCGGCTCTTCCCCGATCATGACAGCGCCTCGATCAGGGCTGCAGACGTTGCCACTGCGCCGAACACGCCGCCCTGCATCTTGATCATCTTCAGCGCGTGGTCGTGATTGGCCCTGTCGGTAGCGCCGCAGCAGTCCGACAGCAGCACGCATTCGAAGCCGCGGTCATTGGCCTCGCGCATGGTGGTGTGGACGCAGACATCGGTTGTGATGCCTGTCAGCACGATGTTCTCGATGCCGCGCAGCCGCAGGATCAATTCGAGATCGGTGGCGCAGAACGAGCCCTTGCCGGGCTTGTCGATGATGACTTCGCCGGGCAGGGGCGCGAGATCGGGAATGATCTCCCAGCCGGGCTCGCCGCGCACCAGGATGCGGCCGCAGGGGCCGGGATCGCCGATCCCGGCGCCGATCTGCTGGGAGCGCCAGCGCTTGTTGGCGGGAAGATCAGCAAGGTCCGGCCGATGTCCCTCGCGGGTGTGAATGATGTGATAGCCCTGCGCACGCATCACCTTCAGCAATTTCTTGATCGGCTCGATCGGCGCGCGTGTCAGAGAAAGGTCATAGCCCATCTTATCGACATAGCCGCCGACGCCGCAGAAATCGGTTTGCATGTCGATGATGATGAGGGCGGTGTTGCCGGGCCGCAGGTCGCCATTATACGGCCAGGCATAGGGTTCGGAACGGATGGTGCGCTCGGGCATGGGCGGCCTCTTCAGCGGGTGATCGAGAGCTCAGCGGGCGCGCCGGTCAGCGTGCGCTTCGGCGAGCAGGTGATGATCATGATCAGCAAAGTGAGGATGTAGGGCGCGGCATTGAACAGATGATAGCCGGAGGTGATCCCGACCGATTGCAGCGCGGGGCCGAGCGCGGCGGCGCCGCCGAAGGCGAGCGAAGCCCACAGGCAGAGCATGGGGTCCCAGCGCGCGAAGATCACCAGCGCCACCGCGGTGATGCCCTGGCCCGAGGAGAGGCCCTCATTCCAACTGCCGGGATAGAACAGTGACAGGAACGAGCCGCCGATGCCGGCGAGGAAACCGCCAGCCATGGTGGCGCGCAGGCGGATCGCGAGCACCGAATGGCCCATGGCGCGCGCGGCGTCGGCGCTCTCGCCGGCGGTGCGGATGAGAAGGCCCCAGCGCGTGGTCCTGAAGGCCCAGAGCAGAAGCGGCGCGAGCACCACGCCGATCAGGAACAACGCATTGATACGCAGCGCCGCGCGCAGCTGCGGGATATCGCTCCACCAGCCGAAATCGATCGCCGGCAGCCTTGCCGCCGTCGGCTCGATCAGCGGCTTGCCGAGGAAGAACGCAAGGCCGGTGCCGAACAGCATCAAGGCGATGCCGACCGCGATGTCGTTGACCCGCGGCAGCGAGCAGATGCCGGCATGCAGTGCGCCGAACAGCGCGCCGGTGATGCCGGCGGCGAGCACGCCTGCCCACGGCGATCCTGTGAGATAGGAGATGCCATAGGCGCTCATTGCGCCCATTACCAGCGTGCCTTCGAGGCCGAGATTGATGCGGCCCGAGCGCTCGGTGATGCATTCGCCCAAGCTCACGAACAGGAACGGCGTGGAGACGCGGATGGCGCCGCCGAACACGGCGAGCGGCACGGTCCAGAGCCCGATGGAAGCGTCCGCCATGTCAGGATTTCCCCTTCAGAAGCGAGAGGCGGCCATAGAGCGCGTCGCTCGCCAGCACAAACACGAAGATGATCCCCTGCAGCACCAGCACCGACGCGTCGGGCAGACCGAGCCGGCGCTGCAGCAGGCCGCCTGAGGCATTCAGCCCGCCGAGCAGGATCGCGACCGGGATGATGGCGAGCGGATTCTGCCGGGCCAGAAATGCGACGAGGATGCCGGTGAAGCCGTAGCCGACGGCGAGATTGGCGTTGGTGCGGCCCTGCACGGCGGCGACCTCGACCATGCCGGCGAGCCCTGCGCAGCTGCCGGCGAGAAAGCAGATGGTCAGGATCAGCTTGCCCACGGAGAGGCCGACGATCTTGGCGGCGCGGATGTTGCCGCCGGCGACGCGCGCGGCAAAGCCGAAGGTGGTGTGATAGATCAGGATGTAGGACGCGACCGCGGCGATCAGCCCGAACACCAGGCCCCAGTGCACGTCGGTGCCCGGAATGCTGCCGATCATGTTGGCGGCGCCGATCTCGCGTGTCGATGGCTTGTTGAGACTGGCGGGATCGCGCATCGCGCCTTCGACCAGATGGTTGAGGATCGCGAGCGCGATGTAGACCAAGAGCAGACTGGAGATGGTTTCGTTGACGCCGCGATAATGTCGCAAGCCGCCGGAGAGCAGGATCCACAAGCCGCCGCCGGCCATGCCGGCGCAGACCATGGCGAGCTGCACCACCAGCGGAGGCATGGCTTGCAGCGCCAGCGCGGCCGAAGTGGCGGCCAGTGCGCCGATCAAAAGCGCGCCCTCGCCGCCGATGATGACCATACCGAGCTGCGCGGGAAGGGCGGTGCACAGCGCGGTGAGGATCAAAGGCGCCGCGCGGGTCAGCGTGTTCTGCCAGGAGAACCAGGTGCCGAACGCGCCGTAATACATGTAGAAGTACAGGTCGAGCGGGTTCTTGCCGTACAGGGCGATGAAGCCGCCGAAGGCCGCGAGCGCGGCAAGCAGCGCCGCGCCCGGGATCAGGACGTATTCGATGCGAGCGCCGTGGCGCTGTAGGAAGCGGGGATCGGCAGCCGGCGCGATGGCGGCCGCTGCTTGAACAGAGTCGGCCGCCTCCGTGGTCATGAGGTGGCTCCGAGCACGCCTTCGACCAGATAGTCCATCTTCTCCAGCTCCGCGTCCTGCTGGCCGCGGCTGGTGCCCTCGGCGATCACGGTGTTGCCCTTGTTGTCTTTGATCGTCCCCTTGAAGATGACGTAGTCGCCGGCCATGAACTTGGCCTTGATCTCCTCGGCGTGCTTCTTCGCCTCATCGGTAACAGCCTCGCCGTAAGGCGAGACCTTGACGATCTCCTCCTTCAGGCCGCCGCGGTAGAAGTTCGGGATGCTCTCGCCTGATTGGATCATCTTGACGAACTTCGGATACAGCGCCTCCCAGTTCCACTCGGCGCCGGTGAGATAGGCCTTCGGCGCCAGCGGCGACTGGTTGACGTGATAGCCGCAGACGAACGCGCCGCGGCGTGCTGCGTTCTCCACCATCGTCTTCGGGCCGTCGACATGGCAGGTCAGCACGTCGACGCCCTGGTCGATCAGGCTGTTGGTGGCCTCGGCTTCCTTGACCGGCATCGACCAGTCGCCGGTGAAGATCACCTGCGTGGTGGCGGAGGGATTGGCGAGGCGGGCGCCGAGCGTAAAGGCGTTGATGTTGCGCAAGACCTGCGGGATCGGCTTGGCGGCGACGAAGCCAAGCTTGCCGCTCTTGCTGGTATGCCCCGCGACGATGCCGGAGATGTACTGCGCCTCGTCGATATAGCCGAAATACGAGCCGGCGTTCTTCGGGTCCTTCTCGCTCCACAAGCCGCCGCAATGCTCGAAGCGGTTCTTGGGATATTTCGCGGCCATCTTGAGGACGTGCGGATTGTAGTAGCCGAACGAGGTCGGGAACAGCAGGGTGGCGCCGTCGAGATTGATCATGGACTCGATGGTCTTTTCCACCGCGTCGGTCTCCGGCACCTTCTCCTCTTCGATCACCTTGATGCCGGCGAGCTTCTTCAGTGCCGCCGCGCCTTGGGCATGCGCCTGGTTGTAGCCGTAGTCATCGCGCGAGCCGACATAGACGAAGCCGATCGTCGTCTCCGCCGCGAGCGCCGGCCGCAGTCCGGTGGCTGCACTCAGGGTGAGCGCCGCGCCGCCCTGCAACAGATGCCGTCGTGAAATCCTGCCAAAATCCATTGGTGTGCTCCCCTCTGGCGGCGCGACGCGTCCGCCCCGTTTCGGCTTCACCGGCTGGGCCAAGCCTTCCGGATGAGCTTTCGCAAGCTTCGTGCCACAGCCACTTTGCTGGGCACGCCAAATGAGTACACTGATTTCAAAGGAGATTTTCCGAGAAGCCAGAAAGCCTAAGCCATCGGCACAAAGACATGACGGACTATAATTTCGGCAATCGATGCCAATTGTATGCAACGCGAGCGGTCGATCTGAGGGCAGCATGACAATGGCGGCGCATCGTGCCAGCCGTGGCGCGATTGCCTCCGAAGGCCTGTCCGCACAGGTGTCCTCACTTGCGCGCGAGGCCGCGCTGTTCGTGGGGAACGGCAGTCAGCTCAATGGTTTGTCCCCTGTCCCCAAAAAAGGAAATGATCATGAGACCGATGACCACGATCGGATTGGCGACAGCATTGATGCTTTCGGGCAGCTTCGCGATGGCGCAGAGTACGGGCGCCGGTTCTACCGGGGTGGGCTCTACGGCAATGCCGCCGGGAGCCACCGGCAGCACCACCTCGTCGCCTGGCACCACGACCGGCAGTTCGACGACACCAAGGACTGGCCCCGGCGCGGGCAACCCGAACTATAATGCCGGCGGCGTAGCAGCAGGCGCCAACAGCGCTGTGAACCCATCCGGCAACAGCCTGATCAACCCATCGCCGAGTGGATCGACGCTGACCCCAAACGGACCCGGCCGATGATCACGATCGTGTCGGGCTAGGCGAAGCGGAACAACAAACACGCGACGGGGCCCTGGTGCAGCTGCATCGGGGCCGCTGTTTCAGAGATGGTGGGGCGCTCGCGATCAGATCCCGAGCAGCCAGACCGCGACGATGGTGCCGAGCACGGCGATCCCGCTGATCGTCCATCCCGTTACGTAAGCGCCGTCCTCGATGTCCGGCTGGTCGACCATCCGGTCGTGCCAGTGCTGCTGTGGCTGCGCCATGCTCGCCTCCTCGCCCCCCGGGTGAGGAATGGATGACCCTGTTGTCCCTGTCGTTAAGTCGTCTGTAGAAATCTAAGGTTCAACGTGTCTGCTCACAACAAGCTCCATAAAATGTTGTGGGCGCGCTGGTCATGGTTGCAAAAGCCCTTAAGGTTGTGGTGCCCCGGTGAGGGGCCAACGACAAAGGGAGCAGCGCGACATGAAGGAATTCGCCGGCAGGATCGCCGTCATCACCGGAGGCGGCACGGGCATGGGCCGCGAGCTTGCCCGCCAGCTCGTCGCCGAAGGCTGCAATGTCGCGCTATGTGACGTCTCCGCAGACGCCATGGCAGAGACCAAGCGGTTGTGCGAAGCGGAAAACCTGCCGCAGGGCCTGCGCGTAACCACCCATATCGCCGATGTCGCGAGTGAGGATGACCTGAAGCGTTTCCGCGATGAGGTGGCCGAGCAGCAGGCGACTGACAAGATCCATCTCCTGTTCAACAATGCCGGCATCGGCGGTGGTGGCAGCCTGTTCACCACCACAAGGGAGCAGTGGGAGCGCACCTTCAACATCGACTGGGGCGGCGTCTATCTCGCGGTGCGCACCTTCCTGCCGATGCTGATGCAGGCCGAGGAGGGGCACATCGTCAACACCTCCAGCGTCAACGGCTTCTGGGCCTCGATCGGCCCTGGTATCTCGCACACCGCCTACAGCGCGGCGAAATTCGCGGTGAAGGGGTTTACCGAGGCGCTGATGACAGATCTTCGGCTCAACGCGCCGCACGTCAAATGCTCCGTCGTGATGCCCGGGCATATCGGCACCTCGATCGTCTCGAACTCGCGCAAGGTGCAGAATGCGAGCGCGTCCGATCGCCTGAGTGAGGCCGAGATTGCGCAGGCGCGGCTGCGCATGCAGGGCATGGGCATCGACGTCGCCGCGATGACGGATGAGGACGTGCAGGCCGCGGCGCAGGAACGCGCCCGCCGCTTCCTCGAGGAGGCGCCGACCACGGCCGCCGAGGCCGCGACCATCATCCTCGATGGCGTCAAAGCCGGGCAGTGGCGCATTCTGGTCGGCGAGGATGCAAAGCTGCTCGACCTGCGCGTTCGCCAATCGCCCGAGCAGGCCTACGAGCCGGAATTTTTCCAGCGCTTCGCCGAGGAGGCCGGCTGGCGGTTGGGGTAGGGCATCAGGGGCCGCCTATGGTGTGCCCTCTCCCTTGCGGGAGAGGGCTACACACCTGCCAGCAACAAACTCGATCGGGTGAGGGGTTGGTGCGGCAATCGCAGATTTGCGATGAGGAGAGAACCCCTCACCCAGGCGACTGTTTAGAAGCCATTGTGATGCCCTCTCCCGCAAGGGGAGAGGGCGCAATCATGACTATCTCGACGATGCCACGCGGTAGGCCATCCGGCTGTGGCCCGGGCAATAGGGCAGGCCTTCGACTGGCGTCGAGCCGCAGAAGCAGAAATCCTCCGCGCCTGGCGTCGAGATCGGCCAGCGGCAGCGCTCCTTGGTGAGCTCGAATAGCGAGCAGCCATTCTCGATGGTGACCGGCGCCTCTTCCACCAGTGGCACCACCGAGGACGAAGGCTCGCTGGGAGCGGCCCGCAGAATGCGACGGCGCAGCTTTGGCACTGGCCGCGGGCGCGAGGGATCACGCGCTGCGTCCGAACGCACGACGCGGCGGGCGTCGCCGCCATTGTCGCGCACCAGCGCAAGGCGGGAGATCTTGCCGATCACGGCATTGCGGCTGACGCCGAGCTCGGCGGCGATCTCTCGGCAGGTCAGACCGGCCTCAAAGTGCAATTTCAGTTGCTGGATCCGTTCCGTGGTCCAGGTGGATTGGGCAGTCGTCTGATCGGCGGGCATATTCTATTGCTTCCAAGTTTGATCCGTCCTGGATCGTCCTCGGCCGACGCGCGCACGAACTGGTCCGCTTTACGCCCCCTTACGCCCTGCCATTGTCGCGGATCGACAGCAGCCCGTCCTTGATGGCGAGCCGGATGCCTTCTTCGATCAATGTCCTGCAGACACCTGGAACGCTGGTGCCGTGGGTTCCCTGCTTCACGAGCTTTTCGAGATAGCCGATCGTTGCCAGGGCGAGGGTTACGGGAATGCGGTCAGTCTCGGCTTTTTCCGTGGCCATGCCTAAAAGCTAGTCCGTAACCGGTGTACAGAAAAGTAACTTTTTAGACTCTATTAGGAATCGGATTGGTTGTACAGCTGCTTGGGGATAAGTGGTTAAGATATTGATTTTGAATGAAATGTGACAATTTGGATTCGCGCGGCGGTGACTCTCTGAGGGATCGGTGACTCCCGGACCTGCCGACCGATGCAGGAACAGCACAGCCAGGATTCGGCCCGCGGGTCATTCGGAGCGGTTCAGCGCGCGCTTGCAAGCTGTTACCCGTCGGGCAAATCGGTTGCGCGTGGGTGCGATCTTGCGGAACGGACCTGCCCGCCGCAGCGCAAGTCGACCGCGCGCAAAAAATATTTTCGCGAGCCGCATCATCCCGATCAGCGCGTCGTGGCCGTTGCGCGAAAAAATTTCTCTTTCGTTTTTTCGGAAATCATGTTTGACTGCGGTCATCCCGCCTCGATGAGAGGGGCGTTGCGCGCGATCGTCACGACACGTGAGGCGGGGATGCGGTGGACGTGAAGCGTCGCAGCATGCTCGCGCATGCGGACGAACGACGCATCACGTACGCGAAATCGTGTGGTCCTGGCCTCCCGGTGCTGAGGCCAAGTCGGTGATGACGCTCACGCGTCATGCCGATGACGGGGGCAATAACGCCGGTCCCCGAGGAGAGCGCGTATAAGCGTTAAAACCGCCGCGCAGGGAATGCCGGATGATCTGGCTGATCCTGTGGTGACTGCCGCCTGCTTTTTTTCTGCAGGCGGGCCATGGGTGAGGCCTTCACCCGGCATTCCCTGCGCCTTCCATTTTTCAGGAGGGTTCTTGTTGTGATCAGCTCGGGCGCATTCGTGCCGCGAGAAGGACAATGCATGCTTCCGTCATTGCGAGGAGCGTTAGCGATGAAGCAATCCAGAAGCCGGAACGAGACTCTGGATTGCTCCCGCCTTCGCCCTCTGGGCTTCGGCGCACACGTCACTTCGCTCGCAATGACAGGACGATGCGCCTTCGCTGTCGACGACGCTGCGGCAGCGAGCCGCGATCCGATGTCCGCCCTATCAGCCGTGAACGACCGACTTCGCGATCATGCAATGAATGCCCTTGGAGCCGTTGACGGTCTGGGTCACGCGCAGGTCCGCGGCGAGGCTGCACAGCGTGTAGGCGTCCTCGCGCGACAGATTCCGCTTTTCGCCGAGCAGCGCGATCATGTCGCGCAGGGCGCGCACCACGCATTGGTCGAGGTCCGGATCCATCGCCATCGTCATGTAGTGGGTCGCGGTTTCGGCGCGGGGGTATTCGAGGCGCAGATCCTTGCGTACGGTGAGGCGGAAGCGGCCCTGCAGCGCGGTCTCGATCGCGGTAACGCAGACCTCACCGTCGCCCTGCACGCCGTGGCCGTCGCCGCAGGAGAACAGAGCGCCCGGCACGAACACCGGCAGATAGAGCTTGGCCCCAGTGCCGAGCTCCTTGTTGTCGAGATTGCCGCCCATCGCGCGCGGGATCAGCGAGGTGATGCGGCCCCAGGCCGGCGGCGGCGCCACGCCCATCACGCCGAAGAACGGCGCGAGCGGCAGGTCGAGCCCCCAGGGCAGCTTGCCGACCATCCGCTCCTTGTCGAGCGGGATGTTGAGCAGCCGCGTCTCATGGAAATCGTCGGGCAGGGTACCGGCGAGCGGCCGGATCAGGTTATAGCCCCAGTCCTGGCGGAGTTGCACGTCGAGAATATCGATCTCCAGCACATCGCCGACCTCGGCGCCGCGGACGGCAACAGGACCGGTGAGGATGTGCCCGGGCACCATGCGCTCGGACCGCGCGTGAACCTCGAGCAGTTCCGGAGGGACATGGAATTTGCTCTTGTCCGGCACCACGTCCGGCCCGCCGCTGATGCTGTCGATCGTGACTTCATCGCCGCTGTCGATCGTGAGCACGGGTTTCAGCCTGGCCTCGAAGAAGCCCCAGTGGCAGGTCTCGGGACTCGCATGCAGGTGGTGATGGGTCATGAACGTCTCTTTGACTGTCGAGATGTGCCGGCTGCGTTCTCCATAGCAAATCAAACCGGTGCTGCGGAGAGATGGATACGCAGGGCCCAATTGCGTTATGAGGTCCTGAATCGCGATTCCAGCCAGGCCGGAGCCCTGAATGTTCTTTGTGCTGTCGAAAACATTCGGGCTGCTGGCGCTGCCGACCAATTTCATGATTGTTCTCGGCCTTGTTGGCGTGATCCTCACGGTGACGCGGTTTGCGCGGCTTGGCCGAGGCCTCATGATGATCGCAATCGTGCTGCTCGCGGTGGCCGGCTTCTCGCCGCTCGGCAACCTCGTGCTGGCGCCGTTGGAGGACCGCTTTCCTGCCTGGGATTCGGCCAAGGGCGCCCCGGACGGCATCGTGGTGTT
>Ga0209233_1000661_pt1 | contig 16624 bp, 18 predicted proteins | sample AraplaCL_Cvi_mCL_FD_184269 | JGI IMG/M metagenome (GOLD analysis project Ga0209233, IMG submission 184269) | Arabidopsis root microbial communities from the University of North Carolina, USA - plate scrape CL_Cvi_mCL (SPAdes) (version 2) | ecosystem: Host-associated > Plants > Roots > Endosphere...
GTTTAGTTCTTCGAGACGGAGGAGCGAGCCAACGTTCATCCGTCTTGGAGGGGCTCGGAACGAGGCCGAGAGTGTCTTTCTCGATGCAGCCTCATGTCGGCTGCACATCAGTCTCATTCGGTGGCAGTCTTGTTCAAGGCGACCTTGGTCGGCTCTGCGCGCGGGTCGACAACCGAGCCCGGACGGGCGGTTGGGATGCCATCGATGATGACCTTATCAGTGGCAGCAAGGCCCGAGCGAACGACACGCAAGCCGTCGCGCAAGTCACCGAGCTCCACGGGCTTCGGCACGACCACATTCTTGTCGCTGACCGTCAGGACGATATGCGAGGACTGATCGGCAAGAACAGAAGCGTCGGGCACGAGGAGCGCCGGGGCCGGAGCGGTCAAGCCGATACGAACACGGGCAAACTGTCCAGGCGCCAGGAAGAGATCAGGGTTCTTGAATGTCGCGCGGGCATGGATCGTACCGCTGGAGCGGTCAACCGCGTTGTCGAGGAAGTTGAGTGAGCCCTGAAGACCATAGTCGGTTTCATCGCTCAGCGATGCCTCGACCTTGTTGTTGAGCGAACCAGTCTGCTTCTGGCGCTGGCGCTGGAACGTCAGGTAATCCTGCTCGCTCATATCGAAGTCGAGATAGATCGGGTCGAGCGAGACGAGTGTGGCGAGCAACGTCGTCGGGCTGGCCGCAGCGCGACTGCCGGCAATCAGGCCACCGGTTGAGACCTGCCGAGCTCCGATACGGCCGGTGAAGGGTGCCGTCACCTTCGTATATTCGAGATCGAGCTGGGCGTTGCGGATCTGTGACTGTGCGTCGTCGATCGCGGCTTGCGCGGCCTGTTGCTCGGAAACACGCTGATCGAGGATTTCCCGTGTCGAGGTGCCGGTTTTGAGGAGTGCTTGCACCCGATCCAGCTGGTTCGTTGCAAGATTGTACCGTGCCTTGGCCGTTTCGAGCGCCGCGTTCGCCTGGGCAAGTTTGATCTCGTAGGGGCGGGGATCGATGACGAACAGAAGATCACCCTTATGGACGATCTGGCCATCCTCGAAATGGATTTCAGAGAGCGTGCCGCCGACCTGAGCGCGGAGCTCGACCTTGTTGACGGCCGAGAACTGGCCAATGGCTCCAAGGCGTGTATCGACATCGCGCTGCAGCGGGTTGCTGACGGTGACGGCCGCCAGTGGCGCGGCAGGTGCAACCGAAGCCTGCGAGGTCTCCTGGCTGAAGTAGGCAAACCCGCCCACGCCACCGGCGACAATCGCAGTGAGAAGGGGGAGCTGCCAGCGCAAGCCCTTGTGGCTACGTGCTTTATTGGAAACTGTGGTGTCGATCGGGGATCTCATAACAAAGTCGCTCATGACGGGTCTTCCTTCTGGTTCGAGAGATATTTCGAAAGGGTCTTTATTTTTGGAGTAACTGCTCCTATAATCACCAATATGGCGAAAGCCAAAACACGTCAAGCAAATTTTGGAGTGAAAGTACCAAAAATGTTAGAGACACAAAAACGCGGCCGCGGTCGGCCGTCCACATTCGACCGCCCATCGGTGTTGCGCGAGGCAATGAAGCTCTTTTGGGAGAATGGCTACGAGGGCACGACCTTCGAGGAGCTCATCTCCAAGATGAGCATCAGCCCGTCGACATTTTACAATTCGTTCGGCAGCAAGGAGCGCCTTTACCGCGAGGCGACCGAGAACTTCATGGGTTCCGCCCAGACGTGGATCCAGGGCGCGTTGTCGGAAGACGGAGCAACGACGCGGCAAGCCTTTACCCATCTCCTGGAATCGGCCGCCGAACAGTTCACGCGCGAGGACCTGCCACGCGGCTGTATGGTTTCGTTGTCGGGCACACACCAGGCGCCCGACCTCATGCCAATCCGTGACATGATGGTCGAGTATCGCGCGGCTTCCGAGGTCTACCTCGCCGATCGCATCCGAAAGGGGATCAGGGAGGGCGATATGCCCGACACGATCGATGCCGACGGACTTGCCGCCTTGATCCATGCCATCATTCGCGGAATGGCCGTTCAGGCCCGCGATGGAGCAAGCCGCGAAAAGCTTGAGACTATCGGTCGCCTCGCGATGGAAGCCTGGCCTGAAGCAAGCAAGTTAGCGGCTTGAAACGGTCGCGGAGTAGATTTGTACGCGGCTGTCTCTTAAGTGTCCTTTTGATGGAACAGGATGGGCCGAAATCTCGGCCGATCATTTGCAGCTCGGGAGTATTCTTGAGCAATCAGTGAATTGAGGTCCTCTGTCCTCATTTTGTTTGCCCCAAATAAAGGGCTGATAGAGCCTTCAATGCGCGGTGGAGTGAAACCCGTACGGCCACCTCCGTCATGCTCATTCGTTCAGCAGTTTCCCGGACACTTGATCCTTCTATCGAAATGGACCGCACGATTGTTCGCTGGGGGTCTTTGAGTCGGGCAAGCATCTGCTCGACGTCCAAGCGATCGCCAGCATCCAGTCGCTCCTTGCTTTCGAGTGTCGTGATCACGTCCTCTAGCGGAACATAGATTTGGCGGCCTCTGCGCCGAAGGCTGTCCACCAGTTTATTGCGAACCAGAGCAGCCATCCACGGGCCGAGCGGCCGGGACCAATCCCACGTTCCGCGCTTGAGATGGATAGCGAGCAGTACTTCCTGAACGACGTCCTCAGCCTCGCTTGCCGGCGCGCCATATTGCTCGCACCGCTTGCGCGCCATCACACGCAGGTGGGGCGTCACGGCAGTTAATAACCTGTGATAGGATCTAGCATCGCCGGCAATTGCCAGTCGCATCCACCGGGTCCATTCTTCTTCACGCGCCGGATTTCTCATCCCACGCACCCGATTTCGAAATGGATAGGAGAATTGTTACAGGGAAGATCGCTTTTTTTGTCCATGGAAATATCGTGCGATGGAAAGATCTAGCTATAAACGGAGCGTGACGTGGAACCGGCGTCCGGTTACGTTGTGGTCTTTGGTTCGAGCAGCCAGAAAACGGGCCTGATCAGTCCTTCGAGCAGTTCCCTTTCTGGTCGCGTGCGTGCGAGAACCCGGATACCGAGCAACGTACTCAACAGTGTACGGGCAAGGTCCGACGCGTTCTGCCGATCGCTTATGGTCCCGTCATCTTGCCCCTTTTGGACGCAGCGCCCGAAGAAACCTTCGACTTGGATCAACACGCCCGCCACGACCCGCTGGAATTCTTCGTCGTGGGGCGCTACCTCCAGGGCAGAATTCACCAGCATGCAGCCTTTTCGTTTTGCGTCCCCCAACGAGCGGTCGATGATTTCATCAAAAAAGGCTTTGATCGCAAGCAGCGGTGGTTTTGATTCAAACCGGCCAACGCGGTCCCCAAAACTTCGCTCGACATAAAAATCAAGCGCTCGACGGTAAACGGCTCGCTTATCGCCAAACGCGTTGTAAACACTCGCTGTCGTCAGTCCCATAGCCTGCGCAAGATCTCGGATGGATGTTGCCTCGTATCCCCGTTCCCAGAATTGCTCCACGGCCAGCTCAAGCACTCTTTCTTCATCGAACTCTCGCGGTCGAGCCATAGAATCAACTCTCAGGGATTTGGTCATGCATCCGGCAGATGCGGACTTCGCGATAGGGATTTTATAACGATCGATTTAAAATGCAACTCGTCCTTCATGCGGCAGGTACGCTTTTGACAGCTTAAAGTGCAATCCGACTCGAGTATGAGCGAATTGGCCGATCTGCAGGACTTGAGAGACGAAGATGTTCACATCCTAACGCTCGGCCGCGAGGACGGATACGTCAATGGTGCGGCCTCCAACGGCAGGTCCGAATTTCGCTTGACCTGGACGCTCTGGTCGCGAGAACAGTTGGCAGGCTACGGCCGAGATCGAGAAGGATGTCGAAGCGGATTGCCTGAACGGGCTCCTCGAGGAAGCCCCCACCTCGATCAACGCTGCCGCGGCCAGTCAGTGAAAATTCCTTCTCTTCACCTTCAGGGTATCGATATGAAGATCGGGCACTTATCCCGAGCCCGACACTATGCCGAGCCCGTTCCCCAAAGCCCGAGATTTTCGGTAGTCCAGGATTGAAAGCTCGGCATAATTTGAACGCGTTGGAAGACCGAGTTCGGGCCCAAAAGATGCCGTTCGGCGATGTCGGCGCGAATGACCACTCTGCGCCATAATCCGACGTGCGCAGTTTACACGAATACGATATAGATTGGCGAATAAGGCGGCGGATCTGTCCGGCTGTAAATGTCTATGAGAAGGCTTCGATGGACGGCTGGACACTGCATTGGCTTGAAGCGGCCGGACCCCTAGGTGAGTGGCGCACCGATCTTCTTGGTGAATTCCATGCGGCCTACAAGATCCTTTCTGCTCGCATGCGTCCACCGCGTGTCGATATCCTCATCCAGAAGCAGGCCAACGACACTATTCCTGAAACGGGAACCGGCGGTCGTGGATACAGCGACACGCTGCTTTCGATCGCGGTAGACCCCGAAAATCCGAACTTCCAAGCAAGCCTCCAATCTGGCGAATTCAGGCGGGGCGTCATTCACGAGGTCCATCATTGCCTGCGTAACGCGGGTCCCGGTTATGGCTGGACGCTGGGTGAAGCGCTGGTCAGCGAAGGTTTAGCTGGCCAGTTCGTTAGAAGCTTATTCGGGAATGATCCGGAATTGTGGGAAAAGGCAGTGACACGGCAGCAGCTTCAGGATGCTGCCGTTGACGTGGAAGCGTTAACAGCAACGGATTATGACCATTCCACTTGGTTCTTTGGCAGTGGTTCCTTGCCGCGTTGGTTTGGCTACAGCTTGGGCTATGAAATGGTGGGAAGCTGGCAGCGGCAGATGGCAGAAATCGATGCACAGAAATGGGTCAACGTTTCTGCCGCCGAGATCATTGAAGCGGCTGCGCATGACGACTTGCTTTCGCGGTTCAAAGCCCATTCTCAATGACCGCGTTGGGCCGAACTCGGTCTTCCAACCCGTTCAAATTATGCCGAGCTTTCAATCCTGGACTACCGGAAATCTCAGGCTTTATGGAACGGGCTCGGCATAGTGTTGGGCGCGGGATAAGTGCCCTTATGACGAGTTCGGCATAAGGGCACGAACATGTCCCGCGGGACAACCGGCTTCGGCCTGTCGCGCGGATCGAGACCGCTACCTCCGCACGACAAACGTGCGTAAGCTCAATTTCCCGCACTGGACGCGATGGTTCGGCGTCGAACACAGATGCCTTGTCCCAGTCACCAGCTTCGCTGAACCGGATCCGGCGAGCAAACAGGAAGGTGGTAATGTACCCAATGCCTGGTTTGCCCGCGATGAAGCAAAATCGCTGATGTTCTTTGCCGGCATCCATCTGCCGCAATGGCAAATCGTCCGGAAGGTTCGGCATGGCTCAGGACCGACGATCTCTATGGTTTTCTGACCACGGATCCCAACGATCTCGTGAAGCTAATCCACGAGAAGGCAATGCCGGTCCTCCTCCTGACAAAGGAAGAGACCGACATATGGATGCGAGCGCCTTGGGACGAGGTAAAGGAACTGGCCCGCCCGCTTCCGAACGATGCTCTGATTATTTCGTCGCGGGAGCCGTATGGAGCATCGATTGTATCAAAGGCCGTCGAGCCGATCGAGCAAACCAGCTTTCTCTAAGAGAGGCCCTGTTCAGTTTTCCGATCAGCGCAACACGGTAATCATTCTCTTCCTCGGTGCACCGCTCGCGTTGAGCACCGCGTGCCTCGCATCATGGTCTTTGGTGTCGCTCGCCGCAGTCCGCACGACATCCAGACATACCGACCGGTCTGGGGCAATTGATCATCGCTAATTTGTCCGGGATCTTACATCGCGCTTTTCAACGATATTGGCCTGGAAATACGATGTCCTGATCTACGAGGACATTGAATTTGTAGCCGGGCCGGATTTGCAGCGTCGGCTGCACGTCCATATTACGTTGGATCGTGCGGTCGGCAACACGTCCAAAGGTTTCAGCAAAATTCTGTCTCGCCGCATCCGATGCCGTATCCTGGGTGGCAAGCGTTGAGCTCTGGGGCACGGCCATGTCGATGCCTGTTCCGATAAGCGCGATCATGACCGCAGAGCCGAAGGTTTTGAGATAGTGGTTGTTCACCTTGTCATTGAAGCCGCCATAGCCTTCAGCATCCGTGCCGGCCATGCCGCCGATCTGCAATGTAGAGCCGTTCGGGAAGATGATATCAGACCAGACGACAAGGACCCGACTCTGCCCGAACGAAACCTTGCTGTCATAGCGACCGAACAGTTTCGTGCCCTGCGGGATCAGCAGGCGATGCCCGGTCGCACTGTCATAGACGTTCTGGCTGACCTGCGCGGTAATGCGCCCTGGCAGGTCGGAGTTGATGCCTGATATCAATGTCGCCGGAATAACGGAGCCTCGTTTCAGTTCGTATAGGGACTGCTGGGGCACGACGCGGTTTGGCAGATAGCCCAAGTCCTTGAGGTCGGCATTGAAGAAGTCTTCCTTGGAACTCTGTCCGTTTGGATCGACGTTCTGTCCGCCCAAACCGGCGCGCAAAGCCGCTGCGTAAAGATCGGACGCGTTTCCGGTCGCGGCGGCTGTTGTTGTCATCCGGGTCGCAGTGCGTTCATCTTTTTCCGACCGCGTTTCCAGCTTGCCGCGATCGATGGCGAGAGGCGCGTCATAGGCGGAGTCCCGCGCCTGCATCCGGGCCATCCGCTGGCGCTGCTGCTCGCGAAGGATCTGTTCCTGTTGCTCGCGGGCGAGACGCGCCCGCCACACCTCCTCCGGCTCCAGCTCCGAGCCGCGGTTTTGCTGTCCCTGCTCGGGCTGCGGGGAAAAGGGATTGGCCGCCTTCTCTTCGGCCTGTTTCGTCTCGACCGGCGCCGGCTGGAACGTCGTCTGCTGCTGTGGCTCGCCAATGATGCCGTCGGTGACACCTCGCTTGATCTGGTCGGCATAGGTCGAAGCCGGACTGCCCGAACTGGTGTCGGGGCCGCTATTCTTGCCGAAGTAAAGCCCGCGCGAGGCAAGCCCAATGAAGATGATGCCAAGAAAGGCGACAAACAGCACGATCACGACCATGACCGGCACACGGTTCACCCGCTTGATGCCCGATGTGGCCTGACCATTCGCGGCGCCACCGAGCGTGAGAGACTGCACCATGTTGTTCTCCCTCACCCCCGCCGCATGAGCGACAGCGCGCTGGCGGGCGTAACGCCCGATGTCGTCACTGTGTAGGCCCGACCCAGTTCGACCATGCTGGTCGAGAGCCGTGCGAGCACCTGGCCGTCATAGGGCATGATCACATAGGCGAGCGAAATGATGGGCGCGCCGCTATCCGTCTTCTGATCGGTTACAACGGCATAACCCCATCCCTTCAATGCCGCTTCAAGCGCTTGTCCGAACGCAGAACCATCTTGTTTGAGCGCAACGGTCGCCTTTCCCTGTCCGATCTGTTCGGCAAGCCGGCTGACCATATCGCCGGCGATCGCGCCCGCGGCTGGTCCGGAAACCTCAGGCGGTGCTGCGCTATTGACGAGAGCGCCACCATCCATTGACTGACATCCGAAAAGGAGGATGGCGACGACGCAGGCCGCGGCAGGGCAGCGGAAGCGGCGGAGGCGGTTCGGGCTGTAGCGAAAGAGGTTCAGCATCACCGCCCTCCCCTGCTGATCGTCACCTTCTGCTGTTTCCAGCCGACGCCCGAGACAAGGACAGCACGATCAATATTGTAATCGACCACCATCATGTTGCTCTTCATGCGATAGTTGACGATGCGGTTCTGGTCGCCGGAGACAACGAAGAGAACCGGCGCATCCTGACCGGAAATCGACCGCGGAAACTGGATGTAGGTCTTTTGCCCATCCGAATAGACCCGCGTCGGCCGCCAGCCGGCACTGCCGGAGACGGAATAGGCAAAGCTTAATTGCTCGGCCGGAACCCCGGCGCCGGGAATGGTGCTGGCTTCCAGCCGCGCGTTGACATCGGCAAGCTTTGCTGAGACGTCCTCTGGATATTCGAAACCGACGCGCGCCATGTACTGCGTGGCATGCGATTTCAGCTGGATATGATAGGTGCGCCGCGACGTCGTCACGACCATCGACGTGACCAAACCCGGCTCCGACGGCTTGACGATCAGGTGGATCGCCTGCCCACCGGCCGCACCCGAGGTAGCCGGCTCCACCTTCCAGCGTACCGTGTCGCCGACCAACACATCGCGTACGACCTCGCCACCCTGAAGCTCGATGTCGCAGACCTGCAACGGCGAGCAGACGACGGACGGCTGCACTTCGCCATAGAGGAAGACCACCTTTCCATCCGCGCCTTTCGTGACAAGGCCGCGGCTTCCGCGCCACTGCGTCGAGATGCCCATCCCCTTCGCCTCGTTCGCCGTGACGCCATCAGCGGCAAGTGCGTAGGAGGTGGGAGAAGCCATCAGCGGCGAAATCATCAGCACGGCTGCGCTCGCAGTCAGGGCGGCCCATATTCTGGAATGTCTTATGTTCATGTTGAGAGCCATGCCTTTCAAAGCTGCGCGGTCCAGTCGAAGTCCCTGAGATAGAGACCGATGGGATTGAGACGGATGACGCCCTCGTCCTGAGGCGGCGTCAGTGTCACGGTGGCGACGCCGCGGAAGCGGCGCGTGGCGGTCTCCTTACCGCGGCGGTCGCGTTCGAACTCGGTCCAGTCGATCTGGTAGCTCTGGTTCGATAGAGCGACGATGTTGTTGACCTCGATCGCCACCGTCGCGGTCTTCGCCTTCTCGAAGGGCGAGTTAGAGCGAAACCAGGCATTGACCTTTTCCGTCGCGGGATCGGAGGTGCGGAGCAGCCCATAGGTCCGGTCGATATACTGCTTCTGCACGACCGCATCCGGCGTGACGGATCGGAAGTTCGACACGAAGCTGCCAAGTGTCGCGCGCACCACCCGTGGATCGGCATATTCGATCTGCTGCGGAAAACCCGCATTGACTGATGTGCCGAGCTTGTCGACTTCGACGATGTAAGGGATCAGCTTGACCTGGGTGCTCTGGTACAGCGCGTAACCAAAACCGACGACTGCCATTGTCATTCCGGCAATGCCGACGGCACGCCACGCGGCTGCCGCTTTGACGTACGAGCCATACCGTTCGTTCCATTCGTTGCGGGCAGCGATGTAGGGATTATCTGGAACATTCTGTCCGGCCATTCTGTCAGCCTCCTGTCACTTGACGTCGTTGATCGGCGGTGGCGGAGGAGGTGTGCCCGGCCGGCCAGATGGCTGATCGAGCTTGGCGTTGGCAAGGCCGAGCATCGACCCGGCATAGGCGCCGGGCGAGCCAATCGCCTTTTCCTTTGCTGCCGAGCCGACTGCGCCGGCCGCTCCGCCAATCCCGGCCTGCATGCCGCGCAGCGCCGCACTGGCCAGAGACGCGCCCCCTGCCCTTGCGGCACTCGCGGCTCCGAAGCCTCTGTTGGCCGCACCGATCGTCAGGAACCCGGCGCCGAGTGCTGCGGATGCGGCCTGCCCGCCATGACGGATGGCTTCCATGCCGCCGCCGACCGATGCGCCCTGGACCACGCCCTGCAGGATGGGCGGCACATACATTGCGATGACGAAGACCACGACCGAGATGCCGGCAATCGCCAGCGTGGTGATGAACTGTTCCGATGTCGCAGTTGGCGCCTCCGCCAGACCGAGAAGGATGTCCGAGCCGATCTTGGCGATCATCACCAGCGCCATCAGCTTCATGCCGACGGAAAAGGCATAGACCAGATATTTGATCGCGAAGTCCTTTGTATGGGAAGAACCGCCGAGCCCGAGCATGATCATGCCAGCGAGCAGGCCGACATACATCTCGACCATCACGGCGACGAAGATCGCAGCCACCAGCGAAAACGACACGACGACGACGACCATCGCAAAGACGGCAGCGATCGCGAGCGAGTTATCCTCGAAGAGCCCAAACTTCGCTTGTTCAGACATTTTCGTCGCGACACGAATGCCGGCATCGAAGATATTCGCGGGAGATGCCGAGCCGCCACCGGCGCCGATCTGGTAGAGACTGTCGACCACGGCCTTGGCGAACTCCGGCCCCCTGTCGAGGATGAAGGCGAACAGGCCGATGAACATGATGCGTTTGACGAGTTCAGCGAACCAATTGTCGAGCGAAGCGGCGTTGATCGCCAGCCATACGGCAGCGATGCCGACTTCGATGCCGGCGAGTATCCAGAACAACGAGCGGGCGGCATTCATCACCGTCGTCTCCCAGCCCTTCGCGGCAGTGACGACGGAATTTTCGAGTGTGGTCAGTACCTGGCCCTGTTGTGCCATCGCCGGCGTGGTCACCACCAGGACGACCGCAATCGCGATAAACACCCGTTCGAGCGTGCGAGCAGAAGGAACGGCTACCATCGCGGCTTCATCTCCTGGCCCCCGCGAATGTCGCGGCTCGCGTCTCCACCGAAGAGCTCTTCACGATGTCGGCGCCGGTCTTCATCGGAGGGAGAGCCTGTCGCGATCGCGTCAGATCCGGAAACGGGCTCCGGCCGAAACACGATCCAGGTGATGACACTCGCACCCCCCGCGCAAACGATCGCTACAAGGGCGATAATGACGATCAGACGCGTGCTCACCAGCGGGGCTCCATGGTCTGGCCGCCTCTGATATCGCGCTCCGTTCCGCTGAAGAATTGTTCGCGCCGCGCTTGTGCCAGATCTTTCTGTGCCTGTTCTGACTGGAACCACGTGCCCATCATCGTCATCTGCTGTGAGACCAGACCCCGCAGCTTCTGCATCTGGGCGACCTGCTGTGCTGCAATTTCGTGACCGACCTGCAGCGCCTTCATCTGGCCATCGGCCGATTCCGACATCGATCTGAGCTGCGACATCGTGCTCTCCTCACTGGAGAATTGCTCGGCCGTCAGATTTGCGGCCTTGAGCGTGCCGGCGATGGTGTCGCGATTGGTGTCGGACCAGCTCTGATAGGTCGTCGAGAAGCTCGCGCCGCCCGGCAGGCTGCTCTTCATGTCCGCGAAGCTCTGGAAGCGTGCTTTCAGGACATCGTCGACATTGCCCATGGAGAAGGCGACGCCCTGTCCTTGGTTGACGACGTTCTGAAGGTTCTTCAGATCGCTTTCGACCTGGCCCCAGATGTGGTTTGGAAGCTGCGCGGTGTTCTGCAGCATGTTCTTGTAGATGTTGAGCTGATTCTGGATCTGCTCGGCCAACTGCGAGATCTGGGTGATCTGGTTGTTCACCTGCTCAGCGGACTTGCCTACGAGCGAGATCAGTTCGGTATTGTTGGCGAGCTGTGTCCATTCGGTTGCCTGTCCCGTTACGCCGCCGGCCTCAGCTGGAAGCGGGAAAGCGCAAGAGAGCATGAGGGCCACACCGAGCGCGGCGTGCCATATCCTATTCGGTTGGGAAGAGCGTGTGGGCATGGGCGATCCCCCTTTGCTGGAGCCAATGGAGAGGCCAGGAAGCCCCATGTTCAAGATGCAGGGCGCGGATGCGCTTGAGGTCTTCCTTTCCGGACGCTCCGACAAAGGAGAGCGCGACGGATCCGAGCGCCATGTCGAACAGACGCCGACCCTCGGGCGACACGACGTAATAGTCCCGCTTCGGGATCGCTGTTGCGACGATCTCGATCTGCCGCTCGTTGAAGCCGATGCGCTCGTAGAACTCGCGCGTTCCCGGCTCCCGTGCAGCACCATTCGGCAGGCAGATCTTGGTCGGGCAGGATTCCTTCAGCACATCGATGATGCCGGACCGCTCGGCATCAGAGATCGACTGGGTGGCGAGCAGCACGGCGCAATTGGCCTTGCGCAGCACCTTTAGCCATTCCCTGATCTTATCGCGAAACACCGGATGGCCGAGCATCAGCCAAGCCTCGTCAAGGATGATCAGGCTGGGCGCACCGGTCAGACGTTTTTCGATGCGTCTGAAGAGATAGGTGAGCACGGGCACGAGGTTGCGCTCGCCCATGTTCATCAGTTCCTCGATCTCGAAGCACTGGAAGGCGCCGAGCGCCAGGCCGTCCTCCTCGGCATCAAGAAGCTGTCCCATCGGACCATCGACGGTGTAGTGATGCAGGGCGTCCTTGATCTCGCGCATCTGTACGCCCGAGACAAAGTCGGACAGTGAGCGGCCGCGCGACTCGGCCATCAGCCCGATCTGCCGCGAAATAGCATTGCGGTAGTCCGGCGTGATCGTCACACCTTGCAGCGCGACCAGCATCTCGATCCACTCGGAGGCGAAAGCACGGTCGCCGTCGGTCGAGAGTTCGGCCAGCGGGCAGAAGGAAAGTGCCCTCACCTCGCCATTCCCCAACGAGCCGATATCGCCGCCGATCTGATAGTGGTCGCCGTCCAGCCCGAGTGTTAGCGGCAACATCGAACCCCCCTTGTCGAAGGCGAAGATCTGCGCACCGGCGTAGCGTCGGAACTGGGCTGCAATCAGTGACAGCAGTGTCGATTTGCCCGATCCGGTCGGGCCGAAGATCAGCGTGTGGCCGACATCGTCGACATGCAGGTTCAGCCGGAAGGGTGATGACCCACTGGCGACCTGCATCAGTGGAGGCGATCCAGCTGGGTAGAATGGGCAAGGTGCGATCGGGCTTCCCGACCAGACCGAATTGAGCGGGATGAGGTCGGCGAGATTGCGTGTGTTGATCAATGGCTCGCGGATATTGGCATAAGAGACGCCCGGCAGGCTGCCGAGAAAGGCATCGGTCGCGTTGATCGTCTCGATCCGTGCGCCAAAACCTTCTGCCTGGATCAGGCGGCGAACAGCCTCACACTTCTCCTGTAGGCTTGGCTGGTCTTCATCGAAGAGAACAATGACCGGGGTGTAATAGCCGTAGGCCACAAGTTGCGACGAGGCTTCGGCGATCGCGTCCTCGGTCTCTGCCACCATCAGCATCGCGTCTTGATCGAGCGATCGCGATTGCGTCTGGAAGAGCTGATCGAAGAAGGGTCTGACCTTCTGCTGCCATTTCTTGCGCGTGCGTTCGAGCCTTGCGCGTGCCTCCTCGGCGTCAAGGAAGACGAAGCGAGATGACCAGCGATACGTGAGCGGCATCAGGTCGAGACTGCTGAGTATTCCCGGCCAGCTTTCAGCGGGCAGGCCATCGATCGCCACCACGCCGAGAAACCGGTTCTCGACCAGTGGCGTCAGACCGTGCTGAAGCTCGGCCGTCACCAGCCAGTCGAGATACATGGGGATGTCAGGCAGACGCACCGGATGATTTTCACCGGTGATGCAGTAGCGGATGAACTGGAAGAGCTCGTCGTAGCGGGCGACACGATGACCACCGCGCTCTGGCGTTTCGCGTGTCATCATCCGCCGGATCGACACGACATTCGCGAGATACTGTTCGACCTCGCGGATCGACGTCAGAAAACTCTCAAGCGCCTTGTCGGCATACGTGGCGGATCGGCTGCTATCGTCGGAATAGACATAGCGCGTCAGTCCGGACCGCCGTGGCTCGGGCGGACGCCAGTTCAGGATCAACGCATGTCGGCTCTCGTAGTGTCCCCTCTCCTTCTGAAAATGCGCCCGCCGCTCCGCATCGATGGCGCGGGTGACCGGATCAGGGAAATGACTGGCTTCCTCCGTTGGATAATCTCCCGTCGGCACCCGGACGGCCTCAACCTGGATCATCCATCCCGAACCGAGGCGCGACAGGATGGCATTGATCTGCCGTGACACCTCGTTGCGCTCAGCGTCGGTCGAACTTTCACTGTCCGGTCCGGCAAAATACCAGCCGGCCATCAGCGAACCGTCTTTCAAGAGAATGACGCCGTTGTCGACCAGGCCGGCATAGGGAACGAGATCGGCAAAGGACGGTCCGGAATGGCGGAAAGATTTGAGGGCAACCATGCCGTACTCCCTCAGTACCTGCGCCAAGGCGACGATGTTGCGCGGTAGAAGGCCTTGTAGGAGATATGCCTGATATAGACCCTTCGCATTAGCGGATCGGCCTTGGCCATCGTTCGAAGGGCCGCGACCGTGACCAGCCAGATCGCGGCGCCGAACAGCGCCGCATACCAGGTCAGAACCACGAAGATCAGGATGACGGCGGCGAGCGCCGTCAGCAGGACAAGCTCGCGGTCGGCGCCCATCAACAGGTTGGGGCGCGACAGCGCCCGATGCACCCGCGACCGGATGAGGTTGGAGCTGGCTTCAGCCACGACCCCCCTCCCCTGCCATGGATGGCATCGTCACCGGGACAGAGACGACCGGAGCAACAACCGCCTCGCCATGCTCGCCAATCGACGCGCCGGTCGCGCCGAACAGGGCGACGATTTGGGTGGCGCCGAGCAGAACGCCGCCGACCAGGGCGACGTAGCAAAGGCGACGGGCAAAATCATTGAGTTCCCCGCCGAAGATCAGCATGGCACCGGCGATCGCGACTGCGGCGAGCGCAATGAACCCGGCGACGGGTCCGGTGATCGACTGCTGGATCTGCTGCAGTGGTGATTCCCACGGAAGGCCGCCACCTCCTGAGGACGCCAATGCGGGCTCCGAAAGGATAAAGGAGACGGCGGCGAACATAATGGCTGCGAGAATGAGATAGGTCTTACGCGACATGGCTGTCCTCATCGATCCGGGCATAGTGTTCGGTCTGGTAGTGGTTGTTGCGGTATCCCTCGATGTGGATCACCTCGCGGACCCGCCTCCCCTTCCCCGTCCGCTCGATGGAGACGACGAGATCGACCGCCTCACCGATCACCTCCTGCATCGACTGCTGGCTGGCCTCGGCGGTCAGTTGCTCGAGCCGACGCAGCGCCGACATCGCGGTGTTGGAATGGATCGTGGTGACCCCGCCGGGATGACCGGTATTCCAGGCCTTCAGCAGCGTGAGCGCTGCACCGTCGCGGACTTCGCCGACTATGATGCGGTCCGGGCGCAGTCGCATCGTGCTTTTCAGCAGTCGCGCCATATCGATCGTATCGCTGGTATGCAGGCAGACAGCGTTTTCTGCTGCGCACTGGATCTCGGCAGTGTCTTCAAGGATCACCATGCGATCATCTGGTGCGGCCGAGACGATTTCGGCGATAATTGCGTTGGCGAGCGTGGTCTTGCCGGAGCCAGTGCCCCCGGAAATGACGATGTTCATGCGGGCGTCAATGGCACTGCGGATGGCCGATGCCTGTTCTTCTGTCATCACCTTCGAGGTCACGTAGTCGTCGAGCGGGACGAGTCGCGAGGCGCGGCGCCGGATCGTGAAGGCAGGTCCGGATACGACCGGCGGGAGCAGACCCTCGAACCGATGGCCACCGATGGGTAGCTCGCCCGAGATGATCGGACGCTTGTCATCTGCCTCCGACTGCAACGCATGGGCGACGCTGCCGATGACGACTTCCGCAGCCGCTGGTGTCATGACCCCGGCTTTGGCTACGCCGTGACCGAGACGTTCGATGAACAGTCGGCCGTCAGGATTGAGCATAATCTCGACGACTGTCGCGTCGTCGAGGGCGACGCAGAGCTGGTCGCCAAGGGCGTCCTGGAGTTTGCGGACAAGTCTAGTATGGGAACGAAGCTGAGTCACGCTGCGCTCCTGACCGAGTGATTATCAGTGCGCGAGAGAACAGACCGATAGTTCGCCGGGCGGACCTGTTCGAAGCTCTCCTGGTCCGCTGGAAGTGTGCCGGCAATGGCGACGGTATTGCCAATCGCCACGGGTTCACCCAACCGCGCCATTGGCCATCCCGCCCGGTTCAGGATGCGCTCAAAGCGCAGATCGGTGGCGGTAGCGATCTTGTCGTAGCCGTTCGCCATCGACCATTCGATGATTCCGGCGAACATGGTAAGTGTTGCAAGGTGGAGCTGCCCCCCTCCCCTACCCGCGGGCAAAGTTGTATCGACGCAGAAGCGGGAACTCTCGATCATCGCACTGGTCGCATTGAGCGAACCTTCCGCCAGGAGCTGCGGAAATGTCAGTTCGAGCATGGTCGGGCCGACTGCGGGAAGGAGGCGTGCACATCCGACCACATTGCCGCCGGAGATGGCGAGGATGTAGGTCGGATCGAGGTCGTCGTATTGATCCCGCTCGTCACCGTCCACGATGGTGACGTCCCATTCGAGCCGCCCGCCAAATATGTCGGCGCGCAGCCGATACATCTGCTTCAGAAGAATTTGATGCTCGACAAATCGGTCGGGCGAGATCGCAAGAACCTGCATCCTTATCTCCGCGTGAACTTCGTCTGGCGGGATCAAGATCACCACAAACCACGATTGGCCATCTGCAGATCTGCAGAGGCCGATTCTCGTGAGTCGGGGAGCCGTGGTGGAAATCGAGCCAACATGGGTGTGCAAAACCGGCCGGATTCTCTGCAGATCTGCAGTTTCCCCTGCATCTACCTCTTGGGTTAATTCTGCCTAACTGTCAGTAACACTTCGCAGATTCGGCAAAGGTGCGCCGGTCGGGGTATTGTCGGTAACCCCTTGTTAACCTTATTTTCCTTGCCACGGTTTGGGAATCGGGCGATTGTCACAATAATTGGATCAAATCCTGAAAATTATCGTGACTAAAGGGGGTCAGAACAAGAGCAGTCCGAAATCGTACGCGGTGTTTATCAACCAAAGACAGCCACGGCAGATTTGATGGTGATGCCTCCGCTATGACTACGGCGCATTTGGCGGCCGGTAGCAGCACGGAAAACTTGCATTAATTGCAGTGCA
>Ga0209233_1000662_pt1 | contig 16614 bp, 16 predicted proteins | sample AraplaCL_Cvi_mCL_FD_184269 | JGI IMG/M metagenome (GOLD analysis project Ga0209233, IMG submission 184269) | Arabidopsis root microbial communities from the University of North Carolina, USA - plate scrape CL_Cvi_mCL (SPAdes) (version 2) | ecosystem: Host-associated > Plants > Roots > Endosphere...
GACGGCTCAGGGTCGTATGATCGGGAACGGCGAGATCCAGTCCCATCAGGATCAGCACTGAAGTAAAAAAGCCCTCCGTCTGGCGCAGCCGCAGGCCGAACACCAGTCAAAGCGTCAGGGCAGTTTCAATCGCCAGATCGGAATAACGCGGCTGTCCACCGCGCGTTGTCCGCTTCGGCGCCTGCCAGGACGACAGCGCCTCCGGCGTCATCCAAAGCACCAGGCTGCCACGTCGGCGAAGACCAGCCTCATACTCTGCCCAGTTCGTGACCTGGAACTTCATCTTGCCAATACGATGGCGGCGGGAGGCGTTGTGCTTGAAAGGCATCGTGGCGGAGACCGGTTATTGAGCTGGCCACCGCACCTAACCCACCGCGATTAACGATCCGCGCACCAACGTCCCTCGGCTACAAAACGCCAGCCGAAGTGTTCATGGCGCATTTGCACGAAGAGGGATGATCCCCTACCCTAAACGCCGGCATGATGCACTTGGGTGAGCTTCTCCATTTGGTTTGCAATAACAAAGTCTAGTGGTGCACAATGACCTGTCCCAACTGACCACCGAAGGGAGTGACCAAATGCAGCATTGGTTGGACAGACTGACTGATCTCTCGGCGATCAGGGGTGACGAGAACATCCTCAAGCAAGCCTTGGCACACCTTACGAAACAAGCCGGCTTCCAAGGCTACGCCTATCTACACATCCAGCCCGGTCACACGATTGCTGCGTCCAACTATCATCCCGAATGGCGAGAGACTTATTTCCAACGGAATTTAGCGGCCATCGATCCGGTCGTTAGACGCGCCAAGTCCTTCAAACAGCTCTTCACCTGGAGCGGCGAACAGAACAGACACCGCCTGTCCAAAGCTGAGCGGGCGTTTTACGCCGAGGCCGCCGACTTCGGCATTCGCTCCGGCATCACCATTCCCGTCAAGGCAGCAAACGGATCTACGTCAATGTTCACGCTTGCCTCCGAAAAAACTATGATCGAGCTTGAACGTGATATCGATGCTGTGGCCGCCGCCGCAGCTGTGGGGCAACTCCATGCCCGTATGTCTTTCCTGCCCTTGACGCCGAGTGAACAGCACCCAGCCTGGCTGGATCCCAAGGAAGCCGCCTATCTCCATTGGATTTCCGTCGGTAAAACGATGGACGAAGCCGCCGATCTGGAGGGTGTCAAATATAACTCCGTCAAAAGCAAGCTCGAAGAAGCCAGGAAGCGGTTTCAGATTCACACCATGCCGCACCTGGTTGCACTGGCCATTCGGGCAGGGCTCATCTGAGCGAACGCATCAATTGACGGATACGTTTGGGATATAACCCAGAACTCCAACCAGCGTATTCAGCGCGTTCATCTGCGCGTGCATCGCGATCATAGCCTCCACGTATTCGAGATGCTGCTCGCCTCCAACAGCTTTTCCCGTTTTATGGTCTGCTGGTAATGCCTGGAATAACTGATCAGCCTTGTCCACGAGTAGCCTGTGGAGCCGGACGGCATTGATCGTTAAAGTCTCGATATCTGCGGTATCCAGGCCCCGGGTAAGCCCGATCACCGGGCGCAGTTCACTGCTATCCGACACTGTCGCGTCACTCAAATTCATTACCAATCCTCCCGACGTTTCGTCTGCGGTCCGCCCCGCAAATGTCTGTCCATGATCCCCAACCGGGGTTGAAACCTCCACCCGGAGCCCTGTAACCTTTGGCACCGAAGCGCCCGGACATACATCAAATCAAAACGATGTGACATCTCTCACAGATGCCCCTCACCTATCCACTCCTTCTTGAGAAGCAAACACCTGATTCAGATAAATTCCGATCATTCTGCCGCATGAGCATACGGGGCTCGCCCGTTCATGAATCATCCTTTGACCTCTGGGGATCACTGCCCCCTTCAGCAGCTAGAGTGCAGAGCATGAGAGCCGTCTCGTAGGATTTTTCGAAAGCGGGAACGGGCAGGAATTCGAAGCGAGAATGGAAATTGTAAGCGCCGGTAAAGAAATTCGGGGTCGGTAGACCTCGGGCAGACAGCGCTGCCCCGTCGGTTCCTCCACGCATTGGGGTTAGCTTTCTTTCGATCCCGAGCCTGTCCAAGGCGCTGAACAGCAATTCGGCCGAGCGATTGTCGCCCTGGAGGTAGTCCCCGATGTTATGATAGGTATCGGTCACGCTGTACTGCACCGATCCTGAAGGGTATTGCGACCCGATCCGCTCCACGACATCGTCGATACGCTGTTTCCGCTGCTCGAATTTGACCTTGTCGAAATCGCGGATCATGACCTTGAGCCGGGCCTCACTGTCGTTGGCAACAAGATCCTTGAACCAGAAATACCCCTCGCGTTTCTCCGTGCGTTCCGGTGTTTCGTTACGGTCGAAGTGGGATATGAAGTCGAGCGCCATCAGCAGCGGATTGACCAGCACGCCCTTTGCCGACATCGGATGAGCGCTGACGCCGGTAAAGGCGATCTCACCAGATGCGGCATTGAAGTTTTCCACGACGACTTCGCCAAGTTCGCAACAGTCGATGGTGTAGGCGAAGTCGCATGGGAAGCGGCTCAGATCGAGCGCCTTGGCGCCCCTCAGACCGATTTCCTCGTCCGGAACGAAGGCGACGACAATGTCGCCGTGAGGCTGCGACAAGTTGAGATTGGCAAGCAACGTCATGATGACCGAAATGGCTGCCTTGTTATCCGCCCCGAGTACGCTCGTGCCGTCACCGAGAATAATATCCTGGTTCTGCCAGGGCAGAATTTCCGGATGTTCCGCGATCCGCAACCAGATGTCCTTCTCCGGATTAAGGCAAAGGTCCTCCCCCTCGAAGCGTTTGATCTGTGGCCGAATGATTGCGGAGAGGCCGACATCGATCGTATCGAGATGCGCGATGAAACCGATACGTGGCGCGCCCGGCCTATTGCCGCGCTTTACGCCCGTCACGATCGCGTGCTCGTCGACCACGACGTCATCAACGCCGAGGACGCGCATCTCCCCCGCCAGCAGCCTCGCAAGTTCAAGCTGTCCCGGAGAAGAGGGCAGATGCGTGGAAGCGGCATTGCTCTGGCTTTCCATGGCGACGTAGCGGAAGAACCGGCCGACAAGTTCGTTACGAATGCCCATCGTTTCTTGTTCAGTCGAATACATTCAATTCCCTCATAGGCGATGAATGATTATGCTCTTGGGTGGCGATGCCCGGTAAGTATCCGATGGCTGTCATCCGTCCCCTCACCTCCAGATCACAGGAGCGTCCAAAGCCCCGGAACCACATAACGATCAGGCCGAAAAATTAGATGCGAAGAATACCTATCCCACCTTCCAATTCGAGCTGTACGCCCAGACTTGCCGATTGCTCCTTGAATCGTCGCAGGATTCTTTCGGCGCTGCCTCCCGTCGCGAGGTGTGGAACCAATCGGCTTTCGAGCAAGCGATCCTTCAATCCGTCTTCTCCGCCGATCACGATAGGATAGAAGCTGATGTCGATCAGATCGTTATCCTGCCCGTAAGAGCACACACCGACAACGCTCTCCCAGACCTCAGGCGCTCGCCATGACGATTTTTCCGACCTGACATGGAAGATGAAGTTGCCGAGGCTGTAAAAAATCGGACGGCGGCGATAGATTTCCATGGGCTGTAGCACCGGAGCGCCGTGGCTGACGAACATCGCCGCACCTGCGTCGATGCATTGTCTTGCAACGCCGCTCACCCACTCCGGTACCTCGTACCAGTCAGATGCCCAGTGGTGATGGTGCAGATAGGCTATGACGAGGCAGCCATCCCTGGCAGAGGAAGCAATTGCCTCGAGGTTCCGAGTAATATCGTACTCGTCAATTTTGACGCTCCTGCCGAATATCTCCGATCGTTTGAAGATTGCGCGAGCGATACCAATCTCCTCATGCGGATCAACATACGAAGGGTCGTCGGGCTGGCTGTCATTGGTGAGGTCAATCGCGGTGTAGCCAACACTGTCCCGAATGGAGCGAAGCTGCCCGAAGGCTGCGTCATCGACCTTGATGACCTGCGAAAGACGCAGCCGGTTCACGCCGGGGCGCGCAGGGCGGCCTACGTCTGCATTCGCTGCATACATGAAGTCGGGACCCGGCCCCCCGTCCATCGCGACGATGGCGACACGTCGTCCGCCGATTGTTCCGGTGCCTGCCTGCGCAGCCTCGAATTGGTTGCGACCGAGGCCGGCATGGAGGAAACCTCGCTTCTCGACCTCTTCCAGGGTCGAGAGCACACCGGACGGGCCAAGATCAAACGCATGATTGTTCGAGAGCGAAAGTGCCCGAAACCCGGTCGCCTGAAGCGCATCCAGGACGACAGGATCGCTACAGCCGAAGAATGATCCCTTGAGCGGCCATCCGCCATGGCTTCCAAGGATCGTTCCCTCAAAATTGGTGAACGAAAGATCCGCGCGGTTAAGCAGGGCCTGTACCTCCTGAAACGCCGGAGCACGGATAGCACGGATGTCGTATTTTATAAGGGATTGGCCCGTGACGGCCAATGTGAACCTGTCATTCATATGTCACCTTTGGGGCGGCGAAAGCCGCCGATGTTCGGAAACCCGATATTGAACACTGGGCCGCCGTCGCGGGGCTATGGCCCAGCAACACTCAGCGCGTGAACCGGAGAGGCCGGGCCTCGATGAGGGTGCGTGTGTAGGGATTCCGGGATTGCGAGAAGATGAAGTCCGAGGATCCGAAATCCTCGACCCGGCCGTCCTTCAAAATATATACGGAACTGCAGAGCTGCTGCACGACGGCAAGGTCATGGGAGATGAAGATCATCGTCATATCCCTCTCGGCGATGCTGTCTTTGAGAAGCGTGACGATTTCGGCCTGTACGGACACATCGAGCGCGGAGGTCGGCTCGTCGGCGACTATTATCTCAGGCCTCGCGAGCAGCGCCCGTGCGATGCAAACGCGCTGCTTCTGGCCGCCCGACAGTTGATGTGGATAACGGGCGAGCAAGTTCCGGGAGAGACCAAGCTGATCCGTCATCGTCCCGACGTCCGCGGGTTCTTCACCAGAACGCATATCCGCGCCAAAACGGATGCTTTCATGCAATGTCTCGCCGACGGTCATCCTGGGATTGAGCGAAACAGAGGGATCCTGAAAAACCATCTGCACACGGCCCAGTAGACCATTGCTACGGCCACTCTTTGAAACATCGAACTCGTTTCCGCCAATCGTCACCCGTCCCACTGAGGCCGAGTCCAGTCCGGCGATGATCCGGCCGAACGTCGTCTTTCCGCTTCCACTCTCTCCGACAATGCCGGTGATCTCGCCGCGCGGCAGCCGTATGCTTGCGTCCCGCAACGCAAACTTTGCCGCGTTCCGGCCAAGGCTCCATGAGAACCCTTGTGAGGAGAAGGTTTTCGAAACACCCTCTGCGACGAGAAGAACCTTGGCACCCTCTCCGCAATCGGAAGACATGGTCCGGCTGCCATTGGTTCCTGGCTCTACTGCAGCCGCCGATATCCGCAGCCGCGGAACTGCGGCAAGCAGGCTGCGCGTGTAGTCGTTTGCGGGCGCGTCGAGAATGATCGCGGTGCGATCCTGTTCCACCACCTGGCCCTTTCGCATGACGAGAACCCGATCGGTTATCTCGGACACCACACCCATATCGTGGGTGACCAGGACGATGGAGACGCCGGTCTCATCGACGAGGGTTCGAAGGAGTGTCAGAATCTGCTTCTGGACCGTGGCATCCAGTGCTGAGGTCGGCTCGTCGGCGATGATGATGTCGGAAGATCCCGCCAGAGCGATCGCGATAACCACCCGCTGTCTTTGCCCTCCGGAGAACTGATGCGGATAATTGCCATATCGACGCTGCGGCTCCGGAATGCCAACGCGGGCCAGGAGCTCGAGTGCACGTGAGCGAGCATCACGTCTCGAGACAGAGCTGTCGACGGCGAGGATCGTTTCCTCTACCTGTGCGCCGACGCTCATCAGGGGATCGAGCGAGGCGGTATGGTCCTGGAAGATGGCAGATATCCGCCGTCCTCGGGCGGCGCCCTCCCCTTTTCCCATGGCGTCGATGGGTTTGCCGTCGAATTCGATCGCACCCGACATCACCTCAAACTCAGGCGCAAGCAAGCCGAGGACGGCATTGCCCAATGTTGACTTTCCAGCCCCCGATTCACCGATGATGCCGAGGATCTCGCCGCGTCCGAGCTCGAAACTCACGTCGGTGAGGATCGTCGACGGTCCGGACGCCGAACGATGGCGAAGGCTAAAGTTCTTCACCTGAAGCAGCGGTGTTTTTCCAGTCGTGCCTGTCATACCGGACGGCTCCTTGGATCGAGACGGCGTCGGACATCTTCACCGACGAGGTGGATGCTTGCGATCAGCCCAAAGAGAGCCAAGCCAGGAAAAAGGCTGATCCAGTATTGGCCGGTCAAAAGGTACTGGAACCCGTTTGCGACTGTGGTGCCCAGTGACGGCTTGTCGATCGGAACGCCGAGGCCAAGAAAGGACAGGGTCGCTTCGAGCGCAACGGCATGGCCGACCTCGATCGGGATCAAGGTCACGGCCGGCGCGATGCTGTTAGGAAGCAGGTGGCGAAAGATGATCCTGGAGGTCGGCAACCGCATGAGCCGGGCCGCATCCATGTAGGACTTGTTGGTCTCACTGAGTGCCACGCTGCGCGCCAACCGGGCATAACTTGCCCACTGGGCGATGATCAGCGCCAGAATGATCCGGTCAATTCCAGGCCCGAGGGTGACGATCGCGATCAAGGCGATGAGGATCGTCGGCAGGCTGAGCTGAAGGTCGACGAGCCGCATAATGACAATATCGGCCCACTTGCCGAAATAGGCAGCACTGACACCTGCCGTCAGCCCGATCAGGGCGGCGATGGCCGCACTGGTGACAGACACCACGAGGCTGATGCGCAAGCCGTAGAGGATACAGCTGACGATATCCCTGCCGAGCCCGTCCGTTCCGAGCAGGTAAAGATAGCCGCCGCTGCCCCACGTACCTGGAGGTGAAGATGCCTGCCACCCGTAGATTTGCAGGGGGTCGTATGGGTTTTGCGGCGCGATCGCCGGTGCGGCAAGGGCAAGCAGGATGTAGGCCACAAGCAGGATTTTGGACGGGGTCAGCGTTTGCCATTGAGGACGCCGGTTCAACGCCCGGAGAATGTGAGCTTTCATGGCAGTTCCCTTTATGAAGACAGGCGCACGCGCGGGTCGAGCACGGCATGGAAGAGATCGACAAAGGCATTGAGGGCGACGAAGGCGACCGAGATGAAGGTCAGTGTCGCCATCACCACCGGCCGGTCGAGGAGCTGGATGGAGTCGATCAGGAGCTTGCCGACGCCCGGCCACGAGAAAATCGATTCCACCACCACCGCAAACGCGAGCATGCCGCCGAATTGCAGGCCGATGATCGTCATGATCGGCACGCTGATGTTCGGTAGAGTGTGGCGAAGCAGGATCCTTCGTGGGGGGAGCCCTTTCGCGCGGCAAAACCTCGTAAAGTCCAGGCTCTCGACTTCGATCGTGCCGGATCGCGAAAGCCGCGCGATCAGCGCGATGTTCGGTATTGCCAGCGCAAGCGCCGGAAGAACCGTGTGCCAGAGGCCGTCCCGGGTCAGGACGCTCCACTCCTGCCCCATGAAGCTCGCCGTCGCGCCCCTGCCCCCGGATGGAAACCAGCCTGTTAGGACGGCGCCGATGAGAATCAGCATCATGCTCAGCCAGAATGACGGGACGCTGAGTGCGAACACGCTCGACCTGAGCACGCTCCGGTCGAGCAGTGTTCCCCTCCTCCGGCCGGCCAGGAGCCCCACTCCTGTTCCGGCCGGAGCCGCGATGAGCATCGCGATACATGCGAGCTCAAGCGTCGCGGGAAGCTTGCTCATCACCAGCTCCAGAGCCGGCAGATGATAGATGTATGAGGTTCCGAAGTTTCCATGGACGACGTTGTCGATGAAAAGGAAGTACTGGCGCCAGATCGGTTGATCCAGTCCCAGCGCGACCGTCGCGCGCTGGATATCCTCAGGCGTGGCGGTTTCGATGTTGACGATGTTGAAGACCGGATTGCCGATGCTGTGAATGCCGATAAAACCGATCAACGACATGGCAAGGAGGAGAAGGAAGGCTTGGCCCAGTCTTCCGAATGCTGCTGAAATCAAGGCCATGGTTCTCACTCCGTCGTTGGAAGCGTCTGCATCGCGGTCGTCCAGCCGCGGGGATGCATCACATAGGAGCCAACTCGCGGGCCGAAGCCGACGATGTGATGGAAGTGATAGAGGGGAATGATCGGCTGGTCGGCCATCACGAAATCCGTCGCTTCGGCAAGCGCCTTGTTCCGCTCCGGGCCTTCCTGGATGCTTTCCGCCTTTGCAAGCATCGCGTCGAAAGCCTGGTTCCGATAATGCCCGAAGTTCAAGGCTCCGGTTCCCCGTTCGGGATTTGGCGAGGCCAGGAGAGCATGGAGAATGATGTCGACCGCCTCGCCGGATGTGCCGCCGTACCACGCGGCAAAGTCGCCGCTAGCGCGCTTGGTGTTGAAGACCGAGAACGGAAAGGCGGTGGGCTGGACGGCGACTCCGATGCGCGCCCAGCTTTGCGCGATCGCCTGGAGGCTCTCACCGTCGCCGGGATAGCGGCCGGCAGGTCCGGCGAGAACAACGTTGAAGCCGTTCGGAAAGCCTGCCTTTGTGAGGAGCGCCTTCGCTTCGTCGTAATTCGGATCCTCCGCCTTCAGATTGGACGAAGTGCCCGGCAGACCGCCCGGGAAAACCTGTGTCGCGGCCGTACCGTAACCGGCAAGGATCTTGTCGACCAGAATTCCGCGATCCGTCGCCATCGCAAGCGCGCGCCGCACTAAGGGGTTCTTGAAGGGGTTGGGGATCTGCTCGCCGGATTTGCTCGTCACGCCGGGAAGTGTCTCTCTTTCCACGTCGAACTGCAGGAAATTGACACGCGCCGCACTGACGCTCTCGATCCTGGCACCCCGCTGTTTGAGCGAGGCCACGTCGCGTGCCGGAATGGCGTCCGCAACGTCGACATCCCCGGTGGCCAAAGCCGCCACCCGCGCCGCAGGATTCTCGATGATCCGGAACGTCACCTCGGACCAAGCGGGTCTGCCGCCCCAATAGTCGTCGTTCCTCGTAAGCTTCAGCGTCTCACCGGAACTCCAGCTCTCGAACTTATAAGGCCCGGTGCCGACGGGAGGACTTCCGGCATTGAGCTCCTCCGTGGTCTGGAACCCCTGCCCCGGTCGATGCATCACGAAGATCGAGGAAAAGGCCAGCGGCAGGTTGGGGACATTGCCGTTCGTATCGATGACAACGGTGAGGGGATCGGGCGCCGAGACCGCCTTGATCTCGGTGACATATGAGCGAAAGCCGCCGCTTGGTGAGTTCAGGAAATCCCTAATGCGCGCAATAGTGTAGACGACATCGTCTGCGGTGAAGGGCGAGCCGTCATGAAAGCGGACGTTTTCCCGCAGCTTGAATTCCCATTGCGTGCCGGACGTCGCACGCCAGGAGACGGCAAGGCCGGGCTTCAGGTCGAGACGCTCATCCTGATAGACGAGCCGTTCGTAGATATGAGAGAGCAGCGAGGTGTTTTCGTTGAGATTCGCGTAATGCGGATCGAGTGTCATCAACTTGTACGACGTCGCGATCCGCAGCTCCTGCGCCTGTGCCGGTCCAGCCAGGACGCTCCACAGCGGGACCAAAACCAGCGCTGCCAACAGCACGAGCGGACGAAATGAATTTCCCTGTTTCACCATGAGGTTCCCATTTTTTTGATTTTTCGCCGCAGCTGGCGACCCTGTGGCAGAATTGCTCCCACCACGCGTTCATCACCGAAGCGATGTTCTCAAACATCCGGCTTGCGCCTTTTGCTCAGCGATCTTCTAGGTTTCGGGCGCGTGCGGTTGTGATCCGACCATCGCAAAGAGCCGGGCTTCGAGCCCCTGTCCTCGAAGGCGTGATTCGATCAGCCGTTGTCGGGATGCACGCCATTCATGCGAGATCGCGAAGGCAAGATCGTTATTGCCAACGTCCAGAAGTGCGGCAAGTGAGGTTGAAAGCCCCGGATATGTCGGTAAAGACGCCGCCACGAGCGAATGGAAGTTGCTCCCCCGGGTGACCGGAGGCAAAGTTCTGCTATTGTCGGAATCAGTCATGATCCGAGCTCCTGACAGCTTGGTTGTGGTTAGGCTGAAACCGGTGGTCGAAACACCGATTTCAGCCGTTATGGGCGTTTTCATATCACTTAGTCGTAAAGTCTTCAATGAGAAATTGAAAAAATGAATGGAATTACGGGAGCTCAAATTAGAGCGGCGAGAGCGCTGCTCCGATGGTCCGCTGAAGATCTCGCGAAGGCAGCAAGTATTGGCGTTACGACGATACGCCGTTCGGAGGCGGAAGACGGACAACCATCGATTACGGCTGCAAATCTGAAACTTATCAGGATAATCTTTGAGGACGCCGGGATTGAATTCATCCCGGAAAATGGCGGCGGCGTCGGAGTGCGGTTCAAGAAGCCGGCTACTTGAGGTTCCTCGGCGACAGGGCAGGCATGAAACCAACCCTGTCGATAAACGCCATCGGTTATGACCTCGCACCCTTTCCTTCGTCTCGGATCACGCTGTATGGCGGCTTTGGAGAGGAAATTAACATTCCGCCGTCACATAAATTGGCGCTCCAGCAGAACTCTATTTAACATTTCGCCGACATGCTGATTAACGTTTCGCCAAACCCTAATTGCCGTCATCCATTGCGTTAATTAACATCTGCCCTTGCCAATTTGACACCGCACAATGCTCGGCAAAAGGGTTCCCAAGCTCGCCCTCGCAATTGGAAGGTCATAGTCAGCGTAAATTATTGATCCATTTTAATGGGTTGATTTTTTCACAATATGGCTTTATTTGAACCATCAAAGGGGTCATTAAATGCGACTAGCGCTTCAAATCCATTTTGATGGTGAGTGGCATCAAGCTGCGACGCTTGAGATAAAAGATGACGACACAGGCTATCAGGGCGCGTCGATCGTCGACTATGACCTCGATTACTTCATAGGGGTAGCTTCTCAGGAATTCGCGTCGGGTAAAGCGGTTTGCGATCTTCGCGCGCTGTCTGTCCGCTATCCGGTGGACCTCGAGAACCGATATGGCCCTCATTGGCCTCCCTTCCTTCTGGACCTGATGCCCCAAGGGCACGCGAGGCGAAGGCTCGCCGAACATCTCGGACTCGTGGAAGCGGCGCGCGCATCCGATCTTCCCTTGCTTCTTCGGGCAGCGGCAGGCGGAATTGGCAATGTGCGAATTAAAGAAGCGGCTGACGCGGAAGCGGAACGTTTGCTTGGCGTGCAGCGCCAAGGTGTCACCGAGGCTGAAATCCTGGAGCGCTCGGACCGGTTCATGGAAGTCGCCGATCGTTTCGGAATGCTTGCCTCCGGCTCAAGCGGCCTTCAGGGCGAATGGCCGAAAGTTTCGATGACCAAAACAACCGATGGACTGTACTACCCGGACAGTTTCGTCGCCGACGATGAGGCGGTACGTCATGTCATTGTCAAGCTGGTTCGCAGCACCGAGCCGATGGATCGCCTGATCCTTGAGGGCGAAGCACTCTATTCCCGCATTGCCGCCGAAATCGGCCTGAATGTCAGTGAAGTCTCAACTTACGCGGAAGGCGTACTAATCATCCCTCGTTTCGATCGGCGAAAAGGGCAAAATGGTCAAGTGCTGCGCCTCGGCCAAGAAAGTCTGGTGTCGGCCATCGGCGTTGCCGATTTCGGCCATATCGGCGCGCACGAAGTCTATATCGACATCCTGAAACGATATTCGTCCGATCCGCTCGCGGACATAGTCGAATACCTGAAGCGCGACATTGCCAACCTTGCGCTTGGCAACCCCGACAATCACGGCCGGAATTCGGCCTTGAGCAAGCTTCCTGACGGAACTATTCGACTGTCGCCGCTATTCGATTTCGCACCCATGCGGCTCGCCAAGGAAGGAATTATTCGCTCCACGCGCTGGGCTTCCATGCGCGATGTAGGCCGCGATCACCTTCCCGATTGGAAACTGATCTGCGCCGAGCTTATGCCCGATCCGGATGCACAGGTGCGCCTCACGACCGCGCTCAGCCAATTTGCCGAGCGCTTGCGTCAGGCGCCCCAAATGGCAAAGGACATCGGCGCGCCGCCCGAAATTCTTGATCGAGCCATGATCCGCTGCACCGAGATGGCAGACAGTGTTTCAACGGCCTGCGCGTAGCACCGGAAAGGAGCGGATTAGATGGCTCGCTGGAAAAAGCCCACGAAAGAAGAAATTCTGGAGCACCGCCGAAATCTGGCCGAGCGGGCACGCCAGGGTGCGCTGCGCCTGCCCAGGGCAGTGGTCGAAATCCGCAAGAGCTTCGGCATGACCCAGGAGGAGTTCTCCAAGACGCTTAGCCTGACGCGGCGGCAAGTCGCAGAAATCGAAGCCGGCACAGCAAATCCGACATTTGAAACACTGGACAAGATCGGCCGGCTGTTCGGGTTCACCGTCGGTTTTGTACCAAGGAACGCGCGGGAGGACACCGCGAAATCGCCCTTTGACAGAGAAGAAGAAGCGTGACGGATGGAGACGTCGAAGCTCCTCATCGGTCGAGCCGTCGCACCATGATGACATCGTCGATTTGCCTGTCACCGTCCAGCAGTCCGCCAGGAATCCGGCCGACCTCGATAAATCCATGGCGGTGATAGAAGCCCAATGCCGCCGAATTCTCCGCACTGACCGCAAGCTCCAATTGGAGAATTCCAAGGCATCTCGCATAATCCGAAACCACGTCCAGAAGATCTGCGGCAATTCCTGTCCCGCGTTCGCTCTTTCGCACGTAGACGCTGACCAGCATGGCGCGATGAGCCATTTTGCGCGGGCGAAAGCGCACGAACCCCATGATACCGACAGGTTCGGATTTGCAAAATGCGACAAAGATCGGATCATTCAGCCTTCGGCGCCATTCCTCATCACGGAGGAATTGCCAATCCTCAAATCGGCTCGCAAAGGAAGCCGGTTCACACCGAAGGGCCTCCAGCCGAATGCTCCGGAAAACATCGATCTCGCCAGCGGTAATTCGCCTGATCGATACTCGCTCCACAGCCATGACGGACTCCAGAAAAGTGAAACGGGCTCCTACCGGGGAAGGTTGCGGACCCCAACGAACCATTCGCCGCGTGCAGAGGAATCTCTGCGCAGGCCTTCCAGTCCACAGCGCCGACAGCGGCTGCGAGGACTATGCCCACTGCCACTCCAAGGAAGCAGGGTGAATCGCTTGAGCCCTCATATGCGCCGACAGCTCTGCCCAAATCGGATCGCCGGTGAAACTGGTAAGGTCACCGGCGGCATCCTCCAGAGAGCAGGCGCCATATCTGGCAGCAATCTGCAGCCCAGATCCGTTTTCTTCGATCTCCACGAATGGGGAGCCGTTCATTGGGCGCAGGACCCGGTGCCCCCACATTCCTGGTCGCTCGTCGGCACGCAGTGCGTCAATGAGTTCCCGGTCGGTCGAGACGTCGAGTGCAGTTGCTATGAGATACCGCATCAGGGGATAATAGACGGTCTGGCGGCATCCGCCGAGAACGCGAACGCCCGGGAGGATCGATGTCACCAGAAACGTCATGAGCAGATTCGGCACCAATCGGCGCTGGCGCAGGGAAGCCGCGATGCTTTCAGGATCAAACCTCACCTCACGGAACGAAGAGGACCCGCCTGAAAGAACGCCGTCCTGCAAACGCATGGGAAATAACCTGCCATCCTGCAGACCCCAGAAAAAATCGGTCGTCTGGCGGACCCATCCCGCCCACGGTCCGGCGTTGAGCTGATCCACCGTCCTCAAAATCCTGTCCGCAAACCGGCCGGGCCCGGCGAGATGGGTCGATAGCCACGATGCCGAATCCTCGAAATGGTCCGCGACGAGATCGGCAACATCGATATCGTCAAATTGCAGCAGCCGGAGAGGAGGCGGAAACGTACCGCGCCATAGAGACTGATTGGCGGCTTTGATCGCGTCGGCCGCCGACGGAAAGTCAGCGTCCGGCAAAATAGCCTTGAGCCGGCCAGCAGCGGGATTGACGAATCCGCCGCCATTTTGCCGCGCCAGCGCGAAGCGGTAAGGCCCGTTAAAGCCACAAATACTGTAGGGGTCCATCCGGCTTCGAGAGAGGCCGAAGACGTTCACCACTTCGCTGCCGAGCGAAAGCCATCCTGGGCCTTTTTTCGATTTCTCGATGAACTTGACTGTCGAAGAACTGTAGCAGATGTGCCACCGCCGGGCATGAGTGGTGAGGCCGAGTGCACTGAACAGGTGCGTGTAGAATGCATCTGGCTCGATCAGGAGGTGAAGGTGAGGACCGGTTTGTATGACCGGTGCGGTCGCAATTTGCCGACTTGCTTGCTCTGCATCCTGCTGACTGGCACCTGACCTTAACGCGATACGCGTGACAAACGCCCGAAACCGAGCCATCGCGTCGTCGCGGGCGGAGCATCTTCCGCGGGCTCTTTCATCGTAGACCGCACGCGCGTATTCCGTGAGCGGACGTGCCCAGAACCGGGGAAGGTCAGGCATGAGAGAAGACAATGTCCCTCTTACTTCCTCCGCCGCAACCTTGTCGCAAGTGGCACCTAACAGCTCGCTATTCACCTTCGCTACTCTCGCATGAGGGGACCACTATTCAGGCTTCACCGCCGATCGACTGCGGCGGTCGCCAGGCCCAGTCTGCTAGCATCGGATTCCTCTCATGATTCCCAAGGATGTGCGGCAGTTGTTCGTAGCAAAACTCTGACGGTATCGCCGGCCTCACCATCGAACCTACAAAATCACGCAAGGAATCGAGGGAATTGGATGAGACAATCGTGTAGAAATTTCCGCTATTCCACGTAACGATGGTATACTGGAAATACGATCTGAGAGCCGATCGCGTCGTCTTCAGATCGACCTGGAAGTCGAACATCGTATCCAGAACATCACGTCTCTTCTCCACAATCTGCGTTCCGGAAAAGAACCGCGACTTGAACACCTCGTCTTTTTGGCGCTCTCGTTCAAGGTAGGTTTCACTGTCTCGGTGGGTGAGCTTTTGTACTTGCACCAATACACCATTCGGGCTGACTCGAGGCGCTATGAAGCCGGTTTGCTTATCCCGATCCCGGCCGTACATCTGGAACGTCGTATCTTCGAAAAGGACATCATATCCGTCTCGGAAAGGCTGGAGAGTTTCCTCTTTCTCATACCGTTCGTCGTCCAGTTCGAAAAACGGACCGTGATAGAAGTACGCATCGTCGCTGCCTCTCCGGGCGAAAAAGCAGACGCGATTGCCGTCCGTGGGGCTGCAATTGAGGGTTTTCAGACGCCCGTCGCCGAGCTTCGCCAGCGCTCTCGCAAGTGTGCCGGCGCCGGCTCCCAGTGTATAGATCGTCGCAGGGCGTCCGCGGCGCGCCCAGGTTTTCTCCGAAAATGAGAGGATAGCGGCGCCGAGGCGACACTCCTCCTCCAGCCGATAGGGAATGCTTGCAAAATAGTGGCTGTCGAAATGCCCCCACAAACGCCGGTGCGTGTCCCAGAATATCATGCAATCTAGATCGAACGACAGAAGATCCATCTCCGGCTCCGGCCTGCTGAGATCGGGCGCCCCTCCCAGTCCACTGGCTGTTTGTTCAAAGAAAGTTGCAAACGAATTGAGGCGCGGAGCCTTCCGCCACGCATCTATTGTCTTGCTGTCCACCATGGTGCGATCCTCGTTTCGAGCCAAACGACAGGTGCCGCGGTGATCCGGCTTTCGAAACAGCCATCACCGCTCCGCCAATCGCCCCTGCTAGGAGCAATTTTCTTGACTACCCGTGACTGCCTAGAGTTGATTGCCGGGAAGCATCCTTGCAATCTACCGGTATTGGGAGATTGACCCGCAGCTCTGACTTGCACAAAGGACATGATCAAAGCGCCGCAAAACGCACTTTTGCGCTGCGTCAGGACTGGATTATTTCAAGGAAGCTTGCCCTTGCGATAGCCTGATACATCGTCCTGGCATCGAGTTTGCGTTTGGCTAGCTTGAGATAGAGGCGCACGGCATTCTCCGAAATCTGCAGTCTTGCAGCGATGCGCTTCGAAACGAGGCCGCGCGCCAGGAGTTGAAGACATTCCTGTTCCCGTCTGGATAGTTTCCGGTAGCCGCCGCTTGTCCGCAGCCCCCCTACGGAGAGCGCTTTCTCGTGCAGATAGTGGGAGACTATTTGAAGGTCGTGGTTGCTCAACGTGCGTAACTTTCGCCACTCAGGCGTCGACAGGTCCGACGTCACCGAAAACAGGCTGCGTTCGCCGCTCGGACCTCTGATTGGGACCGTCAGACCGCGCCGGCCGATGGCGAAGGACTCGGCCTGCCTGAAAAAGCTGCGGGTTCTTGGAGATCGTCGATCAAGATTTGACCAATCGACGGGCAGGAAGCCGGTGCGGCTGAGGTCGATGACGGGATCGATCTCGAAATAGTTCTGACCAAGATAAAGGGACGTCCATTCTTCAGGATATGTCGTGCAATAGAAAGGATGGGGGTCTGCACGATTTGCGAGGCGGACCACCAAAAACGTCAGATGGGCAAATTGGTAGCGATCTCGAATGTCAGCAACGGCA
>Ga0209233_1000663_pt1 | contig 16608 bp, 13 predicted proteins | sample AraplaCL_Cvi_mCL_FD_184269 | JGI IMG/M metagenome (GOLD analysis project Ga0209233, IMG submission 184269) | Arabidopsis root microbial communities from the University of North Carolina, USA - plate scrape CL_Cvi_mCL (SPAdes) (version 2) | ecosystem: Host-associated > Plants > Roots > Endosphere...
CAAGTGTGACCTGACCCTTGATGGGCGGCGGCACGGCGCGACCGGGGCTGAACGTCTGCTCGGCCGGCGTATTCAGGATGTCGCCGAGCCGCGCGACGGAGAGCCTGGCCTGATGGAAGTCCTGCCAGAGCTGCGCCAGCCTCAGAACCGGCGCGCTCACGCGTGACGAGAACATGTTGAAGGCGATCAGCTCGCCGACCGTGAGGCTTCCGTCGATCACCAGCTTGGCGCCGGCGTAAAGGATCACCGCGGTGACGAGCTTGCTCACGAACTGGACCGATTGGCTCGCGACATTGGCCAGGCTGAGCACGCGGAAGCTGGCCGCCACGTATCCGGCAAGCTGCTCCTCCCAGCGGCGCTGCATCTGCGGTTCGAGCGCCATGGCCTTGATGGTCTCGACACCGGTCACGCTCTCGACGAGAAAGGCCTGGTTTTCGGCCCCGCGCTCGAATTTGGTATCCAGCCGCTGACGGAACATCGGCGTCGCGCCGGCCGAGATGCCGACATAAAGCGGGAAGGACCCAAGCACGATCCAGGTCAGGATCGGCGAGTAGATAAACATCACCGCGATGAAAACGACCGTGAAGAACAGGTCTATCACGACCGTCAGTGCGGAGCCGGTCAGGAAGTTGCGAATGTTCTCCAGCTCGCGGACCCGCGCAACCGAGTCGCCGACCCGGCGAGCCTGAAAATAGGCAATGGGCAGCCCGATGAGGTGCCGAAACAAGCGGGCTCCCAGTTCGACATCGATCCGGTTGGTCACGTGGGAGAACAGGTAGGTCCTCAGTATCGCGAGGGCCGTCTCAAAAACCGCGATGCCGATCAACCCCACGACGAGCACGTCGAGTGTGCTGAGTGTGTGATTAACCAGGACCTTGTCGATCACCACCTGAAAGAACAGCGGCGACACCAGTGCAAACAGCTGCAAGAAAAAGGAGGCGATCAAGACCTCCACGAAATGGTACCGATATTTGTGGATTGCCCCCAGAAACCACGACAGGTCAAAGCGGCGCGCAAGATTGACCAGTCCCGCCCGCCGGCTCACCAGAATCAGCTTGCCGGTCCACACCGCTTCCAGGTCGGCCCTGGTGATCAACTCCGGGCGCTCTGACAGAGGCGATTGAACGAGGATCTTGTCGGCGCCCACCTTGGCGAGGATCAGATGGCCGCCGTCGCGCAACAGCGCGATGGCAGGAAGCGGGACCTTCTCGAGCCTTAGCCAGTTGGTGCTCAGCTCGCGAGCCTTGACGCCGGTCGAGCGCGCGTACCGCAGCATCTCCGGCGTTCCGAACGGGCCGTTGCCGACTTGATGACGAATCTGGTCGACATCGGCCGGGAGGCCGTGAAAACGCAGCAGCATCGCGAGCCCAACTATCCCGCTGTCTGCTGTCGTACCGCTCCGCGTTTCAATCATCTCGCGATTTAATCTGCTCAGTAGCTGAAAATAACTGCAGTCGAAGGTGAGCCGAGATTGCCGTGAGCGCGCCCCGCCCCTGCCCGTCGGCCTCGCGGTCAGCGCAAACTGACTATTCGCAACGAAACGACAGAGCAGCAAATGAATATGACAGGCAGAGTACTATGGCTCTTCGGCGAGATGCAATTGGCGTTATCAACGCCCGAGCCGAATCCGCGAGCAACATCATGCCGATCCTGGAGTCCATCGCGGAACCGTTCGAAACCGAACCGGGCTCCGTAGTCTTACGGATCGCGGCACGCGATATGGCTGTCACCGGGATCGAAGGGATGATCGCGTCGGCCTTATCGCGTATTAGACGGTCATGCCCTTCCGATCTTGCAGCATGCAAGAATAGCCCGGGCCTCTGTGCCATGCTCCAAGCCCATCGCGCCCGAGGCGCTGGACACAGCCTCACGCGCGCTTTGTCCGGTGCCGGCCGTTTGGCGCCTGTTGACTACGCCGCGACTGGTCAGCATGAATATTACTCATTATTGGTACGCTACCATAGATTGAAGGCCCGACCAAGATGACTTGGAATTATTCGGTAACATTGAACGATTCATCGAACGTAGGCGGATCTGCCGACACGTCTCTTGTTTACGATCTCGAGCAGGCCCTCAATATTTGGCAGCGATATATCCTGGGCATCGGCACCGTGGTGGTGTCACTCAACATCCTGCCCACCGCCGTTGGCCGCGCCGACGGCGGGCCGACCTCGAGCTACTACATCGGCACGAATGGCGGGCTCGCGGTGTATGAGCCGTCAAGCCAGTACGAGCTGACCACGGGACAGCACGTCCCTGGAACGACAAGCGACATCACCATCAACATCGATCCCGGCTACTTCCAGTACATCGACCTCGACTATGGCCTGAGCTGGTCCAGTCAGGTGCCTGGAAACGTGATCAATCCGATCAACGTTTTTCTGCATGAGCTCATGCACGGCTTCGGCATGACGGGCTGGTACAGCCAGAGCGGCCAGTTGGCCGGCGCCTACGAATCCGAGTTCGACACCCTGATTCAAAAGACCGCAACCGGGGCCAACTTTGTTGGTGCGAATGCCGAGGCCGCTTACAGCGGCCCGGTGCCGTTGACCACCAACAGCACCACCCAGAACTACTACCATTTCGGCAACCAGCAATCCGACCTCTACGCCACCCCGTCGACCGTGAAGGATCCACTTACGCTGGACCTGATGAACGGGATCGTTTTCTACGCCGATTACCAGTACGCGATCTCCAACCTGGATATCGGAGTTCTGAAGGACCTCGGATACAGCATCCGGACGACACCGGTCGTCACCGCCAGCGATCAGTCCGCCGCCCGAAATCAGGTCTATGCGGCCTCATCGCTGTTCTCGGTGAACATGGCCACGGGCGATTCCATCACCGAATATTCCTTCTGGGACACCAATGGCAACGGTCACTGGACCGTGGGAGGAACAATCCAGGGCACCAACACCGAGATCGACATCGGCGCGTCGCAATTGGCCCAAGCGAGTTACCAGGCCGGCCCCGGCTCGGACACGCTGTGGGTGAGAGCCTTCGATGGCTATTTGTGGAGCGACTGGAAATCCTTCGTGATTTCTCCGGCTGATCATGCGCCTGTGGTCACGGCAACCAACGTGACCGGGTCGCACGGGCAGCTCTCGGTGGCTGAATCCTCACTGTTCTCGGCCAGCGACGCGGACGGCGACACGATCGCCCAATATGCATTCTGGGACACCGAGGGCCACGGGCACTGGGCGATCAATGGTGCCACACGAGCCACCAACGCCGAGATCGACGTCTCGGCCGCCAGCCTCTCGCAAGTGAGCTATGTGTTCGGTACGGCCCCGGACACGCTCTGGGTGCGGGCCTATGACGGATATCTCTGGGGAGCATGGGTCCCGTTCACGGCAACGCCAACTCCGGATCATGCTCCCGTTGTTTCGGCTTCCGGCTTCACGGCAGCGCACGGGCAAATGTCGGTCGCGGCTTCGAGCCTGTTCAGCGCCACCGATCCGGATAGCGATACGATCACCCAATACGCACTCTGGGACAGCAACGGAAACGGCGCTTGGGTGGTGAATGGTGCCGTTCAGGCCACCAATGCCGAAATCGACATCACTCCTGCTCAATTTGCCCAGACCAGCTACCAATTCGGCTCGGCTCCGGACCAGCTCTGGGTCAGGGCTTACGATGGAACGCTGTGGGGAGCATGGGTCCCGTTCACGGCCACGCCAGGTCCGGATCATGCACCGGTGGTCAGCGCAACCGACGTGTCGGCTACCCACGGCCAGGATATCGCCGCATCCAGTCTCTTCAGCGCGACCGACGGCGATAGCGACACGATCACCGCCTATCAGTTTTGGGATTCAACGAGCGATCCGGCCAGCGGCCACTGGGTGGTCGGCGGAGTGGCGCAGGCCACCAATATCGCCATCGATGTGACGCCCGCGCAATTGACGAGCGCCTCGTTCCAGTCGGGCTCCGGCTCGGATGATCTGTGGGTGCGAGCCAATGACGGCATCACATGGGGAGCCTGGAAGGAATTCCACGTCAACGCGCCGATCGACCATGCTCCCGTGGTGAGCGCGTTGGACATGACCGCAACGCACGGCCAGGACATCGCCGCGTCAAGCCTGTTCACGGTCAGCGACGCCGACAACGATACGATCACCAACTTTCAGTTCTGGGACTCGACCACCGATCCTGCCAGCGGTCATTTTGTCGTGGCCGGCGTAACCCAGCCCGCGGGCCAGAGCATCGATGTGAGCGCAGCCCAACTGGCCAACACCTCGTTCCAGAGCGGTTCGGGCTCCGACGATCTCTGGGTGCGCGCCTTCGACGGCATGACATGGGGCAACTGGAAGGAGTTTCACGTCAACGCGCCGGCCGACAACCTTCCAATCGTATCGGCCACCGACTATTCCGCGAGCCACGGCCAGGATATCGCGGCCTCCACGCTGTTCTCGACCACCGACGCGGACGGAGACACTATCGCCAACTATCAGCTGTGGGATTCGACGTCTGATCCCAGCAGCGGGCACTGGGTGGTCGCCGGAGTAGCTCAGGGCACCAATGTCGCAATCGATGTGACGGCAGCCCAGCTCTCGAACACAAGCTTTCAGAGCGGCTCCGGTTCAGACGATCTCTGGGCGAGGGCCTACGACGGCCTCGCCTGGGGGCCGTGGAAGGAATTTCACGTCACCGCACCGATTGACCATGCTCCGGTCGTCACCGCATCCGATTTCCACGCGACCGCCAACCAGAGCGTGGCCGCATCGAGCCTGTTCTCGGTCGCGGATGCCGACGGGGACAGCATGAACCAGTATCAATTGTGGGATTCGACGCCGTCGGCAAGCAGCGGCCACTGGAGCATCGGCGGCAACGCGCAGCCCACCAACACCGCAATCAACGTCAGCGCGGCCCAGCTCGCCAGCACGACTTTCGATGGCGGCACCGTGTCGGACGACCTCTGGGTTCGCGCCAACGACGGCATGACCTGGAGCGCCTGGCAGGAATTTCATTTCATCGTCTAGGACGCGCCCCGGGTTGCGGGGACGCAGTGACCCGCACCCCGGACAACCGGCAACGAGAGCGCCAATCGATCTCAAAACAAAAATGGCCCGCGCGAAGCGGGCCATTCTATCGGAACCGGTTGGTCCGAACTTGGTTGCGGGGACCCGCAGCAGACGCCACCCCAGACTTTTGCCCATCGTGATTTCATTGCCGTTGTAATGGCTTAGGTTCTAAGGCCTGCTCCCCCCTGCTCAGCGGACCTCAGCTTTGGCCCGCGCGAGGTTGTCTAAGGGCCAGAGGCGGACCTTCCGTTGTTGATCCAGTCCGTCGTTACCGTCCCGGCCACAGGCGGAATGATGCGCCACATTCAAGGTGGCGAGCCACCAAATTGCGTCCAGCTGCGCTGCAAAGATGGCCCATAGCGCCGTTGAAGGCAGGCGGGAGGTTTGCCGCTTTCAGCAGACAGGATTTGAATGTTAGCCCAATGACCGGCCAACCTGATCGGGATTGACCACAGGAGAATTCGGTCGCTCGCGATCTTCTCGCCGAGCGACGTCAGCAACACGGCGTTGCCGCCGGGCGCCAGAACACGCATCGCTTCAGCCACGGCCATACTCATATTCCCCTCGATGGCCCCCTGGGCGGGGACGCTGCGCCCCCAAGGCAGGTTAGCAACCACGCAATCGGCGAAGCCGTCGCGGTAGGGCAACCGTCCAAGGTCGGCCTGGATCCATCGGCATCGTCCACCCGGTCCATTTCTGGCGGCGCCCAGCAGGCGGTCCCGGTTGATGTCGGAACCGATCGTGATGATGTCAGGCACCAGCCGCCTGGCCTCGATCAGCAGCGTTCCGGTTCCACAACAAGGGTCCAGGACATGGCAACCCGGATACGCACCACTAAGCATGCTCATCGCATAAGCCACTGGCGGATGAAGCGCGCCAGGCGCCGACGATGCCCTGTAGTCGCGCCGATGCAGCGGGCGGAGCGCAACGCGCAGGCCTATGACGGCCTGGCCATCTCTGATGTGAATCCGCCAACTCACGTCGCGCTCCGGAGCTGCACCGGTCGCGTGGTCATGAAACGGCATACCGGTAATCTCGGAGATCACAGCGCCGGTGCAGAGTTCGATCTCTGCGCGGTTGTAGTTCCGCCGTCCCAGAAAACTTGCGATCACCTCAAAACCCGACGATCGCTGGATCGGCCGCAGGCGGCTGACCGTAGCGAGCGAACGAGCCAGCGGAAGCTTGCGCAATCCGGCCGCCAGCCTGGCAAGGCTGATACGTCCGCGATCGATCTCCTCTATTCGTCCGCAGAGCAGGAACAGATCGTCGATACTGCCGAGTGCAAGCACGTCGGAATCGAGGGCGGCGTTAAAGGTAATTTCCCGGTGGCCTACCGCGAGCACCGATGCGTTCAGACTGGATTCGATTTCCGCCGCGGCGAGCCACTCGAGTCCTCGGACCGAGCGGGCGAGAAAAATTGAGGTTTGTGAAGTTGACGACGTTGCGCGCCGGTGCCGCGCGCCGCTACGGGCGCGCTTCGGCTGACCTTGGAGGGGAGGCATGAAAACCGCGATATCACTGATGCAGCCGCCATCGACCGTGGAGGACGGGTGTGGCCAGGCTGACTTGGTCTAAGAGACGTGCTGGCCGCGTTGCGACAAGGCACGAACTTCCATCCCGCACGGTGCGGGTCGCGCCGTTAGCGCTTCAGGAAGAAGACCGAGTTGATATGGGTACGGATCATCATGACGTACCCAAGGTAGCATTAATGCCTGTGGCAGCTCAAGGCGCTACCGTGTGCCTAACGGCCCCCGAGGGATAAAAAATGCTGCAAAACGGTGACTTCCGCAACGGGTCAACAGCGCCGGTTTGACTGATGCCGTATAACTTCCGCTCTCCCCCGATCAGCAGACCATTTCTGAGGCAAACCGAACTTCGGCATCGGGCCAATAGGCGACATCTGTAACGGCTGCTCTGTGGCAGTAACAGGTATACTCTCAGATCGAGAGTTCAGGCTCCGTCAAGCTCGAAGAGACAAGGGTGGTTGCCAAGCCGCGCGCACTTCGCCAGCCGTTTCCTCTAATGTCACTCGACGGCCTTGCTCGTCTCGGAGTGGTTGTATCTCGATCTCACCGAACGAGAACCGCCTGATCAACTTCAATGGGCCGACGACCGGTTTCCGCATCTCCCATGGACTTGAACCGCCGCGAGGCATCGGAAAGGCGAAAGCGTCGGAAGGGATGCGAAACAGAATGCGACCATCCCAGATGTCTTCATCGCTCTGCACAGGCATCCGCATTGCACCGATATAGTTGAGATAAGCTTGGAACATCTCTTCCTGCAAAGAGACGGTCACAATGAAACCGGTGAAGTCGATCTCCCCACGCATGCGATTGTCGTAGACTAAGGTCTCAGTGACTTCGACGGTGCCGGTTGAACCGGTGAAGTTATCGGGTTTGAAACAGAAAAACCGGTCGCGACACCAGCTATCGTATGGGACGCTCTCTGGCCGAGGCGGGCGGTGCGACAAGACTTGGTCTGTACCGCTGCGAAAGCCGAGGTCATCGATGCCACCAAAAGCGGGGTTGAAGAAAAGCCCCTCTTTGCCGGAAAGGACCGTTGCGTCGAGACGACCAATGAAGACCAGGAAGGACATACGTAAGCATCTCGCTTGATTGATGCCGTCAGATTACCAATCCGGAGCCATTTGTCGGATAATTGAGTTTACAATTCAGCGGTGGTTTGCGTCGAAATCTCGGTGGCCTTTGTGTCAATATAAAACATCGCTGTCGGTCCAGACTTCCGCAATGGGTCGATTGTGTTGAAAAAGGCGACTGTTGCGACGCAGAGGGAACAGTGATTCAGTCAGTCTAATTGGCAGGACTGAAGATCATGATGGGGCATCGGCAAGTCGAACAGGCTGCGTTGTTCTACGAGTTCTCGCTCGAGAGGCATGTTCCCACTGATCATTTGCTTCGGTCGATCGACAGGTTTGTCGACCTTGAGGAGATCAGACGGGATCTAGCCCCTTTCTACAGCAGTATCGGCCGGCCTTCGATTGATCCTGAGCTCATGATCCGGATGCTCTTGATTGGTTACTGCTTCGGCATCCGGTCGGAGCGGCGTCTGTGCGATGAGGTTCACCTCAATCTGGCCTATCGGTGGTTCTGCCGGCTCGGTTTGGAAGGGGCGGTGCCGGATCACTCGACATTCTCCAAGAACAGGCATGGCCGCTTCCGGCAGAGCGACCTCTTCCGTCGCGTGTTCGAGAGCGTGTTGGGCCGCTGCATCGAGGAGCGACTGGTCGGCGGTGAAGGATTTGCCGTCGACGCGAGCCTGATCAAGGCCGATGCTAATCGGCAGAAGGGCATCGAAGGCGACAAGGGACTTCCGCCGGAGGCTGCCGGCCGAGCAATCGATGAGTATCTGGCTGTCCTCGACGATGCCGCTTTCGGAGCGGCGACCGAGGTCACGCCGAAGTTCGTGTCACCCTCCGATCCGGCGGCGCGCTGGACGGGGGCACACGGTGGCCAAGCCTTCTTTGCCTACTCGACGAACTACCTGGTCGACATCGAGAACGCGATCATCGTTGATGTCGAGGCGACGACGGCAATCCGGCAGGCGGAGGTGTTGGCCGCCAAACGCATGATTGAGCGCTCGCTCGAACGGTTCGATCTCTATCCGAACCGGCTCCTCGGTGACAGCGGCTACGGTTCGGCCGAGATGCTCGCCTGGCTGGTCTATGAGCACGGCATCGAGCCGCACGTCACAGTCTTCGACAAGTCGGCCCGCACAGACGGGATCTTCTCGCGCGACGACTTCACCTATGACCATGCCGGGGACGTTTATCGTTGCCCCAATGGCAAAGTTCTTACTACGACCGGAACGCTGGTGAACGATGGCGCCACCATGCTTTACCTCGCCAGCAAGCGCGATTGTGATTGCTGCGCATTGAAGTCCCAGTGCTGCCCCAAGCAGGCCTCACGGAGGGTGCCGCGCTCGATCTACGAGGGCGCTCGCGACATGGCGCGCCAGATCGCAAAATCGTGGGAGGGCCGCACTTCGCGTCGGCTTCGCAAGAAGATTGAGATGCTGTTCGCGCACCTCAAACGCATTCTCAAACTCGACCGTTTACGTTTACGAGGTCCACACGGCGCGCGTGACGAGTTCACCCTCGCAGCCACCGCCCAGAACCTTCGCAAGATGGCCAAGCTGATCCCGATGCCAACCTTGCGGCCGGCATAGAAACCGTCAAAGCCATTGGGCCGGATCGCGCTGGCGCCAATACATCCGATTACTGCCGCCCTTTTTCAACGGAATCGGTCACAAGCTGAAGCGAGCGGGTTGAACACAAAGGCCCGCTTCGCGTCGTAGAGCGGACATCGGGCGGTCGAGTCTGTGGGGATGATTAGGGACCCGCAACAAACACCCCCATAGACTTCCGCCGCTCGTGATTTCTCTGAGTAGTTAGAAGGCCTTAGCGGAATTCGTCACCCAAAGACCTCTAAGGCTGCCGCCACAGGTCGGCTGTTCCGAGTTTGGCGCTGAGCTTGCCATTTCTGCCAGCAAGGTGGGCGCATCACTTGAAAACCTGACTTTCTGCCCAATACTGAATTTATCTAAGCTGCCGTTTTTGCCTCTGGGCATGCGGCCAACCGCCAACGCCTCCGGGCTTGACGGGAGGCCAGCCACGAGGAAATCGATGATGACTTTTGGAGTGACCGTAGAGGCGACGATTGAGGCAGGACGGCTTTCAATCAACCCGCTAGTGGTTTGCGGTGACCTTGATCTCTCAGATCAGAGCGTCACCCTACCCCCGAAGTTCACTATTCGCGGGGACTTGATACTGCACCGGACGCGCATCGGCCAATTGCCGGAGTTGCTGACGGTGGAGGGCGATCTTGACCTGTCTGACTGCCCTGCTTGGTTTCTTGGCAATGGCACGACGGTCGGAGGCGATCTAATTCTTGGCCCGAGTATCAGCACTTTGCCCAAGAAATTGACTGTGAAAGGCGATCTTTATGTCGGCCGATCGCGCGTCAGAAAAATCGACGAATCGGTGACGGTTCTCGGCAAGGTGTGGGGATTAAACCCATAGCGATCAAGGGGCGTCGGCTTATGCCGATGCCCCTCTTTTATTCTGACTCGGGTTCAATCGAGCCTTCTGAAAACGGCCCAGGAACAATTTTGTCAACCAGCAGCCAATCACTCATCGGTTTAGAAACCACTCGTGCGTTGTTGTAGGCCATGTCGAGTGTGTACACCGTCGAGGCGTACCATTCCTTTTCTCCATCATCCACAGGACCAATCACAAGCGCGACGTCTGGCATTGGCTGGTCGAGGAGACTAAGCGGCAGCAAAATGCTCATGCTATTCGCTGTGGCAAAATAATTTGGAATGGCTGTTTTATAGTTCCAGCCCACTCGTTGCAGCGCATTGTTCGTCTTCATTTGCACGACCCGGCCAAACTCTCCTAAGGCATTGCGGTCAGACATCAGAACGTTCGCATACTCCGCTAGCCAAGGATGAATTGATTGCTCCAGCGCGGGTTCGCGCATTTGGCGGGGCGCGTTTCTCAACAGAAACGCAAGTGGGAATCGCCCTCTCCTGACACCATCATGGATAATGTGGCTCCACTGAAAAGTTATCTCGACGTGTGGCTTGACGACGACGTGCTTGAACTCCGAAAGGTACGAGGCGGCCGGAGGCCTCTCCTGACGAGGGAACTTCCTCATAAACCATTTTCCAAGCTTGTCCTCTCCGGTGATGCAAAAACCTTCGAATCGAAATGGCCGCGATCCCTCGTTGGTGTTCTTTTTGAACACCGCATAAATCGGCTGGTAGAAGCTGTCCAACAGGCCGGTGTTGAAGCATGCGCGATTGCCACTAAAGGCAATCTTCTTCTGGCGAAACAACCGATAAAACGTGATCCGAAGATAGCTTCGCAAAATCGAAAATTTGTCGTCTTCAGTGGGAAAGCTCCAAACTTCGTCGATCGCTTTCTCCTTCAATGACGCCAGTACGCATTCCCGGATCTCCTTAGTCTTCCGATCCTCGGTCGGCCAAAGGGCGATGGACGCCCAGGATGTCAGCAACGACCCCGGAGTAGTATTTTTATTCTCGCCGGCGTCCCTCTCCCTGATCCGCTTGGCTTCCAACCGATCAAGATCAGCATAAAACTGCGCTTCTTCAGGACTGACCGTGCGCGGCTCCGCAGGATTTGGTGAAGCAACCGTTGGTGGTCTCTTCGGACTTCTGTCCTCCTTGGGATCGCGCACCTGCGTATCAATGCGCTCCGGTGGACCTGCCGGAACTTCGATTCCGGTGCCACCCCGCCTTAAGGATTCTATCGCCGCCTCAAGGAGTGAGATTGATCCGACTTTAGTGGTCGCCCATGTCGACGCATTCCTTGCTTGCTGCTGTAGATCAAACTTGCCGGCGATGACTTGACGGGCAACATCATTGGTATCCATTGCATCCGTCCAAGCATTCGCGCCGGGTTCGTAGATTTGCCATCGCTTATTCATCGCCGCTCCATTGAGGCAAGGTTGACTTGGAATGGCGTCCCCCTCATGCTTTGTCTCGATTGTATCTCTACCGCCCTCGGCGTCCAACGCGCCATCGGTGGGTGGTGTGGGCGCGGCGACAGCGTCAAGTCGTAGGCGGCGCTGTGCAGCAACATGGCGCCGCCAACCTTATCCAAATGCAATTCGCCCGAAACGGGGCTTGCAAGGGACAAACAACTTGGTATGCTTTGAGTCGAGATGTTGCTGCATCTCATAGCTAGCCAGCCTTGCTGGGCGCTAGCGCAACCGAGAATACGTTGGCCTGCTGAGGCAGGGATCATTTGGTTTCAGCCAAATCCTCCTTTCCATTAGGCCTTTTGTCCGCGTCCCACCGCGCGGTCGCTTTCTGGCTCACGCTGACGCGTGAGGGAAAGACGGTGGGGCTATGTCTGCGCGGCACGAAGACTTTGCCGGTTCTGATCAAGACGACGGGCATTGTTCATCCCTCTGGCAAATGCCTGATGATTTCGAACCGCCGGACTGCGGCGATTTCGTCCAACTTTGCAAACGATTCGACGACCGGTCGTGGCGACTCTCGCGACTGACCAAGCTTGCGCTAGCCGAGGGCTTCGACACCATTGGAAAGCCCGATCGCGCGAGAGCGCTGCGTCAGTGTTGCACCTGTTTCAGCAGACGAAAATACGAGGGAGGCAGTGTTCTTCAGGTCGTCGAATGCCACGATCTGGTCTGCCCTTCGGGGATGATCTCCCGCGCTAGGCGGCACTATCACCGGCTAACCACGTCCATCAGCAAGTATCTGGACCAAAACCCCGGCCATCAAGGTTTGATGGTCACGCTCAGCCCGGTCAGGAACTGCGCGTCGCACGAACTTGTATCCACGGTGAACAAAGTCATCCGTGTAGTCGGCGAACTGATGCAGCGACGGCCGATCAAGCGCGCCTGGTTGGCGTGGGTACGGTCGCTCGAAATTACCCGCAACGAGCAGACGCGAGAATGGCACGTCCACGTGCACCTTTGCGTGTTCGTTGAGGCTGCAAAGTATTTCCAGCGCAATAGTCCTCTGTTCATCACAACCGCCCATCTGCAGAAGATGCTGCGCAGGCAGCTCAAGGCAGACTACGATCCGATCGTTGATATTCGGCGCTTGCGCGGGGTGATGTCGCCACTCGGCGACGAAGGCCGCAAATCTCTCAACGAAGTTCTCAAGTATGTATTGAAGCCGGGCACGCTGACGGTGACCGTCAAGGGTCGCCCCGTCCTTGTCGGCATCGACTCTTTCGAACTCTACGACCCTGGCGACGGCAAGGGCCTCAGACCCATGCGTTGTGTGCCTCTGCGCGCCATTTGCGATGCTTTAAAGGGTCGGCGCCTGATGGCGACGTCGAAGAATCTCAAGGCCGACGACGAAGACCTCGATTTTACCGATGATCCGTTCGAGGGCGTAAGGCTGCGCGATCTCGGCCGCTACCTCTACACAGAATTTTATGCCTGGCGCAGTTTCGGCCGCGACGGCGATTTCTTCCTCGTCGGCTTGTCTTTCGACGAGTGTCCAACGGGAGGAAATGCCATGGGTCCGTGAGCACAACCATCTACTGACCACGACTGGAATTCCGACTAATCGTCCATCATGAAAGGAATCGAAAATGGACAGTGATTTGATCGTTCGCGGTAAAGTGTTGGCCGTGAGGGAGTCGAGGGACCCTGAAACCAAACAGGTGAAAGGATACTCGATCCAGCTTCTCAAGCGGAACGGGCGCAACACGCTCGACCTCTTGAACGTGAAGCTGCCGGAAGGCGCTGATCCCGCGAAGTATGCGGAAGGCACTCATGTCGAGCTTGCGATCGACATTGGCGCTTTTGAGAACAACATCTTCTACCGGGCAACCCGCGATTTGCTGGCGGGCAAGCCTCATGCCGCGAAGCCCGGGCAGTAGTCCGATGATGCCCGGACATCGATCTTGCGGGGCCGCGGTCCGCCGCGGCTCCGTGCCGGCAAGTTGCCGTGCGTACGATTTGCTACTTGCTAAGCATTATGCAGGCCGTCAAAATTCGAACATTTTCAGGCGGCGCGACCACTCTTCCCCTCTAGCGCGAACGATGCGGAGCTTCTCTTGGCGGACACGAAGGGCAATGGCAGCGCCGCGATCATACTGTTTTCGATGATCCCTGCCTCGGTGACGGCAATTTTTGGGTTCTACGCCGCTGGGCCAGTCTGGAGCGTCGTTGCCGGGCTGGGAGGCTGGTTGGGCAGCTATTTCCTCGTTGAGCCCTTCACGCGACCCACCAGAGACACTGGCACCTCTGTAGCTGTTCCCAAGCCCCCTAAACAGCGCAAAATCACTGACGACGAGCTACGGCAAACCTACGGTACGCCACAAGTCTGCTGGGACAGTTCAGACGTTCCCATGATGCTGAGGCAATACAACGAAGTTGATTTCGGGCCCGTTTCCTTCACCTATCCCGACCGCGGCGGCATTACGTGGGAGTTCTGTTTGCATAGGCATAGCGAGATAACATTCGTGGTGCGTACTGCAGGCGGCGACAACCTTTCCCAAGATAAGAAGGTACGGCTCTGCAATGAGGTGCAGATGGTCGCAGCCCGGCAATATCAAGCGGACGCCCGACATGCCCGGCAACGCGCCGAGGCTGCTCGCAAGGCTGAAATGGATGAGCAGATGCGCCGAAGCGCGGCTGACGAACGAGAACGCAATCGCATTGCTGCACAGATCGAGGCTGAGAAAAAAGAACACGAAGCAGTTCAGCAGAATCTGCGGCGCATTGAAGGAGAAGCTCGGGATGTGCGGATGACGCGACTCAAGAGCCCAATTCCACTTCATTTGTCATCGGCTGGGATCGTTTTCGGAACCAAAGTAGAGGACGGTTACGACCTCATCATCCCGGTCCGGAAGATACAGCACATGCTGGTCGGCGGCGTTACTGGCTCTGGCAAATCGGTCTTTCTGCATCAAATGGTTTACCAGCTACTGCGGTCGAATGAAGTCGACCGGGTAGTGTTAATCGACTTGAAGGGCGGAACAGAGTTCGACCGTTACAGCACTGATCCGAAGGCGATGGTCGTTTGGGCACTAAGCGACGTGATAAAGATTTTTGACGAAATCGTTGGCGTTCTAGATGCGCGAGAAGCTGAAATGCGTGCCAATGGGCAAAGGGAGTGGAACGGCGGCCGCATCTTCGTCGTGGTCGATGAATACGCGGAGATCCACGACAGCATCCATGAGGCCCGACGAGGCGACGAAAAAGAAGCTGCGGTCCGCTTGGCCAACAACCTGAAGCGCATCATCCGTCGCGCAAGGTCACTGGGGGTGCGGATGATTTGTGCCCTACAAAAGGCCACGACGGACGCAATGGACTCGACGCTGAGAGCCAATATGGACATGCGAGCTTGTTTCAAGGTCAAGACACGGCAAACGGCCGAAGCGACGCTCGATGTCTTCGATGACTTACCTGCTGACCCTCTCACCCTGAAGCGAGGTCGCTTCGTGTTCGATAACGGCCGAGGTGATTACGCTCACCTTCAGGCGCAGATCGCACCCGGTGTGGACTTGGACAGTGATTAAAGATCAAAAAGGGATCGACGCGCGAGCACGGCCGCGCAAGCGGCCGCGCGCAGCGGGGCGAGACCATTTTCCTTGATAATAAGAAACAACACGTCAAATCCCATAGGGCGAATATCGACGTGAGGAATGACCGGCTTCATCGGCTGGATAGTAACACAGAATAGGCCAGGCAATAGGTTGGGCATGTTATCCGGCGAAGACGACGTAGCAGGCGAGCATCAATAAGAGGCCGAAGGAACCAAGTGCGAGCCCTTTCAAGCGGCGCAAAAGCTTGGGGGATGGCGGTGCAAGCAAGGCCTGCCGCTCCCGTTCAAAGCCTTGCCAATGTTGGCTGGCGAGCTGCGGGCGGGTAAAGGCAACCGGCGCGCTAATGCCGTCCCAATCGTTGTTCGACTCGATGACGTGGCGCAGGTACTTGGCGATGACGTCCCGATTACGAAAAGGCACGCTCGTAAGGTTGCGCCGCAGGAAATCGCGCATGCGATGCACGGCATCTTCGTCAATCTTGGCGGTGAGGGTCGTATTCCATGTGTTCAAGTCCATGGGTTTTACTTTCGTTTTGTTGATGACACCAAGGACGGAAGGGAACGCGAGCACGGCCGCGCCAAGCGGCCGCGCACAGCGTGCCCGGATTTTCCTTGATACCGCGCAAATAGCGCATCAGTTGTCGCGGGGCCTATGCTGAGCTATTATGTCGTCAGTCCTAGTAAAGCAGGACGGCTCAAGGCCCCGGGTTCAAGCGGGGCCTTTTGCGTGGCGCCATGGTTGGCAACCCCTCAACTGGTCCGGCTGTGCAATCGCATTTCAGCGGTCTGACAGTGCCGGTCTTCAAGCTCGATACCGATGAACGAACGCCCGGAATCATTTGCGGCGACCAGCGTCGAACCCGAGCCACAGAAAGGGTCAAGAACCACGCCATCGGCGGGACAGAACGCCTCGATGAGCTGACGCAAAGCAGAAACCGGCTTTTGCGTCGGATGTAGCCGATTGCCGGTGTAAGACCATTCGATAACGTCGCCGATGGGATTGGAAGGCCGTCGTACGTGGCCCTTGGCGAGCAGGTATGCCGTTTCATGCTCTCCTCTGAGGAAACCCACGGTCGATGCATAAGCCTTGCGAAAGACAATGTGGCCAACCACGCGGAAGCCCGCACTCCGCCAAGCTTGCATGAACACATCGGTTTTGTTCCATCCGTAGGTGCTGATGCAAAACGAGCCGTCCTTCAGGATGCGGTACATCTCGCGGTAGGCTGGTTTCACCCAGGCCTCGTCGTTGTCATTGGCAACGCGTTGCCCGTCACGGGGCCGGTAGTTCACCAGATAAGGCGGATCGGTGAGCACGAGGTCGACCGAGCGCGTGGGAATGTCGCGCATCACATCAGTGCAGTCGCCGTGGACAACTCGGTTTAGGAATCCTGCCAGCGAACCCGACGACCGGCCGCCGTCTGTCATTCGGCCTGCAATATTGACCCCCTAAGCCGGGGGATCGGCGTCCAAAATTGACCCCCTGTAGGTTGGTCTGTTGCGCTGCCTGCTTTGGAAT
>Ga0209233_1000664_pt1 | contig 16603 bp, 11 predicted proteins | sample AraplaCL_Cvi_mCL_FD_184269 | JGI IMG/M metagenome (GOLD analysis project Ga0209233, IMG submission 184269) | Arabidopsis root microbial communities from the University of North Carolina, USA - plate scrape CL_Cvi_mCL (SPAdes) (version 2) | ecosystem: Host-associated > Plants > Roots > Endosphere...
TGCGGCTGGATCGACCTCGTCGCGCTCAAACGCGCGACGCAGATCAACGCGATCAACGGTCTCGCGATCACCAAGCTCGACGTGCTCGACGGCCTGCCGAGCGTGAAGGTCTGTATCGCCTACGAATACCGCGGCAAGCGCCGCGAACTCGCACCGCTCGATGCCGACGGCTGGGATGAATGCAAGCCGGTCTATCTTGAATTCCCGGGCTGGGACGAACCGACCAGCGGCGTGCGCGACTGGAACAAACTGCCGGCCGCAGCGCGCGCGTATCTGCGTGCGGTCGAGGAGCTGTCGGGTTGCCACCTTGCGCTGGTCGCCACGGGCGCCGACCGCGAAGACACGATCGTTCTGCGCGATCCGTTCGCCTGAGTTGATCGGCCGGTCAGAGGACACACCTCTCCCGCTGGCGGGAGAGGTCGAAGCCGCGTCAGCGGCCTCGGGTGAGGGTGGCGCTTCGCAGAATGTTAGGGCTAGGCTGTACCACCCTCATCCGCCCCTTCGGGCACCTTCTCCCGCCGGCGGGAGAAGGAAAGGCAACTTCTTTACGCCGCGAACTGCAAACGCGCGAGCTCGCCGTAGAGCCCGCCCGCGCGCAGCAGTTCCGCGTGCGTGCCTTGCGCGACGATGCGGCCGGCATCCATGACCACGATGCGGTCGGCCTTGAGCACGGTGGCGAGGCGATGCGCGATGATCAGTGTCGTGCGGCCGTGCATCAGGCGCTCGAAGCCTTGCTGGATCGCCGCTTCGGACTGCGCGTCGAGATTGCTCGTCGCCTCGTCGAGCAGCAGGATCGGCGCGTCTTTGAGCAACGCGCGCGCGATCGCGATGCGCTGCTGCTGACCGCCGGACAGGCGCACGCCGCGCTCGCCGAGATAGGTGTCGTAGCCTTCCGGCTGCGCGGCGATGAAGTCGTGCGCTTCGGCGGTTTTCGCCGCTGCGATCACCGCGTCCTCGTCCGCATCGACGTGGCCGAAGCGGATGTTGTCGCGCGCGCTCGCGCCGAAGATCACTGTGTCCTGCGGTACGAGTGCGATCACGCCGCGCAGATCGGGCAGCGCGAGCTGCTTCAGATCGACGCCGTCGAAGCGAATCGTGCCCTGCTGTGCATCGTAGAAACGCAGCAGCAGGTGGAACACCGTGCTCTTGCCGGCGCCGGAAGGACCGACCAGAGCGACGGTTTCGCCGGGCTTCACGGTGAGGGTGAAGTCGTGCAGCGTCGGCGCGTCCGGTCGCGAGGGGTAGCGGAATTCGACGTGCTCGAAGCGGATTTCGCCGCGCAGAGGTTTGGTCAGTGCTACCGGCTGGTCAGGCGTGCGAATCGAAGGCGTGGCCGCAATCAGCTCGCCGATGCGTTCCATCGCGCCCGAGGCGCGCGCGATCTCGCTCCATACTTCGGTGAGGCCGCCGATGGAGCCGGCTGCGATCACGGCGTAGAACACGAACTGGCTCAATACGCCGACGTCGAGGCGGCCATCCATCACGCTGCGCGCGCCGCTCCAGAGCACGAGCGTGATCGCGCCGAAGATCAGCAGGATCACGAGCGCGGTCAGGATTGCGCGCTGGCCGATGCGTTTTTTCGCCGTCGCGATCGCCCGCGCGATCGCCGCGTCGTAGCGCGCGATTTCGAATGGTTCACGCGCGTAGGCCTGCACGGCGTAAGTCGCATTGAGTGTTTCGTTGGCGATGGCAGAGGCGTCGGCGATGCGGTCCTGATTTGCGCGTGCGAGCCGTTGCTGGCGCCGCCCCATCAACACGATCGGCGCGATCACGAGCGGGATCACCAGTGCGGCGTAGCCGGCGAGGCGCGGGCTCGTTGCGATGAGCATGGTGACCGCGCTGCGCAACGCGACCGAGAGCGAAGAGGTCACCACGGTCTGCACCAATTCGGTGTCGGCCGAGAGGCGCGAGGTCAGCTCGCCGACGCGCGTGCGTTCGAAGAACGGCTGGTCGAGCTGGAGCAAGTGCGAGTAAAGCCGCTTGCGCAGATCCGCGACCGTGCGCTCGCCGAGCAGGGTGATGCAAAAGTAGCGCGCGGCGGTGGCCAGGGCGAGCACGATCGCGACGCCGAACAGGCCGAGAAAGGCCGAGTCGATCACCGCCGCATTCGCGTGCGCGAAGCCGTGATCGATCATCACGCGCACCGCGACCGGCAGGGCCAGCGTGGCGAGCGAGGACACAGCCAGAAACGTCAGCCAGCCGATCAGCAGTCCGCGATAGCGGCGCAGATAGGGCCAGAGTAGCGGTAGCGCGGAAAAGCGGCTGCGCGGCTCGGTGGGGGATTCAACGGATGCGGACACGCAACTGCGCCTGACTTCAGGGAATACTCTCGGAATGGTGACGCAGAGCGCGAATTCAATCCACTCGCTGAAGAATGCTGCGACCGCGTGTCGCATCGGTGACCCAGGCGCGCAGCGCGTCGATCCGGGCGGCGGGCAGGGTCAGGCGCAGCTCGGCGCCGTCGGCATCGAAACGCTCCTCGACGATCGAAGCGCCAAATTCCGCGAGCCGCGCATGCAGCAACGGCAGCACGGAGAACGGCAGCGCGACGGCGACGGCGGCCATCTCGACCGCCGCGGTTTTCGCCGCGAGGCGCAGGCATTCGGCCGCACAGCCGCCGTAAGCGCGCGCGAGGCCGCCCGCGCCGAGCTTGACCCCACCGAACCAGCGTGTGACGACGACGACCGTGTTGTCCATCTGCTGTCCGTCGATCGCCTGTAGGATCGGCCGACCGGCGGTGCCGCCCGGTTCGCCGTCGTCGTTGAAGCGGTATTGCTGGCCGAGGCGGTAGGCCCAGCAGTTGTGCGTGGCCGAGCGATCGGCGACCGCGGCGACGAAGTCGAGTGCCGCGGCCGGCGAGGCGACATTTGCGGCATTTGCCACAAATATACTTTTCTTCACTTCTTGGCGCAGCGTCGCCGCTGCGGAGAGAACGAAACGCGTGCCGCTCATTCGAGGCTGCGCAGATCGGACGGCACGCGGAAATCGGGATGCTGCGCGCGCAGGTCCGCGAGCGCCCGTTTCGCGGCGTCGCGATGCCCGTCGCGCAACATCGTGCGAATGATCGCTACCCAGGTTTGCAACGGCGGCGCATCGGGCGGGTAAACGCCGCTGCGCGTTTGTGCGCCTGGCAAACGGTTGCCCGCCAGTTCCCAGCGATAGCGGGTAGGGTCGGAGGAATCCGGTTGGATGATCGGCGGAGGCCCGTCGGCCGTCATATTGTCGGAGAGCGCCTGTTTGGCTTCGGCGCGGTTTTCGATCGCGACTTCGGGTGGTGCGATCGAAGGCGTCGCTGCGGGGGCCGGAGCCGATTTCATCATCTTCTGTTCGGCGGCGACCGGCGCGGACGGCTCGGCCGCGAAAGCCGGCGGTGGCGGTGCGGCGTGCGGAGGTGGAGGCGGCAGTGGCGCCGATTGCACCATCGGCGCATTCGCCGCCGGTGGGAACGCCGTCGGCTTTGCCGCGTCCGTCGGCGCGGCAAGGGTCGGCGCTGCGGCACCGGTTGCCGCGCCGGCACTGCGATCCGCCGAAGATTTCGCCCGGACCTTCGCGGCATCGGCAGTCGGGGAGGATGGGGCTTGAGGCGCCATCGACCGGCGCAATTCGCGCTGAGGTTGCGATGTGCGTGCGGGCACCTCCGCAGCGGCCTGCGCAGGTGCGGCTTCCTGCATCGATTCCGACGTCGGCGCCGGAGTCGCCGCAGGGTTGTCGCCTTGTGCAGGCGACGGCGGTGAAACCTGCACGGCCGGCGCGGTCTCGCGCGGCGACGATGTCGGCGGTGCGAGGCGCCACGCCAGACCCGCGACGAGGACGAGTGTTGCCGCCGCGCCGAACGCGGGCAGCCAGCGGCGCGGGCGCGATGGCTGTCGCGGTGATGTTTCCGTAGTTGCGGCCTCTGAGTGTTGGCGCAGCGCCTGCCGCGCCTGCGCGCGCACGCGCGCGTCCAGTGCGGCGTCCGGCTCCGCGTGCGGCAGCTTGCGGTACAACTGGGCCATGCGCGAGTTTTCCTCGCGCAGGAACGCGTCGAACTCGGCGTCGAAATCTTCCTGCGAGGGTTTCTTGATATCGCTCATTCGGCCAACCTCTCGCGTATTTTGGCGAATGCGTAGCGCAGGCGCGACTTTACCGTCTCGTGGCCCGCGCCGGTGACCCGCGCAATCTCCTCCAAGCCCAGCCCCGAGTCGACGCGCAGCAGGAAGGCGACGCGCTGGTCGTCCGGCAGCGCCTCGAGCGCGAGCTGCAGGCGCCGGCGCTGTTCGAAGTCGCTGAGGATTTCCTCGGGCCGCTCGTGATCGGGCGCATCGAGCTGGCCGAGCACGTGCTCGGTCTCTTCTGCATCCGCCTGCGGCCGCTGCCGGCGCAGGTGATCGACGATGAGATTATGCGCGATCTGCAGCAGCCAGGTGCTGAACTTCGCCTCGACACGATAGCGCGAGCGCGCCTGGATCGCGCGGCTCCAAGTGTCCTGGAACAGCTCGTCGGCGACAGCGCGCTCGGGCACGCTGCGCAGAATGAAGCGGTAAAGCATTCCGCGGCAGCGCGCGTAGAGCAGATCGAACGCGAACGCGTCGCCGCGCGCGTAGGCGAGCATGAGTTCCTCGTCGGTCTTCTCCGTCCCCATCGGCGCGCAGCGTACGCCAAATCGCGCGCGAGCGGCAGCCGTCCCGCGCGGCGCGGGACTGGGGTTGATATCGATAGCGACAACGGCCATGTCCGATGTAACGCAGATCAAACATTGACGGGGTTAGGATGAGGCCGGTTTCCCTCGGTGGCAAAACAATTTACCGCGAGCGGCATCCCATCATCCGCTGCCGAACGCAGCAGAACAATCGGAGCCGGACATGATTCACGACATCCTCAAGATGGGCGATCCGCGCCTGCTGCGCATCGCCAAGCCTGTCGAAGCCTTCGATACACGGGAACTGAATGCGCTGATCGCCGACATGTTCGAGACGATGCAGGCCGCCGGCGGCGTCGGGCTCGCCGCGCCGCAGATCGGCGTCGACCTGCAGCTCGTCATCTTCGGCTTCGAACGCAGCGAGCGCTACCCCGACGCGCCCGCGGTGCCGCGCACGATCCTGATCAATCCAGAAATCACGCCGCTGTCGCAGGACAAGGAGGAGGGCTGGGAAGGCTGCCTGTCCGTGCCCGGCCTGCGCGGCGCGGTCGAGCGTTATTCGCTGATCCGCTACACCGGCTACGATCCGAAGGGCGAAAAGATCGAGCGCGAAGCGGAGGGATTCCACGCGCGCGTTGTGCAGCATGAGTGCGATCACCTCATAGGCCGCCTCTATCCTTCGCGCATCACCGATTTTTCCAAGTTCGGTTACACCGAGGTGCTGTTTCCCGGGCTGGATCCTGTGGCTGACGAGTAGACCCAACCGTTCGCCCTGAGGCATCGAAGGGAGAACGGGGGGCGGGTTCTTGTTTCAAGATTTGCTGCCGCTGGCGTTCAGCAACTCGACCAGATAGTTCTTCCACAGCACCGCCCAAGTGTGTGAGCTGTGGCCGCGCGTGGCATCGCTCATCGGGATGACCACGGCGCGGCCGTGGGCCACGTTCTTGATCTCGCGTTCGAGGATGCCGAGTTCGGGCGGGTTGATCTGGTCGTCCGCGGAATTGACCGCGAGCAGTGGCGCTTTGATCGCACTAAGTTTCGGCTGCGGGTTGTAATTGCGCGAGGCGTCGACCTGGTAGAGGCAGTCGTTGGCGTCGTCCTCTTTCATCAGCGTGGCGATGCGGTCCTCGAGATACTTGTCTGCGGCCTCGCGCGTCGGGTAGTCCTTCTGCCACTGCAGCGGCACCGAACCCATGATCAGCAGGATGTGCAGCGCATCGGCGAGGCCGCGCGGCTGCTTTGCGTATTCGCCGTTGCTCCATTCCGGATCGCTGCGGATCGCGTCCATGAACATGCGGCGGAACATGCGATTGCGTCCGCCGATCTCCACGGGGAGCGAGGCCAGCGGCATCAGCGCATCCATGAAATCGGGATAGGTTTCGCCCCAAACCCAGGTGTGCATGCCGCCCATCGACGTGCCCATGACCAGACGCAGGTGATCGACCTTGAGTTTCTCCGTCAGCAGCCGATAGTCGGCCTTCACCATGTCGTCATAGTCGTACTTTGGAAATTTCATGTGCAGCCCGTCGCTCGGCTTGCTCGATTTGCCGTGGCCGATGCCGTCGGGCAGCACGATGAAATACTTCGTGGCGTCGAGCGGCTGGCCGGGACCGAACAGCTGGCCGGCAAAACGATCGTTGATGAACTGCGTGCCCGCGCCGCCGGTGCCGTGCATGATCAACACGGCGTTGTCCACGTGTCCGTTCTTGTCGCGATGGATGCTGCCGAGCGTGCGGTAATGCATGCGGAGTTCGGGCAAAGTTTCGCCGCTGGCGAAGCGGAAGCTCTTCATCACGAAATCGCCTTCCGACGGCGTCGGCCACGTCTCGGCCTGTGCGGCGGCGCAGGTCACGAGCGCAGCAAAGGTGGCGACGAAGAGCAGATATTTGCGCAGCATGGATTCACCCGATCGATTCAAGAGCCGGCGCAGTGTGCAATAAATGCGCGGCTTTGTCCCGCGGTGCCGGTCGGGTTATCGTTGTCTGCATGAACACGTCTTCGATGGAAACTCGCGCGCGTTTCTGCGCGGCGCTTGCGTGCGGCGGAGTCGCGGTATTCGTGCTGATTTGCGGCGCCGTGCAGTTCCTGCGCCCCGACCTTGACTGGATCGCCGCGCCGTTGAGCTACTACCTCGTCGGTCCGTTCGGCGCCGCCGTGGTCGCGGCGTATCTCGCACTGTCGGTAGGGCTGGTCGCACTCGGAATCGGCTTTCGCTTCTCGCTCGCCGCCGCTGCGCGTAGCGGCGCACCGGTATTGCTGTTCTCGGTGGCGGGCGCGGCGCTCGCGCTGACCGCGTTGAGCGAGCCGGCAAAGTCGTATGGCCATCCCATGGAGTGGGAGGCCATTCATCGGCTCGCCGCAATGACGACGTTCCTCTTCGTCACCTTGGCGATGCTGCTGCAATCGTTCTGGCTGCGCTACGACCCGCGCTGGCGCGGCCGATTCACCTTCGCCTTCACGCTCGCCGCGCTGACGTTTGTGGCATTGTGGATTTATGCACTTTTCCACTTATTCCCGAGCGGCATTTCGCAGAAGACCGTGATCGCGCTGATCCTCGTCTGGCTCGGCTGGGCATCCTGGGGTCTTTGGCGCAGCCTGCGGCGATGAATCCTGCGCCTTAATCGTTGTCGGGCGCCGCGGGTTTGCGTGTGCGTGGCTTCGGTTCGTGGCGAAGTGGAATTTCGCCATCGGCAAGGCGCGCGACGAGACGGCCGGAATTTCGCGCCTGTTCGACGGAACGCAGCACTTGTCGACTGTCGCGATCGAGCAGAATCGCATAGCCGCGCTGCAACGTTGCGAGAGGGCTGACCGCGTTGAGCGTGCGGGCCAGTTCGACGAGGAGCTGCTTGCGTCGGTCGAATCTGCGATCGAGGGCCGCGTCGAGGCGCTGGCGCAATGAGGCAAGTTGTTCGCGCCGTTGCGCCAATCGGATCAGCGGATGCTGCGCTTGCAGGCGCGCGCGCAGGTGCGCCAGACGTTCGCTGCCGCGCTGCAGACGGGCGCGCGGGTGCTGCGTGCGCAGCCGTGTCCACGCATGGTCGAGTCGCTGCGCGGCATTCTGCAAGCGACGCTGCATCAATGCTTCGAGACGCGCTTCTTCGCGTTGCAGCGTGCGGCGGATTGCGGCGCCGTCGGGCACGAGGATTTCCGCCGCGGCCGATGGCGTCGGCGCGCGCACGTCGGCGGCGAAGTCGGCGATCGTGAAGTCGACCTCGTGGCCGACCGCGCTGACGACGGGGATCGCGCAGGCGCGGATCGCGCGCGCGACGCCTTCGTCGTTGAACGCCCATAAGTCTTCAAGCGAGCCGCCGCCGCGCGTCAACAACAGGACATCGTGTCGGTGCGCGTTCGACGCGGCATTCAGCGCAGCGATGATGGCGGGCGGCGCTTCCTTGCCCTGCACGGGCACGGGGATCACCTCGACGTCGACAAGCGGGAAGCGCCGCGAAAGTACGCTGAGCACGTCGCGGATGGCCGCACCCGAGGCCGAGGTGATGACGCCGATGCGTCGCGGCAATGCCGGCAGCGCGCGTTTCTTCGCCGCATCGAACAAGCCTTCTGCGGCGAGCTTGGCCTTGAGCTGCTCGAATGCGCGCAGCAGGGCACCTTCGCCGGCTTCCTCCAGATGTTCGACGATGAGCTGGAACTCGCCGCGCGCTTCGTACAGGCTCACGCGCGCGCGGGCGAGCACGCGCGTGCCGTCCGCGGGTTTGAAGCGCAGCAGCATCGCGCGGTTGCGGAACATCGCGCAGCGTATCTGCGCCTGCGCGTCTTTCAGGCTGAAGTACAGATGTCCCGAAGCCGGACGCGAGAGGTTGGAGATTTCGCCTTCGACCCAGATCAGCGGGAACGTGTCCTCGAGCAGGTCGCGCGCGAGTCGAACCAACTGGCTCGGCGAAAAGATTTCGCGCTGAGGGGCGGATGTTTCGGGGAAGTCGGACATCGAACGGAAGAAGCTGCGAAGAGGCGGCCGTTCCGATTGCTTTCAACAGCCGGATGGCTGGTCAAACCGGAACGACGAATGCGCGAGGTTACTCTTCGCGACTATCCCCGCCAACCTTTGCGCGCTCGCGTCGCAATTTGCGCCAGCGCAACAGCAGACTCGTACCGATCCACGCGGCCAGCAACGCGAGCGGCCAAGCGACGATGCGCGGCCAGATCGCCGCAAGCACGGCGAGGACGATCAATAGCATGGCGGCCGGCGGCAGCAGGCCCGCATCGGCGCTGCCGAGCAATCGTCGCCCGCCGATCGCCGCACCAACCGTGTTGACCAGGCGCAACGTGCCCGCCGCAGCGCGGCTGGTGCTGCCGCTGCCGCCGCGAGCGCGCTTCGTGAGCCGCTTCGCGCGGGTCGGCCGCGCGCGCACGTCGAGCACGACTTCGGTAGCGTTGCGCAAGTCGGTTTCGTACTGGGCGGCCATCAGTCGGGCAAACGCTTCGTCCTCGATGGCCACATCGATTTCGCAGTTGGTCAGCCAGCTCGCGAGGTTGAGGTTGCTCGAACCGACGCGCGCCCAGCGGTCGTCGGCGACCGCAGTCTTGGCGTGGATCATCGAGCCGTTCCATTCGTAGACGCGCACGCCGGCTTCGAGCAGCGGACGATAGCCCGCGCGCGAAAGACCGGCGACGATTTGCAAATCGCTGCTGCCGGGCACGAGCAGGCGCACGTCGACGCCGTCGCGCGCGGCCGCGCACAGCGCCTGCACGTAGGGGGCGAGCGCGACGAAATAGGCGTCGGTCAGCCACAGCGTTTTGCGCGCCATCGCCGCGATGTAGAGATCGGTGCGATAGACGCCGGCGCGGTTCGGTGTCGTTGCGATCACGCGCAGGCTGGTGTTGCCGACGCGCGGCGGCGTGGCGACGTCGAGCGCGAGCGGTGTGCCGAGCTGCGCCCAGTTGTCGGCAAACGCGGCGGTGATTTCCGCGCAGGCCGGACCGCGCAGGGCGATACCGGTGTCGCGCCACGGCGCGATGCGGCGTGCGGGATCGCCGAGCCACTTTGCCGACAGGCACACGCCGGAAACGAAGGCGAGATTGCCGTCGACGACGAGCACCTTGCGATGGTCGCGGCCGAGCCAGCCGAACGGGCTGTCCAGGCGCGGTGGATTGAAGGCGCGCACTTCGCCGCCGGCATCGATCAATGGCCGCCAGAATGCCGCGCTCGAACTGCCGAGGCAGCCGAGCCAGTCGCGGATGACGGCGACGCGCACGCCGGCCGCTGCGCGCTCGCTCAATGCGGCGAGGAATTGGTGGCCGACGGCGTCGTCGACGATGATGTAGTTTTCCAGCAGGATGCTGCTTTGCGCCGCACGGATCGCGGTGAGCCAGGCGTCGAAATGTGCGCGCGCGTCGATCAGCAATTCGACGGCGTTGCCTTCGCTCAGTTCAGCGCCGGTGGCGCGCTCGAGCGCCTGCGCGGTCAGGCTCTGCACGGTGCGGGCAAACGGCGTGGCGATGGCGGGCGACGACGACATGTCGCCCGATTGTAAGCGCTGGCGACGACGCGGCGCCAACCGCGTCGAGGGTGAACTTTCCCTCAGCCGGCGCGGCGCGCGGCAGTCGCGTCCTCGCCGAGCGAGCGCAGATATTGGCGATCGAACGCGGCGAGCTGGCTTTCGAGTTCCGAATACGGGCCCGGTTCCCAGGCGCGCGAGGTGACGCCGCGATGCGCGTTCGAGCAGAGCTCCCAATCCTGGCGGTTGGTCAGGTCCCAGAATTCCACGGCCGGATTGGGATCGAAGCCGGGCGCGGCGATCGCATCGGGATGGAACAGCCATTCGCAGACGACGCGGGTGCGGTCCTTCGAGATCGGCAGCGCGCGATGCATCATCACGTAGTCCGGATGGAACGAGAGGAAGCCGCTCGGGAACAGGCTGTAATAGTATACTTTTCCGCGTTCCGCCTCGGTCAGGCCGGGCAGCGCCGGAGCGCAGCGCTCGCCGCCCATGGTCATGCTGCCGTCGCGGTTGTTCATCCACATCGGGCCGCCGAGCACGGGGCCTTCGTCGAGGTCGTTCTCCGAATTGCGGAACGGGGTGAGCTTGTTCAGGTGCGGATGCGCGAGCGGGCAGTGATAGCACTCGCTGAAATTGTGGAAGATCAGTTTCCAGTTCGCATCGACCTCGTAGACCTTGCGCGCGGCCGCGCGCAGTTCCGGCGTGCGCCATTGCTGGAAGCGCTCGGCGAGGCCGGGCAGCGCGTCGGCGAAGGGTGTCGGGTTGGGCGAGAGGTTGATGAAAAGAAAGCCCTGCCAGTTCGTCAACGCGGCGGAATGCAGCGGATAGTTCGCCGGGTCGAAGCCGGGGACTTCGTTCATCGTCGGCACGCCGCGCAGCGCGCCGTCGAGGCCGAAGGTCCAGGCGTGATACGGGCATTGGATCGACTTGCCCAGCGTGCCCTGCGCCTCGCGGCAGAGCTTGCTGCCGCGGTGCCGACAATGGTTGTGGAAAGCGCGCAGCTCGCCTTCCTGGTCGCGCAGGACGATTACGCTTTCGCTGTCGAGTTCGAACAGAAAATAGCTGCCGGGTGTTTCGAGCTGCGAGACGTGGCCGGCCAGCATCCACGAACGGAAGAAGATTTTTTCGTGCTCCGCGCGCCAGATCTCGTCCGAGACGAAATAGTCGCGGCCGAGCGTGTGTTGACCGAAGGAGGTGCGTGCTTTCATGACGGCGGTCCGATTGACGATGGCTGAATCCGAGTATGCCTTGGGACTACCCGCCAAGCCACACGGGCAGACCATTCCGCGCTTGGTGTTGCAGAACAGGGACAGCGCCGGCGCAAGTCTGCTGCCGACAACTGTCAGCAGGTTTCCACACGGAACGGGTGCGGACAAGCGTGCTGCATTAGACTTGCAGATCGTTCAATCGACCGCACATTACTTGCCGATGGCCGCCGATCGTTTTCAGCTCGTTTCCCCCTTCCAGCCTGCCGGCGACCAGCCGGAGGCGATACGCCGCCTCGTCAACGGATTCAATGACGGCTTGGCGCACCAAACTCTGCTCGGCGTTACCGGTTCGGGCAAGACGTTCACGATCGCGAACGTTGTCCAGCAGGTGCAGAAGCCGACGATCGTGCTCGCGCCGAACAAGACGTTGGCCGCGCAGCTTTATGGCGAATTCAAGGAGTTCTTTCCGCACAACGCGGTCGAGTACTTCGTCAGCTACTACGACTACTACCAGCCCGAAGCCTACGTCGTCGCCAGCGACACGTACATCGAGAAAGATTCGTCGATCAACGAGCACATCGAGCAGATGCGGCTGTCGGCGACGAAGGCGCTGTTGTCGCGGCCCGATGCGCTGATCGTCGCGACGGTGTCGGCGATCTACGGCCTCGGCGATCCCGAAGATTATCTGTCGATGCGCCTGATTCTCGCGCGCGGGGAGCGCGTCGATCAACGCGAATTGATCCGCCACCTGACCGAGCTGCAATACGAGCGCGGCGACTACGAGCTGCATCGCGGCTCGTTCCGCGTGCGCGGCGACGTGGTCGATGTGTTCCCTGCCGAAAGCGAATTCGAGGCGGTGCGCATCGAGCTGTTCGACGGCGAAGTCGAGAACATTGCCGTGTTCGATCCGCTCACTGGCGCGATCCTGCGCAAAGTGCCGCGCTACGTGATCTATCCGTCGACGCACTACGTGACCACGCGCAAGCGCGTGCTCGACGCCATCGAGACGATCAAGCCCGAACTGAAGGAACGCCTCGACCAGTTGTACAAGGCGAACCGCCTGGTCGAGGCGCAGCGCCTGCAGCAGCGCACGCAGTACGACCTCGAGATGATGGCCGAGATCGGCTACTGCAACGGCATCGAAAACTACTCGCGCCACTTCACCGGGCGCAAACCGGGCGAGCCGCCGCCGACGTTGTTCGACTATCTGCCGCCGGATTCGCTGCTCGTGATCGACGAGTCGCACGTCACCGTGCCGCAGCTCGGCGCGATGTACAAGGGCGACCGGTCGCGCAAGGAGAACCTTGTCGAATACGGTTTCCGCTTGCCGTCGGCGCTCGACAACCGCCCGCTCAAGTTCGACGAATTCGAAGCGCGCGAGCCGCGCACGATCTTCGTTTCGGCGACGCCGTCGCGCTACGAGATCGAGCATTCGCAGGGCAGCGTGGTCGAGTTGGTCGTGCGCCCGACCGGCCTGATCGATCCGGAAGTCGAGATCCGCCCAGTGCGCACCCAGGTCGACGACTTGCTCGGCGAGATCCACAAGCGCGTCAAGCTCGGCGACCGCGTGCTCGTGACCACGCTGACCAAGCGCATGTCCGAAAACCTGACCGATTATCTCGAAGAGCACGGCGTGCGCGTGCGCTATCTGCATTCCGACATCGAGACGGTCGAGCGCGTCGAGATCCTCCGTGATCTGCGCCTGGGCAAATTCGACGTGCTCGTCGGCATCAATCTGTTGCGCGAAGGTCTGGATATGCCCGAGGTGTCGCTCGTCGCGATCCTCGATGCGGACAAGGAAGGCTATCTGCGTTCGACGGGTTCGTTGATTCAGACGATCGGCCGCGCCGCGCGTAACCTGCGCGGCAAGGCCATTCTCTACGCCGATCGCATCACCGATTCGATGAAGCGCGCGCTCGACGAAACCGACCGGCGCCGGCAGAAGCAGATCGACTACAACATCGAACACGGCATCACGCCGAAATCGGTGGTGAAGAAGATCGCCGACATCATGGAAGGTGCGCGCGCCGACGCCGAGACCGAACGCGCCGGCGGCAAGCGTGCCAAGTCCGGCGGGTTCGCGGTGGCCGAGGAATCAGTCGACTATTCCGTGTTGTCGCCGGATCAGCTCGCGGCCAAGCTCAAAAAGCTCGAAGCGCAGATGTACAAGCTCGCACAGGATCTGCAATTCGAGGAAGCGGCGCGCGTGCGCGATGAGCTGCAGCGCGTGAAGACGCTGGGTTTGCTGAGCTGATTTCCGTTTCCTAGACCGCACAATTCCGTACCAGGGTAAAAATTCCCCCTCTCCACGCAGGGTATAGGAGAGGGGGAGAAGCTCCTTACGGTCGGAGTCGGTTGCCGCGCGTCCGCGCTGAGAGAGCGCCGAACGCAGCCAGTACAGCGATCAAGATGGCGAGACTGCGCGGATCGAGCGCCGGCGCCGGTATCGTGGGCTGCTGCGAGACCGCGGCGGGCAGACTTGGACCGCCCGCGTCGATGATCGTGCCATTGACCGCGAGGTCGTCGTCGCCGAGACCGCCGTCGGCGATTGTGAACGTCGCGACGTGGCCCACGAGCGACAGACTGTTGGTCGCGCCTAGCGTGTACCAGTGATTGCTGGCCTGGCCTGACGTCGGGCCGTACTTCCAATACTGCACGCCCGCTGAGAATGCGCTCGGGAAGGTGACGGTCAGCGTGACGCTGCCCGCGCAGCCGCTCGCGGTGAATTGGAACAATCCATCGGGGAAACTCACGCCCGATGGCGGCGAGGCGGGTGCGGCGATGAAAGCAGGATTGACCAGCGCGCAGGTCGGTCCGCCGCCCGAAAGCACGGCGGTAGCCGTACCCGTGCCGGTCGCGGTCGGGCCGCTGAACGTCGTCACGACCGGACAAGCGGAAGTCGTGAAGCTCAGGTCACCGCCGTGGTTCGTGCCGTTGGTGTTCGTCGCATCGACGCGGAAGTGATAAGTCTGGCCGCAGGTCAGTCCATTTAGCGCCGCAGACACCGCCGTGCCGACCGCGTTCGCCGGCAGCGAAGCGGGCGTGGCGGCGAGGGTGCTGCCGTAGGCTGCGGTCGCGCCGTAGGAGAACGACACCGTCGTCGCCGCGCCGTTCGCATTGATCGTGCCGTTGATCGTCGCCGAGGTGGCAGTGATGGCCGTCGCTACGAGGCTGGTCGCAGTCGGCGCTTGCGCCGCGCAGGCCGAGGTCGTAAATGTCTGATCGATGCCGTAGGCCGGGCCGCCATTGCCGTTGTCCGCCACGACGCGGAAATGATAGGTCTGGTTGCAGGCCAGCGAGCCGACGACGGCCGACACCGGCGCGTTGCTCGCGTTCGCGGCGAGCGGACTCTGCGCAGCCACTGCGTTGAGACCGTACGCCATCGTGGTGCCGTAATCGAAGCTCACCACCGTCTGCGCGCCGTTGGCGCTGACCGCGGCGTTGAGCGTGGCCGAGGTCGCAGCGATGCCGGTCGCCGAACCGGTTGTGGCGGTCGGCGCTTGGCCGGGACAAGTCGACGTGAGGAATGTGCCATCGACCGTATTGACGCTGCCGCCCGCGTTGGTGGCGTCGAGGCGGAAGTGGTACGTCGTGCCGCAGCTCAGGCCGCTCAGATTCGCCGTCACCGCGGTGTTCGACGATCCCGAAAGCAGATTCGGAATTCCCGGCGCGGTCTGGCCGTAGCTCGTCGTCGTGCCGTATTCAAACGTGACGCTCGTGCTGTAGCCGTTGGCGTTGCCCGCGCCGTTCAAGGTCGCGCTCGTCGCGGTGACGCTGGTCGCGGCGGAGATCGACACCGTCGGCGGCGTCACGCCGCAAGCGCCCATCGCTGCGCTCAGATCGGCGCCGTTGGTCGGGCCGACCGAGTTGGTTGCGCGCACGCGGAAGTGCACAGTCGTGCCGCATTGCGCGGCGACCGTCGCCGATACGGCCGTGGCCGCCGCGTTCGCGAGTACCGTGCCGGGCGTAGCCGCAATGGTGCTGCCATAGTTCGTGTCGGGGCCGTAGTCGAAGACGACCGTCGCATCGTTGCCATTCGCGGTGACGCTGCCGTTGAAGGTGATCGAACTGGTCGTCACGTTGGTCGCGGCCAGCGTGACCGCGCTAGGCGCGGGGCAGGCAGCCGTGGTGAAAGTCAGATCGTTGCCGAGTTGCGATCCGCCAACGCCGTTGAACGCCTCGGCGCGGAAGTGATACGTCGTGCCGCAGGCGAGGCCGAAGATATTCGCCGTCACTGATGCATTGCTCGCGTTGGCGGGCAGCGGATTCGGTGCGCTGGCGTTGACGCTAAAGCCGTAGGCGGGAGCCGTCTTGCCATACTCGAACGACACGCCGGTCGTCGCGCCGTTCGCGCTGACTGTGCCGTTGATCGTCGCCGTGGTCGCGGTGATGTTCGTCGCGGCCGTCGTCGTCACGGTGGGTGCGGCCGCGGGGCAGGCGCCGGTGGTGAAGGTCAGATCGCTGCCATTGATCGTGCCACCGACGCCATTGTTCGCTTTGACGCGGAAGTAGTACTGCGTGTTGCAGGTCAGGCCGGTGATCACAATCGACACCGGCGCGTTGCTCAAGCCGCCCGCCAGCGGGCTTTGCGAGGCGCTGACGTTGTTGCCGTAGCTGGTGCTGGTGTCATAGTCGAAGCTCACCGTCGTGCTCGCGCCGTTGGCGCTGACGACGCCGTTGAGTGTTGCCGTGGTCGCGGTGATGGCGGTCGCGGCTGTCGTCGTCGCAGTCGGCGCCAGCGCGGGACAGGCGAGTGTAGAGAAGCTCATGTCGTTGCCGAAGACGATGCCGCCGATGCCGTTGCTCGCCTTGATGCGGAAGTGATAGGTCGAGCCGCAGGTCAGTCCGCTGATCGGCCCGGTGATCGCGGTATTGCCCGCGCCGGCAGCCAGCGACGACGGAACCGCCGTGGCTAGTGTTCCGTAGTTCGTGTCCGGGCCGTACTCGAAGCTGATCGCCGTGGTCGAGCCGTTGTCGTCGACGCTGCCGTTGAGCGTCGCACTGGTTTCGGTGATCGCCGTCGCCGCGGTCGTCGTCGCGCTCGGCGGCGCCAGCGGCACGTTGGCCGTGTTGGAAAATTCGGAGGTGTTGTTCGCCGTGCAGGCCGAGATGATGCCGGTCGGATCGCCGAAGGCGCCGATGAAGCACTTGAGGCCGGCCTTCCAGTCGCCGGGGTCGCCGGGTTTGTCGGTCATCGCGGTGATGTCGGTCACCGTCATCAGCAGATAGCTGCCGCCGGTGGAGGCGGAAAGCGAGGCGCTGCAGCGCTGGCTGGGGCAGGTGGCGTCGAGTGCGCCGGTCGCGTCTGTCGTGACGGTTTG
>Ga0209233_1000665_pt1 | contig 16584 bp, 14 predicted proteins | sample AraplaCL_Cvi_mCL_FD_184269 | JGI IMG/M metagenome (GOLD analysis project Ga0209233, IMG submission 184269) | Arabidopsis root microbial communities from the University of North Carolina, USA - plate scrape CL_Cvi_mCL (SPAdes) (version 2) | ecosystem: Host-associated > Plants > Roots > Endosphere...
TGCCGCGCCCACCAGATCATGGCAACGACGGCAATGGTCGGCGGCACCGCGTTGAGGAAGCCGACCTCGAGCGGCGACAGGCCGAACTGCCTGATGATCTGCGGCGCCCAGACGCCGAGCGTATAGAGGCCAGCAGAGGTGCCGAAATAGACCAGCGATAGCGCCAGCACGCGGATGTCGGCGAGACCCCGCCAGATGCTGTGGCTGGCGGCGGCAGCCTTGCTCTTGATCTCTGCAGTCATGGTCCGCACCAGCCAGGCGCGCTCGTCATCGGCGAGCCACCTCGCCTGCTCCGGGCGGTCGGTCATGTACACCAGCACGGCAAAACCGAGCAGTACGGCCGGCACGGCCTCGAGCAGGAACAGCCATTGCCAGCCCTTCAGGCCGAGCAGCCCGTCCATCTCCAAGAGCGCGCCCGAGATTGGCGAGCCCAGCACGGTCGAGAGTGGCGCCGCGGCCATGAACAGTGCGGTGACAGCGGCGCGCTGTCGCGCCGGAAACCAATAGGACAAATAAAGAATGATGCCGGGGAAGAAGCCGGCCTCGGCGACGCCGAGAAGGAAGCGCAGGCTGTAGAAGCTGATCGGTCCCTGCACGAAGGCCATCGCGGCGGAAACGACGCCCCAGGAGATCATGACGCGCGCGATCCACAGCCGCGCGCCGAATTTGTCCAGCGCGAGATTGGACGGCACCTCGAACAGGAAATAGCCCCAGAAGAAGATGCCGGCGCCGAACCCGAACACGGCGGGCGACAGGCCGATATCCTTGTTCATGGTCAGCGCCGCGAAGCCGATATTGACGCGGTCGATGAAGGCCACGAAGTACAGCAGCATGATGAAGGGAACGATGCGCAAGGTCACCTTGCGCAGCACGCGCGTCTCAAGCTCGTCTGCCGTCACGTGACCTCCCGAAGACCATGTTCTTCTTGCTGTCGGGAAACCTACACGGTTGCAGGGCCGCTTCAATCGGCGTTGGTTTATACAAAAAATTGATATAATCCTCGCGCCGGGAGAGCCTGACACGATGGACCTGCACCAGCTCCGCTGTTTCGTTGCCGCTGCCGAGGAGCTGCATTTCGGGCGCGCGGCGCAGCGGCTGCAGATGCTGCCCTCCGCGCTCGGCCGCCATATCAAGCTCCTGGAAGAGGATCTGGCGACGCCTCTCTTCATGCGTACCACCCGTGCAGTGTCGCTCACCGAGCACGGCGCGGCACTTCTGCGCGATGCCCGCGCCATCCTGGCGCGGGTGGAGGCGATCGAGGCCAATTTCCGCAACCGCTCGCGTGCCCGGCCGGCGCGGCGGCTGCGCCTTGGCGCGATCGACAGCGCCGCCGCCGGGCTCTTGCCGCCGCTGCTGCACGACTTCCGTGCGCAATATCCGGAGATCGCGGTGCAGCTGCTGGAAGAGAAGACCATCCGCCTGCTGCCGAAGCTGCTGTCCGGCGCGCTCGACCTCGCTTTCGTGCGTCCGCCGGAGCGGACGGACAAGCGGCTTGAATTCCGTCCGCTGCTGATGGAAACGGCTGTCGTGGCGTTGCCGCAGCGCCATAGACTGGCCAAGCGCAGTTCGATCTCGCTCGCGGAGATCGCGGGCCAGCCGCTGATCGTGCCGGACCGCCGCTCGCGGCCGCACAGCCATGATCTGACCATGAAGCTATACGAAGAGGCCGGGCTTGCACCTGATGTGGCGCAGGTCGCGGACGAGAAGCAGACCATCGTCAATCTGGTCGCGGCGCGGCTTGGGGTTGCAATCGTGCCACGTTGGACCTCGCGGCTTGCAATTGCCGGCGTTCGCTTCGTGCCGCTGCGGCTGAAGCGCGGCAGCAGCACCGGCCGGCTGCCGCTGGCGGCAGGCTGGCTGCGCGGCTCCGGCGATCCGGTGCGCGATGCCATCCTGTCCGTTCTCGACGCGCGGCTGAAGAGTTACGCGCGCGGCGCCTGACATCGGCCCTCATCCCGGCAACGGCGCCTCGGCGACATCGAGCAGCGCGCCCAGTCCATGGCGCAGGCCGCGCATCGGCGCCTGCTCCGAGGAGAGCCCGAAAGCGAGCAGCGAGCGCCCGGTCACCTCATAGACATGACCGAACGGAAACGACGGCAACTGCGCGTCGGGCTGGTTGGTGTCGAGCAGAAACAGCCAGTTGCGCCCGTCCGGCACCGCCGGCAGCGTGAACTTTACGACGTCGTAGTGAGCGTTGTAGACCAGCAGCAACGTCGCGTCCGAGCCGCGCCGCTTGATGCCGGTCTCCTGGGCCCGGCCGTCGAGCAGCATGCCGAAGCAGCGCGCATTGCCGTCGTTCCACTGCTCGTCCGTCATCTCCTCGCCTGATGGCGCCAGCCAGGCGACGTCCTTGACGTCGAGCTCCTCATTGTGTGAGCCGACCAGGAAGCGGCTGCGATAGAGGATCGGGAACGCCTTGCGCATCGCGATCAGCTTGCGGGTGAACTCGCGCAGGTTTCGCCCCTGCGCTGATATTCCCATCCAGTCGAGCCAGGTGGTCTCGTTATCCTGCGCATAGGCGTTGTTGTTGCCGTTCTGCGAGTGGCCGAACTCGTCGCCGGCGAGCAGCATCGGCGTGCCGTGCGAGAGCAGCGTGGTGGCCAGCAGATTGCGCTTTTGCCGCTCGCGCAGAGCTATGATCTCCGGATCGTCAGTCGGGCCTTCGACGCCGCAATTCCAGGAATGGTTGTTGCCGTGGCCGTCGCGATTGTCCTCGCCGTTCGCCTCGTTGTGCTTGTCATTGTAGGAGACGAGATCGTTGAGCGTGAAGCCGTCATGCGCGGTGATGAAGTTCACGCTCGCCCACGGCCTGCGCCCGCGCCTGTTGAAGAGGTCACCGGAGCCGGAGACGCGCTTGGCGAGATCGGCCATGGCGCCGGAATCGCCCTTCCAGAACGCGCGCGTGGTATCGCGGAATTTGTCATTCCATTCGGCCCAGCCCGGCGGAAACTGCCCGACCTGGTAGCCGCCGGGACCGATGTCCCAGGGCTCGGCGATCAGCTTCACGCTGGAGAGGGTCGGATCCTGGCGGCAGGTATCGAGGAAACCACCGCCCTCATCGAAGCCATAGGGCTCGCGCGCCAGGATGGTGGCGAGATCGAAGCGGAAGCCGTCAACCCGCATCTCGGTCGCCCAGTAGCGCAGGGAATCTGCGACGAGCTGCAGCACGCGCTGATGCGACAGGTTCACGGTGTTGCCGGTGCCGGTATCGTTGATGTAGTAGCGGTTCTGGTCGGGCAGCAAGCGGTAGTAGCTCGCATTGTCGATGCCCTTGAACGATAGCGTCGGTCCGAGCTCGTTGCCCTCGGCGGTGTGGTTGTAGACGACGTCGAGAATCACCTCGATGCCATGGGCATGAAACTGGTTGACCATGGCCTTGAACTCTGTCGCGAACGGCGTGAGCATGTAACGAGGCTCGGGCGCGAAGAAGCCGATCGAGTTGTACCCCCAATAGTTGCGCAGGCCCTTGTCGACCAGATAGCTGTCGTCGATGAAAGCATGGATCGGCAGCAGCTCGGCGGAGGTGACGCCTAGGGAGCGCAGATAGGCTGGAATTTCCGGATGAGCCAAGCCGGAGAAGGTGCCGCGCTCGGCCTCCGGTACCAGCGGGTGCAGCTTGGTGAAGCCTTTCACGTGCATCTCGTAGAAGATGGCGCGCTCCCACGGGACCTCCGGCTTGCGCGACGTCCCCCAGGTGAAGGCGGGATCGATCACGCGGCATTTCAACATCAAGGGGGCGCTGTCGCGCTCGTCAAAAGACAGATCCTTGTCGGCATGGCCGAGCTGATAGCCGAACAGCTCCTCGCCCCAGCGCAGGCTGCCCACCAGCTGCTTGGCATAGGGATCGATCACGAGCTTGTTCGGATTGAACCTATGCCCGGCATCGGGCTCATAGGGGCCGTGCACGCGATAGCCATAGACCGTGCCGGGCCGTGCAGTCGGCAAATAGCCGTGCCAGACCTCGTCGGTGTATTCGGGAAGCTCGATCCGCTCGACCTCGGTCTCGCCGGCATCGTCGAACAGGCACAGCTCGACTTTAGTCGCGTGCGCCGAAAAGATCGCGAAGTTGACGCCGAGCCCATCCCAGGTCGCACCGAGCGGAAACGGCCTGCCCTCGGTGATCTTGGATTTTCGCAGGGTCGCTGCCGCCTGCACCAGTGCATCGCGGCGGTCGGTCGTCTGGTCCATGACGTCCGTTCCCTGCTTCTGACAGTCTAGACCGACGTCTCGCTCGCAGTGTTCAGCTTAGGTACGGCCGTATCGCTGGCGACCGATGCGATCACAGCGGCGGGAGGCACCGGCGCCGACGGCTTGCGAGTCTTTTGCAGATGGACCTCTTTGGCAATCGCGGCGATCGAATTGCCGATCCGGCCGACGAGATCCGCGAGCTCGGCTTGGGAGACACCGAGACGCCTAGTGACGACGCGAACCTGAATCCGGTCGTTGAGATCGAGCTTGTTGCGAATGGGCTGAATTTTGGGACGATGCATAGGGGCTCCTCCTGCCATACGGTAACAGTGGCTGCGGGGTTTGGTTCCACCGACGGCGCCAGCTGTACAACGAGCTCATGACATCTTGTTCTCGCGGCGCGATGCGCCCGAGCTGTGATCGGATGGCGCCCTCTGAAGAGCAGAGGGCGCAGGGAATGCCGGGCGCTGGCCTCGCCCATGGCCCGCCTGCAGAAAAGAAAGCAGGCGGCAGTCACCACAGGTTCAGCCGAGACATCCCGGCATTCCCCGCGCGATGGTTTGACGGCTTATACGTGGTCTCCCCGGGGACCGGCTCTCTTGCCCCCGTCGCCAGCGCAACGTCTGCACCGGCTTGGCCTCAGCACCGGGAGGCCAGGACCACACGATTTCACCGTGCGTGGCGAAGCGTTCGTCCGCATGATGAGATCATGCTGCACTCCGCCCCACCCACCGCATCCGCCCTCGCGTGTCGTGACGATCGCGATACGCCCCTCCGTGTCGAGCGCGGACGAGCCAAGATAAGCACAAATTCCGAAAAAACGAAAGAGAAATTTTCGTGCATAAGGACCTCACCGTGGCTACTGATCTGAGGCGACTTGAAAATTTAGATTTTGCGAGCACGACGAGACAGCCCATGCTCTCGAACCGTCGGCTTCAAACGCCGCGGCCTACTCGCGGTCACACCCCGGCGAGCTACGTTGCAGCGACCACGAAGACGGGTCTCGGAGCAGACCAGACTCGTCTCGCGCCCGGATGCTGCTTTTGGGGCCCGAAGCGGACTTCACGCGGAAAGGAATGTCCGGTATTCATGCGAATATTCGACCGTTGATACTGATTGGGGTTTTGGGGACGCATAATGATCACCGTAAAACCCCGAAGGTGCGATCAAGCTGCTGACTTCTCATCGAGATTGATTTCAAACCAGGGCGTTGCCAATTGGCGTAAGAAGCGGCGGGTCGCAACGGTCGCACTATGCTTCTTGACTTCACTTGTCTCTCTGATAGCTGCCTTGGCAGCTCATGAACGCGGTTTGCGCTTAGCTGCCAATCCAACGGCAATCGCTACAGTGATAGACATTCCGATCGGGCGAAGCGGAACGTCCGGTGAATACGCTCATCTGACATTTGACCGCAGAGACTAAAACGGACGACTTGCCCACTGCGACGTGCCACGAGTTCGCGTTGGCGAAATGGCCCGTCGATTGTCAGCTGGTGCTCTTGTTGCGATAGCACCGCGTGCGTCCTCCTGTTGGGATCCGATATTATTTGCGATAGCTGTGTATCAAGCAGGGAGAGTGCAGCAGTCCTATCAGCGATATCTGTGCTCTCCGGCGTCGCATTTATGATCCTTATTTGGAGAGGTCGGCAACGTCCGTAGACGCTAGGGAGCGCCGTACCGCTTTTGCAGTGGTCTGCCGCAACCGTCATCAATAGATTGCGGCCAACAGGTCCGCTTCTGGTCCATTAGCGAAGTCGCCACTCCCCGCTTCGAAGTCCGCTCCAGAAAGATCAGCGGACGGGAATTGCTCAATTTGAATGTCTCGTTTTGACCAAGCCAGTACTACACGCAACCAGGAGAGGACGAGACCAGCGTTGGCTGTGAACATCGCCGCTAACCTGGCTCGCGAAGGTATCTTCAGAGGCAGGCTGTTGACGCCGTTCCCCACCGATCCGGCTATCGTCGGTCATCAACAAACCCTGACTCTGAAGCCGGCGAGCTGTTTGCCGAGGGTATGACCAGCGGTCCCGTCATCCGCGCAAGAGCATGCCAAGCGCCGACATGTCTGAATCATGCGGCGGGTGGACAGATTGGGCGATCGACCGAAGCTGATCGCCCGCTTCTTCGAGGACGAGCCCTCCGTGGCCTTTCGCCTGATGCGGAATACCTGAGACGAAGGCCGGAAGATTGATCGAGAGTCGGCCGGTGATCGGGGATTACGATTGATTGAACTGACCTTGTGCCTTGCTGATCACCTGTCCCAGCTCGACAAGCAGCTTGAAGCAGCGTTCCCGGTTAGACTTGGTGAGGCCGCCATCCGTGCCCTCATCGGGCAGCATCAATACCTTAATGGCGGCGATCAACTTTAGCGTCTCATCGGTTTCCATCCGTGACAACTGGGCGGCGACCGAAAGTTTTTCCAGGGTGCCCATATCGCGATCTTCTTTAATACTGTCGTTACCGCGTGAAACGCACAGCCGCCAGGATTGCGACAAGCCCGAGACCGATCACGCCAGCCGCGAATACTGCATCATTTTGGAAAGTCTCAATAGGTGCCACACGGTTATACGCTCCTAAATTTGCAACCAAAGGTAAGCACTCGTTACACACGGTAGCAAGCACAATAACGGTTGTCGGAAATGGCCGGGGAAAGTCCAACCGATTCAGAAGCGGCCGGGCTCGCACCGGTTGCCCAACCAGTAGCAGACTGAATCGTGCGCCGGCTGTCCCTTGATCCAGATCAATCACCGGGGCTCGCAGCGCAGCGACGATCCGCGCAGGCCATCCGAAGCACTACCCCCTCGATGGCCTCGAACGGCCTCGCTGAGACCCCAGAGCCCACCGCAGCGAGGCCGTTTTTGCATTTGCATCATTCGGACTTTCCGCGGCCATTTTTTCTGTTGTTAGAGAGCAAAATGACGGTGCCGAAGCATTTTCAGCCTGATCGGCTTTGATGACCGAGCGAACAGCGCAGCAATACCAACCGCGAATGCCTTGACAGTCAGTCAGCCGGCCCCATGACGGATCTGCACGCGGAACTGGAAAGGCTGCAACGGCAGATCGCTGAATGCGAGATGATCCGCGATCTAGCGACCGATCTCCGGAAGAGCGAATTGTTTGCACGCCAGGCTGACGAACTCAAAACGCTTGCGGCTGAGATGGAGAAGGCCCTCGCCGAGGGACGGACGTTCTTGGATAGAAAGACCAAAGAGCCATTCCCCGAAGAGGACGACCAAGAGTGAGGCGGGATCTCCGTTGCTATGTCGCCTGGTTGCCGCGTCTGTCGTGCGACTTACGCCCTTGACCCGCGTCCACCCGCGTTGGCTTTGACGTGCTCGATGAAAGCTCGCAGCTTCGGCATGACCTGGTGCCGGCCCGGATGATACAGGAAGACGCCCGGCGTAAGCGGCGCAAAGGGGTGGAGCACACGCTGCAACTTGCCTTCGGCCAGTGATCGCGCGGCGACCGGCTCCGGCACTTGCGCCAGGCCTACGCCTGCAATCGCAGCGCCGATCAGAGTCGGAAAATCGTTCGCAATATAGGGGCCATTGACGACGACCTCGATCGCACGACCATTGTCGTCGAATGTCCATGGCGCGATGGTCCCGCCTGAGCGGCGCCAACGCAGGCACGCGTAGTCGATCAGCTCAGTCGGAGATTGCGGAGCCGCGCGGCTTGCCAGATACCAAGGACTGCAAACGACGACCAGCCGGAACGGCGGAGAGAGCCGCACCGTGACCATGTCGGGCGCAATGAACTGACCCATTCGAACGCCGGCGTCGAAGCCCTCCGCTGCGAGGTCGACAAGCGCCTCGCTGGCAACGACCTCCACCTGAACCTCTGGGTAGGCGCGGCAGAACGAGGCGACGATCGGCTCCAGCAGGATCGGTACAACGCCACGGGGCACGGTGAGCCGCAACAGACCGCTTGGCCTGCCCGCAAGTTGGCGCGCGGCGTCGCTCGCGGACACCAGTTCTTCGAACGCCGGCCTTGCTCGCGCATGAAAGCGTTCGCCTGCCTCGGTCAGTCCCACGCTTCGCGTCGTTCGGATGAAAAGGGCCACGCCGACCCGTGCTTCGAGTGCCCGGACGGCCTGGCTCACCGCGGACGTCGTCACGCCGAGCTCGTCGGCGGCTCTGCGGAAACTGCGGTGCCGCGCGACACTGAGAAACACCTCGACGCCGTCCAACGCACCCTGTCTGACTGTGAAGCTCTGCTTCATGGCTCGTCAAGATTACCGCGGATAGTCGCGCGCGGAAAGCTGTCTTACGTCAGGCTGCAGACCGGGACCGATGCCGGTGGCGGGCCTCAGCGCCGATCCCTGCCGTGATTATCACATCGACCAAGCAGCCTGCCGCGATCGGAGACTTAAGATGACGAAGTTAGTCCGGAACGCCGCCGTCGCACTCACCCTAACCCTGATAGGTGCCCCTGCCATGACCGAACCATCCATTGCTCAAACACAAAGTGCTTCGTCCGCAACCACCGGGGTGCTTGTCATCCTGACGGTCAAGGCCAATGTCACGCGCGACCAGGTCTTGGCCGTCATGCCGAGTGAAGTCCGGCAGACCGTGCAGCTCTACGTCAATGGGAAAATTCGTGAATGGTTCTCGCGCGCCGATGGCCGCGGTGCCGTCTTCCTGCTCGATACCAGAGATGTCGCGGAAGCGCACGCGATCATGGAAGGTCTGCCACTAGCCAAGCAAAACCTGATGGATCACGAGTACATCGCGATCGGACCGCTGCTGCCGCTTCGGCTGCTCTTGGCCGATCCCGAACGAGCGCAATAACACGAGACGTACAGGCAGGACCGCCAATGACAAGCGAAACTGCTTCAGTTGCAGTCCTCCCACTACGATCCGTCTGGCGCGGATTGTCTTGGACCCTTTTGTTCACTGTAATATGGGGTTGGCTGATCTACCGGATGCCGGCCCTGGTGGACAGCGGCTTTCCAACCATCGCCGCCCGGCTCATGTCTTATGGGCTCATTGCGCTCGGGTCGTGGCTCGGCCTCGAGGCCGCCAACCTGACGCCGCAACAACGCCGCGCGACTTGGGCGGCAGTCGTGGTGCCCGTCACGCTTTGGGCCGCCGTCGCCTGGACGGCGGCCATCAACGGTGTATTCCGCACAGGGTTCTCGCCTTTGCCCTTGCTGCCTGCGGCCATCTTTCTGCCGGTCATCGTCGGCGTACCACCCCTGCTGTTGTCGAAGCGAGTTGGACAGGTGCTCGACGCGATGCCGCAAACCTGGCTGGTCGCTCTGCAGATCTACCGCATCTTGGGCGTCCAATGGCTCGCGTATTGGATGGGTGGATTGCTGCCCACGATCTTTGCGCTGCCGGCGGGAAGCGGTGACGTGCTGACCGGGCTTTTTGCCTTGCCAGCTGCGATTGCCGTCGCGGCGGGTACGGCACGCGGGCGGAGGGCCGCAATCACCTGGAACATCTTCGGCCTTGCCGACCTCGCCATCGCAATCACCTTGGGAATGATCACCTCGCCCGGTCAATTCCAGCTCATCGTACCCAGTGTTTCGGGCGTCGGCGTGGATGCATTTCCGAATGTCCTGACGCCCGCATTTGTCGTGCCGAGTTCTGTTCTGCTTCACGTGCTGTCGATTCGACAGCTGCTTCGGCGCGGCCGGACAGAAGCTGCGCTGCCGTAGCTGTCCGCAGCGCTGCTTAACGGCACATCGAAGCTGATCAAAGGCGAGACACACCGAGGAATCACAGAATGCCCGTCATCAACCTGCCATTCGTCTTAAGCGTCGCCGGCGCCTTCCTGGCAAGTTCAGCAGTCGCCTACATCTATGTCTGGCCGGCGCTGCGCGCCCTGCCCCGGTTTGACGCCTTGAGGCTACTCGCTGCGTTTCATGCATTCAGATTCTTTGGCATGAACTTCCTTGTGGCTGGATTCGTATCGCCGGCACTGAGCTCGGATTTTGCGAGCAGAGTTGGATGGGGCGATTTCATCGCAGCGGTTTTAGCCTTGCTCTCAATGGCCGCGCTCTCCTGGCGTTGGTCAATTGCCATTCCAATCGTCTGGACATTCAACATCTGGGGCACGCTGGATCTTCTGAACGCATACTACTTGGGCGCCACGCAGCTCAGAGATCCCGGTCTCATGGCCGCAGGGATATATGTGCCCGCGCTCTATGTCCCGCTGCTGCTGGTCAGCCACGTGCTGATCTTCCTGCTTCTGTTGAATGCCAAGTCGGTTGAACACGCCCGATAATCCCCGCTCGCCGAGCACCAGCGCCTTGGGAGGATGAGGCATCAGTACTCGGCGACGGTCCGGCTCGCCGAACGCATGGCTCACGCGGACCGTGCCGGCGTCGACGTTCTGCTCGATGCCAGCGTTGTCCGCATGATCCGATCATGCTGGGCTGTCGCGGCCAGCAAGCCGCATCACGCGACGCAGATTCCAGGGACCGCGACCTTCTTGAACAAATGAGGCATCGCGACCGCCGAAGCAGGATAGGCCCCGATTTTCGCCTGAAAGTCAGGGTGGCCGAACGCGGCGCGAAAGTGAGCCGTCGATTCCCAAACCGCGTAGTTCAGATAGGTGGGATTGGCGCCGATTGCCCGATGAAGCTGGGTCGAGATGAAGCCAGGCTGACGCTTCATGAACTCGGCATCATCCTGCCAGACTTTCAAAAAGGCCGCTTCATCACTCTTGTCGAGGATGAACGGATTCACGAGCGCGACGGGACTTGCGTCAATTCCGATCTGGCGCTGGATCGGAAACGATGGATCGAGCGGTCGTAACAGGGACACGGAAGGCTCCATTTTTTGTAACCATGATGTCAAATTGACAAGATCAGTATCTACTGAGATTGACACCATGATGTCAATCTGTATTTATGTGATTATGAAGCAACCACCCCGAACCCCCGCGGGCGAAGCCCTCAGCGCCCTGGTCCTCGACCTGTTTCGAATAAGCACCCTGCTCTTGACGGCCGGGGATCGGCTGGTCGCGCCGCTGGGTTTGACCAGCGCCCGGTGGCAGGTGCTCGGCGCCATCGTGGCTGCCGAACGGCCGCAACCGGTCGCCTGGCTCGCGCGCGACTTAGGGGGCAATCGCCAAAACGTTCAGCGCATCATCAATGATCTTCATCATGATGGCCTCGTCGCGTTCGAGGCCAATCCTCACCATCGCCGGGCCCAACTCGTCGTCCTGACTGAGAAGGGGGGGCGTGCCTTCGATTCCGCGATGGAATTGCAGGCTCCATGGATCAACGAAATAGCCGCCGGCTTCTCGGCCAAGGATATCCGGACCGTCCACGGACTGATCGCGGGTTTGCGAGACAGACTGGAGTCGGCCGGGAAGTAGCTCGCGCCCTTTCGCTTCGATGCGGCGTCGCGCCGCTCGTATCGCGTTTACCGCGCGAGACGGAACTTCCCGCCTTCGACCTTGATGAGGAAAGCGGACCGCGCGTCGTAACCGTTATGATTATCAGGTGTCATCGTCGACAGGCCGTTGTTCAAGTAGACGTCCTTCACCCGCTCCAGCTCATCGCGCAGCGCGCTGCGAAATTCCGGCGTGCCAGCCTTCGCGGTGTTCAGGGCGTTCGGCGCGGCGCGCTTGATGAGCGTCATCGCATCCCAGAGATGGGCGGCAAACATGTTCGGCTTAGTCCCATTCGCGCGTTCATAAGCCGCCACAAACTCGTCTCGCGCGCGCCGGAACGGATCATCGGATGCGAGATCATCGGCGATGGTGAAGGCCTCTCCGGAAAACACTGCGCCTTCGACATTCGCGCCGCCCAGCTTGATGAAATCCTCGGTGGCGACGCCGTGGGTCTGGAAGATCTTTCCCGTATAGCCGCGCGCGCGAAGCGCCTCCTGGGGCAGCACGGCCGGCGTCCCTGCCGACGCGATGAACACCGCCTCCGGATTGGTGGCGATCACTTTCAGCGCCTGTCCGGTCACGCTGGTGTCGGCGCGCGCATAGACCTCATGGGTCGTGACGGTCAGGCCCAGGGTCGGCGCGAGCCGCGACACTTCGCTGTAATAGCCCTCGCCATAACCATCGGACACGCCGATATAGCCGAGCGTCTTAATCCCGGATGTCGCGATGTGCTTGAGGATCGCGGCGGCCATGAGATCATCGTTCGGCACGACCTTGAACGCCCATCTGCGGCGATCATCGATTGGCTTCACGATCGATGTGGCTGCGGCGAGCGAGATGATCGGCGTCTTGGATTCCATCGCGACGTCGATCATCGGCATGGTCACCGGCGTCAACGAGGAGCCGATCAGGACGTCGACGCCGTCCTGGATCACCAGCCGCCGCGCGTTCTGAGTTCCCTTGGTCGGATCGGACTCGTCGTCGAGCGCGACGTAGACGACCTTCTCGCCTGCGATCTCGGTCGGCAGCGCGGCGATCGTCTTCATTTGCGGCTGACCGAGCGCGGAGCCAGGCCCGGTGGCCGATACGACAATCCCGACCTTGATGTCCGCCTGCGCAGGCGAGACCAGCAGCATCGTGCTCGCAACAGCCCAAAGCCCGGCAGTAGCCAGCCTCATGGTCGATCCTCCCCGAATTCATGCTCCTGCGATGCGTCGCAGTTCAAACAGGCGCAATTGAGCTCACATTATCGGCACCTAACAGCCGACGTCTGTCCCCATGATTGGGGACAGTGAGCAACCGCAAAACGGGATCAGCGCTTCAAAAGCTGCGATGCCGCTGATAGGCTTCAGATAAATCAGGAGGAAAGCGATGGCGGCGGATCGGCGCCACGGGGATGTTGCATCTGCCCTCGCACCCATGGTGCTGGCGATCGGCCAACCCTCGTTCCCGAAGGTGCTGCTGGATACCGTTCGAACTGCTGCCAATGTCGGCCATTGCATGGTGTTCGCGTTCGAAGGCGAGGCCGCGCAGTGTTGCCTGGGCGTCGGACATATCGGCATCGGCCCGGACCTCGGCGTGGCCTATTCCGAGCATTTCTATGTGGCGGACCCGAACCACGACACGCTACTGCGCCACCGACCCTCGCGCCGGCCGATCGTTCTGCCGAAATTCTCTCCGCGCATGTACAGCAATACCTATCGGAAGCTGTTCTTCGAAGATGGCGAGATCGTCGACAAGAGCGCAACGGCGATCTGGGTGGATGACACCTGTTTCTACCTGAATTTCTACCGGACCATCGATCAAGGACAATTCACGCCTGCCCAGACCACCCGTCTTGCCGAGCTTGCACCCGCGCTGGCGGCCATTGTGGCCCGACATTGCCAGGAGCAGGATGTCCCCGAGCCGCGCAAGCAGCTCGAGAGATTGTTCGAGACGCACGCGCCTTTCGTGACCTTGACGGCGCGCGAGAAGGATGTCTGCCGGCGCATCCTGTCGGGTTACGGCACCGAGGCGATCGCATCCGAGCTCGGCATCAGCCTGCATTCGGCGTTCACCTATCGCAAGCGGGCCTATGAGAAGCTCGGAATCTCGTCGCAAAACGAGCTGTTCGCCATCGCACTGCGACTGATGGCCCGTCCTCGTTCCGCGCATTAGCGAAGCGCGAGGAGTACTCCTCGCTTGTCCCAGATTACCGGGACAGACATGCCAAGGACTGATGCGATACGCTCAGGCTCGGAGAACCGATCTTGAGCACAGCCCCCCGTATCGACTTCGACGTATCAGCGTTTTGGCACGATCCTTACCCGACCCTGGCGCGATTGCGCCGCGAGGCGCCGATCGCCTTCGTGCCCCAGCTCGGCAGCACGCTGTTGTGCAGCCGTGACGACATCTACGTCTGCGAAAAGCAGATCGACGTCTTCAGCTCGCATCAACCCGAGGGCCTGATGAACAGGCTGATGGGGCACAACATGATGCGGAAGGACGGCGAGGCTCATCTTGTCGAGCGCAAGGCGATCTTCCCTGCTGTCTCGCCCAAGACCGTCAAGACACATTGGGCCAGCCAATTCCAGGCGCATGCCGAGCGGATCATCACCGCGCTGGCGCCGAGGGGCGCCTGCGACCTCGTGCGCGACTTTGCGCTGCCGTTCTCTGCAGAATGCCTGAAGTCGATCACCGGCCTGACCAACATGCGCTTCGAGGACATGAACGCATGGTCCCAAGGCATGATCGACGGCATCGCCAACTACGTCGGCGATTCTGCGGTCGAGGCGCGCTGCCGTGCGGCGACGGCAGGCATCGATGCTGCCATCGATGACATGGCGCCGCTGCTTCGCAAGCAAGCCGACCAGAGCCTGCTCGGGGTCATGCTCGCTAGCGACATGCCGATGGAGAGCATTCGCGCCAACATCAAGCTCGCCATCAGCGGCGGGCAGAATGAGCCACGCGATGCGATTGCCGGGACTGTCTGGGCGCTCCTCACCCATCCGGATCAACTGAGGCTGTTGATGCAGGGAGAGATTCCATGGATGCAGGCGTTCGAGGAATATGCACGCTGGATCTCTCCGATCGGAATGTCCCCGCGCCGGGTCGCAAAACGCTGGACCGTCCACAACGTCGATTTCGAGCCGGAGGATCGGGTTTTCCTGATGTTCGGCTCGGCCAATCGGGATGAGAAGCATTTCGAGCGCCCCGATGACTACGACGTCAGGCGCGATACCAGCAAAAGCATCGCGTTCGGCGCTGGCCCACATTTTTGTGCCGGCGCATGGGCGTCACGTGCGATGGTCGCCGATGTCGCCCTGCCTGCCATCTTTGCGCGGCTCAAGCGCCTTCGCCTTGTGGAGGACGAGCCGGCCCGGATGGGCGGCTGGGCCTTTCGAGGATTGCTCAATCTGCCTGTCGCGTGGGATCGGGCTGCTTGAGCTGCAACATCGGCCGACGCGGCTCGCTGCATGTCGCGGACCGTCTCAATGGATGCTCAATCGGGCATCAGCACGCGCCCGTTCGCCACGACGATCTTGTCATGCTCGGACGGTGACAGCGAGATCGGCGGGACGTTCGACAGCTCGAGCATCGGCGCTTGTCCCGGTTCGCCGCCGCGCGGCGTCGTCCTGACGACCTGGCTCGGTGGCAGCTCGGCCTTGCGCGTCAGATGCGCCCACATCAGATCGAGCGCGCGAAGATGATAGAGCGCCAGCGGCACCATTCGCGTGTCGAAACCGGGCAGATCGGTCCCGAAATGCTCGGCGTTGGTCACCTCGATGTAGCGCAGGTTCGAACCTTCACCGTCGGCGATGCTGTTCAATCCCAGATATGGACGCGAGGAGAAGCTGACGGGAACGCGATCGTCATTGCGCCCGTGGACGATGATCGTCGGCAGCCCATGCAGCCGGCCTGATGCAAGAAACTCGTCGATCCCTGCCTTCACACGGGCCGCTTGCGGCGAGTTGCCGGTCACGAGATCACGAATGCAAACGGCGCCGTCCAGATTGAAGTCCTGCCGGCCCGTGCTCGGCGATGCCGACAGCCAGCTCCGCCGCGGCCCGGTAGGATCATTGTCGTTGATGACGTCGATGAGGCCGGCCGGCGCGCCGCCCGGAGCAACGGAAAAGATCGTTGCGGCCAGAGCCGGCGGGACCGTGACGGGCCGCCCCTCCGCGTCCGTTGCAGCATAGCTGTAGCCGCAGATGCGGTCGCGGACATCGAAGCGGCCGTGGTCGTTGACATATTTGGTTGCGGTGGCGTCCGGAGCGACGAAATATCCGAAGGCGTGACCGACGTCGGTCTCGCTGTCCCAGCCATAGGCGTGCATTCGATCGAGGGCTTCATGCGCCTGGCCATCGAGCGTCGTCGCGGTCAGCAATCCCTTTTCATGGAGCGACTGGCAGCGATTGGCGGCATAGGGCACGCGATCCCTGAGCGGGATGTCGGGCACGGCGAGGACCGCACACGGCTGATAGAGATTTCCGAAGCTGAAGTAGTCCAGCAACGTGCGGCCGGTTCCCTTACGCTCCGTGTTTCCACGCTGCACGACGACGCGGTCGTCCGGCTTGAGCTGGACCTGCGGCTCGCGCGCAACGACGCCGTCGAGCAGGTGCTGCTCGTCCTTTTCCGCGCCGTAGAGAACGGCGCCGCCGCCATTCGAGCTTCCTGTTGCGATCACGATCGTGTTCGTGCGGACAAAGCCGGGATCGCGCTTGGCCAGTTCAAAGAACGCGAACTGCACGGAACGCAGCAGATCGGTGCCCCAATCCTTCTCCGGGTTTTGCTTCGAATGTGCTGCCTTGAACGCGACGCGGTGAGGCCAGGCCGCGAGGAACGAGGCGCGAGCGGTTTCATCAAGATCGGCACGAAATTGCGCCTTCGGTCCCGCGTCCTGCGCGGGCACCTGCCGGCCGTCGATCAGGTTGACGGTATCGGGTTCCAGAAGATGGAAGCCGTTGCCGTGGCCCTTGTCGTTGTAGACGACGGCACATTGGTGACGAAGACCCCAGTAGCCGAAGTCGACGATGTCGCGGAACAGGCTCGACGAGCCATTGACGGGAAT
>Ga0209233_1000666_pt1 | contig 16578 bp, 18 predicted proteins | sample AraplaCL_Cvi_mCL_FD_184269 | JGI IMG/M metagenome (GOLD analysis project Ga0209233, IMG submission 184269) | Arabidopsis root microbial communities from the University of North Carolina, USA - plate scrape CL_Cvi_mCL (SPAdes) (version 2) | ecosystem: Host-associated > Plants > Roots > Endosphere...
GACGCCATCGGCCTTGAGCGTGTCGAACACATATTCGATCTCATGCAGCGTCTTGTCGATGTCGAGCATCGACAAGGTCGCGAACAGGCCGAAGCGGTCCGGATGGTCGCGCATCATCTCGGCAGCGAAGTCGTTACATTCCCGCGCCAGCTCGTTCGCCGTGTCGGCGCCGAGATCGAACCACACGCCGGGCGTGGACGCGACCGAAAGCATGGCGCTGCGGATTCCGGCGGCATCCATGTCCTCGATCGCCTTCGTCTTTGACCAGGCCACCTGGCCAGGAAAATGCGGTTGCTTGTGCGCATCCTCATAGTCGAGCCACAGCTTCTGATAGCGCGGCGGATAAAAGTGATGATGGGTGTCGATCAGCCCCCGGCTCTGCGCGAGTGCCGGCCTGCCGTGCAGAACCGAAGCGCTGCCGATCGCAACGGCGCCGGCGACGAACTGGCGACGCGAGAGCGAGCCGGACGCCGCTGTGATGCAGCAGGTGCAACCGATGCGATGGCCGGCGCGGCGTGACGGGCTGTTCACAGATGTCCTCCCTGACCGATTATCGGATTTTGGCAAAATGCGACGGCGTGATTACGGCATAATGTCAGCTGAATGGTAGGGAGTTGCTGTCGTAACGCGGTGATGCCAACGGTGATCAGTGCAAGGACGCGGCCGGAGGCGCACGATAAGGCGACGCCGCCGCGATGTTCGTGTTGCGACCCAGCATCGCTCCATGCGCAAGCGCGAGCGCGATCTCGTCGGCGAGCAATGGCCAGCGCACGACGTCGACGATGCCGGCATTCACCAGCCTGTCGGCGCCGATCTCGAGCGCGGCCTTGGTGGCGAGCACGATCGGAACGCGCGGCAGCAGGCCGTGCAGGGTCGCGGCAAGCTTGAGCGATGCCGTGGCCGAGCCGGAATGGCCGACCACGACGATATCGAATCGGTTCGGACTGGTCCGCGCCGCGGCGAGCGCTGACTCGGCGGTGCTGAAGCCGACCGGCTCATAGCCGAGCGCGGCCAACACCTCCTCATTTCGCAGCACATTGTCGTTGCCCTGAGCAGCAAGCATCACGGTCTCGCCGTTTCCTTTCGGGCGGCCGGTTTGGCCGGGGTCGGAGGAGGCCGGCAGCGTTGCCGACACCCGCGGCAGCCAGATCTCGAACCGGCTGCCCTCGCCAGGCTTGCTCTGCACGTTCAGCGCGCCGCCATGCTCGCGGACGATCTCGCGCACGGTGGCGAGTCCAAGACCGTTGCCGGCCGGCCGCGTGGTGAAGAAGGGCTCGAAGATGCGGCTCAGCATCGTCTCATCCATGCCAAGGCCGGTGTCGGTGACGGAGATGCAGACATATTGGCCGGGATCGATCTCGTCGTGACTCAGTGCGCGTGGCTTGTCGACCTCGTGCAGCTCGGTCGCGACCTCGATGCGGCCGCGGTCATGCACCGCGTTGGCGGCGTTGCGGCACAGGTTGAGCAGCACCTGCTGCAGCTTGGTGTGATCGCCGGCGACGATCGCAGCAGTGGGCGGCTGGCGAATGACAAGCTCGATCGATGCGGGCAGCGAGACGTCGAGCAGCGAAGCGGCCTCGGCGACCAGCGCGCCGACGCTGAGCGGCTTGCGGCCGGCATTGCGGCGGCGGCCGAACACCAGGATCTGGTCGACGAGATCGCGCGCCCGCTCGGCGCTGCGCCTGATAGCGCCGAGATTGCGCACCAGCTTGGCATCAGTGCCGACGTGCTCCTCGATGACCTCGGAATGGCCGAGAATGCCGCCCAGGATATTGTTGAAATTATGCGCGATGCCGCTGGTGAAGAAGCCGATCTGCTCCATCCGCTGCGCCTGTTGCAGCCGCGCTTCCAGCCGCGCGCGCTCTTCTTCCATGGCATGGCGCGTCACGGCCTGGATGATGGCATCGAGCGCCATGCTTAAAAGCGAGAGCTCGCCATCCTCGGATACTTGGCAGGGCCGGCCGACCGAGTCGAAACCAAGTGCGACACGAACGCCATTCTCCTCGACTCGGGATACGCAGGCCCAGCCGCCAAGGCCGACATCGAGCAGAGCTCGTTTGTGGTCGCCGGTCGGCATGCGCTGAACCCGGGGGATGTGGACCACGACGTCGCGGCCGCTGCCGATGTGCGCCGCAAGCTCCGGCGCACGTTCCGGCCAGCCGGCGGGTGCAGCCATGCCCGGCCGTTGCCAGGTGTGAATCCGCGGGGTGGGACCACTCATCACGAAATAGGCGCGGTCCGGGCCGACCAGCGCGCACATGTCGGCCAGCGCGCGATCGATCTCGGCGCCGAGCGTCCTGGGATCGGCGGTGATGAAGCGCATCGAGATGCCCGCGATGACATGCTCGAATGCGGCCCGGCGCTTCAGCGCCTTGGCATTGGCTCGCAGGCGCAGGCCGAGATTGACCAGGAATGCCACGAGCAGCAGCGAGGTGCCGTACAGCATTCCCCGGTACCAGCGCGCTGTTGCCCGCGAGGCGAGCTGGCGCCCCATGATCGTGGCGCGCAGACGGTCCTGCTCCTGGCGCTGCGACAGCCGATGCAGCGCCTTCAGCGTGTTGTCGACCGATGGCAGAAGCTGGTTGAGCAGCCGTCCGTGGGCGAGCAGCGCCTCGACGGAATCGGCGAGATTCGCCTGGCGGGCGCGCTGCTCAAGCTCATCGAGACGGTCCTTGACGTCATTGACGGAGGAGGGCGACGTATCGAGTGCAAGATGCAGGATGGCTGCCGCGGCGGCGCTGATAGACGAATCGAGCTCCGGCAACGGCGGATGAACACCGAACCGCCCGAAGAAGGACAGCGAGTTGTGCAGCAGCGCGTTCTCGGTCTTGAAGCGCTCGACCAGTTCCTCCTGGCGCTCCACCATCGTCGCGATCCGGTCACAGGCGGCCAGCGCCTCGGTGTTGGCCGCGGACATCTCACGCAGGCGCCGCGATGAATCGCGCAAGTTGTTGATGTCTTCGACCAGCGGATCGTAATTGCGCAGCATGCCGGCGCGCGCGGTGAAGACGTGCCGGTAGAGCGCGTTCTCGATCATCTCGAAACGGCTGACCTCGGCGAAGGCCTGATCAAACGTCTCCGCTTCCCAGTTGGACGCATGCACCGAGAACCAGGTCAGCAGGGCGACCAGGATGGCCACGATCGCCGCGGCGGGGGCTGCTTTCATGACAGGGCCCTCATGGCGCAGCTCCGACGACGGGCGAGCCGCGATAGTTACCGGTCAACGTCTTCAAGAAAGCCACGAGCAGGCCCACCTGCTGATCGGTGAGCGTCCGGTCGAGCTGCGCCGCCGCCATCCGGCTGACCGCCTCTTCAAGCGTCGCGGCGCTGCCGTCGTGGAAGTAGGGCGCCGTGGTCGCCACGTTGCGCAGGCTCGGCACGCGCACGACCTTCGGTCCGGTGCGGACCAGCGGGCGAAACACACCTTGGCGCTGAAACAGATTGGCGCCGATGTTGACGCCCTGATGGCAGGATGAGCATCCGAATGATTTGAACAGTCGGTAGCCTTCGAGCTCGTCGGCGGTGAGAGCCGCTGCGTCTCCCTCCAGCCAGCGATCGAAACGGCTGCCCGGCGTCAGCAGGGTGCGCTCGAACGTCGTCAGCGCGTCGAGAACGTTGTCGCGATCGGGCTCGCGGCCATAGGCGGCGAAGAACTGGCCGGCGATGTCGGGATCGGCGGCGAGCTTGGAGGCCACCGTCGCGACGTCGGTATCCATGCTGCTCGGATTTTCGATCGACGCCTCGGCCTGCGCCGTGAGCGTCCGAAAGCCGCCTTCCCAGTCCAGCCGGAAACTGAGCGAGGCGTTGAACGCGCTGAGCGTATCGAGCGGCGGATTGCCATTGCCGGGTGAAGCCCCTGCCGGCCCCTTCTTGGCGGCGCGGCCGCCGGCGCCGTTGGTGCGGAGGTCATGGCAGGACGAACAGGCGAAGTCGCCTTTCGCCGACAGCCGGACATCGCTGAACAGGCGCTCGCCGAGCGCGCGCTTGCGCGGATCGACTGCCGGTGGCGGCGGGATCGGTGTGATCGGCTCCTGGTCGGCGACGCCTCTGATCTGCGGCGGCACGTCTGAGACTGGCGGCGTCTGCGCCGCCAGCATGTCTGCGACGATCGCGGCTGCGAACAGCGTTGGAATGCTGAACCCAACGAGCAGACGGACGATGGGACGGCTTCGCCATCCGATGGGTATGATCTCATCAATCATCGCGGCCTGTTCTTGCGCCGGGCAGCCGGCGTCCTGGCGGAGCGGACGATCTCCAGCTCCCGTGAGGTTCGATCGCGCACGGCGACAGGCCCTGGTGCCTCGACCAGCTTCGGCATCTCACGGACCGGCGTCGTTCGTGTCGTATCGGACACGACCACCAGGCGCGGGCGCGTGACGACAGGCGCCGGCAACGTGTGATCGCTGGAGTGATCGCTGTGGCCCATGGCGATCGGCATCGGATACATCGCCTCGGCATAAACAGCGCATCCCGCAAGAAATTCCGCGAGCAGCCAGGAGAGACCACCAAGCGCAGCCTCCGCGACCGCGCGCGTGACGTCCACCGCGAAGCGCGCCAGCGTTTCCAGCATCAGCCAAGTCACCATGGTTGGAATGGCGCGCAGCGACGACCGGATGCCGCGGGCGCCACCGGGGGCCGGCGCATCCGAGCTGGATTTGACCACGGAGAATGATTGGCTGCGGGGCAATTGCTTGCAGGACATCAGGGACTCCCGAATAAAACTTGATCGGGCGACCCTGCGTGCGGGATGTTTCCGCAACATTCCCCGAAACCGGATTCTGGTTACGGGCGTAATTCGTCCGGCCGCCGACGCGTCTAGGGCTACGGCAGCCGGCCTTCGTTGGTGTTGTCGAGGCAATGCGGGCTTCATCGGCCGCGTGCGACGGACCTGGTCACACCTGCACGACGGGCAGGGTGAAGACGTAGCCGACGCCGCGCTCGGTGCGGATCAGCGAGGGCGTGCTCGGGTCCTGTTCGAGCTTGCGGCGCAGGCGCAGCACCTGGACGTCGATGCTGCGGTCGAAGACGTCCTCGTGAATGCGGGTCGCCTGCAACAGGTGCTCGCGCGACAGCGGCCGTTGCGGCGCGTTGAGAAACGCGATCAGCAGCGCATACTCACCCTTGCTGAGGCTGACCGGCTCGCCCGCCGAATTCGTCAGCAGACGATTGCGGCGGTCAAGCTGCCAATTGCCGAACCGGACGCGTCCCTTTTCCATCTCGCGCTGGGCCACGGTCTGGCCGGTCTCCCGACGCCGCAGCACAGCGCGGATCCGCGCCAGCAACTCACGCAAGCCGAACGGCTTGGTGATGTAGTCGTCGGCGCCGAGCTCAAGGCCTACGACTCGGTCGATCTCGTCACGACGATGACCCGTTGTAATGATCACCGGAACGTCGGACTTGCTTCGGATCTCGCGCAGCAGGTCGAGGCCGTCGTCCTGACCGAGCCTCAGATCAAGCACGACCAGGTCGGGTCGGCAACGCGCCAGCAGCCCCGCGACTTCATCGCGCCTCCCCGCGGCAACCGCGCGGATGTCATGATCCTCCAGATAGCTGGTGACGAGATGGCGCATCGTGCTGTCGTCCTCGATGACGAGGCAGATTGGCGCCTTCTTGTCTGCGCTGTTGCCTGCGGCCGGTTGCGCAAGCGCTTCAAAATCCCTGTTGAGCTGGCTGTCCGAAGTTGTTGTCTCCTGGCCATCGGCCCGTTCTCGCATGAAAAATCTCCGCCGCCCCCGGCGCCCCTAAGTAAGACACGCAATTTCGCGTTGCAGCACACGTTTCGGAGAGAGACATATGATCTGTTTCACACCGGTATAGGGGTCTGGAGCGATTCCAAAGTGCAAAGGCGAAAAAACCCGTGCTGTATTACAACTGTAATCTAATAACGGCGCGAACCCAGCCCGGCGCATCCGCGGTGGCGCGTCTCGCAATCCCGACACAGTTGTAACTCCCGCTGGTAGTTCGGACCGTCCTAGTCTCGGTGGCGACGATCATCACGAAGGGTTGAAGCCGATGACCAAGCATGTGATTGGGACACGCGAAGAGTGGTTGGCCGCGCGCATCGCGCTGCTCGAGGCCGAGAAGGAGTTGACGCGGCAAAACGATGAACTGGCGCAGCGGCGCCAGGCGCTTCCCTGGGTCAAGGTCGAGAAGGAGTATCGCTTCGACACCGATGACGGCCCGGCGTCCCTTGGCGATCTGTTCGCCGGCCGCTCGCAGCTCTTGATCTATCATTTCATGTTCGGCCCCGACTACAAGGCGGGCTGTCCGTCCTGCTCGATGATCGCCGATGGGTACAACGGCTTCGCTGTGCATCTTGCCAATCATGACGTGATGCTCCGGGCGGTGTCGCGGGCGCCGTTGGCCAAGCTGCAGGAGTACAAGCGGCGCATGGGCTGGACATTCCCCTGGGCTTCCTCGCACGGCGGCGATTTCAACTTCGATTTCAACGTCGCGCTCACGGAAGAGCAGCAGCGCGCAGGGGGCGCCGAATACAACTACCAGGCCACGCCGCCCAGCGATCTCGCGGCGCTGCCGCCGCCGGTGCGCCAGTTCGCAGCAAGCTGCGGCACCGACGCGCCGACATTCCTGCGCGATCGCCCCGGCATGAGCGCCTTCGTCCGCGAGGACGGCGCGATCTATCACACCTATTCGACCTATGCGCGCGGTCTCGATGGCCTGTGGGGCGCTTATCAGTGGCTCGATCGCGCGCCTAAGGGCCGCAATGAAAGCGGACCCTGGTGGCGCCGTCATGACGAATATGCGGCGGGTTGAGATCATGAACGGGACCGACGCGACGATGTCACGCAACAGGCCGGAAGCCATTACGTTCGGCTGGCTCGGTCTGGCCGCAGCCCCCAGCTTCGCATTGATGGCGCTGGTGACCGGTCTCGTCCATGACGGAGGTGCGGATATGCTCTGCTCGGCCGCACACGGTTCGTGGTCGGTCGGAGGAATGGCGCCGATGTACCTGCTGATGAGCGTCTTCCACGCCGCGCCCTGGATGAAGTTGGCTGTTCGGCTGGTGCGTCCCGGGCAGAGCCTCACAAGGTGATCGCGAAAAGCTCCGAACTGATCTGGCCGACGGGCGGCGTCTCGTAACGGGCGCTATGGCGAACGCCGATCTCGGACACCCGGCGTTCTACTCGCCGGGAAACCGCGCATGCTGCGGCAGATCGTCAGTGATCTCGTGCCAGGGCGCCTTCGAAGCAACGAAGATGTGCATCGAAGGCCGGATGCTCGGCGCGTCGGTCAGGGTGCCCAAGGTGACGTGGACATAGGCGCCCTCGCGGACGACGGAGAAGAGCAGGGAGCCGCACCGGCCGCAATGCACGTCATGCGCGCCAGCGGCGTCACCGTAGATCAAGATGGAGTCCGCGCCGTTCGTCATCGTGAGATGCTCACGCGCGATGCCGGCAAACGGCTTGAAGGCGGATCCGGTGGTGCGTCGACAATCAGTGCAGTGGCAGTTCATGGCATATTGGAAGGCGTCTGCGACCTGATAGGTCACGGCGCCGCACAGGCAGCGGCCGGTCAGATGCCGGCGCGAGGCCGAGGTCGTCGTCATGATGTCGACACCTTGTGAAATCCCTTTGTCGGTTTTCTCGGCGATTGCCCAACAAGAAGCAAGATCCTGCGCCATCTGGACATTCGTGTCGCTCTCGCGCGAGGTCAGTTCCGAAACTCAACTCAAGCGTGTTGTAACACGCGAACGCCTTTTTGATATCCCCTCGTAACTGCCTTCACCCACATTGGCGGCTCGCGCAGCCAAGCCGAACTGCTTGACCGTATCTCGCCGGCCAAACGAACGACTCTAGCTTCCAAATCACTGAGAGGAGACATCGATGCCATATCCAGCAGATCTGGCGGGAAGGTATCTTGATTACAAAATTGATCCGGGCAGGACGATGATCGGAGGAGGGGCAATGGTGGATGGCCTTCTGCCTCGAGAAACCGCGCCGGAAACGGTCCTGGTCTACACCGGTCAGGCGCCGAACCCGCAAGGCGTCATTCCCATGGTGGCCCATAGCCCGACATGGAACTTCACGTTTCTGAAATACGTCGCGGGCGCTGTAACAACTGCCCCGCTGACGGGCCCCGTTCTGACTGGCCCGATGAGTGGGTGCTACCTCTGCAAATACACGCGCCGCGGCCAACAGACCCTTGCTCATATTGGGACCGCCAACGGAGAGAACAGCAGGGAGTCCATAGCGTCAAAGACGGCTTGGAAAAGATTCGTCACGCAGCCCGACGTCAATGCGCTCACGGGCGTCAGTTCGGTGACGGGCGGCAACGCATCCGACTACTTTGCCACGTCGGAGTTTGCAGCTGCGATGATCGATGGACAGATCCCCCAGGTCATGGGCTATTTCGATGCAGGATTGGCATACGCGATGATGCTGGCTCCGCTTCCCGCGCACAAGAATTCGCTGGGGCGCCCGATGTTGAAAGTCGTCGCAATCAAACCCATGACGCTGCAACCGTGGAGCTCCATCGCAGCCCTGCGCACTTGGCAATAAAGCCGCGGGCTGGCCCTCGAAATGACACGTCGCGATCTGAAAGGCGCGAGGCCAGAATGTCCGGGCCACAGCGGCCGGTCAGGCAGGGGAACCCAGGCCCGTCGTCATGATGTCGACACTTTGTGATTTCCCTTGGTGATTTTCCCCTGCGATCGCGCAACCAGAAGCAAGATCATGCGTCATCCCTGGCGAGTTGTCGGTGTGGCCGTGCTGGCCTGCGCCGGATTCGTGTTTCTCAACAACACCAATCTGCTCGTCACGTCAGCGCCGGATCGGCCGACCTTGCTGGCGCATCGCGGCATCTCGCAGCAGTTCGACCGCACCGGCCTGACCAACGACACCTGCACCGCCGCGCGCATGCTGCCGCCGACCCATGCCTATCTGGAGAACACCATTGCTTCGATGCGCGCGAGCTTCGCGGCTGGCGCCGACATCGTCGAGTTCGACGTCCATCCCACCACAGACGGGGCCTTCGCAATCTTTCATGATTGGACGCTCGATTGCCGCACCGAAGGCCACGGCGTCATCCGCGAGCATGCGATGAGCGAGCTGCGCAGGCTCGACATCGGTTATGGTTACACCGCCGATGGCGGCAAGACCTTTCCCTTTCGCGGCGAGGGCGTCGGCCTGATGCCCTCGCTCGACGAAGTGCTTGGGACCTTTCCGGACAAATCGTTCTTGATCAACATCAAGAGCAACGACCCGGTGGAGGGCCGGCTGCTCGCCGACACATTACGGCGGCTCTCTGCGGAGCGGCGCGATCGCCTGATGGTCTATGGCGGCGATCAGCCGATCACAACGTTGCGGACTGCACTGCCTGACGTCAGGGCGATGTCGCGCGCGACGTTGAAATCATGCCTGCTCGGTTATATCGGCCTTGCCTGGAGCGGGATCGTGCCGCAGGTCTGCCGCGGAACGATGATGCTGGTGCCGATCAATGTCGCGCCGTGGCTGTGGGGCTGGCCGGACCGTTTCCTGCAGCGCATGCGCGACGCCGGCACCCGCGTCTTCGTCATCGGGCCCTATCACGGCGGCGAATTTTCGACCGGGATCGACACGCCTGACGACCTCCGCCGGCTGCCGCCGCACTTTTCCGGCGGCATCATGACCAACGAGCTCGAGACGGTCGCGCCACTGGCGAGGCGGGCTGACTAATGCGCCGGCGAGGCGGGGAACGCGCTCTCAGCTGGCCCGGAACATGGCAACGTCGGCGCTCGTCTCATGTGTTATCTCATGGAAGCGATATCTCAGGATGGGCTTTCATGAGTGCGCTGGTTCAGCCGCGGCTGGTCAATGACGTCTTCGGTGACCCCGGGCTCTATATCGACTTCCGCTTCGGCCATCGCGCGATGCTGTTCGATCTCGGCGATCTCTCGCCGCTGTCGGCGCGCGAGCTGTCGCGCGTCCGTGAGGTGTTCGTCAGCCACCGCCACATGGATCATTTCTCCGGCTTCGACCGGCTGCTGCGGACCCATCTCGGCCATGCCGGCACGTTGCGGCTGGTCGGACCGCCAGGTCTGATCGACGGCGTCGCAGCCAAACTTGCCGCCTATGACTGGAATCTGCTCGACGAACACTCGGCCGATCTTAGTATCATGGTGGGCGAGCTCGTGGATGGCTGGCTTGGACCGTTCGCCGTCTTCAGAGCGCGCCAGGGGTTCCGGCGGCAGGCCGTGCCGGATGTTGCCTTGCCCGCTGGCGTCGTGTTCGACGACGGCGAGGTGAAGATCGAGGCACGCGCCCTGCAGCACGACATTCCCTGCCTGGCCTTCGCCTTGCAGGAATCGCTGCGGGTCAACGTCTGGACCGAAGGGGTCGCGCGGCTCGGCCTTGCCGTCGGGCCATGGCTGAATGCCGCCAAAAGCGCCGTGCGGCGCGGTGAGCCGGACGAGACGCCGATCGATCTCGGTCATGGCCGGACCGAGCGGCTCGGCCGGCTGCGCGAGCATGTCCTGAAAAGCGGCCCCGGCCAGCGCATCGCCTATGTCACGGATGCGGCGTTCACGCCTGACAACGTCGATAACATCCTCGCATTGGCGCGCGATGCTGATCATCTGTTCATCGAGGCGGCCTTTGCCGCTGCGGACGAGCAGATCGCGCGCGAGCGGCGCCATCTCACCGCGGCGCAGGCTGGCGAGCTTGCGCGTCGCGCAGGTGCGAAGCGGCTCACCACGTTCCATCATTCGCCGCGCTATCTCGAAGAGCCGGAACGACTGAGGCGCGAGGCGGAAGCGGCATTCGCCGCCGCCTCGCCGATGTGATCACCGAGTTCTCATGAAAGGACCGGGTGGAAATTCTGCAAAAGGGATCGCGCCCGTGCCATGGCGATGATGTTCGACTTTCTCAAATCCATTGTTGGCGTGACCGATCGACCTGCAGATCGGCCCCTGACCCGGCTCCGCAAAGCCGAGGCGCTGGAGATCGCCCGCAAGGCGCTGCAGCGTGACGTGCCGCTGTTCGTCAGTAGCGTGAAGCGCCGATCTGATGGACCTGCTGACAGCGTCGAATGGGTGATCGGCACCGCCACCGTCGGCAGCGGCCGGACGGTCCGCATCGATGATGCCAGCGGCGAGGTGCTGGAGGTTGCGCCCTGGGGCGTGCGCTGATCGTCGCTAGGCGCCGGGGCAGGGGCGGCCGGTATTGCCGCGCGCCTTTGCGCCGTTCGGCGGCGGACGCCGCGGTTCATGAGTCGTTCCTGTCAAGATTGACGGGAGTTCGCGACGATGCATGGTCTGATTCATGTTCAAGGACTGTCGATGGGCGCGGATGAGCGACGGGCATTATTGCCTGGTGCGGGACCTTGGCCTGGTGAAGGGCGGCAAGGGCCTGCGCCATCATGAGGTCGTGCTCGATCTCAGCCTGCGCGGCATGAAGGTGTTGGCGAAGCAGGGCGTCACTGCGCTCGCCGCGAAGGCCGCCACAAGGCTCGAGCCGCGCGTCGGCGCGTCGAAATGGGCGGCGCTGCTGCGGCTTGGTGTGCGCGAGCCGCAATGAGCAAGGTCAGCGCGGCGGTTTGGACGGCGGCTCGCGCGGCTTAGACGGTCGCTTGGGCGACTGCGGCTTGGCCGGAAGCCGTCGCTTGGGTGCGTAGGGGCTGTCGGGATTCATGTCGACGTCGACATCGTCGACGCAGTGCTGTGCCTCGGTGTGCTGTCGGCCCGAGTGCCATGGACCGCTGCTCAGCTCGACGTGGCTCATTTTGGCGATGTCCAGGCACTTCCATTCTCCGCCCGGAGGCAGGCCTCCGCGGCTGCCGCCATCGAACTGATAGGCCAGCACGCGCTCCTGTCCGTTCTTGTGACCGAGAATGATCGGGCACACGGCGCGGGCAAATCCCTCGTAAATGCACAGAACCCGCTTGCGCTCTCGCATCGCGCGGACGATCAACTGGTAGGTCGAACTGGTCATCTCGCATCCCGCAGCACCAATCGAACAAGCCGCAGGCGCGGACGTTGTTCCGGAACGCGCCCTTGCCACACGGTTCGGCGGCCTTAGACTGTCTCCAGCAACGATCGAGAGACCCTGACATGCCTGATCTCACCGGTTTTCCCATCACCAAGCGCTGGCCCGCCGAGCATCCCGACCGGCTGCAGCTCTATTCGTTGCCGACGCCGAACGGCGTCAAGGTCTCGATCATGCTGGAGGAGATCGGCCTGCCGTATGAGCCGCACACCATCAACTTCGGCAAGGACGATCAGAAGACGCCGGAATTCATGTCGCTCAATCCGAACGGCAAGATCCCCGCGATCATCGATCCCGATGGCCCGGGCGGCCGTCCGCTCGGCCTGTTCGAGTCAGGCGCGATCCTGCATTATCTCGCCGAGAAGACCGGCAAGCTGTTGCCATCGGATCCGGCACGGCGCTGGCACACGCTGCAGTGGGTGCATTTCCAGATGGGCGGCATCGGGCCGATGTTCGGTCAGGTCGGCTTTTTCCACAAGTTCGCCGGCAAGGACTTTCCCGACAAGCGGCCGCTGGAGCGCTATGTCGCCGAAGCCAGGCGACTGCTTGACGTGATCGAAGGCCGCCTCACGGGGCGGCAATGGATCATGGATGACGACTACACCATCGCCGACATCGCGATGCTCGGCTGGGTGCGCAACCTGATCGGCTTCTACGGCGCGCGCGATCTGGTCGCCTTTGACGAGCTGAAGCACGTACCGGCCTGGCTCGAGCGCGGACTGGCGCGCCCGGCCGTGCAGCGCGGGCTGGAGACCCCGAAGCGGCCGTGATCGTCACCGAAGCCGATTTCGAACGTCGCCTCGAGTTGGTGCGCGCGGCGCCGGCCGTCGCCGGCGACGGCGTGTTCGGGCCAGATAGTGTGATCTGGCAGGTGCACGGGGAGGCGGCGATCTTTCTCGGCGCCGGGCGTGCGCTGCTGCTGCAGCTTGCGCATCCCTGGGTCGCCGCCAGCATTGCCGATCAGTCGAAAGTGTTCGCCGATCCGCTCGGCCGCTTCCACCGCACCTTCAACATCGTCTTCACGATGGTGTTCGGCACCCGCGAGCAGGCGATTGCAGTAGCGCGGCGGCTCTATCGCCGTCATGCGGCGGTGGAGGGCACCTTGCCCGAGGCTGTCGGCCCGTTCGCAGCCGGCTCGCGCTACATGGCCAATGAGGTCGACGCGCTGCGCTGGGTGCATGCGACGCTGGTGGACACGGCGATGCAGGCCCACGACATGCTGCTGCCGTCGTTGCCGGAGGAGCTGCGCGAGCGACATTGGGCAGAAGCCCGGCTGCTCGCCGGTCTGTTCGGCATTCCCCGCGAGGTGCTGCCACCGGACCGGAGCTCGTTCGAGGCCTATGTGGCCGCGATGGTCGATTCCGACGTGCTCACGGTGAGCGCGGCGGCGCGCGACATCGCGCAGCAGATCTTCTCCGGTGCCGCCACCTGGGTCGGGCCGCCGCAATGGTATCGCGCGATCACGGCACAGATGCTCCCAGAGCGGCTCCGCGTCGCATTCGCCCTGCCGTTCGGAGAGACGGAGCGCCGCCGGGCAGAACGCGCGCTCATCTGGCTCAGGCGCACTTATTCCCTGCTGCCCCGCGGCCTGCGCAGGGTCGGTCCCTATCAGGAGGCCTGCGCGCGTATACATGGTGGGCAGGGGCCGGGCCTTGCCACGCGCCTGCTCAACCGGGCCTGGATCGGCCAGCCGCAGATGGGCGATCGCAAGCGGTCGGGATGACCGGGTTTCGGGCCAGTGAGCTTCCAGTCAATAACAAAGGCAGGCTGCCGACGTATTGGTCGGGCAAGCCCTTCGATGTCGCGCTGTGTTTTACGTGCGGGGCGATCAGGAGCTGTGTGTGAGGATCTCATATCCGCGCCTGGTATCAGGAGATTCCGACAAGCCGCTGAAGAGCGATCCGAAAGATCCCGATCACAGTTGAGCGGGGATTGAACGAAGGCGGCCGCGCTCACGCCAGCTCGCTCGATTCGCGCGTGCGTGTTTCATTGACCCAGGCATGAGCGGCGAACCATTCATGATGAAGGCGGCAATGCGGGCAATAGGTACGCGAGAAAAACACAGGCATGCGCTGGAAGTGCGCAGCCTCTATCTCCATCCCGGTCTCGATGCTTCGTCCGGTGTTCGGACAACGAACCATGATCATGCCCATCGCGGCCTCCTATCGCGGGCCTGATACGCTGACGATGCGAAGAAATTGTAATGCTCCCCGGACAGTTTCGTGGCAAATCTCGACAGCTGAAATTCAGCCGGTTACAGGCTTCAAAAGCCGGTGAATCCGCGTGATGAACGCGACGCACGCTGTTGCAGCGCGGCAAGATTCGCCACGGAAGTACACGGAAGTTTGAGAGCGCCTCGCATGAGCATCACGATCTACGGAATCAAGAATTGCGACACCATGAAGAAGGCGCGCGCCTGGCTCGACGATCACGATGTCGCCTATGATTTTCATGACTACAAGACGGCGGGAATCGAGAAGAGCAAGCTGAAGCAATGGAGCGAGGAACTCGGCTGGGAGACGCTGCTCAATCGCGCCGGCACGACTTTCAAGAAGCTGCCTGACACCGACAAGGAAGACCTCACCGAGAGCAAGGCAATCGCATTGATGCTGGCGCAGCCATCGATGATCAAGCGGCCGGTGCTCGATCTCGGGAGCAAGCGCGTCGTCGGCTTCAAGCCGGACGTCTACGCCAAGGAAGTGAAGGCTCGAGGCTGATGCCGACGCGCATGCGCGATCGCACCTGAACAGGTCACGCCGCCGTTCTCTCGGCGGGCAAGGGCGTCGCGACTTCAGGCCCGAGCAGCATGCGGCGCTGCATCGCCTCGAAGGTGGCGTCGGCGTTGGCCTCGCGGGTCAGGAGCGAGATCAGGATCGCCACGCCGAACGACAGCGGCATCGCGATGATCGCTGGGTTGCGCAGCGAAACAAACCACCAGGCGTGCTCGATCTGCACCAGCGGCTTGCCGAGCACGTCGACCTGGATGGTCGGCGACAGGTAAATCAGTATCAGCGAGCTCAGCGTCCCCACCAGGATCGATGTCACTGCGGCTGGTGTCGTGAAGCGGCGCCAGGTGATGGCGAGCACCAGCGACGGGAAATTGGCGGCGCAGGCGACCGAGAAGGCGAGCCCGGCCATGAAGGCGACGTTCTGGCCGTCGAAGGCGATGCCGAGCACCACGGCGAGCACGGAGATGGCCACGGTGGCGATGCGCGCCACCTTGAGCTGCTCGGATTCCGATGCCTTGCCCTGCTTGACGACATTGTTCCAGACATCGTGGCAGAGGGTGGCGACGCCGGACAGCGTCAACCCGGCGACAACCGCGAGCATCGTCGCGAAGGCAACGGCGCAGATGAACCCGAAAAAGGCGTTGCCGCCGACCGCCAGCGCGAGCAGGGGCGCCGCCATGTTGCCGCCACCACCGGCCTTGGCCACAGCCTCGGGGCCGACCAGCACCATGGCGCCGAAGCCGATGATGAACACCATCAGGTGGAAGACGCCGATCAGTCCGGTGGCGTAAAGGATCGACAACCGCGCGTCCTTGGCATCCTTCACGGTGTAAGCGCGCATCAGCACATGCGGCATCGCGGCGGTGCCGAACATCAGCCCGAGGCCGAGCGAGATCGCGTCCCACCGGCCGGAGACGACCTTCGATCCCGGCTGCAGTACCTGCGCTCCGTATTTCGTCGAGGCCGCCGCGAAAAGCTTCAGCGGGTTCATGTCGAAATGCGTGAGCACGAGCAATGCGAGCAGCACGCCGCCGGCCATCAGCAGCGCGGCCTTGACGACCTGCACCCAGGTGGTCGCGAGCATGCCGCCGAACAGCACGTAGATCAGCATCGCGCTGCCGACCAGCACGACCGACCAATGATAGGGCAGGCCGAACAGCAGCTTGATCAGCGACCCCGTCGCCACCATCTGCGCGATCAGATAGAACAGGATGACGGCCAGCGTGCCGACAGATCCGGCCAGCCGGACCGGCCGCTGGCCGAGCCGATAGGCCACCACATCGGCGAAGGTGAAGCGGCCGACATTGCGCAAGGGCTCGACGATCAGGAACAGGATGATCGGCCAGCCGACCAGCCAGCCGATCGAATAGATCATGCCGTCAAAGCCGTTCGAGGTGACGATGCCAGCGATGCCGAGCAGGGCGCCTGCGCTGAGGAAATCGCCGGCCAGCGCCCAGCCGTTCTGCCACGGCGTCACCTGGCCGCCCGCGGCGAAGAAATGCTCGGTGGTGCGGGTACGGCGCGCTGCCCACCAGGTGATCATGAGCGTCAGGGCCATGAACGCGAAGAAGAAGCCGATCGAGATCGTGTTGCTGCCGGTCATCGTGTTCTCCTAGCGGCCGAGCCGGCGGATGCCGGCGTCGAACACGCGGTTGGCCCAGAGCACGTAGACAAGGCAGAGCAGGAACGAGGAGATGATGACGAATGGGCCGAGCAGGATGCTGAGTGACAGCCCCGGTAGCAGGATGGTGCCGAGCAGCGGCTTATCGAATGCGAACAAGCCCATGAAGCCGAAATAGATCACGATCATTGCGGCGCTCAGGATCAGCGCGATCGTCAGGCGGCCTCTCGCGAGCGTGGCGCCATCT
>Ga0209233_1000668_pt1 | contig 16561 bp, 14 predicted proteins | sample AraplaCL_Cvi_mCL_FD_184269 | JGI IMG/M metagenome (GOLD analysis project Ga0209233, IMG submission 184269) | Arabidopsis root microbial communities from the University of North Carolina, USA - plate scrape CL_Cvi_mCL (SPAdes) (version 2) | ecosystem: Host-associated > Plants > Roots > Endosphere...
CACCTTGCGATAGTCGCGCTGCAGGAAACCGGCCAGGGTGCCCGCCATGAAGCGGCGCATCCCCGCATCCAGCCGCCCCATGATGCCGAAATCCACCGCCACCAGCCGGCCCTCCTGGTCGATGAAGAGATTGCCGGGATGCATGTCAGCATGGAAAAAACCGTCGCGCAGCGCCTGGGTGAGAAAGCTGCGCATGATCAACACCGCCACGGCGCGGGGATCGCGGCCGGCCGCGACAATCGCCGCGGGGTCGCGCACCGACACACCATCGATCCATTCGCTGGTCAGGACCGTCTGGGCGGTACGGGTCCAGTCGATATGGGGCACACGAAACTGTTCCTCGCCGCGCGTGCGCTCGTAAAGCTCCGACGCCGCGGCCGCCTCCATGCGCAGGTCCAGCTCCAGCGCCACCGATGCGGCCAGGGTCTCGACCACCGCGACAAAGCGCAGACGCCGCGCTTCCGCGGAAAGCCGCTCGGCAAGGCGGGCAAACAGCGCCAGTGCTTGCAGATCGCGCGCAAAATCCTCGCGCACACACGGGCGCAGGATTTTGACCGCAACCCTGACCGGCGGGTCGTCGCTGGTCTGGGCACGATGCACCTGGGCGATGGAGGCCGCGGCCAGCGGCGCGCCGAAACCGGAGAACAGCGCCTCCACCGGCTTGCCGAAGGCGCTGGCGATTTCGGCGCGGGCCTGCGCTTCCGAGAAGGGCGGCAGGCGATCCTGAAGATGTTCCAGCGACCGTGCCATCTCCGCGCCCACAATGTCGGGCCTTGTCGCCAGCATCTGGCCCAGCTTGATGTAAGCCGGACCAAGTTTCTCAAGCGCCCGGCTGAGCCGCGCACCGGCATCGGGACGGTTGTTGCGGAATGCCAGCGCCGGCCCGGCAAGCAGCAGGGCGGCCTGGAAAAGCCGGTAAGAACCGCTCAGCACCCCCATCAAAGTCGCCAGGCCGAATGCATGGCGGCGATGCCGCCCGACAGGTTGCGCACTTTGACCTGCTCCAGCCCCGCATCGGCGATCATCTGGGCGAACTTCGCCTGGGGCGGGAAGCGGCGGATGCTTTCAGCCAGATAGCGATAGGATTCCTCATCCTTGGCCACCAAGCCGCCGATCTTGGGCATCAGCTTGAAAGAATATGCGTCGTACAGCGTATCCAGCCCCGGCACTTCCACCTTGGAGAATTCCAGGCAAAGGAAACGCCCGCCGGGCTTCAAGACCCGCCGCGCCTCGGCCAGCGCCTTGTCTATATGTGTGACATTGCGGATGCCGAAAGCGATGGTATAGGCATCGAAGCTGTTGTCGGGAAACGGCAGGCTCTCGGCATTGCCGCAGACCCATTCGATGGCGCCCTCGCCTTTTTCCTCGGCGCGGCGGCGCCCCTCTCCCAGCATGTCGGCGTTGATGTCGCAGACCGTGACCTGGGCCTCGCCACCGCGCGAACGGGCCATATCCACAATCCGGAAAGCGATGTCGCCGGTGCCGCCGGCCACGTCCAGGGTTTTCCAGCCCGGGCGCGGATTGAGCCACTCCACCATCGCGTCTTTCCAGATGCGATGAACCCCGGCGCTCATCAGGTCGTTCATCAGATCATAGCGCGCGGCGACGGACGAAAAGACCTCTTTGACCAGGCCTTCCTTCTCGCCTTCCGGCACATCGCGGAAACCAAAACTGGCGGTTTTCTCCGTCATGGCGGGAACATAGCCGCCCCCCGCCCCCGAGGCTACCACTGGCGGGCGCGACTATTTATATACCCATCCTCAAGTAGCGCAGCGGTAGGACATTAGAAAAGCCCTCAAGTAGCGAAGCGGTAGGACATTTAAAGGCCTATGCCCGAACTTCCCGAAGTTGAGACCGTGCGCCTGGGGCTGGCCCCTGCCATGGAAGGCCATGTCCTGACCGATGTGGAGACGCGGCGCGGCGATCTGCGCGTACCCTTTCCCAAAAATTTTGTCGCCCGCACCAAGGGCCGCAAGGTCAAACATCTGCGCCGCCGCGCCAAATACATCCTGGCCGATCTGGATAGCGGCGAGACCCTGGTAATCCATCTGGGCATGTCGGGACGCATGAGCGTCTATGCGGAGGGAAAGCAGCGCCGTATCGGCTCCTATGTCTATGACAAGGCGCCGGAGGGTGCCGGCAACGGCAAGCACGATCATGTGGTGTTCGAGACAGACGCGCCCGCGCGTATCATTTTCAACGACCATCGCCGCTTCGGGCTGATGACCTTGGTCGATACCGCCCGGCTGGAAGACGACAGGCTGTTCAAGGACATTGGCATCGAGCCTTTGTCCCATGGCTTTAACGCGGCCCATCTGGCCAAGGCGCTGGAAGGAAAGAAAACCCCCATCAAGTCGGCGCTGCTGGACCAGCGGGTGGTGGCGGGCCTGGGCAATATTTATGTCTGCGAGGCGCTTTTTCGCGCCGGCATTTCGCCCAAAAGACTGGCGGGCTCGCTCAAGCGGGAGAAAATCAAGCTGCTGGTGGGCGCGATCAAAAAGGTGCTGAAAGACGCCATTGCCGCCGGCGGATCCACCTTGCGCGACCATGCCCAGGCCACGGGCAATCCGGGCAATTTCCAGCACCATTTCCTGGTCTATGGCCGCGAGGGCAAGCCTTGTAAGAGCCCGGCCTCAAGCAGCGCAGGCCATAAAAGAAGTTGCCCCGGGACGGTAAAGCGCATTGTCCAGGCCGGTCGTTCGACCTTCTATTGTCCCAAATGTCAGACGTGAGGCGCATATGAACATCAAGACGGAAGTGAATGGTTCGGTCGGGATCGCGACACTCAATCGCCCCGATGCGCTGAACGCACTCAACACCGCTTTGCTCGATGAACTGGCCGATGCGCTGGAAGGCTGGGACAAAGGCGGCGATGTCCGCTGCATGATCGTGACGGGCAGCGAGCGCGCCTTTGCCGCCGGCGCCGATGTCAAGGAGATGGCGCCCAAAAGTTTTTCCGACATGTATCGGCAGAACCTGTTCGGCGATCAGCTGGACCGCATTTCCCGCATCAGGAAACCCATCATCGCCGCGGTGGCGGGCCATGCGCTGGGCGGCGGCTGCGAGCTGGCGCTGGCCTGCGATTTCATCATCGCCGCCGACACCGCCAAATTCGGCCAGCCGGAGATCACTTTGGGCATTATGCCCGGCCTGGGTGGCAGCCAGCGGCTGACCCGCATCGTCGGCAAATCCAAGGCCATGGATCTGTGCCTGACGGGACGTGTCATGGACGCGGCCGAAGCAGAGGCGTCTGGCCTGGCCGCCCGGGTGGTGCCGGCCGACATGCTGATGGCGGAAGCCTTGAAAGCGGCCTCGAAGATCGCCGCCCAATCCTCTCCCGCGGCCCAGATGGTGAAAGAAGCCGTCAACCGGGCCTATGAAACCACCCTGGCCGAGGGGCTGCATTTTGAGCGGCGCCTGTTTCACGCCATGTTCGCCACCCAGGACCAGAAAGAGGGCATGGCCGCGTTTGCCGAGAAGCGCAAACCCGGCTTTAAGGACCAATAGCCGCCCAAAAAGCCCGGGTTTTGTTTGACGGGGGCCCCCTCAAGGGGTATATGCCCGCCTCTTTTGCCGCAAATCCAAGGACCGAAGATGCCCAATATCGCCTCCGCCAAGAAGCGCGTCCGCACCACCGCCAAGCGCACCGCCATCAATACGGCGCGCAAGACCCGGGTGCGCGGCTTCATCCGCAAGGTCGAGGAAGCCATCAATAGCGGTGACAAGAAGGCCGCCCTGGCAGCCCTGAAGGCGGCTGAGCCGGAAATCATGCGCGGCGTGTCCAAGGGCGTGCTGCACAAGAACACCGGTGCCCGCAAAGTGTCACGCTTGACCAAGCGCGTCGCAAAACTGACGAAATAACGAAACGACTGGAATCCTTCGGGATTTCAAGTCTAGAACAAGGCCCGGAGGCAAAACCGGGCCTTTTTTATTTGTCAGTGTGCTGAATGTCGGCAAAAAGCCATATTTCGGCAGCGCAACACGGATCATTTGAAGGCTAAGTGACTGATTCAAAAAAGTTAGATCACAAAGTGTCATTTTCCGTATACGTCACAACGATTTAGCGAAGTTCACAAAAGCGAAAAAATTTTCGAATCAGGGCTTTTGTTCACAATTTGATCTCTTGTTCGCGCGACCGCGCTGAGCGTATCTTAACCAACGGTTGGGGCGAGCTCTGGACATGTCGAAGACTTCAATAAGTAAAAAGAAAGTATTCGACGGCTCTTGTGGCGGTGCCGAGAGCATCCGACAGCCGAGTACCCCCTGAATTCCATAAATTGTGACGCTTTTATGCTGGGTGAACATCCCGGCAGTTCTCGAATTGTCTCTAAGGTTTTGCCATGGCCCCTCCCTCTTCACTCGACTATGCCGGCGACATCAGCGCCACCGAGGCCTGGGACCGGCTCAGAAACGACCCCAAGGCCCAGCTTCTGGATGTGCGCACGGCCGCCGAATGGAACTTTGTCGGCGTTCCGGACCTGTCCTCCATCGGCCGGCGCGTGCTTTGCGTGGAATGGCAGAGTTTTCCCAGCGGCGCGCAAAATCCCGGCTTTGTCATCGAAGCCGGCCAGGCGCTGGACAATCCCCGGGCGCAGGTGATGGTGATCTGCCGCTCCGGCGCGCGCAGCAGAGCCGCCGCCATCGCGCTGACACAGGCCGGTTTCACCCAGGCTTTCAATATCGCGGGCGGCTTTGAAGGCGATGCCGATGAAGAGGGCCACCGCGGCAACCTCAATGGATGGAAGGCATCCGATCTTCCCTGGAGGCAGGGCTGAACACACAGCGTGAGACATGCCCGGACAGGAATACCTGCCGGTTCAGCAACAGACAGACAGATGGGTTTAAAGAAATGGTGCAAGTCGGAAAATCACTGCAGGATTGGCGGGCCGCCTGGGTGCAAGTGCGCGAGCGCATGCGGCGCGAGCTGGGCGATCCGGTATTCGAAGCCTGGATCGGACCGCTGAGCCTGGAATCCTTCGAGCGCGACGAGCTCAAGATCGGCGCCGCCAAGCCCTTTGTGCGCAACTGGGTGGCCAACCATTATGTCGGCCGCATCGAAAAGGCGTTTGCGGCGGAAGGCTTCCACCCCGCCTCGCTGTCGATCGTGATTTCGGCCGCGCCCGCGGCTTCCATCGGCGCCGCCATCCCGCGCGAGGCCCAGCATCAGGACATCACGCCGGCCAGCGTCTCCTACATCTCGCCGCGCAGCGAAAGCCGCGGTTCCGACGAGGATAAGGGCCTGTGGAACCGGATGCTGCATCCGCAGCAGACCTTCGACAGCTTCATTCCGGGCAGCGCCAACCAGTTCGGCCATGGCGCGGCGAAAGCCTTTGCCGACGGCCAGCAGGCCGATATTCCGCTGCTCTACATCCATGGCGGTTTCGGCTACGGCAAGACGCACCTGCTGAACGCCGCGGCACTGGAATTCAGGAAGCGCGGCAAGCGCACCTTGTTCCTGCGGGCCGAAGACTTCATGCGGCACTTCCTGGGCGCGCTCTACAGGAAAGACACGCTGGCCTTCAAGGAAGAGCTGCGCACCGCCGAAGTGCTGATCATCGACGATCTGCAGCATATCTGCCGCTCGGCCGCGACCGCGTCGGAATTCCTTTACACCGTCAACGCCTTTGCGGACCTGCGCCGCCGGGTGGTGATCGCCGCCGACCGCGCGCCGCAAGCCTTGGAAGGCTTGGGCGCCGACGTGAAATCGCGCCTGGCGGGCGGGCTCTGCGTGGGCCTGGACAAGCCCGATCGCGACACGCGGCTGGCCATCCTGAAGTCTCGCGCGCAGGAATTCACCCGCCACAAGCCCGATGTGGTCTTGCCGGAAAGCGTGCTGGAACGCATCGCCGACATGGAAGATGCCAGCCCGCGCGAACTGATCGGCGTCTTCACCAAGCTTGCCACCTATGCCGACCTCACCAAGAAGCCGGTGACCCTGGAAACGGCCGAGGAAGCGGTGGGCCTGCGTTCGGGTCCGGGCGCCAAGACATCGATCGAGGACATTCAGAGGAAGACCGCGGAATTCTACAAGCTGGACGTGAAGGACTTTCATTCGCCCCAGCGCGCCCGCCGGGTCGCCCGCCCCCGCCAGGTGGCGATGTATCTGTCGCGCAAGCTCACCACCCGCTCGCTGCCCGAAATCGGCCGGCGCTTTGGCGGCCGCGACCATACCACGGTGCTGCATGCCTGCCGCCGCATCGAGGCGCTGATCGTCGAAGACGCCCTCTTCCGTCAGGAAGTGGATTTCCTGTCCCAGATGCTGCAGCGACGGCCGGAAATCTGATCCCAAAAGGCCCGGAGAAATCCGGGCCTTTTTGCTTTTGGCCCCCGCTTCGGCGACGACCTTTCGGATCGCCTCCAAAAGCCCGAAAAATGGGCGGAAAACCGGCAAAAATGGATGGGTCCGGGGGTGCGTTTTCTTTGCCCTTTGGACCCCTTTTTGGTATGGTCTCCCGCTTGAGTCTTGGGGCTCCCAAACACAAGAAAAACAGGCGTTTTCGGGCCGATTTTGGCGCCGGAAAATCGGGTCAGCTAAACGGTCGGGTGAGAGATGAAGATCAACGTCGAACGCGGCGCATTCCTGAAAGCACTCAACCATGTGCAAAGCGTGGTCGAGCGCCGCAACACCATCCCGATCCTGTCCAATGTGCTGATCGAAGCGGCCAAGGGCCAGCTCAAACTCACCGCCACCGACCTGGATATCGAGATCGTGGAGGCCCTGCCCGCGGATGTGCTGCGCAATGGCTCGGCCACCGCGCCCGCACACATGCTCTACGACATCGTGCGCAAGCTTCCCGAAGGCGCCCAGGTCCAGGCCGAGTTGCTCTCCAGCGAAGGTGGCCGGCTGGCCGTGTCGGCCGGCTCGTCGCGGTTTGAGCTCTCCTGCCTGCCGCGCGAGGATTTCCCGCAGATGGCGGCCGGCGCCCTGCCCCACAAATTCCGCCTGGCGGCCGATGACCTGAAGCGTATCATCGACAAGACCCGCTTCGCCATTTCCACCGAAGAAACCCGCTATTACCTGAACGGCATTTATGTTCACGCCGCCAAGGACGCCAAGCCCCCGGTGATGCGCGCGGTGGCCACCGACGGCCATCGCCTGGCCCGTTATGAATTGGAACTGCCCGATGGCGCCGCCGACATGCCGGGCGTGATTGTGCCGCGCAAGACGGTGGGCGAGCTGCGCAAGCTCTTGGACGATTCCGACGGCGCCATCGACGTGTCGCTGTCCGACACCAAGATCCAGTTCGGCTTCAATGGCGTGGAGCTGACCTCCAAGCTGATCGACGGCAATTTCCCGCCTTATGAGCGCGTGATCCCGTCGGGCAATGACAAATCCCTGGCGCTGGAAGCCAAGGAATTCGCGCAGTCGGTGGACCGGGTGTCCACCATCAGCGCCGACAAAACCCGCGCGGTGAAGCTGAATCTGTCGAAGGACAAGGTGACCCTGTCAGTGGTAAATCCCGAAAGCGGCACAGCCACGGAAGATGTGGGGGCGACCTATACGGCCGCTCCCCTGGAGATCGGTTTCAACGCCCGGTACCTGTTGGACATCACCAGCCAGATCGAAGGCAAGGAAGTGCGCTTCCTTTTGTCGGACGCGGGCTCGCCCGCCATCATCGAAGACGCGGAGGACGCGCGCACGCTTTACGTCCTCATGCCGCTTCGTGTCTGAGGACTGATTTGACGGCAACGCCGTACACGCGCCCATCTGGCGATGCTTCAGCCATTTCCCGGCTGGCGGTGACGCGCCTGCGCCTGACCAATTTCCGTTCCTATGTCATCGGCGAGCTTGCCGTCAGTGGCGCGCCGGTGGTGCTGGCGGGGCCCAATGGCGCGGGCAAGACCAATGTGCTGGATGCGATTTCGCTTTTGTCGCCGGGCCGGGGCTTGCGTGGCGCCAAGCTGGCCGAACATACCCGAAAAGGTCCAGTTGCCAGCGAAGAGACCTTGTGGGCGGTGGCCGCGACGGTGACGCGCGGCGAGACCGAGCATGAAATCGGCACCGGCATGACCAGCGGTTCGGCCTCCCGACAGGTCCGGCTGAATGGCGCCGCGGCCGCAAGTTCCGCCGATCTCGGCGAGATCGTGCAGCTGATCTGGCTGACCCCGGCGATGGATCGTCTTTTCATCGAAAGCGCGGGTGGCCGCCGGCGCTTCCTCGACCGGCTGGTGCTGGGCTTTGACGCGAGCCACGCCCGCGCCGCCACGCGGTACGAGGCCGCGATGCGCGAGCGCGCCAGGCTTCTGAAATACGGCCCGCGCGATCCGGCCTGGCTGGACGGGTTGGAAAATGAAATGGCCGAAGCCGGCCTCGCCATTGCCCAGGCCCGCGCGGCAACCGTGGAACGGCTGTCGCGGGCGCTGGCCGAACGCGGCGGGCCGCAAGGCGGCGCCTTTCCGGCGGCTTCGCTGGCGCTCACCGATGAGCTTCATCTGCATTCGGCCGACGAGTTGCGCGCCCAATTCGCGTCCGGCCGCATGCGCGACGCCGAAGCCGGCCGCACTTTGACGGGGCCGCACACCACCGACCTCGCCGTGCGCCACACCGGCAAGCGGGCCGAAGCGCGCGACTGTTCCACCGGGGAACAGAAAGCCCTGCTGATCTCCATCATGCTGGCGGATGCACGCGAGCTGTCCCGCGCCCGGGAAGGCTTGGCGCCGATCCTGCTCCTGGACGAAATCGCCGCCCATCTGGACGCGACGCGCCGCGCCGCCTTGTTCGAGGAGATCCATGCCCTCGCGGCCCAGGCCTGGATGACCGGCACCGATCTGTCGCTGTTCGAAGGCGCGCGCTGCCAGACCTTCGAAGTGCGCGAAGGCGTCTTTACCCGTCAGGGAGCGGCCGCATGATCCCCTGGCACAATTATCTGCTCTATTGCGGCCTTTATGCCGTGGCTGTCGCGGTGCCGGGCCCTGGCGTCATCGCCATTGTCGCGCGCGCGCTGGGCTCGGGCTTCAAATCGGTCATTCCCGGCAGCCTGGGCATTCTGGTGGGCGATCTCTGCCTGATGACCCTGTCGGCTTTCGGCCTGGCGCTTGTCGCCCAGGCGATGGGCCATCTGTTCCTGATCGTGAAGATCGCGGGCGGCCTCTATCTTTTCTATCTGGCCTACAAATATTGGACAGCGAAGGTCGAGGACGAGGGCGAGGTCGTGCCGCAAAGCACCGGTCGCGGCTTTATTGCCTATCTGGGCCTGACCCTGGGCAATCCCAAGGCCATCGCCTTTTTCGTGGCGCTTCTGCCGGTCGCGGTCAATCCGCGCGCGCTGAACGCCATCGGTTATCTGCAACTGTGCTGCGCCACCTTTGTCGTCATCCCGGTCGTCACGCTGGGCTATGCCGCATTGGCGTCGCGGCTTTCCCGCTTTGTCGCCAGCCGCAAGGCCCGACGGCGGATCAACAAGGGAGCGGGCGCGGTCATGGCCGGCGCCGGCGCCCTGATCATGGTGAACTAGATGTCAGAACCCAATATGAATGCCTACAATGCCGACAGCATCAAGGTGCTGAAGGGTCTCGATGCGGTGCGCAAGCGTCCGGGCATGTATATCGGCGACACCGACGACGGCTCGGGCCTGCATCACATGGTCTATGAGGTCGTCGACAATGCCGTCGACGAGGCCCTGGCCGGCCACGCCAACCGCATCGATGTGATCTTGAATCCGGATGGTTCCTGCACCGTGCGCGACAATGGCCGCGGCATCCCCACCGACATCCATAAGGAAGAAGGCGTGTCGGCGGCGGAAGTCATCATGACCCAGCTGCATGCCGGCGGTAAGTTCGACGAGAACGCCTACAAGGTTTCGGGCGGCCTGCATGGCGTGGGCGTATCCGTCGTCAATGCGCTGTCGGAATTCCTCGACCTGCGCATCTGGCGGGAGGGGCGCGAATATTACATGCGGTTCCGCCATGGCGATCCGGTGGAGCATCTGGCGGAAGTCGGTCCCGCAGACGGCAAGAAAGGCACGGAAGTCACCTTCCTGCCCTCGCCCGCCACATTCACCAAGACCGAATTCGATTTCGCGACCTTGGAACACCGGCTGCGTGAACTGGCGTTTCTCAATTCCGGCGTCTCCATCACCCTGACCGACAAACGCGGGGTCGAGACCAAGGAAACCCATTTGCATTACGAAGGCGGGTTGAAGGCGTTCGTGGAATATCTGGACCGCGCCAAGCAGGCGCTGATCCCCGCACCCGTGATGATCGTGTCGGAAAAGGACGGCGTCACGGTGGAAATCGCCATGACCTGGAACGACAGCTATCACGAAAGCACCCTGGCCTTCACCAACAACATCCCCCAGCGCGATGGCGGCACCCATGTCGCCGGCTTCCGCGCCGGGCTGACCCGCGTGGTGACCAAATATGCCGACGAGATGCCACAGACCAAGAAGGACAAGGTGGCGCTGACCGGCGATGATTGCCGCGAGGGGTTGACCTGCGTCCTGTCGGTCAAGGTGCCCGATCCCAAATTCTCGTCCCAGACCAAGGACAAGCTGGTGTCGTCGGAAGTGCGCCCCATCGTGGAAGGCGCCATCATCGACCAGCTGGGTGCCTGGTTCGAACAGCATCCTTCCGAGGCCAAGACCGTGGTTGGCAAGGTGGTGGAAGCCGCCGCCGCCCGCGAAGCCGCCCGCAAGGCGCGCGAGCTGACACGGCGCAAGGGGGCGCTGGACGGCGCCTCGCTTCCCGGCAAGCTGGCGGACTGCCAGGAACGCGATCCCGCCAAGTGCGAAATCTTCATCGTCGAGGGCGACTCGGCCGGCGGCAGCGCCAAGCAGGGCCGCAACCGCTCCAACCAGGCGGTGCTGCCCCTGCGCGGCAAGATCCTGAACATCGAACGCGCCCGCTTCGACAAGATGCTGTCCAGCGAAGCGATCGTGAACCTGATCACGGCCTTGGGCACCGGCATCGGGCGCGAGGAATTCAACGCCGACAAGCTGCGCTATCACAAGATCATCATCATGACCGACGCCGATGTCGACGGCGCCCATATCCGTACGCTTCTGTTGACCTTCTTCTATCGCCAGATGCCGGAGCTGATCGATCGTGGCCATGTCTTCATCGCCCAGCCGCCGCTTTACAAGGCGACGCGCGGCAAGTCCGAACGCTATCTGAAGGACGAGCCCGAGCTTCAGGACTATCTGATCGCCGAAGGCGCATCCGGCGCGGTGCTGACCCTGCATTCGGGCGAGACCATCACCGGCGCCCATCTGGACGAACTGATCGCCCATGCCCGCCAGGCGGTGGCGGCGCTGAACGGCTTTCCCCGCCACTATCCCCGCTTTGTGCTGGAACAGGCGGCCATCGCCGGCGCGCTCAATCCGGAAATCCTGTCGGACGCGGCCAAGGCGGGCGACGCCGCCAAATATATCGCCCAGCGCTTGGACACGCTGTCCGAGGAATATGAGCGCGGCTGGCATGGCGAGCCGACATCGGATGGCGGCTTGAAGTTCTGGCGCGAAGTGCGCGGCGTGCGCGAGGCTGTCGCCGTGGATGGCGCGCTGATCGCATCCGCCGATGCGCGGCGGCTGGACAGGATGGCCAGCGAGCTGCAGACCGCCTATCTCAAGGCGGGGCAGCTGCGCCGCAAGGACGAGGTCAAGGAAATCCGCTCGCCGTCAGAACTGCTGGAGGCGATCTTCGACTGGGGCCGCAAGGGCGTGGCGCTGCAGCGCTACAAAGGCCTGGGCGAGATGAACCCCGAACAGTTGTGGGAAACCACCCTGGACGAGAATGCCCGCTCGCTGCTGCTGGTGAAGGTGCAGCACGCCGACGAGGCGGGCGAGCTGTTCGCCAAGCTGATGGGTGACGTGGTCGAGCCGCGCCGGGAATTCATCCAGGACAACGCACTCTACGCCGCGGTCGATATCTAAGATGGGGTGAGAAGTGGTCCGGCGCGCGTCAGCGCGGTGGACGAGCGGGTCCAGTGGACCCGCGAGAGCGACGAACGCCGCGAGCTAAAGCGAGCGGCCGGGTGCTTGTCGGGTGCACTGTCAAAAGAACTTGCGCGAATAAGGGTTATCTCATGGGCTTCCGCTTCCAGAAACGCATCAGCATCCTGCCGGGTGTGCGGATCAACCTGTCCAAGTCGGGCGCGTCCGCAAGCCTTGGGCCGCGCGGCGCCGACGTGAATATCGGCCGCGACGGGGTGACCACCAATGCCGGCATTCCCGGCACCGGGCTGTCCTATCGCCAGAAGCTTGGCCGCGGCGGCAAGGGCGGCTGGCTCGGTGTCTTGGCCGTTGTGGCCGGGCTGGGCTTCTGGGTTTTCCAGCATGCCGGCAAGGTGGAAAGGGCCATCGCGCGGCGTCCCGCACCCGCCGCTTCATCCACAGACTTGTCCACAAAAGCATCCACAGATGCACCGTCAACTTCGACGGCGCCCGTCAATGCCAGCAGCAACATGCTGCGTTATGTGCATCGCGCGAATTCAATTCTTCGAGAAGAACCAAAGGCTTCTGGCGATATCCTCAAAAGGGAAATGAGGGGCGCGACGGTAACCCTTGTTTCCGAGGAAGCGGATGGCTGGTCGCGTGTCACCGACGGCAACGTGACCGGTTATATGCGGTCGTCGGTGCTGGGTACTGAGCCTCCGCGCTGACTTTCACGCCCGCGCGCTGACCAGCCAGCAGGCGATCCGGCAGTGGATCATGCCATCGGATTTGGGATAGGCGCGGAAGGCCTCGGTCACCGCCGCCAGCACGCGCGCGCTGACATCCGGCTCGAACCGGCGCAACGCCCGCGCCGTGGGTCCCAGGCTGGTGGCCTGGATGCCCGCCTCTTCGGCTGTCTTGCCCATCGGCATTAGCCCGTCATGTCTGGCTATGGCGATGGCGGAAAAACCGGCATCGGCCAGAATGCCGCGCAGCCGGTCGGGATCGGACAGGGCAAAGGGGCCGGGCGCAAACGGATCGGCGGGCGGCAAGGCCGGCATCAGCGGCTTGGCGATCTCGAACGGCATGGCGGCATATTCATTCTCCGCCATCGGCCGCCAGCAGACGAAGGCGAGGCGCCCGCCAGGCCGGGCTGCCTTGCGCAAATTGGCAAAGGCAGAAGTGGGATCGTCAAAGAACATCACCCCGAAGCGCGACATCAACAGGTCGCGATCCGGCTTGAAAGCATAAGTCGCGGCATCGGCTTCGATGAATGCGATATTGGCGCGGCCCTCGGCGCGGTGGCGCGCCAGGGCCAGCAGTTGGCGGGAGACATCCACGCCCAGCACCTGCCCGCCCTCGCCCACCGCATCGGCCGCCAAAAGGCTGGTCTGGCCGGCGCCGCAGCCGATATCCAGCACGCGCTCGCCGGGGCGGATGGCCGCCAGCCCCAGCAGCGCCGTGGTGGCGCTGGCCAGGCTCGCATCCATCACCTGCTGGTTCTTGACCCATTTCTCGCCAGGCGGGCCGTTCCAGTATTCGATCTGGTCCGCATTGGCGATCATGCCGGTCAGCCTTTCGCTTTGTACTTGCGTTGGGCAAGGGTGCGAAGGCGCAGGGCATTCAGCTTGATGAAGCCGGCCGCATCCTTCTGGTCGTAGGCGCCCTGGTCGTCCTCGAAGGTGACCAGCTTCTCGCTGTAGAGCGAGTAAGGCGAGGAGCGGCCCACCACCGTGGCATTGCCCTTGTAGAGCTTGAGCCGCACCGTACCTGTGACGAACTCCTGGCTGGTGTCGATCAGGGCCTGCAGCATCTCGCGCTCGGGGCTGAACCAGAAGCCGTTATAGATCAGCTCGGCATAGCGGGGCATCAGCTCGTCCTTCAGATGGGCGGCCCCGCGGTCCAGGGTGATGCTTTCCATGCCGCGATGGGCGGCCAGCAGGATGGTGCCACCCGGCGTCTCATAGACCCCACGCGACTTCATGCCGACAAAACGGTTTTCCACCAGATCGAGGCGACCGATGCCATTGGCCTTGCCCAGCGCGTTCAACCGGGTCAGCAGGGTCGCCGGCGAAAGCTTCTCGCCATCGATCGACACGGCATCGCCCTTTTCGAACCCGATCTCGATGTACGTCGCCTTGTCGGGTGCGTCTTCCGGCGCGATGGTGCGCATATAGACGATGCTTTCGGCTTCCTGGGAGGGATCTTCCAGCACCTTGCCTTCGGACGATGAGTGCAGAAGATTGGCGTCGACCGAGAATGGCGCCTCGCCCCGCTTGTCCTTGGCGATCGGGATCTGATGCTGTTCGGCGAATTCCAATAGCCGGGTGCGGCTGGTCAGGTCCCATTCCCGCCAGGGCGCAATTACCTTGATGCCGGGCTTCAAGGCATAATAGCCCAGCTCGAAGCGCACCTGATCGTTGCCCTTGCCGGTGGCGCCATGGGCGACCGCATCGGCGCCGACTTTCTCGGCGATCTCGATCTGCTTCTTGGCGATCAACGGCCGCGCGATGGAGGTGCCCAACAGATAGACCCCCTCATAGACCGCATTGGCGCGGAACATGGGGAAGACGTAATCGCGCACGAATTCCTCGCGCACATCCTCGATGAAGATGTTCTCAGGCTTGATGCCCAGGTTCAGCGCCTTCTGACGCGCCGGCTCGATCTCCTCGCCCTGGCCAAGATCGGCGGTGAAGGTCACCACCTCCGCGCCATATTCGGCCTGCAGCCATTTGAGGATGACCGACGTGTCCAGCCCGCCGGAATAGGCAAGCACGACCTTCTTGACGTCTTTCCTGGACACGATGTCGAACCCTCTAAAATGGTCGCGCGGCCTGACGCTTCGTCGGCCGACGCCCCTAAAATCGGGCGGACTATAGGGATTTAGCTTCGAAAATCCACCCTGCCAGACCGGCCAAAAGCCAGGACATCGCGCAGATCAACGCGACCGGAACCAGCCGGTGATCGACAGACGGTGTGCGCCGGCAAAGGGCGCCACAAAGCCCACCAGATGCGGCTGCGGCACCGCTAGAATATTGAGCGCATTGAAGGCCGGCAAATAGGCTTCGGCGAAATGGCCGCCGCCGTCCGGAAACAGCAGCGCCCCGCCCCAGTCCGGCCGCCAGTTTGGCGTCATGTTCAGCACATAGGCGGCCACCCGTCCGGCGACATTGGCATCGTCATGCTGATTGAGAAAATGGCCGGCCCGGTAACGGGTGGCCTGGGCGTCGGCAAAGCCGATCGCCGGATTGCCGGTGATGTGGCGCGCCAGGTCCAGAAACGGCGCGCTGTTGAGAAACCGGGTGACGTCGGCAAGATAATGCAACCCGTCAGGATAGGGTTCGCCGTCGCGCGACAGGACATGGCTGTCATAGAGATAATGAAAGCCCTGCCCCGCATTGGCGAAGGCGGCGTTCATCAGCTCGGCTTCCTTCTGCGAGGTCAATTCGGCCACACGCCAGGCCTGGGCCTGGTCGGCGCCGGTGCGGCACAAAAGCGAGAAATCGGTTTCCTGCGTCAGGCAGCGATGCAGCCGCACCGCACTGTCCTGCATCAGAACAGCAGGGATGTGAACCCGGCGGTCGCGCGCGAAAGCCTCTGCGATACTGTCCCGATCCAGCGCCGGATTGAGGACAGGTCCCATCAATGGGGCATGCGTGCGAGCTGGGCGGACTGGATGTCGCCGGTCTCCCGCGCAATGCGCGCGGAAGCTCTTTCTTTGACGCTCTCGCTCTTGAGCTGGCCGCAGGCCGCCATGATATCGCGGCCGCGCGGCGTCCTCACCGGCGAGGCATAGCCGGCGCGATTGACGATCTCGGCGAACTTCTCGATCTGACTCCAGTCGGAACATTCATACGGCGCGCCGGGCCAGGGATTGAACGGGATCAGGTTGATTTTGGCGGGAATACCCTTGATCAGCTTCACCAGCTCGCGTGCCTCGGCAATGGAGTCATTCACGCCCTTCAGCATCACATATTCAAAGGTGATGCGCCGGGCATTGGAGGCGCCGGGATAAGTGCGGCAGGCCTCGATCAGTTCCGCAATCGGGTATTTCTTGTTGATCGGCACGATCACATCGCGGATGTCGTCGCGCACGGCATGCAGCGAAATCGCCAGGCTAGATCCGATCTCATGACCGGCGCGCGGGATCATCGGCACCACGCCGGCCGTGGACAGCGTCACGCGGCGCTTCGACAGCGCCAACCCGTCGCCGTCGGTCACAGCGGCCAAAGCCTGCTTCACATTGTCGAAATTGTAGAGCGGCTCGCCCATTCCCATCATCACGATGTTGGTGACCTTGCGGTCGGGCGCGGTGGACGGCCAGTCACCCAATGCATCGCGCGCCACGAACAGCTGGCCCAATATCTCGTCGGGATTCAGATTGCGCACCAGCTTCTGGGTGCCGGTGTGGCAGAACCGGCAATTCAAGGTGCAGCCGACCTGAGAGGATACACACAAGGTGCCGCGGTCGCTTTCGGGGATATAGACGGTTTCGAACTCGATGCCCGGCCCGGTCTTCAGCAGCCATTTGCGGGTACCGTCGCTGGAGAGCTGGGCAGTGACGATTTCGGGCCGCTCCAGAGTAAACGACCCTTCCAGAACGCTGCGAAAATCCTTGGCCAGATTGGACATGGCCGCGAAATCCTTCGCGCCATGCACATAGATCCAGTTCCACAACTGGTTCACGCGCA
>Ga0209233_1000669_pt1 | contig 16499 bp, 16 predicted proteins | sample AraplaCL_Cvi_mCL_FD_184269 | JGI IMG/M metagenome (GOLD analysis project Ga0209233, IMG submission 184269) | Arabidopsis root microbial communities from the University of North Carolina, USA - plate scrape CL_Cvi_mCL (SPAdes) (version 2) | ecosystem: Host-associated > Plants > Roots > Endosphere...
ATTTACGCCTTGCCGATCCCGATCGGGGCGTTTGGCTACCTGCAAGCGACCCAGATGGCGTCCTCCCACAACGGCGAACAGGCGCTCGGCACGCTCTCGATCGGCGGCTTCGCAATCGTTCCGCTGATCGCGCTCATTGTCGGAATTGTGCTGCTACGCAGCTCAAGAGCGGAAGCAATCAACGAGGCAAGCGTCAGATGCGCATCCGCTTGAAGATCGTCTCCGGCAGCGCGCAGATGATCGCCATCACGAGCCAAAATCGCCTGGCCACATAGATCACGTCCCGCGGCCTCGTCACGTCGGCGCGGTAAATATCCTCCGCGACCCGATCCGGCTGCACGGTCAGGGGCGCCGGCAGCTTCATATGCGCCGTCATCTTCGTGCGCACGAATCCGGGCTTGACGGTGACGACGCGGACCTTGCCCGCGAGCGCCAGGCGATTGCGCAGGCCGGACAGAAATTGCGTGAAGCCGGCCTTGGCCGCGCCGTAGTAGTAGTTCGACGCCCGCCCGCGATCGCCCGCGACCGAGCTGACCCCGACGATCGTTCCCGAGCCGCGCGCCGCGAAGGCTTGCGCGAACTGTTCGAGCAACAGGCTCGGTGCCTCGAAATTGGTACGCATGATTGTCGTCGCAAGCTCGGGATCGGTTTGGGCACGCAGCTGATCGCCGAGTTCTCCGACAACGCACACGACGGTGTCCGGAAGCACGGAAAGGCCGGCAACGAAGCCGGCAAGCTGCCCGGTCTGCAGCACGTCGAGCGACTGAACCGTCGTGTCGACGCCGCTTCGCGTCCCGATATCGTCGGCGTTGCGCTGCGCGGCTGCGAGATCGCGGGCGGCGAGCGTCACGCGCCACCCCTCCTTTGCATAACGCAGCGCCGTCGCGTGCCCGATGTCCGAGCTGCCGCCAATCACCAGAATTGATTTTGTGCCGGTCATCAAATTCCAAGCCGTGCTGAAAGATGCGACGCGAGGCGCGCGTTCGCCCCAGTCTGCTGGCGGATGTCCCGCAGGGCCGCAAGGCCGGGATATCCGGATTCGAATGTCGCGCGGGATTGCCGCGCGTCCTTGGCGAGGTAGAGCCGGCCGCCGGCATCGACCACCAGCACGTCGAGCTGATCAAGAAACGCGAACAGCGAGTCGCTGACGGGAAAGTCCATCGTCAGGGTGTAGCCGGGAAGCGGAAACGACATCGGCCCGCCGCCATCGCCGAGCTGCTTGAGCACTGCAAGAAACGACGCATCGCCGCGCCGGGACACCCGATCCAGGATGTCGGCAAGCACGCGGCGGGCGCGCTCGAGCGGGATCACGCATTGATACTGCACGAAACCGCGCCGGCCGTAGATCCTGTTCCAGTCGGAGATCGCATCGAGCGGAAAGAAATACGGATCCCAGTGGACGAGCCGTGGCTCGCCCTGATGCGCCGCGCCGCGACGGAAATACAGCTCGTTGAACACCCGCATCGACGTGCCATTGAGCAGCCATCCAGGAAACAACTCCGGCACCGACAGAAGCTGGGTGCGAGGGCTGGGGAACGGCGCGAGGGCGGGCCCCAACCTATCGATGTCGCGGCGGGTGGCGTGCTCGGCCAGATAGACCAGCGACCGTCCGAGCGCCGCGCCGCGCGCAAGGCAGTCGATCCAGGCCACCGAATAGGTGGAGGACGCGTTGCCTTCCAACTGATCGATCGCTGCGTCGAGATTGCCGGCGACGCGGGTGTCTTGCCGCAGCCAGGCCGTCTCGATCGGGAGCAGCCGCAGTGTCGCGTCGAGGATCATGCCGGTCAGGCCCATGCCGCCCAGCGTCGCCGCGAACAGCGCGGCGTTTTCCGACCTTGAGCAGGAAACGATCTCGCCGCCGGGCAGCGCAAGGCGGAATGAATCGACGATATTGCCGAAGCCGCCGTCGCGATGGTGGTTCTTGCCATGAACGTCGGCTGCGATCGCACCTCCGACCGTCACGAATTTCGTGCCGGGCACGACTCTCAGGAAGAAGCCCCGCGGCTCGAACGCGGCAAGGATGTCGGCGATCGTCACGCCGGCTTCCACCGTCAACTGGGCGGTCGCGGCATTGAAGCGCCGCATCCGGTTCAGGCCGCGCAATGAAATCGTGGCTTGCGTGCCGATCGCCGCATCGCCATAGGCGCGGCCCGCTCCGCGGGCGACGATGCCGGACCGCCCCAGCAGATCATCCCGCGCGCCCGCGGGCGTCCGTGGCGCCAGCAATTCGGTCGACACCTTGGGATAGTTGCCCCAGCCGGAGAGACGAATCTCGCCCGGATCGGAGATCGCGCTTGCACGTCCTGGCAATGCTACGGTCGGCATCGCTAGATGGCGGCGAGCATGATGACGCCGATCGCGCCAAGGGCGGCCCAGCTGGCGCGATCGCGCAGCGCGAACATCACCGGATCATCATCGATCAATCCGCGCTGCGCGAACAGCATCACGCGGCCGATCCAGTACATCAGGATCGGACAGCAGACCCAAAGCAGTTGCGGATGGCTGTAGAGCGCGCGAACCGTATCGGACGAGATGTAGAGCGTGAAGATCACGACCGCGTTGAAGCCCGACGCGGCCGCGAGGATCGCGACCATCGACTTGTCTTCGATCCGGTAGCCGCGCGCCGCCAGCACCGCGCCGTCCGGCTGGCTGGCGAGCTCGATATGGCGCTTCACCAGCGCCAGCGACATGAAGATGAACAGCGAGAACGCGAGCAGCCATTCCGACATCGGCACGCTGATCGCGACCGCGCCGCCGATCACCCGGACGGTGTAAAGCGTCGCCAGCACGACGACGTCGACGATTGCGATGCGCTTGAGCCACAATGAATAGGAGGTGGTCAGCGCGAAATAGCCGAGCAGGACGCCGCCGAATTCGACCGATATGCACAACGCGATCGCGAACGCGGCGGCCAACGCCAGGGCCATCGCGACGGCAGCTTGCGGCGCCGGGATGGCACCGCTTGCGATCGGACGGTGGCGCTTGGCCGGATGCGCGCGGTCGGCGTTGATGTCGAGAATGTCGTTCAGGATGTAGGCGGCTGACGCACAGAGCGAGAATGCGATCACCGCAAACAGCGACGTCGCCGCCGACCACGGTGCAAATTTATGCGCGGTCAGCAGCGGCACCAGCACGAGCGCGTTCTTCGCATATTGATGCACCCGAAGCAGCTTCAGCCAGCTGCGCACACCGGCCGGCGCTGGTGCCGCCGGGGCGGATCGACCATGGCGCGCCACGCGCGACGCAAAGCCGGGCAGCGCCACCGCTTCGCCGCCGATGTAGTCGAAGCCCTGCCGGAGCACGGGCGGCAGGTCGTCGCTCCGCGAAGCCGGCGAACGGCCGCCCGAAGCGGCAGCCCAGGCCGTGAAGACGCCGAGATGCTGGGCAACCGCACTGACGAAAGGCTCGGGATGGGTTTCCGAACAGAGATAGACGGGGCGGCCTTCGCCCAGCACCTGCAAAAGGAAGGTCACAACGTCGTGGTCGAACCATGCGCGGGATGGATCGAAGCCCGATGCATCAGCAATACGCGCTGCGAGTCCCAAGGCGGTGGCAATCGCCGTGGTGACGGCGCGAAAGCGGCTTGTGATCCCGGAAGCGATATCCGCCGGGAAGGAGCTTCCCGGAACCATCACCTCGTCGACATCGACAACGAGCGGCCGGCCCTTCGAACGCAGCGGATCGCGAAGGGCGTCGTTGCCGCCCTGCCCAACCCGTTCTGGAACGCTGGCTCGCATGCGCGCGGTTTTCCGGTGGCCCCCTCCCCCATTGTCCCGGGCTTTCCCTAATTTGGGGTGAACTGAGGCGGCTGACGCCCGGCAGACCGTGCGCGAGCCCGTTGCGCAAAGGCCGTTGCGGCTTCGATGAGAGGTGAAGGGTGCGCCCATGGCGCGCATTGGGCGCAGCCAGGCGAAAAATGGCGATCCCGGGAAGACTCGAACTTCCGACCTACGGTTTAGGAAACCGTCGCTCTATCCGGCTGAGCTACGGGACCGCACCGCCCGCTAGCCGAAGCATGCGGGCGTCGCCATCCCATAGCAGAGGTGCTGAATGATCGCCAGCCCGCGCCACATCCGATGCGCGCGAAGTTGCGCGATGTTCGGCGCTTCGCGTTACGCCACCTGCCGGGCCGGATTCGCGGCAGCATTCGCCGTGCTGGCCCGGCGCGCCGGCAGAAACTCGATCGCCTCATCCTTCAGCGAACCGAAACGCAGCGTCATGATATCGAGCGCATAGTTCTGGTAGAGCCGCCACGGCCGGCGCGAGCCCTGTTTGGGGAACCTGGCGGCGGCGCGCTGGATATAGCCCGAGGAGAAATCCACCCAGGGCAGTTCGGTCACGGTCGGATCGTTCCGCCGCGGCGTCACTTGCGCGTAGCCGTTCGCCTTCATGTGGTTGAGGATGCGGCAGACATATTCGCAGGTCAGGTCGCATTTCAGCGTCCAGGACGCGTTGGTATAGCCGAACGCTGCGGCGAGATTCGGCACGCCCGAATACATCAGCCCCTTGTAGTTCATGGTCTTCGACAGATCGACCGGCGCGCCGTCGACCTTGATCTCGAGCCCGCCGAGGACCTGCAGATCGAGGCCGGTCGCGGTCACCACGACGTCAGCGTCGAGCACATTGCCGCTCTTGAGCTTGATGCCACCGGGCGTGAAGGTCTCGATCTGGTCGGTGACGACGGACGAGCCGCCGCTGCGCAGCGATTGAAAGAGATCGCCGTTCGGCACCAGGCAAAGCCGCTGGTCCCACGGATTGTAGCTCGGCGTGAAGTGGGTGGCGACGTCGTAATCGGGGCCGAGCGCATGGCGCACGCCGCCGAGGATCAGCTTCTTCACGCGCTCCGGATCGCGCTTGCAGAGCCGGTAGAAATACATGCCGAACAGCACGTTCTTCCAGCGCGTGAGGCCGTAAGCGAGTTTTGCCGGCAGCCGCGCCCGCAGCCAGTTGGCGACCTTGTCCTCATCTGGCCGCGCCACGACATAGGTCGGCGAACGCTGCAGCATCGTGACATGCGCGGCGGTCTTGGCCATTTCCGGCACCAGCGTCACCGCGGTCGCGCCGCTGCCGATCACCACCACCTTCTTGCCGGCATAGTCGATGTCATCGGTCCACTTCTGCGGATGGACGACGCGGCCGGCGAAATCGGCGATGCCGGGGAAGTCAGGCGTGTAGCCGTGCTCATATTTGTAGTAGCCGCTGCACATGAACAGGAAGCTGCAGGTGAGACGCTCGATCGTCTTCTCCGGCCCGCGCTCGACTTCGACCGTCCATTGCGAGTCGGCCGATGACCAGTCGGCGCGCACGACGCAGTGGTTGAAGCGGATGTTCTTGTCGATGCCGTACATGCGCGCGGTCTCGCGCACATAATTGAGGATCGACGGGCCGTCGGCGATCGCCTTCGGCTCGGTCCAGGGCCGGAACGAATAGCCGAGCGTGTACATGTCGGAGTCGGAGCGGATGCCGGGATAGCGAAACAGGTCCCAGGTCCCGCCGATGCAATCGCGGCCTTCGAGAATGGCGTAGCTGCGATCCGGACAGTTGGTCTGCAGATGATAGCCGGCACCGATGCCCGACAGCCCGGCACCCACGATCAACACGTCGAAATGAGCAGACATGCCCTGACCCTCCCGCGGCACAATTGACAATATGTATTGTCAGATAACTTGACATCTGACAATGGCGCGTGTCAATACACTTTTCATGGCAAGCAGCCGGAAAGCCCGCCTCTATGGCGGTATGGACGCCGAGGAACGCCGCGCCGAGCGGCGGCTGAAGTTGATCGATGCGGCGATCGAGGTCTATGGCGAGGTCGGCTATCGCGGCGCCACCGTGAAGGCGATCTGCGAGGCGGCCGAGCTCACCGAACGCTATTTCTACGAATCCTTTTCCAACAGCGAAGCCCTGCTGATCGCCGCCTACAACCATGTCGTCGGCCACCTCCACGAGGAGATGACGGCCGCCGCGGCGGCCGCCGGCGGCGATGCCGAGATGAGGCTCCGCGCCGCACTGACGCTGTATTTCACCCGTTTGAAGGAGCACCCGAAGCCCGCGCGGGTCTTCCTGCTGGAGATTTCAGGCATCAGTCCGGCGGTCGATGCCGTCAAGCTCGACGCGCTGCGCGTCTTCAGCGATATCCTGGTGCCGCCGACGCTTGATCCCCAACACGGCGACAAGGCCGCGGCTGCCACGCTGCTCTCGATCGGCATGGTCGGCGCGGTGATTTCGATCGCGCTGCGCTGGGTCTCGAAGCAATATCCGCAATCCGTCGAGGACGTCGTCGCGATCGCCGCCGGCTTCTGTCGCGTGGCGCTGACCGAGGCCGATCGCCGCCGGGATCTGCATTTGGTGTAACGGCGGGCTCGTGCCACTCGCCGATTTTCGATCATGTTTGCCAGAGTTTGCGGGCCCGGCCCTCGGGCGCGCCGCTGATTTAACTTGCATATTTGGCGGTGCGGGCCTTCTTATGCACGGTAGCGGGCGAAACAGGTCCGACCTGTTTCGTCCTGTGAAACAACAAAAATCTGCATCAGGCGGAGCTGAGCCTTTGGTCGACGTGCACAGGCTGGACGACGTGACCGCGCGCCTCGGCGACGTGGTTCTCGATCCCGCGACCTGGCCGTCCTTCATGGACGAGGTCTGCGCGGCCGTCGGCGCGACCGGGGCTGCGATGCTTCAGAGCGATATCCGCACCGAAGACATTCCGCGCACGCAATCGATCACCGACTATTTCACCAAGACCTACTTTCCGCAGAATCTTCATCTCACCGACATTCGCGCGGCGCGCGGCGTGCCGCTGATGCTCGCCGGCACCAACGTCATCACCGACGCCGACCTGTTCGGTGGCGAAACCGAGATGCTGCGCGACCCCCTCTACACGTCACTCGGCGAGTTCGGACTGAAATGGTTTGCCGCTATCGGCTTCCGCTCCGGCCCTGCGTTGTGGGGATTGACGATCCAGCGCTCGCCGAAGGAAGGCATGTTCGACGCCGAGGAGGTCATGGCACTCTCGCGCGTGTCGGCGCGGCTCACCGAAGCCGCGACGCTCTCTGCCGTCGTCGGCCGCTCCGCAATTTCGGGCATCACCAGCGCGCTCGACCTGATTCAGGTCGCGGCGATTGCCGTCGGCCGCTTCGGCGCCGTCGTCGGCATGAACGGCCAGGCGGAAGCCTGCCTCGGCCATGAACTTGCGATCCGGAACAACCGCCTCACCTTGCTCGACCGGCAGGCCAATGCCGATCTGACCAGGCTGATCGATCTGCTGGCCCACAGTTCGGACCTGCACCCGCTCCCGACATCGCCGATCGTGGTGCGCAGGATCGACAAGCGGCCAATCGTGATCCAGATGCAGCCGGTGCCTCCCGCCGCACGCTCACCGTTCCTGGGCGCGCGCGCGATCCTGTTGATCCGCGATCTCGAGGGCAACGCCGCATTCGATCAGGCGCTGCTGGCGGCGGCGTTCGAGCTGACGCCGGCCCAGGCGCGCCTCGCCACGCGACTTGCGCGCGGCGATTCGATCGAGGCGGCCGCACGGGAAGCCGGCATTGCCCTTGCCACCGCGCGCAATCAGCTCAAGACGATTTTCCAGAAGACCGGCACGCATCGGCAGGCGGAACTCGTCGCATTGCTGCATAGAGTGAAATGAACTATTCGAGGCGAATTGTTCCAATTGCCGCCGCGCCGTTACGGTAAGAATTCTTGATACATTGCAATTGCGTACAGCGATTACTCGATCAGGCCAAAATGGCTGATCTGCGACTTAAATGGTCAGGGAAATCGTCCGGTTCCAGGTGACAAGCGTCACTAAAATGGCGACAATCTGCTCACTCTGTGTCGTTCGGATTTGGTTGCAATGTCCGTGATGCCGTCACGATCATCGACGTTGGCTGTTGCCGCTTTTGTCGCCGCGTTCGCGCTGGCGCCGTTGAGCGCGCACGCGCAATGGTGGCGCGGCGCGCCGAAGGATTTTGAGGATTGCGCCGACCTCGCCGAGAAAGCGAAGTCCAGGGAAGACAAGACCGCGCAACTCGCCGACTGCAATGCCAAGTTTGCCGGACGCCGCAAGCCCGGCGGCGGCTACACCTATTACGACTTCATGCAGGATCGCAGCTTCGACATCGCCGGCCCCAATCCGACGCCGGACGAGCAGAGGAAGATCGACCAGGAATATACCGGCTATCTCGAGAAGGAGCGCCGCTCGAGCATCGTCGCGGCGTTCAATGCCAAGCAGCTCGAGCGGCAGGACAAGCAGCAGGTGCGGCCGCCGCAGCTTCAGCAAGTGTCACTGCACGGCGAGCCGGTGCACAACGAGCCAGTGCACAGCGAGCCGGCGAAAGTCCCGGCCCCGGTCGCACGGCCGGTCAAGCCGCGGACTGCTGCTGCTCCTCTTCCCAGGGTACGGCCGCAGGCGGCGAGCTGCGTGAAGGGTACGTTCTCCTGCGAATGGCCGCGGCTTTCCGAAGGATTGGACGGCCTGAAGAAACTGTTCACGCCGGCATCGCCGCCGCCGACCAAGGTTGCGAAGCGAACCGACGTCAGTCGGTAATCACCATCGCCCAGAACCTGCGGTACGGCGACTTCGGATTGTCGACGAAGGCCACGCCCACGCGCTTCGCGCCTGGCATCAAGAGATTCTCGCGATGCCCCGCCGAGTTCTCCCACTGCTTCAGCATCTCGGCGAAGGCGATGAAGCCGGCGCCGATGTTTTCCGCGGCGCGCTGCTTCTTCAGCGGCGCGATGCGGGTGAAGAAGCTGCCGCCCGCGGAGTGGCTGACCGATCCGGTCGCCGACATCGCCTGCGCCTGCTTCAGCGCCATCGCATTCAGCTTCGCGTCGAGCTTCACCGCGGGCATATGATTGGCGTGCCGGTAGGCACTGATCGAACCGGCATAGTCGGCGGCGTCGGCGGCCGTCGTGATGCCGAGCACGAAGGTGAGCGCGAGGAACAGCAGCTTCATCTGGGGTCTTCTCTGCAAGGGATCAGTGCGCGCGACCGCGCTTGTGGTGTCGATGCGTGACCGGTTTGCGCACAGGCCTGACCGATTGGCTCGACGCCGCCGCCGCGCGCTGCTCCTGCAAACGCGCATCATAGCCCGGCGAAGGCGTCACGGTCGGCGGCGCCGCGCGCACCGGGCCGGTGCCAAGCGCAACAAGCGTGAGCAGCATGATGCAGGATCGTTTCATGACGTCACCTCCTCGGTTATCCGAATGCTATGCCAGACGATCGTCGGCGCTCACGGTCAGCGGCCATCGCGAATCTGCTCCGGTGTCAGCCCCGGCGAGCCCTTGCCGTCGGCCTCCGCCTTGCGGATCAGCGCGATGACGCGGCGCGACAACGGAGCCGCGAGGCCGCGGCGATCCGCGATCGCGGTAATCACGCCCTGCAGATAGTCGATCTCAGTACGCCGGCCACGCTGCAGATCCTCCCACATCGAGGAGCGCGCTTCGGGATCGATCTTCATGGTACGGCCGAGCAGCATGTCGAACAGCGCGTCCGGCAGCCGCAACAATGCGGGCATCCAGCTCGAAGGCAGCGGCGTCGGCGACACCGGCACAATTCCTTCGGCGCGAATCGCGGCCAAACCCTCGGCCATCTGGTCGGCGAACAGTCGTCGCCAGCCGCGCTGTGCGAGCTGCTGCCGCAGCGGAATGTTGGAGAGCGCGTTGAGCGCGTTGTTGAGATTGACGATCAGCTTGCCCCACTGCACGCCGTCGATGTTGCCGGTGCCGTTCATCGCAAGACCCGGCACCGAGAGAAACGCCGCGGTGCCGGCATCATCCTGCGCGATCACGATGTCGCCCGAGGTCGAGCGATGGAAGCGGCCGTCGCCGAGCGCCACCACATTGAACGGCACCATCCCGCCGAGCACCTTGCGGCCCGGCAGGCGGTCGCGCAGCAGCGGCACATTGCCGACGCCATTCTGCAGGCTGATCACCGCGGCATCGGCAGCTGCGTGGCGTGCGATCAGTTCGGCGATCTCGGCTGTATCGGCGCTCTTCACCGTCACCAGCACCGTCTGGACGTCGTGCAGGATCGACGGATTGTCGGACAGAATGAGCCGGTCCGCGGATACCGCCCGCTCCGAGCCGTCGAAACTGCTGACCCGCAAGCCGTTGCCTGCGATCTCCTGGATCAACCGCGGCCGCGCCAGCAGCGCGACGCGGCGGCCGGACGCAGCCAGCATGCCGCCGACGAAGCAACCGATGCTTCCGGCGCCCGCGATGCCGATCGGCCGGTCCGCGTTCATCTGGCTAAACGTCCGTTCATCAGGGCTCGATAGCAGACCTGGGGTTGTCTGCCTATTTCCACGCGCCGCCGCCCGGGTGGCTCGCCTTGTAACCGTCATGGCCCGAAGCTATGTTTCCGGCTCGGGGCACGGTTGCGGCAGGAGACGATCATGGGTTTACTCGACGTACTCAACGGCATGCAGAACGGGCCCCGCGGTCCCAGCGCGCCAAGCACACCATCCGACAGCTCCAGCAGCGGCGGCAGCGGAATGTCGCCGATGACCATGGCCATCCTGGCGTTGCTCGCCTGGAAGGCGGTGAAGCATTTCTCCGGCGGCCAGCCGGGCGCGACCGCCCCTCAGCCGACGCCGGCGCAAGCGCCATCACTCCCCGGCAACGTCACCGCGAGCCTGCCCGGCGGAGCCGATGGTGGCGGGCTCGGTGACCTGCTCAAGGGCGGCCTTGGCGGCCTGCTCGCCGGCGGCGCAGCCGGCACCGTGCTCAGCGGCGGCCTCGGCGATCTGCTCAGCCAATTGCAGCAGAAGGGCCATGGCGACGCGGCCAATTCCTGGGTCAGCAACGGCCCCAACAAGCAGATCGCGCCCGGCGATCTCGCCAACGCGCTCGGCGCCGACCAGATCGACTCGCTGGCGTCGCAGAGCGGCATGTCGCGCGACCAATTGCTGCAGGGCCTGAGCCAGTATCTGCCCGACGCGATCAATCATCTGACGCCGGACGGCCGGCTGCCGAGCGGCGACGAGCTGAACGGCCGGCTTTAGCGCCAGCGTTGATTCCATCTGAGGAGGACGACAGTCATGGGCGGCATCATCTGGGTCATCATCGTCGGCTTTGTCGCGGGGATCATCGCGCGGCTCCTGTCGCCGGGACCGAATAATCCAAACGGCTTTATTCTCACCACCGTCCTCGGCATCGCCGGCGCGTTTCTCGCGACCTTCATCGGCCAGGCCATTGGCCATTACGGTCCTGAACAGGGCGCCGGCTTCATCACCGCCACGATCGGCGCGCTGGTGGTGCTGTTCATCTGGAACCGGCTGGTCGCGGCGCGCGTGATCCCGGATATCGGAAACCGGTGACGGCGAAGCCGCAGGTTGGGTCAAAATCAAAATGCCCGGGCCTGGCCCGGGCATTTTCGTTTCAGCAACTACCCTGAAGGCGTGGATTGCGACGTCACTGAATGAGATGCATGCCGGCGTCCATGCGGACGAATTCGCCGGTCATGTTGCTCGACGCCGGGCTCGCCAGGAAGCAGACGAGATTGGCGATATCTTCGGCCGTTGATGCGACCTTCAGCGGCACGCGCGCGACCACGGCATCACGCACCTGCTTGGCGCCCGCCTCGCCGCGCCCCTTGGTGAACCAGGGCGTATCGATATAGCCGGGGCACACGGTGTTGACGCGAATCAACGGCGCCAGCGCGCGCGCCAGCGACTGCGTCATGGTGTTGAGCGCGCCCTTGCTCGCGGCATAGGCGACCGACGAACCGCCGCCGGAAATGCCCGCGACCGAGGAAACGTTCACCACCGCCGAGGGACGGCCGGAGGCCTTTGCACCGGCCTCGAGCAGAGTGCGCGCAGCACGGACCATCTGGAACGGGCCGATGGTGTTGACCGCATAGATGCGCTGGAAATCCTCCGCCGTCAGGCCGTCGAGATCGTGATGCGGCACATGCTTGGTGGTGCCGGCATTGTTGACCAGTACCTCGAGACGGCCCCAGCCCGCTGCTGCGGCTGCGATCTTCTTGCAATCCTCATCGCGCGACACGTCGCCCTGCACCACCAGCACCTCGGCGCCCTGCTTGCGGCAGGCTTCCGCGGTCGCCTCGGCTTCCGCCTTGCTGTTGGAATAGTTGATGATGAGGCGCGCGCCCGGCGTGGCGAGGATTTGCGCGGTGGCGGCGCCGAGGCCCGATGCCGATCCCGTCACGATCGCGCACAAACCATCCTTGGACATCTGCATTTTCCTTGTTGTTGTGAGCCAGATGAACTCCGGCGGCGGCACACCATATCGCGCGGAACGACATCTGCAAACCGCGCCAAAGCCTCAGGCGCAGGTCCTCACGTATATGCGTTCAGGCCCTTCTGCAGACTGGTCCACTGCGCGTCGTCATGACCGCAGATGATCTTGACGCCGGATGCCTCGAGCCTGGCGATCTCGTCGAGCGAGTGCAGGAACTGGTCGACGTCGAGGCTGTTCCTCGGTGACGTCCGCTGATCGAGATTGGCGCGCACGCTCAGTGCGTCGGACGCGAGCAGATATTCGCCGCTCTGATCCAGCTTGACCAGCGCGCCGGTCGTTCCCTTCGAATGTCCCGGCAGCGGGACCAGCGTCAGTTTGCCATCGCCGAACACATCCGTCTGCCGGTCGAAGATCTCCATCTTCAGCGGATGATCCCAATCCGCCTTGATGTATCCGCGATCGAACGCGTTGTCCGCGTTCGCGGCCTCGACCTCGAGCGCATGGACGAAGATCGTGGCCCTCTTGAAGAAGGCGTTGCAGCCGCAATGATCGGTGTGCAGGTGAGAGCAGATCACCACGTCGATATCGTCGGGGCCAAGGCCAACCGCCTTCAGGCTCGTCAGCACATGATCGTCCGCCGGCATGATCGGCTGCATGTATTTGGCAAGCGTGCCGAGCCGCCCTTCGGGATCGGTCGCGACGTCGGGATGGCATCCGGTGTCGAACAGCACATTGCCCTGCGTGTGCCGCAGCAACACGCAGGCGACCGGCAGATCGATCATCTCGCCGCGCGCGGCATCAGGCAGATAGGTCCGCCTGGACATCCGCAAACGCCCGCCCGACAGCATATGCATCTTCATGCAAGCCACCTCCGATCCCGGCCTCAAGCTAAGCATGGGTTCATAAGAACTCATATGATTCTCGCTCGGCCCGGTCACGCCGGGCGCGGGCGTCGTCGGCCCGAACCTGCCGCGATCGCAGAGGGCGATCGAGTTTCATCTGGCGGACTGAACGAATGTCGCCGGCCAATTTACTTCCGCGCGTGGCATACAAACCGAGGCGGTCGAAAGTTCACTATGCGGAATTCGTGCGCCCGGTCCGGCTTCATGCCGTCTGTGCAAGTGGCCCTGCGGGCAACGCTTGTCACGGCTATGGCTTTTCCGCATCATTGAGCGCAAGACAACATCGCAAGCAGGGCATGGCCGAACGGCCAACCCCAAGCCAATCAACACGAGGAACGCTGTGGCGGAGAGTGAGAACATCGTCGCCGAGACCGCGGAAAAGATTTTCGCCGATCTCGCGGATGCCCAAACCATCAATCACGACAAGCAGGGCGCATGGAAGGCGCCGCTGTGGCGGGCGCTGACCGAAGCCGGCCTGCCGCTGTCCTGGGTGCCAGATGATCTCGGCGGTTCCGGCGCCAGCCTCGCGGAAGGTTTCAGCGTCCTCAACGTCGCCGGGCGGCATGCGATTGCTGTTCCGCTGGCCGAAACAATGCTGGCCGGCTGGCTGCTGACGCAAGGCAAGATCACCTCCCCGGAAGGCGAGATGACCGTGCTGCCGGCAAGCCCGAAGGACCGCGTCACGGTCGGCGCCGACGGCTCGCTCTCGGGCCGTGCCCGCGGCGTGCCGTTCGCGAAAGACGCAAAACATTTCGCCGTGCTGGCTGATGGCAGTGGCGGCATCTCGATCGCGCTGGTCGACGCCGCGAAGTGCCGGATCGAATCCGGCATCGGGCTTGGCGGCGACCACAACGACACCGTCACGCTCGACAAGGTGCAGCCGGTCACGACCAGGCCGGCGCCCAAGGGCTTTGACCAAGCCACGCTGATGCTGATGGGCGGCGTGGTGCGGTCGCTCCAGATCGCAGGCGCCCTGGAATCGATGCTCGACATTTCCGTGCGCTATTCCAACGAGCGCGTCGCCTTCGAGAAGAAGATCTCCAAGTTCCAGGCGGTGCAGCACAACCTCGCCCGTCTCGCCGGCGAGTCCGCCGCGGCGCTGGCTGCCGCGACTTCCGCGGCTGACACCCTCGCGAGCGCGGCATCGCTCGACAATGACGCGGTGTTCCTTGAAGCCGCCTCGGCAAAAATCCGTTGCTCGGAAGCGGCCGAGAAAGGCAGCGGCATCGCCCACCAGGTGCATGGCGCGATCGGCTTCACCATCGAGCACATCCTGCACCGCTACTCGCTGCGCGCCTTGGCGTGGCGCGACGATTTCGGCTCGGAGAGCTACTGGGCGGTGGAGCTCGGCAAGCTCGTCGCCGAGCGTGGCGCCGATGAATTGTGGCCGTTGGTGGCTTCGCGCTGAGCTCAGGACAGAGACATCATGACCGCAGCCCTTCGTTTCGATCCGATCCGCCTGCCGGAAAAATGCGAGCAGCTCCGCAAGGAAGTGCGGGCCTTCCTCGCTGAGGAAATCGCCGCCGGCACCTTCGATCCCCACGCGCCGAACCGCGAGGACAATGACGCGCCGGAATTCTCCCGCCGCGTCGGCGCCAAGGGCTGGCTCGGCATGACCTGGCCGAAGAAATATGGTGGCCAGGAGCGCTCGTTCCTCGAACGCTATGTCGTGACCGAGGAGATGCGGGTGGCGAACGCGCCGACCCGGCGCTTCTTCGTTGCCGACCGCCAGAGCGGGCCCGTGCTTCTGAAATACGCGCCCGAACACATCAAGATGGACATCCTGCCGCGCATCTGCCGCGGCGAGGTCTGCTTCGCGATCGGCATGAGCGAGCCGAACTCCGGCTCCGACCTGTTCGCGGCAAAGACCCGCGCCACCAAGACCGATGGCGGCTATCTGATCAACGGCACCAAGATCTGGACCTCGTCGGCGCATATCGCCGACTACATGATCGCGATCTTCCGGACCTCGCCGCCGACCAAGGAAAACCGCCGCCACGGCCTGACCCAGTTCCTGGTCAAGATGAAGCAGCCGGGCATCCAGGTGAATCCGATCGGCCAGATCACCGGCCAGTTCGAGTTCAACGAGGTGGTGTTCACCGATTACTTCGTGCCCGACGATCACGTGCTGGGCGAGGTCGACGGCGCCTGGAAGCAGGCAACATCCGAGCTCGCCTATGAACGCTCCGGCCCCGAGCGCTTCCTAGAGACCTATTACGTGCTCACCGAGCTGGTGCGTGCGGTCGGCAAGAACCCGGACACCCGCAGCGCCGAGGGTATTGGCCGCCTGGTGGCGCAGGTTCACACGATGCGCCGCATGTCGGTGTCGGTCGCGGGCATGCTGCAGTCCGGCAAGGAGCCGGTGGTGGAGGCCTCCATCGTCAAGGACATCGGCACGGTGTGGGAGCAGCAGCTGCCGCATCGCGTCCGCGATCTCGCGGCGTTCGTCGAGGAGACCGCGACCAATCGCGAGACGCTGGAAAAGCAGCTCGATTTCGCCATCAAGACCGCGCCCAAGCTGACGATTCAGGGCGGCACCACCGAAGTGCTGCGCGGCATCATCGCCCGCGGGCTTGGTTTGCGCTGACCGTCAATGGGACCGATGATCTCACCGCAAGCTCTTGCACCTCTCCCATCGGGAGAGGTCGGCGCACGGCGCCGGGTGAGGGATCACGGTCCCTCGATAGAGCACAGCCCCTCACCCGATTTGCTGGCGCAAATCGACCTCTCCCCTTGGGAGAGGTGACTCGCTTTCGCGCCGAGAGATTGAAGCCCTTACTGGAGACAACAGATGACCAAGTATACTGATATCGGCGTCGAAACCCATGGCCATGTCGGCCTGATCGAAATTCGCAAGCCGCCGCTGAACTTCTTCGACGTCGCGCTGATCAACCAGATCGCCGACGCTCTGGAGGAGTTCGACAACAACATCGAGATCCGCGCCTCGGTGCTCGCAGCCCAGGGCAAGGCGTTCTGCGCCGGCGCGAATTTCGGCGACCCGGCCCGCCAGGAGCAGGAGGAGCGCGCCAAGAGCGATCCGGCCTCGAACCTGCCGATCAACCATCTCTACGTTCAGGCGGTGCGCATCTTCCGCAACAAGAAGCCGATCGTCGCGGCGATCCATGGCGCCGCGATCGGCGGCGGTCTCGGCCTTGCCGTCTCGGCCGACTTCCGCGTCGCCTGCCCCGAGGCCCGCTTCTCCGCGAATTTCACCAAGCTCGGCTTCCATCCGGGCTTCGGCCTCACCACGACGCTGCCGGAGCTGATCGGCAAGAACAATGCCGAGCTGATGTTCTACACCAGCCGCCGCGTCACCGGCGAAGAGGCCTATCGCTGGGGCCTCGCCAATGTGCTGGTGCCGCAGGATCAAGTGCGCGCCGAGGCGATGAAGCT
>Ga0209233_1000670_pt1 | contig 16491 bp, 11 predicted proteins | sample AraplaCL_Cvi_mCL_FD_184269 | JGI IMG/M metagenome (GOLD analysis project Ga0209233, IMG submission 184269) | Arabidopsis root microbial communities from the University of North Carolina, USA - plate scrape CL_Cvi_mCL (SPAdes) (version 2) | ecosystem: Host-associated > Plants > Roots > Endosphere...
AGCCGATGCATCTGATCGCCGTTCCCGGGCCGATCTCCCAGGACGCCGGCGCCGGTGATGCGTTGAACAGATTGGCGGCGGAGGAAAACTGCCTGGCACAGGTGATTTATTTCGAGGCCCGTGGCGAAAGCGAGGCCGGCCAGCGCGCCGTTGCCGGCGTCATTCTGAACCGGCTGGCCGCGGGCGGTCACGGCCACACGATCTGCAGTGTGGTCTATGAAGGCGCGGGCCAGACCTTCTGCCAGTTCACCTTTGCCTGTGACGGCGCGCTTCAGCGGCCCAAGCTCGCCGAGCCCTGGCGCGCGGCCCAGGTGCTGGCGGCCCGTCTGATGGTGGGTGAGGCGCCGGCCGACGACATTCTGGGCGCTACCTACTATCACGCCGTGTCGGCGCACCCGACTTGGGCGCCCAGGAAGCTGCGTGTGGCGCAGATCGGCAATCATATTTTCTATCGCGACCGGCCGGTACAGATCAGCGCCGTCTTTCGCGGATCGGTGCAATAGGAGGCAACAATGAAGGTCCTTGTGATCGAAGACGAATATCTCACCAGCCACGGCATCGCGCTGGTTCTGCGCCATGAAGACATCTATGTGGACATCGCCAGTGAAGGCGAGGAGGGCATCGATTTCGCCCGCCATTTCGACTATGACGCGATCATCCTGGACCTCAATCTTCCCGATATGTCGGGCTTTGACGTGTTGCGCACCTTGCGCCGCGCTGGCATCGACACGCCGCTGCTGATCCTGTCCGGTTCGGCCACCATCGAAAGCAAGGTCAAGGCGCTCAATCATGGCGCCGACGATTACATGACCAAACCCTTCAGCAATGAGGAACTGGTGGGCCGTCTGCGCGCCCTGGTGCGCCGCTCCAAGGGTTATTCCGACAGCCGCATTTCATTTGGCCAGATGACGCTGGATCTGGTCGCCAAGACGGTGGAAAGCGATGGCCGCAGGGTCAAGCTCAGCGGCAAGGAATATCAGATTCTGGAGCTGCTTTCGCTGCGCCGGGGCGTGGCCGTCAGCAAGGAGACATTGGTCAGCCACATTTACAGCGATGGCGAGGGGCCCGACAGCCCCACCATCGGCCTGTTCATGTGCCGGTTGCGCAAGAAGCTGGCGGCTGCGTCGGGTGGCGAACATTATATCGAGACCGTGCGCGATCAGGGTTATTTGATGCCCAGGGCCGCGTGAAGCGCGGCTTCCGATACGTGCTATCGGGCAGAGAAGATCTGGGCCAGCCACTGTTCCAAGGCTTCGGCGGAGAGCGGTTTGCGCAGCACCGCGGAGATGCCGGCCTTATGGGCCGCCTGGATCAACTGCTTGCCATTGCCTGAAACCAGGATGGCGGGGATCTGAAGGCCTTGCGCGCGCAATTCGCCCAGCAGGTCCAGGCCCGACATGCCGGGGAGGACCTGGTCCAGAACAATACTATCGGCCGACGCCGCGTCACCGGAAGCCAGCACGCCTTCCCCCGACGAGAACTCGCGCACGGCATAGCCGAGAGCTTCCAGCCAGGCGCGGGTGGAGACGCGGACCTCCTCGTCATCCTCGACCACGAAAACAAGAGGCTTTTTGGCGTCGCTCAAGCATTCCTCCGCGCCGGCCGTGACGCTAGGTGGCGGGGTTCCCCGCCGATATACGTAATTGTCCCTAGATAGTCCCAAAATGGGCGGAAAAAACCGACTTTTGTGACGGTCGGGACCGGGGTGAATTGCTTTTGCGGTTAAGCCCACGCATCATCGCCCCGGCGTCAGTGCGTATCTTGGTCCGCCGCTGGAATGCGGGGCTGGAGGCTGCGGGTGCAGAGCGAAGACATTGAAGCCCCATTGTCCGATTTTGGCTCCCGCATCCAGGCAGGCCTTCTGGCCGCCATTCTGTCCACCGCCGTGGACGGCATCGTCGCCATCGACCCCAAGGGCGTCGTCCTGCTCTACAACCAGGCTTGTGAAAAGCTGTTCGGCTACCGCGCCGGCGAAGTGGTCGGCCAGAACGTGAAGATGCTGATGCCGGAGACATATCGGGATCAGCATGACGGCTATCTCGCCAACTACAACCGCACCGGCGAGCGGCGCATCATCGGCATCGGGCGCGAGGTGGTGGGTCGGCGCAAGGACGGCTCCACGTTCCCCATGTATTTGTCGGTGGGCGAGGGCGGGTTGACCGGCCAGCGTTTCTTCGTCGCCATCATTCACGATTTGTCGGCGCTGCGCTGGGAGACCGAACAACGCGAAGGCGCCGACCGGCTTCTGGCCCAGATTGTCGAGTCGTCCGAAGACGCGATTTCCAGCGTGGCGCTGGACGGCACAATCACCAGCTGGAACGCTGCCGCCGAGCGCATCTACGGCTTCAGCGCGTCCGAGGCCATCGGCCGGCATATTTCCATGATCCTGCCGCCGGACCGCCTGACGGAAGATGACGAGATCATGGCCGATCTGCGCGCGGGCCGGAATATCGAGCATTATGAGACGGTGCGTCGGCACAAGGGCGGACACGATGTTCTGGTGTCGCTATCGGTTGCGCCGATATTCGACGCGTCGGGCGCCATGATCGGCGCCTCGAAGACCGCGCGCGATGTCACCGAAAGAAAGCGATCCGAGCAACGGCTTCTGGGCATGCAGAATGAGCTCGCCCATGTCGGCCGCCTCAGTGCCATGGGCCAGATGAGCGCGGCGATCGCCCATGAATTGAACCAGCCGCTGACGGCCGTCGCCAATTATGCCAAGGCCGCCCAAAGGCTGTTGCAGAACGAAAGGCTGGAGCCGCGCCAGCTGCAAAGCGCCCGCGAGGCGATGGAAAAGGCGGTGGCCCAGACGCTGCGCGCCGGCACCATTATCCGCTACCTGCGCGATTTCGTGGAAAAGCGCGAAAGCCGCAAATGCCCGGAAGACCTGAATCAGGTTACGCGCGAGGCGGTGTCGCTGGGCATGGTCGGCCACAGCCACAGCAACGTCAAACTGACCCTGGCGCTTGATCCGACGCTGCCCAAAGTGCCTGTAGACAAGGTGCAGATCCAGCAGGTGCTGCTCAATCTGGTGCGAAACGCCATGGAGGCCATGGCCGAGGTCGAAACACGGGAGCTGACGATCTCTTCCGGCATCGGCGATGGCGGCGTTTGCATCACGGTCCAGGACAGCGGCCCGGGTTTTGCGCCTCATATCGCCGCGCGACTGTTCCAGCCCTTTGTCACCACCAAGCCGGACGGCATGGGCATCGGCCTGAAAATCTGCCAGTCCATCATCGAGAGCCATGGCGGCACGATCGCGGCGCGCCAAGGCGGAACGGGCGCTGCCTTCGTGATCCATCTGCCTTTGTCGTCGGCATGACCGGCCCGCGTGCCCCCGTCTATATCGTCGATGACGACGAAGCGGTGCGCGATTCCATGCGCCTGCTGCTGGAAAGCAGCGGCTTTGATGCGCGCGATTTCGCCAGCGCCGAGCTGTTCCTGCAAAGCGACACAGCCGACATGGGATGTCTGCTGCTGGATCTGCACATGCCCGGCATTTCCGGGCTGGAACTTCTGCGCCTGATCCGCGGGCGCGGCGTGCGACGGCCGGTGATTGTGGTCAGCGGGCGCCGCGATCCGGTGCAGGATGCCGAAGTGCTGGCGGCGGGCGCCTCGGCCTTGTTGTCCAAGCCCTTTGACGATCTGCAGCTGCTGGATCTGGTCGAACAGGCGCTCAAGACCTGAGCCATCGTTAAGTATAAATACGATCTATTTTTCAGGCTTTTCCTGGGCAATCCTCGCTCCCGATTAAGGGGCGCGAATACGCGTTCGATAGATTTCGAAGCGAAGCCGGTCCGGCTTTGATCAGCGGAGCAGGGTGTTGTCATGGCATATGCCCAGCGGCTGGAACGTGACGCTGATGTCGGTGTGAAGGAAGCTTTCCGGGTCCTGCATCAGGGCCTGTCCTGCCTCGCGGGCCAAATCACCGCCACCGACAGCCACTCGGCCCATGTCGCCGCCCAACTTACCACCAATTGGGCACAGCTTGCGCGCCGCTTGAGCGATATCAGCGCCGACTTCGAAGAAGCCCACCGCGTGCTGGATGCCCGCGTCTCGGTCACCGAGAAGGCTTGCGATTATTCCAGCAGCGCGCTGGATCACGCGCTGGAGAAGATCGAGGCTTTTGCCCGCCAGCGCGCCATCGATGTGGCGGAAAACCAGCGCCAGACCAACCGCCATGAGCAGGCGCTGGAGCGGCTGAGCGATGCCTTCCTGCGCATGGAAAAAAAGCTGCCGGATTCCGGCCTCGATCACCGCCTGGAAGCGGTGGAACAGGCGGTCAGGCTTTTGTCCGAACAGAAGAAGCCCGACGGCGCACCGCTTCTTCCGGCGCTGCAGGCGCTTTCACACCGCCTGGAAGCCCTGGAAAAAGATCACGGCGACCTGCTGGCGGAACTGCGGGCGCGTCTGTTCGATACCGCGGTGGTGCAACCGCAACACGAGCAGCCGGCAATCATTGAGCAGCCGCCGGTGATCGAGCCGCCAGCGGAAGAGCCGGTGGACATCAGCGCCGGCGAGGTGCCGGACTTCCAGGATCTTTTCGCGGAAGACCAGCCTCAGCCGTTGAACTTTCTGGCCCGGGCCCGCATGGCCGCGCGTGTCGTGCCGGATGCGCCCCGGCCGCGCATTCTATTTCCGGCGGCTATCGGCCTGATTGTTCTTTTGGCGCTGGCCGCCGGTCTGACCTTGCGCGGGCATGTGGTGCATTCGGTGGCCGCCGCCAAACCCGACACGTCCGGTCCGACCTATTCGGTGCCGGTGCCGCCCAGCCCGGATGAAACCCAATTCGCGGTCGCGCCCCAGCCCGGTGACGATGCCGAGAGCGATTTCACCACCCAACGTTCCCAGCCCACCGGCCGCGATGCGCCAGCGGCCGCGCCACTGAAACAGGGCGGTATGCGCAGCGCGCCTAGCCGTCCCATGGCCGAGACCAAGCCCGCCGCGCCACCGGTTGACCGGGTGCAGCAGCTAGCCGGCCAGGGCAATCTTCAGGCGTTGACGATTTTGGGCCTGCGCGCCGTGGATGGTGCGGGCGGGGCAGCCGCCAATCTGCCCGACGCCGTCAAATATCTCACCCAGGCCGCCGACAAGGGCCAGGCCGTGGCGCAATACCGCCTGGGCACGCTGTATGAACGCGGTCAGGGCGTGACCGCTGATCCCGCCAAGGCGTCACATTGGTATGAACTCTCCGCCGCCCAGGGCAACCGCAAGGCGATGCATAATCTGGCGGTGTTCTATGCATCGAAGAAGGACATGGCGAATGCGGCACGCTGGTTCGCCAAGGCGGCATCGCTGGGCCTGTCGGATTCCGAATTCAACCTGGCGGTTCTTTATGAGCGTGGCGATGGTGTGCCGCAAAGCCTGGTGGAAGCCTTCAAATGGTATTCCATCGCGGCCGCAGCAGGCGACATCGAATCCAAGGCGCGGGTGAGCGTGCTGCAGACCCAGCTCAACGACGCCGACAAGGCGACGGCCGCGAAAGAAATCGAGGCCTTCCACCCGCTGCCCTTCGATCACGGCGCCAATGTGCCGCCGGAAACCGACCAGCTGCCATCGGGCTGACGATATCAGGCCGACAGGCGCAGCTTGCTTTCGTCTTCGGTGAAGCTGGCCATGGCGGCATCCACGCCCCCGGCCTTGTGCGGCACACCCGACAGCTTCAATCCCATTTCCGTGGCGCACAGTGCCGCCATCAAGGTCAGTTCGTTGCAATCGCCGAGATGGCCGATGCGGAACACTTTTCCCGCGACCTTGCCCAGGCCCGCGCCATAGGAAATGTTGAAATGCTCCAGCGCCACTTTCCGGAACTGGTCGGCGTCGTGACCGGCCGGCATCACCACGCCGGTCAGGATGGGTGAATAGACATTGGGGTCCTGGCATAGGATCTCCAGACCCCAGCCGCGCACGGCGGCGCGGCAGGCTGCGGCCAGGCGCTGATGGCGGGCAAACACATTCTCCAGGCCTTCCTCATTCAGCATGGCGAGGGATTCGCGCAGGCCGAACAGAAGGGTGCTGGCGGGTGTGTAGGGGAAGAAGCCCTTGGCGTTGAAATTGATCATCTCATGCCAGTCCCAATAGGACCGCGGCAGCTTGTTGGTCTTGGCCGCAGCCAGCGCCTTTTGCGATACCGCGGTGAAGGACAGGCCCGGTGGCAGCATCAGGCCTTTTTGCGAGCCCGACACGGTGACGTCGGCGCCCCAGGTGTCATGACGCACCGGCGCCGAAGCCAGGGAGGAAATCGTGTCCACCATCAGCAGCGCGGGATGCCTGGCGGCATCCATCGCCTTTCTCACCGCGGCGATGTCGGAGAGACAGCCGGTCGAGGTTTCGTTATGCACCACCATCACCGCCTTGATGGTGTGCGCCTTGTCTTCGGAAAGTTTGGCCTCGATGGCGCTCGCATCCACGCCATGGCGCCAGTCGCCGGGCAGAAAATCGACATGGATGCCGAAGCGGCCCGCCAGCGCCCGCCACAGGGTGGCGAACTGACCAGTCTCGGCCATCAGCACATGGTCGCCCGGCGACAGTGTGTTGACGATTGCCGCTTCCCAGGCGCCGGTGCCTGACGCGGGATAGATGATTACCGGCTGGGTGGTGCCGAAGATGGGGCGGATGCCGGCCAGGACCTCAAGGCCCAGTTTCTGAAACTCAGGCCCGCGATGGTCGATCACCTGATGGTCGATGGCGCGCTGGATGCGCTCGGGCACCGGGCTGGGACCGGGGATCTGCAGAAAATGCTGGCCTTGGGCCATGAGTTCCTCCAGGAAATGGGGGCATTATCGGGCATTGCTTTTAGCCCGGAACCGGCAAAAAGTCCGAACAAATAACCGGGAATTCCATGGTCCAAGTCATCCAGCCCGGGCTCGAACGCCGTCTCAAGGCTCATGTGGCTGGGGATGTGCTTTTCGATCCCTTTTCGCGGGGGCGCTATGCCACCGACGCATCCCATTATCAGATGATGCCGGCCGGGGTGGTTGTGCCCCGCAGCATGGATGATGCCGTGGCGGCCTTGGCCATTGCGCGGGAAGAAGGTGTGCCGGTCACGCCGCGTGGTGGCGGTACCAGCCAGTGCGGCCAGACCGTCAATTCCGGGTTGATCGTTGACGGCTCCAAGACGCTGAACCGCGTCCTGGCCCTGGATGTCGAGGCCAGAAAGGTCACGGTCGAGCCAGGCATTGTGCTGGACGATCTGAACCGGCAGCTGAAAAAGCATGGCCTTTGGTTTCCGGTCGATGTGTCGACCGCCTCGCGCGCCACCATCGGCGGCATGACCGCCAACAACAGCTGCGGCGGCCGCTCCATCCGCTATGGCACCATGCGCGCCAATGTGCTGGCGATCGATGCGGTGCTGGCCGATGGCGCGAAAGTGCATCTGGGAGAAGTGTCGCCCGATTTGTCGGATGTGGGCGCGGCCGAGCGCGGGCTGGCGCAAAAACTGCTGGCCATCGGCGCGCGCGAGGCGGGCGAGGTGGAGGCGCGCTTTCCCAAAGTGCACCGCCGGGTGGGCGGCTACAACATCGATGCGCTGAGCCCGCGCAACAACCGCATCAACTTGGCGCATGTGCTGGTGGGATCGGAAGGCACCTTGGCCTATTCCACCGCCATCACGCTTCAGTTGTCGCCGGTTTTGGGCAAGCGTGCGCTCGGGGTCTGTCATTTCGGCTCTTTTCATGCCGCGATGGACGCGGCCCAACATCTGGTGACCCTAAAACCCATTGCCGTCGAATTGGTGGATGACACCATGCTGGACCTGGCGGCGGAAATCCCCATGTTCCATGCCACGCTGGAAGCGATGCTGAGGGGCAAACCGCAGGCCATCCTGCTGGTGGAATTCGACAGCGGCGAGGAAGAAAATGCCCGGCGCATGAAGCAGCTCGCTCAGATGATGGGCGATTTGGGCCTGGACTTCAGCCATGACGGCGCCAAATGGGGCGGGGTGGTGGAGGTCTATGATCCGGCCTTGCAGAACGCCATCACCGAGCTGCGCAAATCCGGTCTCAATATCATGATGTCGATGAAGGATCAGCGGAAGCCGATCTCCTTTGTCGAGGACTGCGCCGTTCCGCTGGAACATCTGGCAGAATATACCGCGCGCCTGACGGAATGTTTCGAGCGCCACGGCACCAAGGGGACTTGGTATGCCCATGCCAGCGAGGGCTGCCTGCATGTGCGCCCGGTTTTGAATCTGCGCCAGGAAAAAGACGTCCAGGCGATGCGCGCGATCGCCGAAGAGGCCTTTGCGATGGTGCGCCAGTATAAGGGTTCGCATTCCGGCGAGCATGGCGACGGGTTGGTGAGGAGCGAATTCCATCAGGAGATGTTCGGCGACCGGCTGGTCAAGGCCTTCGAAGATGTGAAGGATGTGTTCGATCCCAAAGGGCTGATGAACCCCGGCAAGATCGTGCGCGCGCCCAAATTCGATACGCGCGAACTGTTCCGTTATGCGCCGGACTATAAAGTGCACGATTTCCAGCCGGCGCTGGACTGGTCGGACTATCCCGGTGCGATCGGCGGTTTCCAGGGCGCGGCCGAGCAGTGCAACAACAACGGCGCCTGCCGCAAAAGCGAGGGCGGGGCGATGTGCCCGTCCTACCGCGCCACCCGCGACGAACAGCATGTCACCCGCGGCCGCGCCAACAGCTTGCGCCTGGCTTTGTCCGGCCAGCTGGGCGAGGGCGCTTTCACCAGCGACGGCATGCTGGAGACGATGAAGCTGTGTGTCTCCTGCAAGGCGTGCAAGCGCGAATGCCCTACGGGCGTGGACATGGCGCGGATGAAGATCGAAGTGCTGTCGGCGCGGATGAAGGAACGCGGGCTGTCGCTGCGCGATCGGCTGATTGCCGGCATGCCGCGCTATGCCCCCCTGGCCGCGAAATTCGCGCCGCTGCTCAACCTGCGAAACAAGTCAAAATTGCTGCGGTGGCTGTCGGAAACCATGGCCGGGTTCAGCGCCGGTCGCGATCTGCCCGTGTGGCGGCGCGATCGTTTCGATCATGCGGGTCAAAGCTTCGGACCGGAGGATGGCCGAGAGGTGGTGCTGTGGGCCGACAGTTTCAATACCGCCTTCGAGCGCGAAATCCTGGACGACGCGCTCAAGACCCTGACCATGGCGGGCTATCGCGTCCATGTCGCCAAACCAGCCGATGGTTCGTCACGTCCGCTTTGCTGTGGACGCACCCATCTGGCGGTGGGCGATGTGGATTCGGCAAAGGCAGAAATGTCGCGCACCCTAGCCGCACTGGAACCCTTCTTCGTCCGTGGCGTCCCACTGGTGGGGCTGGAACCAAGCTGCCTGTTCTCGTTCCGCGACGAAGCCCAGGCCATGCTGCCGGGCGATGACAGCAAGCGCGCCGCCGCCCATGCCTTGCTGTTCGAGGAATTCATCGTCCGCGAAGCCAAGGCTGGCCGCTTCAAAGCGGCGTTCAAGCCCGCGACGCGCAAGGCATTGTTGCATGGCCACTGCCATCAAAAGGCGTTCGGCGCGATGGGCGCAGTGGAAGCGGCACTGAGCCTGATCCCGAACCTCAAGCTGGAAAAGATCGAGTCCAGCTGCTGCGGCATGGCCGGCGCCTTCGGCTATCAGGCCGAGACGGCGGAGGTTTCACGCGCTATGGGCGAACTGTCGCTGCTGCCGGCAGCGCGCGCGGCCGATGCGGATACGGTCCTGGTAGCGGATGGCACGTCCTGCCGTCATCAGATCGAAGGCGGCGCAAACCGCAAGGCCGTCCATGTCGCCAGCCTGCTGGCGGCGCATCTCTAGCGATGTGAGGCGTTGAAAGCGTCCAGGCCTTTGCTGCCGGGGCACAGCTCGGCCTTCGACAGCCGGTTCAGCGGCGCGGCCACCGTGTTCAGGTTGGCGTGCATGTCTTTCGGCGCGGAGTCCATATAGATCAGGCCGGTCACCAATTCGCCTTCCGCCGCGCGCGCCTGCAGGTAGTTCAGCGCGCCCACTTTGTCGAAGGGGTCATAGTCGGCCGCCAGCTTGGCCAGCTTGAGGGTCGAGCCGTCATGCAACGCCACCTCCTCGGTGGTGCCCGGCGCATACTCCACCTTGATGGCCTCGCGGGGCTCCATGATGTCCAGCCGGTTCACCGCTTCATTGTGGGCGCGGACAAAGTCATAAGCCTTGGTCGAGCCGGCATGATTGTTGAACGCGACGCAGGGGCTGACGATATCGATGAAGGCGGGGCCGGGATGGCTCATCGCCGCCATGATCAGAGGCACCATCTGCGCCTTGTCGCCGGAAAAACTGCGGCCGACAAAGGTCGCGCCCACCATCAGCGCCATGCTGACCAGATCGAGCGGAGAGTCGGCATTGAAACCGCCCGCCTTGCTTTTGGAGCCCCTGTCGGCGGTGGCGGAGAACTGGCCTTTGGTCAGGCCATAGACGCCATTATTCTCGGTGATATAGACCATATTGACGCCGCGGCGCACGCAATGGATGAATTGGCCCAGGCCGATGGAAGCGGAATCGCCGTCGCCCGATATGCCCAGATACATCAGCTCGCGATTGGCGAGATTGGCGCCGGTCAACACCGATGGCATGCGGCCATGCACGGAGTTGAAACCATGGCTCTGGCCCAACAGATAGTCCGGCGTCTTGGAGGAACAGCCGATGCCCGACAGCTTGGCGACGCGGTGCGGCTCGATATTGAGCTCGAAACAGGCCTGGATCAGGGCAAAGGAAATCGAGTCATGGCCGCAGCCGGCGCACAGGGTCGAGATCGAACCTTCATAGTCGCGATGGGTAAAGCCCAGCCGGTTCACCGGGATGCCGGGATGGCGCAGCTTGGGCTTGGCGATATAGGTCATTCCGCGGCTTCCTGGGATGAGAGCGACAGGCGTTCGGCGATAGCCGCGATGATGAAACGGGCGGTGATGGGCGTGCCGTCGAAATGCAGCACCGAAACGAAGCGCGCCGGATCGATGCCGCATTCATTGACCAACAGGCTCCGCATCTGGGCGTCGCGGTTTTGTTCCACCAGAAAGATCTGGTCATAGGCATTGATGAAGTCGGTAACGCTTTCCGGAAACGGAAAGGCGCGCAGCCGCATGGTGTCGAGTTCGACGCCGTCGGCTTTGAGTGCCGCCAGCGCCTCGCGCATGGCGGGCGCGGTCGAGCCGAAATAGATGGCGGCATGACGCGTCTTGCCGTCGGCCCTGGCATGGGTGATCACCGGCGCCGGCACCAGCGAACGCGCGGTATCGAACTTGCGCAACAGCCGCTGCATATTGTCTTGATAGACCGGGCCTTCCTCGCTGTATTTGGCGAAGCGGTCGCGCGAGGAGCCGCGGGTGAAATAGGCGCCCTTGGTGGGATGGGTGCCGGGCAGGGTGCGGTAGGGGATGGCGTCGCCATCCACATCCAGATAGCGCCCGAAGGTTTTTCCGGCTTCCAGTTCCTCGGCTGTCATCACCTTGCCGCGGTCGTAAGTCCGGCTGTCATCCCATTGGAACGGCTCGCACAGCCAGTCATTCATGCCGATATCCAGGTCTTCCAGCACAAAAACCGGGGTCTGCAGCCGCTCGGCCAGATCGAAAGATTGGGCGCAGAATTCAAACAGCTCGCGCGGGTCTTCCGGCAGCAGTAGCACATGCTTGGTGTCGCCATGAGACGCGTAGGCGCAGATCAGAAGATCAGCCTGCTGTGTGCGGGTGGGCATGCCGGTCGAAGGGCCGCCGCGCTGCACATCGATGATCACCGCCGGAATTTCGGCGAAATAGGCCAGGCCCAGGAATTCCTGCATCAGGGAGATGCCGGGGCCCGAGGTGGCGGTGAAAGCACGGGCGCCGTTCCAGCAGGCGCCGATCACCGTGCCGATGGCCGAGATTTCGTCTTCCGATTGCACAATGGCGAACTTGTTCTTGGCCGTGTCCGCGTCCACCCGGTATTTGCGGCAATGCTTGCCGAAAGCCTCCGCAACCGAGGTCGAAGGTGTGATCGGATACCAGGCCGCCACCGTGGCGCCGCCATAGACGCAGCCCAGTCCCGCCGCGTCATTGCCGCTGACAAAGATGCGCGTCCCCACTTCATTGGCGCGCTCGATGCGAAGGCCGCATAGGTTGGAAAGATTGTCATGGGCATAGCCATGGCCCATATGCAGCGCCTGATGATTGGGCGCGATCAGTGCGTCCTTGCCCTTATATTGCTCGCCGATCAGCTTTTCCAGAACGCCGAGCTCGATACCAAGCAGCTGGGCCAAGGCGCCGATATAGATGATATTCTTGAACAGCTGGCGCTGGCGCGGATCGCTGTATCTGGCGTTGCAGATTTCCGTCAGCGGCATGCGCACGATGTTGATGTCGTCGCGGAATTTCGACGGCGGAACGGGCCGCGAGGAATCATAGAACAGATAGCCGCCCGCATCGATGGAAGCGACATCCTTGTCCCAGGTCTGGGGGTTCATCGCCACCATCAGGTCGACACCGCCACGCCGGCCCAGCCAGCCATGGCCGGAGACCCGCACCTCGTACCAGGTGGGCAGTCCCTGGATGTTGGAGGGAAAGATGTTGCGCGAAGTGACCGGCACGCCCATGCGCAGAATGGAGCGGGCGAACATCTCATTGGCCGAGGCCGAACCCGAGCCATTGACGTTGGCGAACTTCACCACAAAGTCGTTGACGGATTTTACCTGTGGCATGCGTACCCCGTCTTGGGCGCGTTCAGCAGGAATTTCTGCATGTCCCAGGCGCCGGTGGGGCAGCGCTCGGCGCACAGTCCGCAATGCAGGCACAGGTCTTCGTCCTTGACCATGACGCGGTTGGTCTTGAGGTTGGATGAGACATACAGGTCCTGATCGGCGTGCAGCGCCGGCGCCGTCAGCCGGGTGCGCAATTCGCTTTCCGGACCGTTGGCGGTAAAGGTGATGCAATCCATCGGGCAGATATCGACGCAGGCGTCGCATTCGATGCATTTGGGGGTGTCGAACACGGTCTGCACGTCACAATTCAGGCAGCGTTCCGCTTCGAGAAAGGCCTGTTTGATGTCGAAACCCAGCTCGACCTCCAGCCGCACATCCTTCAGGGTCTTTTCGATGGGCGCGTGCGGCACCTTGTACCGATGGTCGTTGGAGACGTCATTGTCATAGCTCCATTCGTGAATGCCCATCTTCTGGCTGGACAGGTTCACGGTCGGCGGCGGCCGCTTGGCGACATCCTTGCCCTGACAAAGCAGGTCGATGGAAATGGCCGCATCATGGCCATGCGCCACCGCCCAGATGATGTTCTTGGGGCCGAAAGCCGCGTCGCCGCCGAAGAACACTTTGGCATTGGTGGACTGCATGGTGGCGGGATCGACCTTGGGCATGTCCCATTTGTCGAATTCCAGTCCGATATCGCGCTCGATCCAGGGGAAGGCATTTTCCTGGCCCACCGCGACCAGCACATCGTCGCATTCCATCACCACATCCGGTTCTCCCGACGACACCAGATTGCGCCGGCCCTTGGCATCGATCTCGGCTTTCACTTTTTCAAAGCGCACACCGGTCAGCTTGCCGCCCGTGTGCAGGAATTCCTTCGGCACCAGGAAATTGTGGATCGGGATGCCCTCATGCATCGCATCCTCCTTTTCCCAGGGGCTGGCCTTCATCTCGGCAAAGCCGGAACGAACCACCACGTCCACTTTCTCGCCGCCCAGCCGGCGCGAGGTGCGGCAGCAATCCATCGCGGTGTTGCCGCCACCCAGCACGATCACCCGCTTGCCGATGCTGGTGGTGTGGCCGAAGGACACCGAGGCCAGCCAATCGATGCCGATATGGATATGGGCGCCCGCTTCCTTGCGTCCCGGAATATCCAGCTCGCGGCCGCGCGGCGCGCCGCAGCCGACAAAGATGACATCGTAATTTTCGTCCAGCAGTGCTTTCAGGGAGTTGACCTTTTGGCCCAGCCGCAATTGCGGCTGTAAATCCAGGATGTAATTCACTTCCTCGTCCAGCACGGTTTCGGGCAGCCGGAATTTCGGGATCTGGGTGCGCATCATGCCGCCAGCCGCGGCATCGCCGTCATACAGCACCACATCGTAACCCAAAGGCAGCAGATCGCGCGCCACCGTCAGCGAGGCGGGACCAGCGCCGATCAGCGCCACCCGCTTGCCGTTCTTCTGCGGGGCGGCTGTCGGCATCCGCGCTTTGACATCGTCCTTGTTGTCGGCGGCGACACGCTTCAGCCGGCAGATGGCGACAGGCTCTGCTTTCTTGGTCACTTCCTCGACCCTGCCGCGGCGGCAGGCCGGCTCGCAGGGGCGGTCGCAGGTGCGGCCCAGGATCCCGGGAAAGACATTGGAATGCCAGTTGACCATATAGGCGTCGCTATAACGCCCGGCCGCGATCATGCGGATATATTCGGGCACCGGCGTATGCGCCGGGCACGCCCATTGGCAATCCACCACCTTGTGAAAATAGTCGGGATTGGCGATGTCGGTGGGCGTCATGCCACCGGCGGACGGACTTGCAACCCCGGGCGGGCCGCTAACGGCTGCACTGCTCATAACGCTGACCAATTCCCCAAATGACCTGCCCCGATGCGAGACCAACGTCGTTGGATTTTCGGCCGCTGATGCGTGTTGGTCTTGTGCTCTTTGTTATAGCGGCGTGTCCGGAGATGCCGGCGTTTCCTGAACGCATATTAGCGAGGCAGACCCCTGCACAAAAGGGTTTTGCATCTGCTAACAATGCCGGAAGCCGCTATTCCGCGGCGATGGACGCGCGGTGTTCCAACGGCGCCGGTATGGGATAGAGCTTTTGGCGCAACCGTGCTGCAACGGCGAACAGGGCATCGCGCACCACCAGCTGCCGCTCCGGTGTCATCTGCTGGGCATCGCCACTGGCTGACAAGGCCGCCACGGCGCGGCCCTCACGGTCCGACACCGGAACCGCGATGCAGCGCATGTCGGCCTGGTTCTCGCGGTCGTCCAGCGCATAGCCCTGTTCGCGCACGCGCTTCAATTCGGTGCGCAGGGCTTGCGCGCTGGTTATGGTGTGAGGGGTCAACGCCACCAGCGCGCCATCCATGACCACGCTTTCCATCTGTTCATCCGGCAAGAACGCCAGCAGGACCTTGCCGAGGCCGGAGCAATAGGCTTCGAGCTGGCCGCCGACCTTGGTGTAGACGGGAAAGGCGCCGGCGGGCACGACCTTGGCGACATAGGTCACCATGCCCTGCTCCAGCACGCCCAGATGCAGGGTCAGGCCCAGGCGCTCAGAGCATTCGTTCATCAAGGCCTGGCTGGCATCGCGCAACAATTCGCTGACGGTGACATTGCGCGACAGCGACAGCAACAGAAGCCCGGTGCGATAGCGGCCGCGGGGCCCGCGTACCACGGCGCCGATGTCCTCAAGCGTCTGGATCAGGCGATAGCCGGAGGCTTCCGGCAGATTGGCGCGGCGGCTGAGCTCGCAAGCCGTCACCCATTCCTCGGGATCGTGAAAGGCTTTCAGAATGGCAAACGCCTTCATCACCGAGTGATTTTTGGGTGTTGCCACCTGGCCCGTTCCCTCCAGCGGCGAGTGGGGATTACAACACCGCCCCCGTTTCCCCTTGCCGCTTGGACCTGCGGTCTGTGCCGCGGGCGGTGCGGGGAAACATTGCCGTCATTGGCAGGATAGCCAAAAAGTGACGAGAAGTCATCCCTCACCAGGTGAGAGGGTGGTCAAGCTTGACGGTCCTCATACGGCATTGTCGAGTGGCTGAAAGACAACAAGACAAACATCTCAGGGGCATGGGTATTTCTCGAAACAGGCTATGGGCCGCCTTGCTGGCGGGCGCGAGTTTGGCGGCATCGCCGGCCCTATCCTTCAGCGACGCCGAATGGCCCACCTATGGTCATGATTATGGCGATACCCGTTTTCGCCACTGGCCCAGATCACGCCAGCCAATGTGGGATCGCTCAGGCCGGTCTGGACCTATCACATGCGCCCGCCGGATCGTGGCACGCGGGGCTTTGCCTCGTCGGAAGACACGCCATTGGTGGTGGGCGGGACAATGTATGTCTCCACGCCATACGGCCGGGTGGTGGCGCTGGATGCGGAAACCGGCAAGGAGCGTTGGGCCTATGCCGTGCCCGATGGCGACCAGCCGGCGGCGCGTGGTGTTTCTTACTGGCCTGGCAAAAGTCCGGAAATCGTCTTCGGCACCCGCGCCGGTCTTCTGATCGCGCTCCATGCCAGGACCGGCGCGCCGGTCAAAAGCTTCGGCAAGGACGGCGTGCTCGATCTGCACAGCGATGCGGTGATGCAGGGCTTTCCCAAGGCGGCGCTGGGCATCACCTCGGCGCCCGTCATCTACAAGGATTTGATCATCACCGGTTCGCGCGTGCAGGAGACGCCGCAACAGGGCGCGTCCGGCCAGGTGCGGGCGTTCGATGTCCATACCGGCCGCGAGGTTTGGCATTTCAGCGGTGTGCCGCAGCCGGGCGAGAAATTCCATGACAGCTGGGAAGGCGACAGCTGGAAGAAGCGTTCGGGCGTCAATGTCTGGGCCGGGCTGACGCTC